>OEQP01000092.1_pt1 | contig 13152 bp, 10 predicted proteins | sample 1539791 | NCBI WGS metagenome assembly OEQP01 (sample SAMEA3891866, study PRJEB23780) | metagenome | biome: terrestrial biome; feature: animal house; material: Caecal content | place: Italy | collected 2015-05-05
AATCCCTCAGTCAAAAATCAAAGATTTTTGCCAGCTCCCTTTGACAAGGGAGCCTCTCCCGGTATCGTTACCGGGGAATAAAAACAGATTTTATCTTTTGGAGGATTTTCCATGGCCTATTTGTTTATGGGTATTTTTGTGGTGATTGCCGTGGTTCTGGATCAGCTGAGTAAGCTGTGGGTGGTGGGGAACATCCCCTTACACGGAGAAATCCCGGTGCTAAGTGGGATTTTTCACCTGACCTACGCCCAGAATACCGGCGCCGCCTGGTCTATGCTCTCCGGGATGCAGTGGCTGTTCCTTTTGATTTTCCTGGCGTTCACCCTGGGAATTATCTGGGAGTTCTCCAAAAAGCGGTGGCCCTTTACCACTTTTGACCGGTGGTGCATCGCCGTGGTGTACGCCGGCGGCCTGGGGAACATTATCGACCGGATTCGCCTGGGATATGTGGTGGACATGATTGAGGTGGAATTTATCGATTTCCCGGTGTTCAATCTGGCGGACTGCTGCATCACCTGCGGCTGCATCGCCCTGGTTGTCCATTTGGTTTTCTTTAACCGGGAATTCTGGAAGGAAAAAGTATGATTTTATACGGAGAATTGCCCGGGGAGCGGCTGGATGCCTTTTTGTCCCGGCAGGTGGAGGGGCTGACCCGCTCCGCCGCCCAGCGGCTTCTGGAGGATGGGTGTGTCACCCTCCGGGGAAAGCCCGGGAAGAAAAACGACAAGGTACAGCCGGGAGACGAAATCCGCCTTACCATTCCGGAGCCGGAGCCGGTGGACATCGCCCCCAGGGAAATGCCCCTGGATATCGTCTACGAGGACGAGGACGTGCTGGTAATCAACAAGCCCAAGGGACTGGTGGTGCATCCTGCCCCGGGACACACGGAGGATACCCTGGTCAACGGCCTGCTCTACGCCAAGGGGGACACCCTCTCCGGCATCAACGGCAAGCTCCGGCCGGGAATTGTCCACCGGATTGACAAGGACACCTCGGGCCTGCTGGCCATCGCCAAAAACGACCTGGCCCACACGGTGCTGGCCTCCCAGCTGAAGGATCACTCCATGGCCAGAACCTACGAGTGCATCGTCTGCGGCAGCCTCAAGGAGGACTCCGGCACGGTGGACGCTCCCATCGGCCGCCATCCCACAGACCGGAAAAAGATGTGCGTCACCCAGCGCAATTCCAAAAATGCCGTCACCCATTGGGAGGTGGTGAAGCGGTACCGGGGCTACACCCATGTGCGGTGCCGTCTGGAAACCGGCCGCACCCACCAGATTCGGGTGCACATGGCCTACATCGGCCACCCCATTCTGGGGGACATGGTCTACGGACACAAGAAGCCGGAGCTGGGCCAGTCCAGCCAGTGCCTCCATGCCGGGATTCTGTCCTTTTCCCACCCCAGAGACGGAAGGCCTGTTGTGGTGGTGGCACCACTGCCTGACTACTTTTTGCAGGTTTTAGACAAATTAGAAAGGATATCCTAAGCTATGGGCTTGTTTTCAAAGGTTTTGCTCACGGTGGATTTTGACCGCACCATCACCGCCCCCGATTCCTCCATCCCGGAGGCGAATCTTGCGGCCATCCGCTATTTCATGGCAGAGGACGGTGCTTTTACGGTGAACACCGGCAGAAGCGTCCCCATGTTTGCGCCGTATCTGAACGCCATCCCCCACAACGCCCCCTGGCTTTTGTACAACGGCAGCGCTGCCTATGATGGGGAGCAGCTTAGCCAGCTGCGGGAGATTCCCCTGGACAGAGGAGCGTTTTTCCAGGCCCTGCGCCGGAAGTTCCCGGAGCTGAACATTGAGGAGCAGGGCATCGGCGGCCACTACACCTACTGGGACAACCCGGTGTTTCTGGAATTTTACCGCCAGGTGGGAGCTGCCCACCGCCAGATGGTGCAGGAGGAGAACCACGAGCCCTTTTTGAAGGTGTCCCTCTTTGGAAGCCCCAGAGCCTACTGTGTGGCGGATTTGTTTGACGCCACAGCGGAGGAGGAGGCCTACTTCTCCCAGGCTGTGGAGTGGCTCAAGGAGGCCTATGGGGACAAAATTGAGGTGTTCCGGGCAGCCTCCCGGATTATTGACATCCACGCCAAGGGGGTATCCAAAATCGCCTCTGCCCGGCAGCTGCAAAAAAATCTGGGCCGGGAAATTTTGGTGTGCGTGGGGGATGCGGAAAACGATCTTCCCATGCTCCTGGGAGCGGATTACGCCTTCTGTCCTGCCGACGGGGTGGTTGCCGACCGGTTCCCCAATGTGTGCCCCTGCGGGGAAGGAGCGGTGGCTCAGGTGATTTACGAAAAAATTCCGGAAATTCTGGGAATAAACCCTTGACAGACGGGCATTTCTATGATAGAATCCTATGGCTGAATAACCAGTTGGTCGCAGGTTCTGCGGGTGTAGTTCAATGGTAGAACACCAGCCTTCCAAGCTGGATACGCGGGTCCGATTCCCGTCACCCGCTCCATAGAAATGCGCCAGTAGCTCAGCTGGATAGAGCAACTGCCTTCTAAGCAGTAGGTCGGGGGTTCGAGTCCCTCCTGGCGTGCCACTTTCATTGCGCCGCTTTCGGCGGACTCGAAAATCAAATGCAACGCGGATGAGCGTTGCCGGCGACGGCTCGGCGGAGCCGCTCCTTGATTGAGCGAGTCCCTCCTGGCGTGCCATTCAGCGAGCAAATTGAATATGGTGGGTGTGGCCTAGTTGGCTAAGGCGTCAGATTGTGGCTCTGAAGATCGTGGGTTCAAGTCCCATCATCCACCCCATGAAAAAAGGACAAGCCGTTTGGCTTGTCCTTTTTTCAGTGAAATCCACCCTTTGGGTGGGTGAAATACCGCTTCGCGGTGTGAAATTCGGGCTGCGCCCGGGTGAAATTGCTGCGGCAGTGGGTGGATTTTATTTCACGGAAAGCCGGAGGCTTTCCATTTCACCAAAGGCGAAGCCTTTGGTTTCACTCTTTGCGAAGCCTTTGGTTTCACTCTTTGCGAAGCAACAGGGTTCATGTAAAATTTTAAATCGAGTGCATTCTGTCTGATAGACTGTTTATGATATATTATCTAAGGAATCTCTGAACAAATCGTCTGCGGCTGGAAAGCTTATCTTTTTCGCCAGCCATGCAGAATGAAAAACAGGAAATACATACAGTATTCCCCTGTTTTCCATTCTTTTGTCTGACAAAAAATCTCTCGCTGCCAGCTCTTGCCTATTTATTCAGAGCTTCCCTAACAGACAGAATGTATTTTTATTGAGGAAAATTTGATATTTCAGAAGTATGCTGTTAAACTGAGGTGAAAATAATGGCTTACAGAATTCTAATTGTGGATGATGAACCCGAGATGGTGCAAATGCTCAGTCGTTTTTTGAGTCGCAGCGGATATGAAATTATCCCCGCATTCACCGGAGAAGAGGCGGTTGCATCAATAAAGGCTCACCCCGACATAATCCTCTTGGACATCAATATGCCTGGGATGGATGGAATTTCTGTCTGTAAGGAGGTTCGTGATAAAATTGGATGTCCGATTTTGTTTCTTACAGCCAAAGATCAGGAGGCAGATAAAATCGAGGGGTTTACTGCTGGAGGCGATGACTATATCACAAAGCCCTTTTCCCTGGCCGAGCTGAAAGTACGAATCGATGCACATCTGCGGCGGGAACATCGGGAGAAACAAGTCCAAAGAAAAGTGTTTGGGGATATTACAGTGGACTATTCCGCACAAGAGGTTCTTGTTTGCGGAGAATCCATGCACTTTCTCCGTAAAGAATTTGAAATTATCAGAATGCTTTCCCTTAATTCCGGACAGGTATTCAGCCGCAGCTATATCTACGAAACCATATGGGGATTAGAGGCTTGTGGTGACGATAATGTCATTATGGAGCACATTCGGAAAATCCGGCAAAGATTCGGAAAAGCGGGATGCATAAACCCGATTGAAACCGTCTGGGGGGTGGGCTATAGATGGATAAAATAAAATTATGTTGGAAGAAAATCCCGATTCCTGTGGCCTTTATGTTTTGCAGTATCACGGCTATTTTGCTGGCACTACTGTGTACCAATCTTACCATGAGATTTGCGCAGTCAGGGCAGGCAATGATTCAGGAAAAATATATAGAAATCGATCTGGATGCTTTGAAACCTGCGAACGATTCCGAAGGCTTGGTTGAGGCAGTGCCTGGAGAGGATAGTGAGAAATATCAACTTATACAGCTTCCTCCTTCGGCATTCAGCGAAGAGGATCAGCAGAAATACAGTTTTTATGAGTATACAGAAGAAATGGCCGCAATTTGTTGGTATACAGTATTTTTGTTACTAGCGGCGACTATATTCTACTTTTGGAAAATCCGAACGCCGTTTCGGGTATTGACCGAGGCTACCGAAAAAATCGCCAGACATGATTTAGGATTTGAGGTTGCAGACTGTGGTCAGGATGAATTTGGGCGGCTCTGTCGTTCCTTTGAAGAAATGCGGAAAGAATTGGTAAAAAATGAAACGGCGCTTTGGAGGGCATCAGAAGAACGAAAACGTTTGAATGCGGCTTTTTCCCACGACCTCAAAACGCCTCTTACAATCTTGCAAGGGCATACCGATATGCTGTTGGAGGATCTTCCTGATGAAAGATGTTCAAGAACAGAACTGTTTGAATCTGTCCGGACCATCTCTCGACAAGTAACCAGAATCCACGACTATGTAAAAACAATGAACTCCATTCAAAAGCTGGAGGACTATGAAATCCACCCGGAACCGTTGCCCCCGTCTGATTTTATTCAGATACTCTCTGATATTGTATTTGGACTATTTGCACCGGAGAAGGCGGAAATAATAAGTGAGCTTTCAGAAGAACCTCTCAATATTGACAGCCAAGTATTGTCCCAAATTTGCGAAAACCTATGTTCCAATGCTTCACGATATACAAAGGATATGTTACAGGTTACAGTATTGCGAAAGAGGGATATTCTCACACTGATATTTCTGGATGATGGTCCGGGATTTTCCCCCAACGATTTAAAAGCAGCAGTGCGACCTTACTATCGGGGAGATAACAGTGAGAAGTCCACTCATTTTGGGCTTGGACTTTATATTTGCGATCTTCTGTGTCAAAAACACGGAGGTACGCTTTCCATTGAAAATAACAGTCAAGGCGGTGCAAAAATCACCGTAGAAATTTTCTGCGATTGAGAAAATCTTGAGATTCCTCCGATAAGATTCAGATGCTGAGAGATTACTCGGCATCTGAATCTTTTTTCTATGGAGGAAACTATGAAAAGGAAATTGCTTAAAACGTCTGCAATGTTGTTGTCAATCATGCTGCTTATTTCCGGGTGCAGGCTCCGCAACCCAATGTATGCCGGCGAAAGCAGCTCCACGCAAGAAAACACGTTGCCACAAATTCCTTCTGATTCCGAGAACGGTCTTCAAAATCCCGGCGGAGGCACTTCGTTGGCAGAAGATGAGAAGTTGGGATTTCAGAAAACCATGAATGCGTCGGATGTATTCCGGCTTAATAAAATGTGCAAAGGCAGTGGGGGATATTATCTTGAAAACGAAGGATTACTGTATTATCTGGAGCCAGAGAGCGGACGCGTGATTCCGGTTTGCAGTAAGCCAAACTGTCAGCATAAAGACGATAATTGTAATGCGTGGATTAATAGTTCGATGTTGACAATTTACGAAGATACACTCTATTTTGCAAACGGCGATGGGTTTGGCCAGGGCCTGAGACTTTTTTCCATGAATCCTGACGGTACAGGGAGAAAACAGATACAGGAACTGGAGACGCCATTAAAATCTGATAACGCCACCATTACATTCATGTCCACTGCCAGTCCGATTTTATATAACGGTATGGTCTATTTTAAGGACGGAGACCGGATTTGTACTGCAAAACTTGGACAGGATGTATCAGAAGCTAAGGTGCTGATGCAGGAATCACGGGAGGGAGTCCAGGAGAGCCATTGGAAATTCTGGGCAGATGAGGATACGGTTTATGCCATGCATCGAACACTTACCACGGAGGGATATGTAGACACGCTCTACCGTCTGAATGATACCGATGCAGAAAAACTTTGGAACTCCAAGATTTTATTGGAGTTAGGTGCAGAGGAGATTATTCTTGATGGCAATGCCCAGTGGTATATAAATAGTGGCGTACTTTATTACTATACCTCTGGCGGTCAAGTGTGGAAAGTCGAATTAAACGGTTCTGACAACGATGACAGCAGTGGAGCAGCGAAGTTCCTTCAGTGCACCACACCGCTGATAAAAGATACGGATGCAGGAAGTGGCGGAACAGGACTTTTCAGCAAAGATTTCATTTTTGTCCTAAACAATCCAAAAGAGAGCAACACCGTTTCCGTCTATGATTACAGCGGTAAGCTGCTGCAAAAACTGGATCTCTCAGAAATCTTCAACCTTCACCCCAATACCTATTGCATCGAGTTGGTATTTGCTGATAATGGTAAACTCTATCTGCTTGGTAGCCGGGGACAGGAAATGAGCGCACAGAATAATCTCTATCAGTTGGATTTCCAAAATGGAAGCCTGAAGGAAATTATCCACTGGCCCAACTCTGGTTCTGATTATCAGGAACCGGAAACTCAGTATGGAGAGATTGGATAATGGAGTTAAAACTGAGGAATCTAACAAAACAATACGGAAGCTTTACCGCCTTAAATCAGTTAAATGTCACTTTTACACCGGGGATTTATGGAATTTTAGGTGCAAACGGTGCGGGAAAAAGTACCATGATGAATCTGATTAGTGACAATCTGAAACGTTCAACCGGGGAAATTCTTTGGAACGACCAAGAGATTCTATCTCTTGGGAGAAAATTTCGGAAAGTCTTAGGATTCATGCCTCAACAACAAGGCTATTACGACCGTATGACCGTAGACTTTTTCCTTCGTTATCTTTCCCAGTTGAAAGGAATTCCCCCAAAACAGGCAGATCGGGAAATCAGATTTCTTCTGCAAAAGACCAATCTCTCCGATGTTTGTCATAAACAGATGGCAAGTCTCTCCGGCGGTATGAAGCAGCGTGTGCTGCTGATTCAGGCTCTTTTGGGAGATCCCAAAGTAGTGCTCTTAGACGAACCAACAGCGGGACTGGATCCCAAAGAACGTATCCGGATTCGAAATCTGATTTCAGAATTTTCTCAAGGACGAATTGTTTTGCTCGCCACGCATATCGTGAGCGACATTGAGTTTATTTCTGATAAAATCCTGCTTATGAAAAATGGAGAGCTTGTTCGGATGGGGAGTACGGAAGAGCTGTTGATGAGTGTTGCGGATAAGGTACGGGAGTTGCCCTGCGACCCAGGGCAGCTACCAGAACTGGAAAGTTGTTATAAGGTGGGTAATGTGTCCAGACGGCAGGGGCAGACGGTAGCTCGGCTGGTAGGTGACAATCTGCCGCCGGAAAGCAAAACCCTGGCAGATCGGCTTACATTGGAGGATGTGTACCTCTACTACCTGGAGGAAGCCCAATGATGGAATGGAAACGAACGATTTTTTCAGGTCGTTTTATTTGCCTGGTGCTTTGTATTATCCTGCTGAATGGGATTTGCTTTGTCAAAGCTCAGTTTGACCGCAGTCTGGGGCTTGATTTAACCGCCCCAGAGTCTCAGCTCTCACATAGTGTGGTAGTGACAGAGGAAGGGATTTTTCAGCCAGAGGAGCTTCCACAAATTCCCTTAAATGAGCTCAACAAGGAATATCTTACTGTTCTTCATGAGTTGAAAAGTTTGCCGCTGCAAGAGATCTGTTCCACGCTATCAGAGAGAACGGAGCGGCTATCCGGGCTATGGGATGGTTGTGCTCTCTATACGAGACAAGGAGAGAGTGATTTTGACAAGGCGCAATGGGAGGACTTTACGAAACAACAACCTGAAGCGGCAGAAAATATAATCGAGGGTGCAATCACCCAAGAAGATGTTTATCGGGAATATGTGGCTGTTCACACCCTGTTTTCGCGCTCGGAAGCGCTGAGGAACTTTCCGGAATATTTGCGTGCAATTGAAAAGAACAAGGATTATATGCTGACATTCTCCATTTTTAGAGATGAAAACAGCTTTTCTTTACGAAACATACTGAAAACAGCAGATGAGTTTCAGTGTTTAGAGAATGTGGCTCTATCTATAGAGAATACAGCAGCAATAGAAGGTATTCTTCTCTACAGCGGCAGCGACTTGTTTCTGATACTTCTGCTGATGGCGGCTGTACTGTGCTTTTTGGCAGATCGACAACGAGGGCTTTGGGAACTCATCTACAGTCTGCGGAGGGGCCGAAGCACCTTGGCGTTGCATCGCTTGGGAATACTTTTGCTCCTTTCTGCTATGGGAACACTTTTGCTTTACGGAAGCAATGTTGTTCTTGGGACAATACTTTACGGTGGTATTGGAAATTTACATATCAGTGTCCAGTCTATCCCTATCTTACAGGAGTACCCTGTTCCAATATCCACTGGCGGTTTTTTAATCCAATATACCGTTTTCCGAATTGGATCTGCTTTCCTGCTGGGGCTTATACTTTGGCTTTTGTTGGGAGCGCTTTCCGATGCACGCTACGGCGTGATTATTGGTATTGCCTTTCTGTTGGTGGAGTATGGGCTTTATCGCTTTCTCCCGGAACAAAGCGCCTACAACATTTTGAAATACTTTAATCTCTGCACATATTTTTATATAGCTCCCCTCTATACACATTATCTCAATGTGGATATTCTGGGATTTCCCGTAGGAATCCGTCGGGTATCAGAATTGGCTGCTCTTCCCTTAATCTTGCTAATGAGCAGCGGGTGTATCGTACAGCAGTGTTTTCGTCGTCCGGCACAGGGAAAGCCATGGGCAGAAAAATTTGCACGCCGGATAGGAAGCTGTTTAGATCAATGCCTGAAATGTCTTCCTCTATGGGGCCGGGAAGTATATAAAATCTTGTTTTCTCAAAGAGGAATCATTATCTTACTTCTGTTTGTCTATGTTGCATTGGGAATGGAACATAATGTCCCCCTGCAGGCCGGAAGTGAACAGGAGGCCTATGAACGGCAGTATCTTGTTCAATTGCAAGGAGAAATCACGAGCAAAACCTTTTCGGAAATTGATCGCTTGCAGGAGGAACAGAAAAGAATTATTGAGACAGCGGAACAGGGGAAGGAAGCATATGCTAACGGCGAAATCTCCCGCGGTGAATATATGTCAATCAGTTTTGAAGGGAATATCGCACAGGTGAAACTTGCAGCCTTAGGAGAAGTTGAAAATCGAGCAGAAATGCTGAAAGAACAAAGCGAAATGCAGGGGTTTACCCCCGTTTTGCTGGATGAAACACCATACCAAAGTGTTTATGGGGAACCGGCTAAAATTGTACGACTGAAATCTCTTCTTCTGATTTTGGGGGCATTATTATTGCTTTTGGGTGCGAATAGTGCATATGAACGTAAATCTAAAATGATATCCTTACTCCGCTCTGCAAAAGGTGGTCAAAAAGGGGTTTTACGTGCAAAGGTGTTGGCCTCAGTTTCTATCACGCTTCTTCTCTGGGCTGTAATGTACGGAAAAGAATTCTGGGATTTTTATAGAATTTTTCCTGAGGAATTGTGGAATATAGCACCACAAAATCTTTCCGTATTGGCCTATTTTCCCATTTCCTGCACCCTGATACAGTTTTTTATGATGTATTACTTTGCTGGTGGATTATGTTTGGTGACGGCCTCTGTGTTACTGATTCTATCCGGAATATATCTATACAGTAGGAAATAGGCTGCATAATCTTAACGAATATCGAAGTATGTTTTTTATGTAAAACAGTGCAGTTTGACACGAGAAAAACGATGTACGCATTACCATTACATGTTGCGTAAATACAACTTTGAGATGCTGGTGAACGCAAAAACATAATCTTGCCTTGTGGTTTTCGCCATGCAACGAAATGGAGGTCAACTCTATGGAGGTATTTTTCCGACGAACAAAGTATTCCGTTGTAAAACGAAAATAACCGGCAGCACCAATTCTCCCTCAGGTGGGCAAAATTGCCGGGGCAGTGGGTGGATTTCCTTTCACGGAAAGCCGGAGGCTTTCCATTTCACCAAAGGCGAAGCCTTTGATTTCACTCTTTGCGAAGCAAAGAATTTCACTCTTTTTCCCCAAAAAGAATTTCACAAAAAAGATTGCCTCCCCAACCGGGGAGGCAATCTTTTTTACTTGGTGGGGGAGTTGGAGCGGAGGGTCACGTCGTGGTAGCCGCCTTCTACGATGGAGACGGAGGATACCAGGGTCAGCTTGGCCTTGGCCTGGAGATCCTGGAGGTTGGTGACGCCGCAGTTGCACATGGTGGACTTGACCTTGTAGAGGCTGCCTTCCACATTGTCGTGGAGGCTGCCGGCGTAGGTCACGTAGGAGTCCACGCCCTCCTCAAAGCTCAGCTTGGAGGCGCCGCCCAGGTCATAGCGCTGCCAGTTCCGGGCACGGTTGGAGCCTTCGCCCCAGTACTCCTTCATGTAGGCGCCGTTGACCATCACCTTGTTGGTGGGGCTCTCGTCGAACCGGGCAAAGTACCGGCCCAGCATCAGGAAATCTGCGCCCATGGCCAGAGCCAGGGTCATGTGGTAGTCGTGGACAATGCCGCCGTCGGAGCAGATGGGCACATAGATGCCGGTCTCCCGGAAGTACTCGTCCCGGGCTGCGGCCACCTCGATCAGGGCGGTAGCCTGGCCTCTGCCGATGCCCTTGGTCTCCCGGGTGATGCAGATGGAGCCGCCGCCGATGCCCACCTTCACAAAGTCCGCACCGGCCCGAGCCAGGAACAGGAAGCCGTCCCGGTCTACCACGTTGCCGGCGCCGATTTTCACGGTGTCGCCGTAGGTCTTGCGCACCCATTCAATGGTCTTGGACTGCCAGCAGCTGTAGCCTTCGGAGGAGTCGATGCACAGCACGTCCGCACCGGCGGCCAGCAGGGCGGGAATCCGGGTCTCATAGTCCCGGGTGTTGATGCCGGCACCCACCAGGTAGCGCTTCTTGTCGTCCAGCAGCTCCAGGGGGTTGGCCTTGTGGGAGGAGTAGTCCTTTCGGAATACGAAGTACATCAGGTGGTCATCGTCGTCCACCACCGGCAGGGCGTTGAGCTTGTGCTCCCAGATAATGTCGTTGGCGGCCTTCAGGGTGGTGTTGCCGGGGGCGGTGATGAGCTTTTTCCGGGGGGTCATGAAGGTCTTGACCTTCTCGGTGCCCTCCATCCGGGAGACCCGGTAGTCCCGGCCGGTGACGATGCCCAGGAGCTTGCCGGTGGCGGTGCCGTCATCGGTGATGGCCACGGTGGAGAAGCCGTTGGCGGCCTTGAGAGCCAGCACATCGTTCAGGGTGTGCTCCGGGGTCAGGTTGGAGGCGGAAACCACAAAGCCGGCCTTGTAGCCCTTCACCTTTGCCACCATCTGCGCCTGGGCTTCAATGGACTGAGAGCCGTAGATGAAGCTGAGGCCCCCTTCCTTTGCCAGGGCAATGGCCAACGTGTCGTTGGACACGGACTGCATGATGGCAGAGGTCAGGGGAATATTCAGGCTGATGGCCGGCTCCTCCAAGCCCTTGCGGTACTTGGTAAGGGGGGTCTTGAGGCTGACATTGGCAGGAATGCAGTCCTCAGAGGTGTAGCCGGGAATCAGCAGATATTCGCTGAAGGTGTGACTGGGTTCCGGATAGTAGTAAGCCATGGGTTTTCTCCTCCTGTATCGTGGTTAAAATAGATAGAATCAATCCTGGTCGATATTGTCCAGAATGTTTTTCTCCAGATGATTGTTGGCATCCATCCGCTTGAAGTTGCCCATTACCTGGCTCACCCGGCTCACATTGGCGAAGGTGTTGGGGTAGGAGCGAAGAATAGCGGTGATGCTGGCGGCCTGGGTCTTGTTCACGATGCAAACCAGCACGCTGATGGGCTTTTCCTTATACATGCCGATGCCGGGAAGCAAGGTGGCGCTGTGGTGGAGCTTTTTGATAATCTCCTGGCTGATTTCCTCCGGGTGCTGGGTGATGATTTCGTACCGCAGGGCGCTGCGTTCGCTTTTTGCCATCCGGTCGGAAATCATGCTGGAGGTGAAGCTGTAGAGAATACACAGAATTACCGGCTCCATCTGATAGCCGTATACAAAGAAAGAGATTCCCGCCACAAAGGAATTGAGGGCGAAAATCATCCAGAACAGGTTGGTTTCCGGGTGCTTCTTGTGGTACAGAACCGCCACGAAATCCGTGCCTCCGGAGAAGGTGCCGATGCGCATCATCAAAGAGTAGCAGGTGCCGTAGATAATGCCCGCCACCACCGGCCCTAAAATGGTGCTGGTGCCGTTGTCGGTTGCGTAGGCGATGCGGCTTAAGTCCACATAGTCCAGTACCACCAGCCCCAGGGAGAATACTGCCACATACACCATGCTTCGCAGGGCCAGGGGCTTGCTCACAAAGAAGTAGACCAGAATTGCCAGAGGAATGTTGATTACAAGGCTCATGTAGCCCACATTGATGCCGGTCAGGTGCTGAATCATGGTGCAGATACCGTTAAGACCGGAGGGGGCAAACTGGTTGGGGAACACAAACAGGTGATAGTTCAAAGCGCACAGCATGGCGACTACAACAATCACCACATAGGTAAGAATCTTTCGGGCCATAAAGCGGACACGACCTTCTTCTACCGGGGCATGGGTATAAAAGCCCAGGATATATTTTGTACACATAAATATATCACAGCTTTTCCCCGGGGTCAATCGAGATTTTTCACTTTTTTCGAGGATGCCGGGGCCGGAGGGGGACGGGGCGGCTTTTTTCGCAATCTGCCAAAATCCATCCCCGGATTCCCCGGTACTTTCTATGGGAAAATGCCGGGAAAATCTTGCAATTCCCTGATTTTTATGGTATATTTCTCAGTTAGGAAACGATATTTTAATTATTTAAGGAGCATCCGAATATGGCAACCCAAGAGAAAATTCGCAACATCGCCATTATCGCCCACGTGGACCACGGCAAGACCACCCTGGTGGACGAAATGCTGAAGCAGGGCGGTATTTACCGGGAGAACCAGGCCACTGTGGAGCGGGTCATGGACTCTGGAGATCTGGAACGGGAGCGTGGCATCACCATCCTGGCCAAGAACACCGCCGTGTGGTACAAAGATTACAAAATCA
>OEQP01000095.1_pt1 | contig 12963 bp, 8 predicted proteins | sample 1539791 | NCBI WGS metagenome assembly OEQP01 (sample SAMEA3891866, study PRJEB23780) | metagenome | biome: terrestrial biome; feature: animal house; material: Caecal content | place: Italy | collected 2015-05-05
ACTCTGCGTCGTATGAAGATTGCTGTCTGCTGCGCAGAAACCATTTCTATCAATGCCCGTTTAGGCGAGGTCACAAAGGAACTTGAAAAGTACCCCTATAAGCTGGGCTTACTTATCGTGACAGTGCAGAGCGATGCACAGGCTGTATCAATCCAGTCCACTTTGCAGGCGAAATCTGCTGAAGCTAACGAACCCCGACTTATAATCGCTTTGGTAAAGACACCGCTCACCGATGAAAACCGCACCAAATGGCTGGCGGCCATAACAAAGCAGGAAATGGCCGCTGAATCTGGTCAGACCGGTTCTGTTCAGCACTATCGCATTGAAGAATCTACCATCATCAATTCCTGGGTTGGTGGGGCTGTCAGTGGCGGAAAGATCATTGCTTACAACGGAAATAATATCTTTAACAATATATATGGAATGGCACATCTACGGAAAATCCTTCGTTCCAATGTTCAGGATGTGATTTTTAAGTATGCGCCGGAAAATATCGTTGTAACTAATACTGCCTACAAAGCTTGTAACGATGGAGCGCCTACCGCTGGTATCCAGCGCAAAAGCGGAAACAGCCAGCTCACCAATGTTTTAAACTCTCTGAAGCTTGCCGGTATTCTCGACCTTACTACAATCGGGGAAATTGTTGACGCAAAGAACAGCGGCAATAAACAGGCCGAGTGTGTTGCAGCACTGGCTGAACTCATAAAAGACGAGATGGAATCCGGGCACAAGGTTAACCTCGGTGACTTGTGGGCAACGCTTCAGAAGGAACCTTACGGCTACTACAACACGATTGCCTGCGGTGTTTTGCTCGGCTTTGTGTTCTCTTGCTATAAGAACAGCAAATACACCTGGACAGATTCGGTTCAGTCTCCCCATGTACTTGCAGAAGCAACCATCAGCAAAATGGTATCTTCTATGTGCGGAGGAAAAATGACCACCGATTATTTGTCTGCCGGCTCTCTTACATGGCAGAACTTCAGCGAGTACCTGGGCAGGATTTTTAATCTCTCCGTAGCGCAACTCGCAGAACAAACGTCCGGTTATCATAATGTGCGCGAAGCGGTCGTCAAAAGCGGCTCGCCGTTCTGGGTGCTAAAGTACCTTTCGAAAACCGAATGGAGCAGTGAAGATCTTAGAAAGACGGCCGATAAAGTAATCGACCATATTCAGACCTTTATCGCCCAGGAGGGCGACATTGAAGGCGCAATGAGTGAAACATTGCAGCTTCTTACTGGTCGTGGAAAAATTCGTGTTGTTCTGGCAAAAGCATTTCAGGATAAGAATGCAATGGCAGCCGCTTTCCGCTCTTTCCTCTTTGAAGCCTCCCCTGAACTGAAAGATGTGGCAACGAGACTTTCTATTCAGCCAGAAGAATTAAGTGACCGTCTACACGCTGTCATGCAGGGCGCAATTTATACATGGACAGAGGAACAGGTCAAGGAAAAGCTTACAGATGTTGCAGAGCAATATAAATATCTGGAAGCAATCGGGAAAGTTCAGGGAACGAGCTATCATAGTATAGAGGCTGCAAAAAAGGATTTGGCAAATCTCTTTGGTTTCCTGAGAATTCCGATGAGCGCAATCGCCGGACTTAATAAGCCGTGGTTCTCTTCGTTGCAAGTTCTATACAATGTGGCTTATGCCGACGTGGCCCATTTGAGTGCAGAAGATCGAGAAACGGCTATCCTTGCTTTGGAACAGCATGGTGTGCTGGCTAAAGACTGCTTGCAGAATGGAAAGCCAGTGCTTGAAGACATACTGAACAGTCGAGACATCGAATGTACGCAGGAGGAGCTTGCGGCTGTATATGCTGGGCTGAAAGACCTGAATTGTGACACGACTCTGACTCAGTTTAATAAGGAACTTGATGCGCAGATCAATAAAATCAGCTTTGCACGGAATAAGTCTACACTTTTGGAGACTTGGCGATCTATAACTGGAGAAGATTCTATAAAAAAATGGTGCAATATACATGATGTTCCTTTGATGTGGATTATTCCCAAAGAGTTAACCAAAGCATTTGGTACATTGCTGGATGTTCAAAACGGCAACTATACGGTTGATGCCGCTGTTACTAGCGCTATCCATTCTTTGCAGAAAATGGATACGAGTATTTTGACGGATAACAGCCGTATCGAAAAAGCTTTTATGGCTTTGATTGGTTCGGAGTATTCCCTTTTGTGGGATGTAAATCGCACGGCTATTATTACTGAGGCAAAAATCAAAATTGGCAACGACATGAGCACATGGACAACCGCTGATCTTACTACACTGCAAGGAATTCTCAAGCGGATGCAGCAAGAAAAGGCTAAAAAAGAAAAGTTGACTGGAACAAAGAGTCGTGTCCGTACTATGCAGGAATCTGTTTTGAGGGATCGGGTTACAGCATTTCTTGATGCGCACCCTGAGTTCTGCGACGAATTTTCAGAATAAGGGAAGGAGGAAAGCAGCATGACAATTAAAGAAGTTGTATCTATACTTCAGAAAGAAAAATTGAATAACCTGCCTTCTCGTTTTCCCTGTCGTGCCATTATGGTCAAGACCGTTGAACAGTATTGCCAGCTGCTCTCAGAGTTAAAGAAGATTAGTGACATTCGGGTGATCAAGACAAATGAGATTTTTTCCAGTGCCGATGTTATGCCCAAATACTTAAATCTTTCTGCTGCTGCATATCATAACGAATGGGTTATTCTCACCGGCGTGAGCGAATATCTGCGTCTTTTCTCTAAAAAAGAGGCTGCTGACAGGAGGTTTGCTGCTCTGTGGAGCAGGCAAGTACCGGCAAGCAGTCTCGGACGGATTATTATCCCTCTATGGGGCTGTGAAGCACAGTGGTTTGATTCTGCCATTAACTTAAACGGTGATTTGCGGCAAGAGGATTATTTCTTCGACTGTACTGATGACGAACAACAAGATCAGGAAATGAATCTACTCGTATTGTCTGGTGTGTTTGAGCAACACATATCAGAATTTAAGCAGGGCTCTGGCACCTTGTGTGTTGGCCTTCAGGAGTGGTTCGAGTATTGGGAAAATCCTTCTGTTTCGAACACAAAATTTGTGTTACTGACCAAACGGTTTAATAGTATTACCTCAATCAGTGGGAAAATTAATGTTCATGTAGTGAATGATACCTTGTCATTTATTCAAAAAAATATGCCCGGAGGTCAGTACCTGACAAAAGAAAACTGTTCTGATGAAATGCAGTCGGTGCTCTTTGCATACGCTTTGCAAGGCGTATCATTGGATGACTCGCTTCTCAAAATACTGAATGTATCGTCGTTTTCCGGTGTTGATATTATGGGTAAATGGAATGCGTTGCCCATTAGCCATAAGAAATTCGTTAAACTCTGGTTTCAAATTCACCCGGACAACAGTTACCTGAGTTATTGTTTTGCTGTTGCGGGTTCAGTTAGCGATATTCCTTCAGTCATCTCTCATGAGATATTTGAGAAGCGCGTTGAAAAGCCGGATTGGGTTGATGAGTTCAAGGCACTTGCTTCGGTTATGACAATAAAGCCCGATCCTGACTATTTTGAGGCTGTTGACGCAATCCCCGAGTTTGAGAAACGGCTGGATTATATCACAAACGCCATACGCGAAGAAAGAATATACCTTCTCAAAATGGTTGGCCAGTGGATGCGTAAAGATGCAGAGCAGGTCAATGGAAGCGTCAAGTTGAAAGAAACATTTCCTGCACTTTCCGCATATTTGTCCCACGATTTGGATGTATTTCAAAGCAACATCGGTGCGTATATGTCAAGATACAAAGCGCACAAGCTTGAAAACACCCTGCCAAGCGACGAAATGCTGTACTTTAGCGGGGCGAATACATCGTCCTTTGACTATCGTTATGCAGTTCTTTCAGAATATGAAGATGACGATACGATTATCCTTTGGGTGGACGCCCTTGGTATCGAATGGCTTCCGCTCTTATATTGGGGGATTGCCAATAATTGCGACGGCACCATCACAAATGTTGCGTTAGCGCAAGCAACATTACCTACAGAGACAAGCTTTAACGAGCAATGGAATAGTATGTCGATGCCGTATAAGAAGCTGAATAAGCTTGACAAGTTGGCACATAAAGGCGTAATAGATGAGCCAGATTACTATGCTTGCATCGAAGAACAGATGGATTCCGTGACAGGAATTAGCAACCAAGTCTCTTCGTTACTGGCAGAGTATCGTCGTGTGGTGATTACAGGAGATCACGGCACTAGTCGTCTCGCAGCTCGCTTTTTCCATTGCAGAGATGGTGTCGATGTTCCGCAAGATGCCATTGTGTATAGTCATGGAAGATACTGCAAGTTGCCACAGAGTTCAACGCTATCCCTTCCCAATGTAGAAATCGTCAAGGATGCCCACGGGGATAGATATGCGGTGTTCAGCAATTATGACCACTTTAAGCAGTCTGGATTTGCCGCCGGCGCGGATGATGAGAATGCTATCTATGGTGAGGTTCATGGTGGCGCAACACCAGAAGAAATGCTGGTTCCTGTAATGGTAGTTGAAAGCAATAAAGAAACTCCGATTGTGGGTTCATGGGAAAAGCAGACTGTTAAAATATCAATGAAAAAAGCGAAGCTATCTATTTCTTTTAATAGGCAAATTGAGAACCTTTCGGTGAAAATGGCGGGCATCCAGGCAACCGTTTCGAAAATTGATGCAGGGAAAACTTGGGCTGTCGTATTCCCTGGTGCCAAAGCAGGCACATACCCTGTTGAAGTAAACGCAGACGGTCGAATTGTCAGCTTACCGGATATTACTCTACTATCGGCTCTTGGTGGCGGGGATGGTGATTTGCCATGAGCAAAAAAGTGTGCTGCGATTGCGGAAAGTCACTAAAAAAAGATGAGATCGCTCTGTCTAAAAAGTTGATAGATGTTGATACAGAAGATTTTTATTGCCTGCCGTGTATGGCTGAATATTTCGGCTGTGATGAGGACGAGCTAAAAATCAAAATCAGAGAGTTCAAAGAACAAGGCTGTACATTATTCCTTTGAGGGGGTTGAATCATGCTGGAAGATAAGGTAAAAGAAATATTTGCGGATATGGTTGTGCTAAAAGACCCTCAAAGGAGCGAATACTTTTCAAATCTCAGTATGCCTTCCTATATGCGCGATTGGCTGGTCATGAAGTTTTCGGATGACGATGGTGTTGTCGATTACGATAGTATTAACAGATACATCAAAAGATTCATCCCCGGAAAGGACGATTTTGAGCAGTACAAGTTTCGGATGATCAACGGTGATACGGTTCAGTTCCTTGCGCGAGTCCGTGTTAATGTGGACATAAAAAGCGGGAAGACTAAATTTGAATTGCCGGACTTTGGTGGGGCAAAAGGTGGCGCTTCCGGAACGGTTGCAAATGAAGTGGTTGAAAAATGGCAAGCTACACTGCTACATGAAAGCGAAAACTGGGGCATCATCACTCTGGTTTGGACGCTTGAGGGAACAGTATCTAAGCCAAAGGGTGTAATTTCCATGGTTGGATATAAACCATTTTGCCCGTATTCTATCGACCTTGATTTCTTTAGAGACGCTCGGAAAGAATTTGATATTCATGAATGGATAGATATTGTTCTCATGGCGGTGGACTATAATCCTGCCGGATATGTGGATGAGAATGGTGTAGAGAGTGAGGCCAAAAAACTGTTTTTTTTACGTCGTTTACTGCCGTTTGTGGAAAAAAGAGTGAATCTAATCGAACTTGCCCCTAAAGGAACCGGGAAAAGCTATGTCTTTGAAAAGATTAGTAAGAGGGGGTGGCTTATCAGCGGAGGTACTGTTTCTCGCGCATCACTTATATATGACAATGCTAAAAAGACTGGCGGGCTGCTAACTCGATTTGATTATGTTGGCTTTGACGAGGTGCAATCTATTACCTTTGAGCAGCCCGGACAAATACAACAAGCGTTAAAACATTATATGGAGTTTGGCGAGATTAAAGGCTTTGACGCTGCACTTACAGCCGAAGCCGGAGTAATTGTTCTCGGAAACATAAATGCTGAGCGTTTCGATATAAACAAAAACATGGTAGAACATATCAGTGAAGTTTTTGGCGAATCGGCTACTTTGGATAGATTCCATGGATTTATCCCTGGTTGGCAGATTCCGCGTATGACTACAGGTATGATTGCTCATGGTTGGGCAATCAATACCGAATACTTCGCAGAGGTGCTTCACGAACTCCGGAGTGATTTATCTTATACCTCAATTGTTGATTCTCTAATTTCTTACAAATCAAATGCGGATAAAAGGGACTTGACCGCAATTAAACGCCTTTGTACAGCGTTTTTGAAGCTGCTGTTTCCTCATGTTCAATCACCTGACGATATTAGCAAAGAGGATTTTGAACACTATTGCCTTGAACCTGCACTTGAAATGCGAGGAGTTATAAAGAAACAATTATGTATTATTGATCCCAAGGAGTTTAATGTTCCGGGAAAAAATACGATACCAGAAGTTACGTGTAAACGCTAATATAAAAGTGAGCCACTTGGCTGGTGTTCGCTCATGAATTATTGAGCCACCCAAAGAAATCCCCTATAATAGTCGCAGACTATATAGGGGGCGAATAAAGGTGGTTATCACAGTGGAAACTTACAAACAGATTCGCAAGATGCGACTGCAGGGCATGAGTCAGCGGCAGATTGCTGCATCCCTGCAGATCTCCCGCAATACCGTCAAGAAGTATTGGGACGGTGACAGTGTACCCTGGGAGCGTAAAGCTTACAGCCGGGAACCTTCCGTTTTGACAGAGGAGGTAATGGCTTTCGTCCGGAACTGCTTGGAGGAAGATGCTCACAGCCCCAAGAAACAGCACCATACCGCAAAACGTATCTATGACCGACTGGTGGAGGAACTTGGTTTCACCGGCGGTGAGACTACCGTCCGCCGTCTGGTGAGCCAGCTTCGAGAGAATCCCCAAGAGGCGTTTGTTCCGCTGGCCTTCCCTCCGGGAGATGCAATACAGATTGACTTTGGCGAAGCAACCGTATATCTGTCCGGGGTAAAGACAGTGGTAAACTTATTCTGTGCCCGGCTTTGTTACAGTGGTGCACCGTTGGTTTTGGCTTACCGGAGGCAGAATGAAGAAAGCTTCCTGGACGCCTTGATTCAGGTATTCCAGCACTTCGGTGGTGTACCCCGGCGGGTTATCTTTGACAACGGCAAGGTTGCTGTCAAAGATGGCTTCGGTGCTCATGCCCGGAAACAGGCCGGGTATGCTGGCTTGGCTGCCCGCTACGGATTTGAAGCTATTTTCCCTGTATCCGGAAATGAAAAGGGCTTTGTGGAAGGCCTGGTAGGTTACAGCAGAAGGAACACCTGCGTCCCTGTTCCCAAAGTGGAGTCTATGGAAGAACTGAATAGTCTGCTCCGGGAAAAATGCAGAAAGTATCTGTCCCACCAGATCCGTGGAAAGAAAAATAACGTTGGTTCCATGCTGGCAGAGGAAAAGAAGAGGCTTTATCCACTTCCAAAGTATCCCTTTGACCCCTGTAAGCGAAGTACCGGCCGTGTAGATCGTTTCTGTACCATTCGTTTTGACAGCAACAACTATTCTGTGCCCTGTGAGTTTTGCGGCAGAGAGGTTTCTGTAAAGGCGTCTCCCGAAACGGTATCCATCTATCTTGGCGGAACCTGTATTGCACAGCATAAACGGTGTCTGGAAAGAAAAAAGACCATTTATGATTTGGCCCACTACCTGCCCCTGCTGGAAAAGAAGGGCAGGGCCATCTTCTATGCCAAGCCGGTACAGGAGACGATTCCGGAATTCTTCCTCCATTGGCTCCGAAGTCAAGCGCTCACGCCCAGGGAACTGGTAGACATCCTCCGTCGCTGTCAGGAAGAGGATTACATGGAAGTCATGAAGGAAGCACCAAACCATATTGATCCTGTAGAAATCCAGGATACGGTGATTGTACAAGCTGTGGACCTGCAATTGTATGATGCATTTCTCCACGGAAAGGCAGGTGCTGCCTTATGAATACGGTGGATGAACTGATCCGTCTCCATGCAAAGCAATTGAAAATCCCTTCTTTTGCAGAATATCATGAAGTACTCCGGCAGGCAGATCCCTCTGCCGGATTCTCGGATATTCTTCTGGAACTTATGAAGGCAGAGACCTTATCCAGGCAAGAAAACCAGAATAGAAGACGTCTCAAAGCTGCAGGGTTCCCATATCTCAAAACCATGGAGGAGTTCGATGTCAGCCAGCTAAGTGACACTGTCTCGCCAATTTTTCTGCAAGAACTAGCCAGCTGCCAGTTTGTAGAAAACAAGCAGAATGTCATTATGATTGGAAATCCCGGTCGCGGCAAAACCCATCTGTCCATTGCTTTGGGACTGAAAGCCTGCGCCCAGGGTTACAACGTTCTATTCAAGAATGCAGCAACCCTGTCCACAGAGCTCTGTGAGGCCAAGGATAATTACCATCTTGGCAAGCTGGAAAGGACACTGGCTAAAGCGGATCTGCTGATCCTGGATGAGCTGAGCTATCTCAGTTTTAACCGGCACCAGTCGGAGCTGCTGTTTAAGGTCATTTCAGACCGAAGCGAAAAGAGCAGCACCATTGTGACCACAAACTTACCGTTTTCCAAGTGGACGGATTTATTTGAAAATACCACAATGGTAGCAGCCCTGATTGACCGGCTGACCTTCCGTTCCCACGTGCTGGATATGAATGGAGACTCTTACCGTCTGAAAGCTACCATGCAGAAGAAAACCCGATAAGGTGGCTCAAATATTCGTGAGCGGAACGGCTCACTTTTTCATGAGCGTTGGTGGCTCAAAATTTCATGAGCGCCTGGCTCACTTTTTCATTGACATTTACAAGTTACGTATAGTCGTTGAGGTGATAATATGAGCCGTATGATCTACGCAGATAATGCAGCCACAACAAAACTTGATACAGATGCCTTTGAAGCAATGCGCCCTTATTTGCTGGATCAATACGCAAATGCGTCACAGCCATATTCATTTGCGAGGCAGACGAAAAAAGCCCTCCAAGAGTCCAGAGCCCAGATTGCAGTTTGTATCAACGCCGAGCCGGAGGAGATATTTTTCACTTCCGGTGGCACTGAAAGCGATAACTGGGCTATTAAGGGCAGTGTTGAGTATGGGGACTATCGCGCAGTAATCACTTCTGAGTTTGAGCATCATGCTATTCTTCGCGCCTGCGAAAAGGTTGAGGCACTTGGTTATCCGGTGGCATATTTACACCCAAATCAAAATGGTTTCATTACGCCGGATAATCTTGAGACTACAATTTCAAACCAAACAAAGCTCGTCTCCATCATGATGGTTAACAATGAAATCGGGACCATACAACCAATTAAAGAACTCTGCGATGTAGCCCACAAATATGGTGCTATATTCCATACCGATGCGGTTCAAGCTCTTGGTCACATTCCTGTTGATGTAAAAGCTCTCGGTGTTGATATGATGTCGTGCTCTGCGCATAAGTTTAATGGTCCAAAAGGAATTGGATTTCTGTATATCAAAAAGGGGATAAAGATTTCTGCATATGCCGACGGAGGAGCGCAAGAGTTCGGGTTACGAGCAGGAACAGAGAATGTTGCTTCGATAGTGGGGATGTCCATAGCACTTCAGAAAAATGTCGCTAACCTTAGTGATTTCCAAAGTAAGCTTCTATTGTTGGAGCAGGCACTTATTGATAAGCTCGATTCTGCGGGAATAAACTATCGTCGTAATGGCACAGTGCCCCGAATTCCAGGCAATCTCAGTCTTTCTTTTCCCGGTGCAAATGGTGAGGCAATTCTTCATCGCCTTGATTTGATGGGCATCATGGTTTCAACGGGCTCCGCTTGCGATAGCAAAAACACTCAAATTTCCCATGTTCTTCACGCTATCAATGCAGATGAGCAGTATGCAAAGGGGACGATTCGCATCTCCCTTGGAAAAGATAATACTGTGAATGAAGCGGAAAAGATAGCAGATGCAATAATAAGAGTTGTATCTCGAAAAAGGCAGGGCTGAAGTAAGGAAACGAAGGGAATAGTACATGGGAAACAGGTCAAAACTCAGAATTCTTTACCTCTATCAATACTTGGGTCAGAATACGACATCTGAACAGCCTCGATCAACGGCTGAATTAATCAAGATGTTGAGTGGCAAAAATGGCATTGATGTTGGCGTAACACAATTAGCAATGATTTAGCAATACTATGTGCCGCATAATTTCAAATAAAGATTATACGCTCAACTCAGAATAAATATTATCATGAGTAAGCGCTCAATAATCGCATATCCGAATTGAAACACGGCAGGATCCCGTTTGTAGGATCCTGCCGTTCATTCATTTCCGTATATGTTCCCGGTGTCTCACTGCTGGATGCCAGGGCATAAGCTTTTCCAGTTCTTCATGGGCCGGGAATTTGCCCAGGGTGTAAGCGTCAAACCTAGCAGCACATAGTAAAAGCCATCCCGGAGTTTTGTGCTCTGGGATGGCTCAGGGTTATTCACTTAGAAAGAGAAATGTATTGTATGGTTTCTCTTTGCGTTCATGTACGCTTCCTTGAAATCCTCTCTTGCACCTTTGCCGAAGTAGATATGGTACGGTACAACCAGTCCATCCGAAATAATGCTGCCCCGGAAAGGAATTAACACAGCATCCAGCAGCACGGGACTTTCTCCAAGCATCTCCGCCCAGGTGGAGAACAATCCCTTTACCATATAAACCGACCCATCTTCCGCTGAGATAAACACAGAACCCTTTTTTAGATGTCGTTCCAGAATATATCTGCCCGGTTTGCATTGTTTCCATCCTGCAACGATTTGCGCATATTCCTTCGGCAGCTCAGCTATAGCGAGATATTCCTCTATAACCTCAATGTGTGACCACAAATAGTCCGCAATTGCTTTGGCATCGCTTGCGTCAACTCCCTGCCTTTGGTCTATCGTCTCTGTTTCGGGACACACATGGTACTTCTTGTTCACAAAATCCAACAGTGGAAACCATAACTGGTAAAAAAGCTCAGCATCAGATTGTTCCAGTCTCATATCTTGCTCCTTTGTGTATTTTGAAAGTGTCCAACGCTACTTTGTTCTGCATCCTGCCGGTGCGTTCCAGGGCAGCAGCTTTTCGGGCATATCCGGATTTTTCAGGTCGGCTTTGTTTGTGTTTTTCAGCAGCCAGGTCAGGTATTGATAGGGATCCAGCCCATTCTCAATGGCGGTCTGGATCAGGCTGAACATAATGGCGCTTCCTTTCGCTCCCTTGGGCGTGTTGGCAAACAGGAAGTTCTTCCGGTCAATGACAAAGGGCTTGATACTTCTTTCTGCCCGGTTATTGCTCAATTCCAGCCTGCCGTCTTTTAGATAGTTCGTCAGGTAAGGCCACTGCTCATTCAGGTAAGTAAACGCCTTCCCCAGGGCAGACTTGGGTGCCGCTGTTTTGGAATTTGCCCATGCAAACATCGCGTCTAAAACAGGTTTTGCCTGTTTCAGCCGCTCGTTATATCTTTCTTTTGCTGTTTTCTCTGCCAATCCCTGCTCAATCTCAAACAGGAGATTGCAGTAGGCAAGTCCTTGGGATGCGGAACTGCCTTTCGCCTTTCCTTTGGGTAGTGACTTCACTGCCTCGTCGAATTTTCTCCGGGCGTGAGCCCAGCATCCAACCACTGTAATATCCTCTGGGAGGCTGTGGTATCCCTGGTACCCATCCGTATGGAGATACCCCTTATATCCGGCAAGAAACTCCTTAGGATGCTTTGCACCGCGGCCAGGCTGGTATTCATACAGGACAATCGGTTTGTCCGTATCGCCACTGGTCCGGTACAGCCACATATAGCTCTCACTTTGCGGTGCTTTCCCGGGTTCATGCAGCACCTGCAGGGTAGTCTCATCCCCATGGAGGACATCTCTTTTCAGTAGCTCCTTGTGCAGTTGCTTATACACGGGTGTCAGGTAATCTTCCGTTACTTTCAAAATCCAGTTGGACATAGTCTGGCGGCTCAGCTGGATACCCTGACGGTTTATCTCCTGTTCCTGCCGGTACAGAGGAGAACCCATAACAAACTTCTGTGTCATGATATGGGCAATGGCCTCCGGTGTAGCAAAGCTGCCGGGAATGATGTTCTTTTCCCGGGGCGCTTTCACAACAGGCGTCTCGCAGCCCTCGTCAGCATTTTCACTGCAGCTTTTGCAGGCGTAGGTGTAGTAAATATCCTCCCGGACGATATACTGGGCAGGTATGATTTCCAGTGTCTTGACCACTTCCTTGCCGATCTCCGTCATGGTATCCCCGCACTGAGGGCAAACCAAATCCTCACCCTCCAGACGATGCTCCACCTGCTTCGTAGGGATTCCTTCCGGGATGGTATCCAGAGTGTAGGTATGCTTCTTGTGCCGCTTGTGGCCTGCCCCATCGGTGGCTTCCGGTTCCTCTTTTTCCGCAGTGGAGAACACCTCGGCTTCGTTGAACAGGAAGCTCAGCTGCTCCATGAAAGATTCGTCCGTCTTCTCGGAGGACGCGCCAAACCGCTTGTGCCGGGCAAGGCGCAGGGCTTCCGTCAGCAGCTCTATCTGACTTTCCAAACGGGAAATGCGCTCGTCCTGAGATGCCAGTCGAGCGTTCTTTTCCTCATATTCCGCCCGGGAAATGGTCACCATTTCCGGGTTGCTTGTCTGGAAATCATTCGTACTTTTCATGTGTTGATTATACCATATTCTGCCTGAAAAGTACAGTAAAATAGGAAATTTCTCAAATAATTTCCAGACCTTTTACCGGCCTGTGGGCCTTTGGCTGGTCGATACTCAGGCCCTCCATGAGCCAACGATATTGCTGGGCAGTTAGCGTTTTGGCTTCACTTTCTTTCCTGGGCCATTGGAAAGAACCCGACTCCAGCCTCTTGTAAAGCAGCACAAATCCGTTCCCTTCCCAGTACAGTGCCTTGATCCGATCCCGGCGTCGACCGCAGAACAGGAAAAGGGTGTT
>OEQP01000119.1_pt1 | contig 12131 bp, 10 predicted proteins | sample 1539791 | NCBI WGS metagenome assembly OEQP01 (sample SAMEA3891866, study PRJEB23780) | metagenome | biome: terrestrial biome; feature: animal house; material: Caecal content | place: Italy | collected 2015-05-05
GGCGCTTAGTCCAGCAGGGCCAGGACGCTGGCCTTGGGGCGGGAGCCCACGGCCTGGTTGACCAGCTTGCCGTTCTTAAAGACCAGCAGGGCCGGGATGCTCATGATCCCGAACTGACCGGCCAGCTCCGGCTGCTCGTCCACGTTGACCTTGCCCACCTTGACGTCGGGGCGTTCGTCGGCCACCTGGTCCACGATGGGAGAGAGCATACGGCAGGGGCCGCACCAGCTGGCCCAGAAGTCCAGCAGCACGGGCTTATCGCTGTTCATCACAACATCCTGAAAGTTTTGGCTGGTTACAGTAATGGCAGACATAGTAAATTCCTCCTGAAATAATCTTTTTGGTGACTACCTTATCTTTGGTAGTATCTCTTGCTTGTGGCCTTATCATACACCAAAAGAAATATGACTTCTGTGACAAAATCACAAAACCCCGGCCTTTCGGTCGGGGTTTCTAACCCGGCAAAAGTCCAAAGGACTTTTGCCGGAATTTTGCAGTCTGCTGCGCCCATAATTTGTCCCCTCTGGGGACAAATTCCACACTTGCAGCCTGAGATGTATTTTTCGCCAGGTACACGCCCCGGCGAAAAATGATTTTAATTTTATTTGCCTCCAAAGGCGGCAAACTCTGCGAGGCTTCTTTGATAAATGGAAAACCCCGGCCTTTCGGTCGGGGTTTTGAAAGCGGGGGAAATTACTTGGAAGCGCCGGCAATCTGAGCGGCAACCTCGGCAGCGAAGTTCTCTTCCTTCTTCTCGATGCCCTCGCCCTTCACATAGTGAACGGCGTCCACGAACTTCACGGAACCGCCCAGCTTCTTGGCGGCGTCGGCAATGTAGCCTTCCACGGAGCCCTGGAACAGGTCGGAACGGACAAAGTCCTGCTGCAGCAGGCAGATCTCCTTGAAGAAAGCGTTCAGCTTACCGGCAGCAATCTTCTCCTTGATCTGAGCGGGCTTGTTAGCCATCTTGGGATCGTTGTCCATGAGGGCCATCTGCACGGACATCTCATGGTCAATGTCAGCCTGGGGAACCAGGGACTTGTCCCAGTACTTAGCGCCCATGGCAGCAATCTGCATAGCCACGTTCTTGCCGATTTCGGTGGCGTCGATGCCGCCCTCCACGGCCAGGTTAACCAGAACGCCGTGGGTGCCGCCGGCGTGGACGTAAGCCACGGAGGTGTTGTCGGCAAACCGGGCGAACCGGCGGATCTGCATATTCTCACCGATGGACATAACCTTCTCCTGCATGATCTCGGTGACAGTCAGGTCGGAGCCCGGGTACTTGCAAGCCTTCAGAGCTTCCACGTCAGCGGGAGCGTCGGTGGCAACCACGGTAGCCAGGTTCTTCACCAGGTCCATGAAAGCGTCGGTCTTGGCAGCGAAGTCGGTCTCGGAGTTCACCTCGATGACCACGCCCACACCGTTGATGACAGCGGCGTAAGCCACGCCCTCAGCGGCAACCCGGTCAGCCTTCTTGGCAGCCTTGGCCAGGCCCTTCTCCCGGAGCCAGTCCACAGCCTTGTCCATGTCGCCGTCGGTGGCAGCCAGAGCCTTCTTGCAGTCCATCATGCCCACGTTGGTCATTTCGCGGAGCTTCTTAACATCCTGAGCGGTAAAAGCCATAACTTTAAATCCTCCTGTTTTCTGTTATGGGAGCCCGTTTCCGGGCTCCCGTCGTATACAATAGAAATTACTCGGCAGCTTCCTGAGTCTCGGGAGCCTCAGCGGCCTCCACGGTCTCGGGAGCATCGGTGCCCTGACGGCCCTCGATGGCAGCGTTGGCCATGGTAGCGGCAATCAGACGGATGGCGCGGATGGCGTCATCGTTGCCGGGGATCACGTAATCGATCTCATCGGGATCGCAGTTGGTGTCCACGATGGCCACGATGGGGATGTTCAGCTTCCGGGCCTCAGCGATGGCGTTGCGCTCCTTCCGGGGGTCAACGATAAACAGAGCTGCGGGGATCTTCTTCATTTCCTTCACGCCGCCCAGGTACTTCTCCAGCTTGGCAATCTCGCCCTGGTGCTTGATGACTTCCTTCTTGGGCAGCATGGCGAAGGTGCCGTCCTCTTCCATCTTCCGCAGCTGGGCCAGACGGTCGATACGGGTACGCATGGTGCGGAAGTTGGTGAGCATACCGCCCAGCCAACGGGCGTTCACATAGTAACCGCCGCAACGGGCAGCCTCTTCCTTGATAGCGTCCTGAGCCTGCTTCTTGGTGCCCACGAACAGGATGTTGCCGCCACCCGCAGCAGTGTCACGGACGAAGTTGTAGGCCTCCTCCAGCTTCTTCACGGTCTTCTGCAGGTCGATGATGTAGATACCGTTCCGATCGGTGTAGATGTAGGGAGCCATTTTGGGGTTCCAACGACGGGTCTGGTGACCGAAGTGTACACCGGCCTCCAGCAGTTGCTTCATAGATACGACAGCCATTTTAATTTTCTCCTTTTGTTGTTCCTCCACCCCGATCATCCCGCCGGCTCACTTAAAAATAAGCACAATCTCCGGCGATCCCCGGGTGTGTGGTGTAAAATACTATGGGCAAAGCCCATGCTGATTCATTATATCGGATGAATTGATATTTTGCAAGGGGTATTTTGAAAAAAATCCCGGTTTTTTAAGCTTTTTCAGAAGGGAAGGCCCTTCCGCTCCCGGGGACGGCGGCAGCGCTCCGGGTCGATGTCCACCAAGATGATATCCGGCCCCACCTTGCAGATCCGCCCCCAGGGAATCACATAGTCCTCCCCCGGGCCCCAGAGTCCGAAGAACTTGCTGGGGCCGGGGACCAGGATTGCCTCAATACAGCCCTCCGGCACCTTGATGATGGCGTCGCACACGAAGCCCAGACGGCGTCCGTCGCTGACGCAGATGACCTCTTTGCACCGCAGCTCTGTAAAGGACATACCCATCCCCTCCTGGAAGTTACTTGCCACAGTCTATGGGCGGGGAGGGCAGAATAGAACTTTTAAGAAGAAATGATGCTGACCTTTTTCCGCATGGCGGCAATGGCGTTTTTCTCCAGCCGGGACACCTGGGCCTGGGAGATGCCCAGAGACCCGGCCACCTCCATCTGGGTCTTGCCGTCGTAAAACCGCAGGCAGAGAATCTGCTTTTCCCGGGGGGAGAGGGTATTGAAGGCGTCCCGGAGGGCGATGTGCTCCATCCACTGCTCGTCGGTGTTCCGGGTGTCCCGAACCTGGTCCATGACGGTGAGGGGGTCGCCCCCGTCGGCATACACCGGGTCGTACAGGCTCATGGGAGCGCACACCGCATCCATGGCCTCGGCTACATCCTTGAGTGGGATGTCCAGCTCCCGGGAAAGCTCCTCCAGGGTGGGGTCCCGCCCAAGCTTTGCAACCATGGCCTCCTTGCATTGGAGCACCCGGTAGGCCACATCCCGGATGGAGCGGGATACCCGTATGGGGGCGTTGTCCCGGAGATACCTGCGGATTTCTCCTGCAATCATGGGCACGCCGTAGGTGGAGAAGCGCACCTGCTTGGTGGGGTCAAAGTTGGAGACGGCCTTGATGAGGCCGATGCACCCCACCTGAAACAAATCGTCCGGGCAGTCGCCCCGACGGTCAAACCGCTGCAAAACCGACAGCACCAGCCGCAGATTCCCTTCAATCAGCCGTTCCCGGGCCTGACTGTCCCCGTTTTTGGCCTGTAGGAGAAGCTGTTCCATCTCTGCCTGGGGGAGCATTTTCAGCTGTGCGGTGTTCACACCGCAGATTTCTACCTTTCCTTGCATACAAACCTCCTGTGCAGAACCTGATGGATAGTATTTCCGGGGGAGGAAAAATCATACCCGGAAGAAATTTGTGGAATGTTCACAAAAATTTCAAAGCCTCTTTCTCCGGGAGCCGCCGTAAATCGGGAGGGCCGGAAAAATTCCCAACTTTTTCGACGAAGACCCTCCATAACGGCCGGGGGAATCCTGGAAACATAACACGAAAAAACCCGGCGGTATTCCACAGGTTATGCATTTTTCGTATGCAGCCTTTCCACAGGGGCCAAAAGGGCAAAGGGGAAAAATACCTGTTGATAACTGGGAGTTTTCCACATTCTCCACAGAGTTTTCCACAAGAGTTATCCACAAGGCTTATCCACAGGCTGTATGCAAAACGGTTGACATAAGAGTTTTTCCCCGGTTTCGACTTTTTTCCCCTTTTTCTGCAGACGAAAAATCGACGGCATTGTAAAGAAACGGAAAAAATTTGGTCTTGACAAGGTGTATCCCGCCGGGGAGGCGGGGCTCCGGGGAGGGAATTTCCCCTTTCTTTCCGGTTCGGGGAAATTTTTTTGAAAAAGGTATTGATTTTATGGGAAAGTCAAGGTATAATCAGTAAACGCATGAGATAAAACACAGAACAGGAGGTGTGACCATGCCCAACATCAAGTCCGCAAAGAAGCGTGTGGAACTGTCTAAGGTCGCTTATGAGAAGAACAAGGCTGCCAAGTCCGCTCTGAAGACTGTCATCAAGAAGTTTGAGGCTTCCCTGGAGGGCGGCAACCGTGCCGCTGCCGAGGCTGCCTACAAGACTGCTGTGACTGCGGTTGACAAGGCTGTCGGTAAGGGTCTTTTGCACAAGAACACTGCTGCCCGGAAGAAGAGCAGCATGACCCTGCGGCTGAACAAGCTGGCCTGATTTCTCTGAAAATATCTCCTTCCGAGCAGTGCTTGGAGGGAGTTTTTTCATTTTAGGAGGCGGAAACTCTGAATTTGGCTCTTGCCGATGTATTCAGAGTTTCCTGCGGGTTTATTTTGGAAAGGAGGGCGTGACCATGGCAAGATTACAAGACCCGGTAACCATCTTAAAAGGGGTGGGCTTTACCCGGGCCAAGCAGCTGGAGGGGCTGGGCATCCGGACGCTCCAGGACCTGATCTGCCATTTTCCCCGGGGCTATGAGGACAGAACCCGGCTTGTGACCATCAGCCAGTTGGAGGAAGGGGTGCCGGCCTGCTTCCGGGCCATGGTGGCAGGCAGTCCCCGGGCGGCCCATATCCGCAAGGGTTTGGACCTGACCCGGGTGCAGGTGGCAGACCACACCGCCCGGCTGACCCTGACCTTCTTCAACCGGAAATTCTCCGCAGGACAGCTGGAATACGGCCAGGAGTACATTTTCTATGGACAGCTGTCGGGGGATTACAGCGGCTACGGCATGACCAACCCGGTGTTTGAGGCCCCGGACAGCCCCCCGGTGATGACCCGCCGGGTGCTTCCGGTGTACCCCCTGACTGCCGGCCTTTCCAATGCGGCCCTATGCAAGGCGGTTTCCCAGGCTCTGGCTCTTTGCGACCCTCCGGAGGAGATACTGCCTCCCCAGGTGCGGGCAGAATACGGGATTTTACCGGCGGCCCAGGCTTACCGGATGATTCACAGCCCCGCTTCCATGGAGGAGGCGGCGCAGGCCCGGAAACGGATGATTTTTGAGGAGTTTTTCCTGTTTTCTGCCGGCCTTGCCCTTCTGCGGTACACCCGGGAGGAAAAGCCCGGGGCGGTGCTCACAGATTTGGATCTGACCCCCTTTTATCAGGCGCTGCCCTTTGCCCTCACCAATGCCCAGAACCGGGCCATCGGGGAGATTGTGGGGGACTTTACAAAGGGCCGGGTGATGAACCGGCTGGTTCAGGGAGACGTGGGCAGCGGCAAAACCATGGTGGCGGCAGCTGCTGCTTATCTTGCAGTAAAAAACGGCTTCCAGGCCGCTATGATGGCCCCCACGGAAATTCTGGCGGAGCAGCACGCCGCCTCCCTTGGAAAACTCTTTGCCCCCCTGGGCATCCGGGTGGAACTGCTCACCGGGTCGTTGCCTCAGGGACAGCGGCGGCTGGTGCAGGATGCCATGGCCTCCGGGGAGGCTCAGATTGTGGTGGGTACCCACGCCCTGGTGGCAGGAAGCGGCAGCTTCTCCAACCTGGGACTGGTGATTACCGACGAGCAGCACCGGTTCGGGGTTTCCCAGCGGGCAAAGCTCTCCCAGCTGGGGAACAGCCCCCATGTGCTGGTCATGTCCGCAACTCCCATTCCCAGAACCCTGGCTCTGCTTATGTATGGGGACTTAGATGTTTCCATTGTGGATGAGCTGCCTCCCGGACGGCAGCCGGTGGATACGTTCTTAGTGAACGAAAGCTACCGCAGCCGGATGAACGCCTTTGTGCGCAAGCAGGCCCAGGAGGGGCACCAGTGCTTCGTGGTTTGCCCGGCGGTGGAGGAGAACCAGGAACTGAACCTGAAAGCGGCGGAAACCTGGGCGGAGACCCTGCAAAAGCGGGTGTTTCCCGATTTGAAGGTGCTGCTCCTTCACGGGCAGATGAAGTCCGCCGAGAAGGACGCAGTCATGTCCGCCTTTGCCCGGGGGGATGGGGATGTGCTGGTTGCCACCACAGTCATTGAGGTGGGGGTGGACGTGCCGAATGCCACCTTAATGATTATCGAAGATGCAGACCGGTTTGGCCTGAGCCAGCTCCACCAGCTCCGGGGCCGGGTAGGCAGAGGCTCTGCCAAAAGCTACTGCATCCTCACCACCCAAAACCGGAATGTGCAGACCCTGGAGCGGCTGAAGGCCTTTTGTAAGACCAACGACGGCTTCCAGATTGCCCAGGAGGATTTGAAGCTCCGGGGCCCCGGGGACTTTTTCGGCTCCCGCCAGTCGGGACTTCCGGCCTTCCGCATGGGAAATCTGGGGACAGACCTTACTACCCTTCAGCAGGCCCAGCAGGCGGCGGTTGCCTGGATTGACACCCAGGGCACGGGAAACACCCCGGAGGCGGAGGCCCTGCGGCGGCGCATCGGCGTCCTGTTCCGGGAGGGCGGCCCAGCCATGAACTAAAATAAGGGAACCTCTGAATCAATCGTCTGCGGCTGGAAAGCGGATCTTTTTCCCCATCCATGCAGAATGGACAACAGGAAATACAAAAAGTATTCCCCTGTTTTCCATTCTTTTGTCTGAGGAAAAATCTCTCGCTTCCAGCTCTTGCCGATTGAATCAGAGGTTCCTAAGAAAAAATCTCTGAGAAATTGCCCAAAAAACGGCGAATTTTCAGAGATTTTTCCTTTGGAACAGAAAATTTCAAAAATAGCTTGTAACTTTCCGGGAAATGTAGTAAAATAGTACGACTGATAAAGCGCAAAAAATACATAATCAATATGTTTTACGGAGGGAATACCTATGGAAAAACCCATTGTACTTGTAATTATGGACGGCGTAGGCAAGGGCGACGGCGGCAGCGGCGATGCTGTTGCCCAGGCCAACACCCCCACCCTGGACCGTCTGCTTGCCACCTGCCCCCACACCTACCTGAAAGCCCATGGCACCGCCGTGGGTCTGCCCTCCGATGAGGATATGGGCAACTCCGAGGTAGGTCACAATGCCCTGGGCTGCGGCCAGATTTACTCCCAGGGTGCGAAGCTGGTTGGCGAGTCCATCGAAAACGGCACCCTGTTTGCCTCCCACACCTGGATTGACCTGGTGGAAAATGCCAAGTCCGGCAAGGCCATGCATTTCCTGGGCCTGCTGTCTGACGGCAACGTCCACTCCAACATCAGCCACCTGATTGCCCTTCTGAAGGCTGCCCATGCTGCCGGTGTGAAGAAGGCCTACTGCCATATTCTCCTGGACGGCCGGGATGTGCCCGCCACTTCCGCCCTTGAGTACGTGGCTCAGCTGGAGGCAGTTCTCCGGGAGCTGAACACCGAAGGCTGCGACTACGCCATCGCCTCCGGCGGCGGCCGTATGCAGGTGACCATGGACCGTTACGAGGCCAACTGGGGCATGGTGGAGCTGGGCTGGCGCACCCATGTCCAGGGCATCGGCCGGCAGTTCTCTTCCGCTGCGGAAGCTGTGGAGACCTACCGGAAGGAGACCGGCTGCATCGACCAGGACCTGCCTCCCTTCGTGGTGGCAAGAAACGGGGAGCCTGTGGCCAAGATTGCCAACGGCGACAGCGTGGTCCTCTTCAACTTCCGGGGCGACCGGGCCCAGGAGATTTCCCTGGCCTTTGACCGGAAGGACTTTGACAAGTTTGACCGGGGTGACTATACCGGCGTGAAGTTTGCGGGCATGCTCCAGTACGACGGAGACCTGAACATCCCCGAGCATTATCTGGTGCAGCCCCCTGTGATTACCAACACCCTCACCGAGGTTTTGTGCAAGGCCGGCATCCATGAGTATGCCCTGTCCGAGACCCAGAAGTACGGCCATGTGACCTATTTCTGGAACGGCAACCGCTCCGGCAAGGTCTGCGAAGACCTGGAGGTTTACGAGGAAGTGCCCTCCGACGTGATTCCCTTCGAGCAGGCTCCTGCCATGAAGTCCAAGGAAATCACCGAGAAGATGGTGGCGGCTATGGCCTCCGGCAAGTTCCAGTTCCTGCGTTGCAACTACCCCAACGGCGACATGGTGGGTCACACCGGCGTCATGGAGGCAGTTATCTACGCTATGGAGTGTGTGGATAAGGGCCTGGCAGCCATCCTGGAGGCCGCCGACAAGTACGGCTATATGGTTCTGGTCACTGCCGACCACGGCAACGCCGACCAGATGACGGAAACCAAGAATGGCAAGACCTCTGTGCGGACTGCCCACTCCCTGAACCCGGTTCCCTTCATCATCTACGACAAGGATAAGACCTGGGTCATCCGGGAGGGTCACTACGGCCTTGCCAATGTGGCTCCCACCATTGTGAAGATGATGGGCCTTACTGCTCCTGACTGCTGGGAGCAGAGCATGGTGTAACCCCGATTTTATAAGGAGGTACGGAGTATGATTTGTCAGGAAAACCAGAAGGGCAATGTGTGTATTACCACCGAGGCCTATGTGGAAATTGCAGGCACCGCCGCATCCTACTGCTTTGGCGTCAAGGGCATGGCAGCCCGTTCTGTGACGGATGGCCTTTACCATCTGCTGCGGCGGGAATCCATGGGCAAGGGCGTTCGGGTGGAGTTCCATCCGGACAAGTCCATCTCCATTGATCTGCATATCATGGTGGACAACGGGGTCAACCTGGCCACCGTAGGCAGCTCCATCATTTCCGAAGTGCGCTATGTGGTGGAGAAGTCCACCGATACCAAGGTTCGGAAGGTGAATGTATATATAGATTCCATGATGATTGGATAATTTGGAGGTAGGAACCATTGCGCGAGATTATTAACGGTTCGGATTTCCGCAGAATGCTCATCAGCGCTGCGGCGTCCATCGAGATTCACAAGCAGCAGCTCAACGAGCTGAACGTATTCCCCGTGCCGGACGGCGATACCGGCACCAATATGTCCATGACCATCTCCGCCGCCGCTGCCGAGCTGCGGAAGACCGAGGACCCCTCCCTGGAGAAGGCCTCCTCCGTCACCGCCTCCGCCATGCTCCGGGGCGCCCGGGGTAACTCCGGCGTGATTCTCTCCCTTCTGATGCGGGGCATGGCCAAGGCTCTGAAGGGTCATGAGGAGTGCGACGGCACCCTGTGGGCCCATGCGCTCCAGGAGGGCGTGGATGCTGCCTACAAGGCCATCATGAAGCCCACCGAGGGTACCATTTTGACGGTTGCCCGGCTGGCTGCCTCCAAGGCTGCCACTGCTGCCCGGGAGAATAACTACCTGGAGTTCGTCCATGAGGCTGCCATTGCCGAGGCCAAGGTGGCCCTGGCGGATACGGTGAACCAGAACCCGGTGCTGAAGAAGGCCGGGGTGGTGGACGCCGGCGGCAAGGGCTTCCTCATCATCCTCCAGGGTATGCTGGACGAGATGCGGGGTATTCCCGCTCCCCAGGACTACCGGGACGACGCCCCCCAGACCAAGGACAAGGCGGACTTTATGGCCATGAGTCAAGAGGAGATCACCTTCGCCTTTGACACCGTCTTTATTGTCCGCAAAGCCCAGCCCGATGTCAACCTGGGCCCCTTCCGCACCTACCTCAACAGCATCGGCGACAGCCTGGTCATCGGCGAGGACGACGAGGCCTTCAAGGTCCACGTCCACACCAACATCCCCGGCAACGCCCTCAACGAGGCCCAGAAGTACGGCACCCTGGAGCTGGCCAAGATTGAGAACATGCGCACCCAGGCCGATGATCTGGCCGCTGGACGCAAGGCCCAGAGCGTGGACGACCTGGAGGACGACCACCACGAGGCGGAGCAGACGACAGTGGCCCCCGTGGAGAAGAAGTACGGCGTGGTGGCGGTGGCCGCCGGCGAGGGCCTCAAGGCCGTCTTTACCGACCTGGCCGTGGACGCCGTGGTCTCGGGCGGCCAGACCATGAACCCCGCCACCGAGGACATCCTGGCCGCCGTCCAGAGCGTGCCGGCCAAGACCGTCTTTGTGCTGCCCAACAACAAGAACATCATCATGGCGGCCGAGCAGGCCGAAAAGCTGGCCGACCGCCGGGTGGTGGTGCTGCCCACCCGCACCATCCCCATGGGCATCACCGCCATGCTCAACTTTGACCCCACCGCCTCGGTGGAGACCAACACCATCAACATGATGAAAGCCGCCGACAACGTCTCCACCGGCCTGATCACCTACGCCGCCCGGGACAGCGAATACGACGGCAAGCGGATCCGCAAGGGCGAGATCATGTCCCTGGAAAACGGCAAGATCGTCGCCACCTCCAACGACCTGACCAAGGCCGCCTACCGCCTGGCCCGCAGCATGTGCCGCAAGGACTCCAGCTTCGTCACCGTCATCTCGGGCTGCGACGTCAGCGACGAGGACGCCGAGCGCACCACCGAGATCATCAAGGCCAAGTGCCCCAGCCATGTGGAGGTCAGCCACATCCGCGGCGGCCAGCCGGTCTACTACTATATGATCAGCGTGGAGTAAAAGGCTGCGCCGGGGCTTTTTCCCGGCGGGCCGGGCCCGTTTGTTTCACACTTGTACGGAATTGTCCATTGACAAATGTCCCTCCATCCTCTATAATGGAGGACACATGAGGGAGTAATTCCGCGTGAGAGCGCGCGGCTTGCCCGTCAGGACGATCCTTTTCCCAAAGGTTCCGGGCAGCCTGATCGAATGGAGAATGAGACTCATGCACCGGAAACCCATCCAGTGCATGGGTCTTTTCTTTTGCGTGTCCACAAAGGGATCGCGCCCTTGCACCGTCACACTGTACACTGTCAGGAGGAGTAAACCGAGAAATGAAACAGGAGTACGTGCAATCCCCCCAAGAGCTGATCGCCGAGCTGAACACCAGCGCCGACGGTCTGAGCAGCGCGGAGGCCGCTGCCCGGCTCGAAAAGTACGGCCCCAACAAGCTGAAAGACGCTGAAAAGCCCACCCTGCTCCAGCGCTTCATCGAGCAGCTGAAGGACCCCATGCTCATCATCCTGATGATCGCAGCCGCCGTCTCTGCGGTGACCAACTTCATCTCGGGCGAGAGCTTTGCCGAGGTCTTTATCATCCTGATCGTGGTGCTGCTGAACGCCGTGCTGGGCGTTTTCCAGGAGAGCAAGGCGGAGGCCGCCATTGAGGCCCTGCAGACCATGACCGCCGCCACCTGCAAGGTGCTGCGGGACGGCAAGCAGGTCTCGATCCACAGCGACCAGCTGGTGCCCGGCGACGTGGTGCTGCTGGAAGCCGGCGACGCCGTCCCCGCCGACGGCCGCCTGCTGGAGAGCGCCAGCCTGAAGATCGAGGAGGCCGCCCTCAAGAAGGAGGACGACGCCATCTCCCAGGAGCATCTGGCCGAGATCCAGAAGGAACTGGCCGAGATGCGGGACGAGTTCAACGCCAAGAAGGCCCAGTGGGAGAACGAGAAGGACGCGATCGGCAAGGTGCAGAGCCTGCGCGCCGAGGTCGAATCGATCAAAGCCGAGATCGAAAAGGCCACCCGCAACGGCGATTACGCCAAGGCCGGCGAATTGCAGTACGGCAAACTGCCGAACCTGCAGCGCGAGCTCGAAGAGCAGGAAAAGATCGCGGCCGAAAAGAAGGAGCAGAGTCTGCTGCGCGACCGCGTGACCGATGAGGAGATTGCCCGCATCGTCGCGCGGTGGACCGGCATCCCGGTTGAGAAGCTCGTTGAGGGTGAGCGCGAAAAGCTGCTCCGCCTGCCCGATGTACTGCACAAGCGGGTCATCGGCCAGGACGAGGCCGTGGCCGCCGTGTCCGACGCCGTGCTGCGTACCCGGGCCGGGCTGTCC
>OEQP01000135.1_pt1 | contig 11244 bp, 9 predicted proteins | sample 1539791 | NCBI WGS metagenome assembly OEQP01 (sample SAMEA3891866, study PRJEB23780) | metagenome | biome: terrestrial biome; feature: animal house; material: Caecal content | place: Italy | collected 2015-05-05
GATGGCAGAGGCAAACAAGGCTTTTGCTCATTTCAGATATTAATCCCATAATCAGATTAGGAGGATATTATGCCAAGAAAAGTATCTCTTGAAAAGACAAGAAATATTGGTATTATGGCGCACATTGATGCCGGTAAAACAACAACTACCGAGCGTATCCTTTATTATACGGGAATAAATCATAAGATCGGCGAAACCCATGACGGCGCTGCCACAATGGACTGGATGGCGCAGGAGCAGGAAAGAGGTATCACAATCACCTCCGCCGCTACAACCTGTTTTTGGAAAAATCACAGGATTAACATTATTGATACACCGGGCCACGTTGACTTCACTGTTGAAGTTCAGCGTTCACTGCGTGTACTTGACGGCGCTGTTACCGTTCTTTGCGCAAAGGGCGGCGTAGAGCCTCAGTCTGAAACCGTATGGCGTCAGGCTGACGATTATAATGTTCCCCGTATGATCTATGTAAATAAAATGGATATTATGGGCGCAGACTTTTACAATGTTCTTAACATGGTAAAAGACAGATTTAAGTGTAACGCTGTTCCGATTCAGCTTCCTATCGGTTCTGAGGATACCTTCAGAGGTATCGTAGACCTTATCAATATGGATGCTGAAATCTATTATGACGATATGGGCAACGATGTCCGTGTGGAGGAAATCCCCGAGGACATGAAGGAGCAGGCCCAGGAATACCGCGACAAACTGATTGAAGCGGTGGCTGAAACCGACGAGGACCTCATGATGAAGTACCTCGAAGGCGAGGAGCTCTCCAAGGATGAGATCAAGGCTGCGCTGCGCAAGGCCACCATCTCCAACGAGATCGTGCCCGTCGTCTGCGGCTCTTCCTACAAGAACAAGGGCGTTCAGAAGCTGCTGGACGCCATCGTCGACTATATGCCTGCCCCGACCGACATCGAGGCCATCAAGGGCACCAACCCCGAGACCGGCGAGGAGGAAGAGCGCGAGTCCAGCGATAACGCGCCGTTTGCAGCGCTGGCGTTCAAGATCATGACCGACCCGTATGTCGGCAAGCTGTGCTTCTTCCGTGTGTATTCCGGTACTGTCGAAGCCGGTTCAAGCGTGTACAACTCCGTCAAAGACACCCGTGAAAGAATGGGCCGTATTTTGCAGATGCACGCCAATCACCGTGAGGACATCGAGGAGGTCTTCTCCGGCGATATCGCCGCCGTTGTGGGTCTGAAGAACACCACCACCGGCGATACCCTGTGTGTGGACGACCACCCCATCATCCTGGAGTCCATGGAGTTCCCCGAGCCCGTTATCCGCGTGGCCATCGAGCCCAAGACCAAGGCTGGTCAGGAGAAGATGGGCATCGCTCTGGCCAAGCTGGCTGAGGAGGACCCCACCTTCAAGACCTACACCGACGAGGAGACCGGTCAGACCATCATCGCCGGCATGGGCGAGCTGCACCTGGAGATCATCGTTGACCGTCTGCTGCGTGAGTTCAAGGTCGAAGCCAACGTGGGCGCACCCCAGGTCGCCTACCGCGAGACCATCCGCAAGGCTGCCAACCAGGAGACCAAGTACGCCCGTCAGTCCGGCGGCAAGGGCCAGTATGGTCACGTCAAGATCAAGATCGAGCCCAACGAGCCCGGCAAGGGTTACGAGTTTGTCAACGCCATCGTGGGCGGCGCCATCCCGAAAGAGTACATCCCGGCTGTCGACAGCGGTATCCAGGGTGCTATGAAGGCGGGTGTCCTGGCCGGCTATCCGGTCGTTGACGTCAAGGTCACCCTGTGGGACGGCTCCTATCACGAGGTCGACTCTTCGGAAATGGCCTTCTCCATCGCCGGCTCCATGGCCTTCAAGGAGGCCATGCGCAAGGCTGACCCCATCATCACCGAGCCCATCATGAAGGTGGCCGTCATCGTCCCCGACGAGTATCTGGGCGACGTCATCGGCGACCTGAATGCACGCCGCGGCCAGATCCAGGGCATGGAGGCCATGGCCGGCACCCAGCGCGTCAACGCCATGGTGCCTCTGGCCCAGATGTTCGGCTACGCCACCGACCTGCGCAGCAAGACGCAGGGCCGTGGCCAGTATGTCATGGAGCCCTCTCACTACGAGCCGGTGCCCAAGAACATCGCCGACCAGATCATTGCAGGCCGTACCAAGGAGTAAAGACCGCGCTTTTCCGCCCGCATTTTGCTGCGGGAAGGAAAATTTTCTGGAAAATCTCTTGATTTTAAAGGGATAATCTAGTAGAATAGCCTTGCAACGCATCTTGTGCAGGCGCGAGGCTGTTATAACCAAAAACCGTTTTAAAGGGAGGATATTCCAATGGCTGAAAAGGCAAAATTTGACCGTTCTAAGCCGCATGTTAACATCGGCACCATCGGCCACGTTGACCACGGCAAGACCACTCTGACTGCCGCCATCACCAAGGTTCTGGCCCTGAAGGGTGACGCAGACTTCATGGACTACGCCAACATCGATAAGGCTCCCGAGGAGCGCGCTCGTGGTATCACGATCAACTCCGCTCACGTTGAGTACCAGACTGCTAACCGTCACTACGCTCACGTTGACTGCCCGGGCCACGCCGACTACGTTAAGAACATGATCACTGGTGCTGCCCAGATGGACGGCGCTATCCTGGTCGTGGCTGCGACCGACGGTCCCATGCCCCAGACCCGTGAGCACATCCTGCTGGCCCGTCAGGTCGGCGTGCCCTATATCGTCGTGTTCATGAACAAGTGCGATATGGTCGACGACGAGGAGCTGCTGGACCTGGTCGAGATGGAGATCCGTGAGCTGCTGAGCGAGTACGACTTCCCCGGCGACGACACCCCCATCATCAAGGGTTCCGCTCTGAACGCTCTGATTTCCGAGTCCACCGACGTGAACGCTCCCGAGTATGCTTGCATCAAGGAGCTGATGGACGCCGTTGACGACTATATCCCCACTCCCGACCGTAAGGCTGACCAGCCCTTCCTGATGCCCGTTGAGGACGTGTTCACCATCTCCGGCCGTGGTACTGTTGCTACCGGCCGTGTGGAGCGTGGCGTCATCAAGAAGAACGAGGCTGTCGAGATCGTTGGCCTGCGTGAGGACAAGCAGAACACCGTCGTGACCGACATCGAAATGTTCCACAAGCTGCTGGACTACGCAGAAGCCGGCGACAACATCGGCGCTCTGCTGCGTGGTATCGACAAGAAGAACATCGAGCGTGGTCAGGTTCTCTGCAAGCCCGGCTCCATTCATCCCCACACCAAGTTCTCCGGCCAGGTTTACGTCCTGTCCAAGGAAGAAGGCGGCCGTCACACTCCTTTCTTCAACAACTACCGTCCTCAGTTCTACTTCCGTACCACCGACGTTACCGGCATCATCTCCCTGCCCGAGGGTGTTGAGATGTGCATGCCCGGCGACAACGTTGTTATGAATGTTGAGCTGATCACCCCCATCGCTATCGAGAAGGGTCTGCGGTTCGCTATCCGTGAGGGTGGCCGTACCGTTGGTTCCGGCGTTGTTACCGACGTTCAGGAGTAATTCCTAATCCAATCAAGCACCCGGTCTTCGGACCGGGTGCTTTTTTACATATCTGCCTTTGGGGATAAAACGAACCCCCCGGTGAAACTTCACCGGGGGGTTTGGAGCTACTGGCCGGACTTGAACCGGCGGCCTGCTGATTACGAATCAGCTGCTCTACCGACTGAGCCACAGTAGCAGGTGCTCATGAAAGCACGACTATTATAGCTGTTTTCCCCTCGTATGTCAACACTTATTTCCGGTATCCCTTGCAAGCAACGTATTTTGGTGCTATAATCTTCACCGTATTCTGACAGAATTGGGTGTTGCTATGAAAAAGCTTTTGAAGTATATGAAGGGATATGAGAAAGAGTGCATCCTGGGGCCTCTGTTCAAGCTTCTGGAGGCATCCTTTGAGCTGTGTGTCCCTTTGGTGGTAGCGGGGATTGTGGATGTGGGCATTGGCAATTCCGACCAGGGATATATCCTTAAAATGTGCGGCCTACTGGTGCTGCTGGGGGCGGTGGGCTTCATCAGCTCTGTGGTTGCCCAGTATTTTGCAGCAAAGGCAGCGGTGGGCTTTGCTGTCCGGCTGCGCAATGCCCTTATGCACCATGTTTTGCGCCTTTCCTATACGGATGTGGACACTCTTGGTACCGGCGCTCTCATTACCCGGATGACATCGGATATCAACCAGGTGCAAAATGGCGTGAATCTGACCTTGCGGCTGCTGCTCCGGTCTCCTTTTGTGGTGTTCGGCGCCATGATCATGGCCTTTACCATTGATTTCCAGTCCGCTCTGGTATTTGCCGGGGTGATTCCGCTGCTGTGCGTGATTGTTTTCGGCATTATGCTTGTGACCATGCCTTTGTACCGGCGGGTGCAGGCCAGACTGGAGGACGTGACCTCTGCCACCCGGCAGAATTTCTCCGGTGTTCGTGTTCTCCGGGCCTTCAATAAGGAGGAGAGCCAGGTACAGGAATTCACCAAGAAAACAGAAGAGCTGAACCGGGTCCAGATTTTTGCCGGACGGATTTCTGCCCTGCTTAACCCCATTACCTTCGTGGTAATCAACGTGGGCATTATTCTCCTGGTGCACCAGGGTGCGCTGAAGGTCCACCAGGGCCTGCTGACCCAGGGCATGGTGATTGCCCTTTATAACTATATGTCCCAGATTCTGGTGGAGCTCATCAAAATGGCAAACCTTATCATCAGCATGACCAAGGCAGCAGCCTGCGGCAGCCGCGTGGAGAAGGTGCTGGAGATCCAGCCCTCCTGCAAAGGTGCCGCCGGAGAGGAAATGGCTCTGGATGGCAAGGTCTCCTTTGACCATGTGACCTTCACCTATGCCGGAAGCTCCGAGCCCTCTTTGGAGAATGTGACCTTCACTGCTCAGCCGGGGCAGATGGTGGGTATCATCGGCGGTACCGGCTCCGGTAAGACCACCTTAGTAAACCTGATTCCCGGATTTTATACCTGGCAGAAGGGGACAGTTGCCCTGGATGACCGGAATGTGGAAACCCTATCCCATGCAGGAATCTCCCGGCAGATTGGACTGGTGCCCCAGAAGTCCGTTCTGTTCCGGGGAACCATCCGGGAGAACCTCCAGTGGCGTAACCCGGAAGCTTCCGATGAGGATATGAGAGAGGCTCTGGAAATTGCCCAGGCCCTGGAGGTCGTGGAAGGGAAGGGCGGCCTGGATGCTCCCGTGGAGCAGGCAGGTCTTAACTTCTCCGGCGGACAGCGGCAGCGGCTGGCCATCGCCAGAGCCCTGGTGGGCAGCCCCAGAATCCTGATTCTGGACGACAGCGCCTCCGCCCTGGACTTTGCCACCGATGCCCGGCTTCGCCAGGCCATCCGCAATATGCCCAACGCCCCCACCACCTTCGTGGTCTCCCAGCGGGCGGCCTCCGTCCGGTATGCGGATTTGATTCTGGTGCTGGAAGACGGTCAGGTAGTGGGGCAGGGAACCCATGAGGAGCTGCTGGAAGGCTGCCAGGTCTATCAGGAAATTTACTATTCCCAGTTCCCGGAGGAGGTGAAGGCTCATGGCTAAGGAAGAAAAGCAGAGCGTTGTTTTTGGGAAAGTGCTGCGCCTCATAAAAAAGCAGTGGTTGAGCGTTGCCCTGTCCCTTTTGATGGCTGCTGTCTATGTAGCCATGAGCCTGTATATCCCCATCTTGGTGGGACAGGCCATCGATGCCATTGTGGACGCCGGGAAAGTGGACTTTCTTGTGGTGTCCGGCAAGCTGCAAGGGGTTCTGATCTGCTGCCTGGCGGCAGGTCTTGCCCAGTGGATTATGAACCAGCTGAATAACCGGGTGACCTACCGGGTCACCAAGGATGTGCGGGACCGGGTCTTTGCCCATATCCAGAAGCTGCCGGTCTCCTACCTGGATGCCCACCCCCAGGGGGATGTGGTGAGCCGGGTGGTGTCGGACGTGGATACCTTTGCCGATGGCCTGCTGATGGGCTTTACCCAGCTGTTTACCGGCGTGATTACCATTGTGGGAACTCTGGTGCTGATGCTTACCATCCGGTGGCAGATTGCCCTGGTGGTGGTGGTCATTACCCCCTTGTCCCTGGTGGTGGCAAACTTTATCGCCAAGCGGACTTACAGTATGTTCCGGCTCCAATCCCAGACCAGGGGAGAGCAGACCGCCTTCATCGATGAAACCGTGGAAAACATCAAGCTGGTGCAGGCCTTCGGCCACGAGAAGGCGTCCATGGACACCTTTGAGGAAATCAATGACCGGCTGGGAAAGTGCTCCCTGAAAGCCATTTTCTTCTCCTCTTTGACCAACCCTGCCACCCGGTATGTAAACTCTCTGGTCTATGCAGGCGTGGCCCTGTCCGGCGCATTTCTGGTGCTTACCAATCCCGGCTTTACGGTGGGATATCTCACAAGCTTCCTGAACTATGCCAACCAGTACACCAAGCCCTTCAACGAGATTTCCGGCGTGGTTACGGAGCTGCAAAACGCCCTGGCCTGTGCCGGACGGGTGTTTGCTTTGATGGAGGAGCCGGAGCGCAGACCCGACCCGGACAAGCCCCGGCAGCCGGAGAAGGTTCAGGGCGCCGTGGAGCTGCGGAACCTGTTTTTCTCCTACACCCCGGAAAAGCCCCTCATCCGGGACTTTTCCCTTAGGGTAAAGCCCGGACAGAAGATTGCCATTGTAGGCCCCACCGGCTGCGGTAAGACCACCCTCATTAACCTGCTGATGGGCTTTTATGATCCCCAGTCCGGGGAGATTGTGCTGGACGGCGTGCCTACCCGGCAAATGTCCCGGAAAACCCTCCGGGAGAATATCGGCATGGTGCTCCAGGATACCTGGCTCCAGTCCGGAACCATCCACGATAACATCGCCATGGGAAGACCGGAGGCAAGCCGCCAGGAGGTTATGGAGGCTGCCAAGCAGGCCCATGCCCATAGCTTCATCAAGCGCCTGCCCCAGGGCTATGATACGGTGATCGGAGAGCAGGGAGGAAGCCTGTCCCAGGGACAAAAGCAGCTTTTGTGCATTGCCCGGCTGATGCTGTGCCTGCCGCCAATTCTGGTGCTGGACGAGGCCACCTCCTCCATCGATACCCGGACGGAGCGGAAGGTGCAGAAGGCCTTTGACACCATGATGCAGGGCAGAACCAGCTTCATCGTCGCCCACCGCCTTTCCACTATCCAGGAGGCGGATGTGATTCTCGTCATGCGTGACGGCCATATCGTAGAGCAGGGAACCCACGAAGGCCTGCTCCGGCAGCAGGGCTTCTACGCCCAGCTCTACCAAAGCCAATTCGCTCATTGAGAAAAGTTTTTACAAAATCCGATTTTAGGTATTGACAAACAGAGGAAAATCGTGTATTATACTCAGGCTGGCTGCGATTGTAGCACACATGGAGAAGTCGCGTAGCTGGCCGAGCGCGCACGATTGGAAATCGTGTATACCCCAAAAGGGTATCGAGGGTTCAAATCCCTCCTTCTCCGCCATAACGAAACCCCTTGGAAGTTACTTCTGAGGGGTTCTTTTTTTATGTATGCGTGTGCTGCTTTTGTGCATGGCATAATAGGTAATGAAAGAATCCATATCCGGATATACCAAATTATCATCTGAGTGTGCAAACTCTATAACATCCTCAAATTTGGGTACCTCTGCAAAACAGACAGGAAAGAAATTATAATTTGCTGGTGCATTCTCCATTGCATCAATGATTATCCCACTTGTAGCTGCGTGTAAATTTCCAATGAATTCGGTTTCCACTCCGCTATTACCAATGTAGAGATTCAAATCAGGATGAATTGTCAAATAGCATTGCTCAGGCTGAGCAATCTTAAACGCCTTTTGTGTTTTGAGCGTAGCCAGCAGGTTCTTACTGCTACCGGCTTCAAACTGCTTCATGAGAGCCGCTTCATCCAATCCCCATGCGGATAGGTAACCCGAGAGTTGTAAACATTCCTCATAGGTTGGACGATATTTCTGATATGCCTGCATCCGTTTAGAGGGGGCACTGTTGGGAATGGCCAAATATACTTCGTCCGGTTGGATTTTATGCAAAATTTCTGAAATCTCATCACAATCTTGTATCAGTAGTTTGGAGAGCATAAGAGAAATACAGAGTTTGCCGTGATGAGCTTTAACAAAGCGGATATAGTCTATCGCCTCAGAAAATGCTTTTGTATTTCGAGTTATGAAGTTATGGTTTTTTTCCCCACCATGCAAGGTGACGCTGGCAAAATCAATCCCATAGGCCTTTTGCTTTTCCCAAATTGCATCTTTGTCCACCCGATGATTGAAAGCAATTCCAGTTGTAGATCCATGATGAAAATAACTGTTCCAGCAATACTGCCTTACATAGTCGATGATTCGGGGGAAATCGGGGTGATTGTATGGCTCGTTATCAAGTGTAAATGATACCCTTTCCCCAAAGTGCAGAAAAACAGGGAGCAGGAGGTCGATACAAATCTCAAAGTCTTCAGTAGTCATACGCTTGTTAGGACCGCCATTTACATAGCAATGACGGCAGTTCGTATTACACCCTGCTACTAATATATCAATATTATACTCCATTATAATATACCTCCTATAATTTTTCTGAAATATTATACTTTAGAAATGCACCAATTACAAGTTGGAGGAAGTGGGCACATGGCAAATATGCATATTTCTTGCGGCCTTCACAAATTCGCTACAATTCTCTGGTAGAATCCTTTCGTAAAGGAGCGTGATTCCATGAAATACGCTGTTGTGTTTGCCAGCATGACGGGAAATACCCGGCTTTTGGCGGAACGAATGAAAGAAATGCTGCCCCGGGAGCAGCTGATCTACTGGGGAGAACCGGCGGAGGCGGCCCGGGAGGCGGATGTTTTGTTCGTTGGTTCCTGGACGGATAAGGGAACCTGTTGTCAGGAGGTTGGGGATTTCCTCCGGAACCTGGAAGGCAAAAAGGTGTTCCTCTTCGGCACTGCCGGATTCGGAGGAGCCCAGGCCTATTTTGAGCAAATTGCCGGACGGATGGGGGAGAACCTGGGGGAAAGCAATACCCTTCTGGGCCATTTTCTGTGCCAGGGGAAAATGCCCCAAAGTGTCCGGGCCCGGTATGAGGCCATGGAGCAAAACGAGAGAACCAAAGCCATGCTTCAAAACTTCGATGCCGCCCTGTCCCATCCGGATGAGGCGGATTTGCAGGCCCTGGAACAGGAGGTTTCCCGGTGCCTTGCCCAGCTTTGACACATTTCCCCAAGGCCGGAGCCCCGGGGAATTTGTCTTTCCGGCGCAGACCAATCCATTGACTTTCCCTGGGATTTGTGATAAAATGACAAAAATTCGTTGCAGCGCATAGGAAGCTATGCCGGGAATACGGTGCAAATCCGTAACAGTCACGCTGCTGTAAGGCGGACGAAAGCCAGATTGCCACTGGGAAACCCCTGGGAAGGCAGGCAAGTAGGAGGAAGCCAAGTCAGAATACCGACTGCAACGCCAGATGGACAAAATCCTTTCGGCGAAAAAGGATATCTGACCAAAAGAACCCTGTGTGGGGATAGTATATCTTTGCCTTTTTTGCCTTTGTAGATTTTTTATCTATAAAGGCTTTTTATTTTGCTTGCAGGTGGTGAAAGCCGTGAAAATACTGGTAACCGGAGGCTCTGCCAGCGGAAAGTCCGCTGTGGCGGAAGAGCTTTGTGTGAAGCTGGGAAAGCAAACGGCCTACATCGCCACCATGCAGCCCTTTGGCAAGGATGCCGCCTACCGGATAGACCGGCACCGGAAGCTCCGGGCAGGGAAGTGCTTTCTCACGGTGGAGCAGTACACGGATATTTCCAAGGCGGCGAACAAGCTGGGGAGTCAGGCGGACACCCTGCTGATTGAATGTCTGTCCAACCTCTGTGCCAACGAGATTTTCTCCCCGGAGGGAGCGGGGCAGGAGGCGGAGCACCGGATTGCCCAGGGGATTGCTGCTTTGGGGGAACGGTATGAAAATGTGATTGTGGTGACCAACGAGATTTTCTCCGACGGAATTGCCTACCCCCGGGAGACCCAGGATTACATCCAAACCCTGGGCAGGCTCAATGCCCGGCTGGCCCGGTGGGCGGACGGCGTGGTGGAGGTGTTCTGCGGAATCCCTCTGTACCGGAAAGACCCGGAGAACCGGGTGAAAGGATGTATGGAAACATGAAAAAAATCCTCAGCAGCTTTGCCATTTGTTTTTCAACCTATTCCCGGATTCCCATGCCCCACGTATCCTGGGAAGCCTCCAATATGGGCTATATTTTCACCTTTTTCCCTCTGGTGGGGCTGGCAGTGGGAGCAGTGCAGCTGCTCTGGCTTTGGTTTGCTCAGAACTTTGCCGTCAACACCCTTTTGTACGCCGTGGCGGCCACGGTGATTCCCATTCTCATTACCGGAGGCATCCACTTAGACGGCTATATGGATACCTGCGACGCCCTGTTTTCCTACGGCGACCGGGAAAAGAAGCTGCAAATTATGAAAGACCCCAATGCCGGTGCCTTTGCGGTAATCTACTGCGGCGTGTACCTGCTTCTGACGGTGGGACTGTTCTCCCAGCTGTACGGCACAGCCGATTGGAAAACCATGGTATTTTTAGGGTGCGGATATCTTCTCAGCCGGAGCATCAGCAGCTCCTTTGTGGTGCGGATGACCTGTGCCAAAAATTCCGGCCTTGCCTACCTGTTTCATAACGGCGCCGACCGGAAATTCTCCCAGGCAGCCCTGACGGTGTGGGCGCTCCTGCTTCTTGCAGCCCTGTTCCTTTTGTACTGGCAGCGGGCGCTTTTGACTCTGGTGCTGCTGGCCCTGTGGATTTTCTGGTTTACCCACATGGCCAGGAAGCAGTTCGGAGGCATTACCGGAGATCTGGCAGGCTTTGCCCTGGAAATTTCCGAGCTTCTCATTCTGCTTGCCACGGTAATTTTGTAAAAAGAGGGGAAAGACTTTGACCATACTGATTGTTGGCGGTGCCTGCCAGGGAAAACGAGAATATGCCCAAAAAGCCTTTGGCCTGAATGAAAGGGAAATCCTGCCCTGGAATGAAGAGCGGGAAGCGGCCTCCTGCATTGCAGACCTGCACCTGCGGGTGCGTGCCTGCCTGGAGAAGGGACTGACCCAGCAGGAGGTTCTGGAGAAGCTGCTGCCTTTCTGCCAGGGGAAAATCGTCCTTTGTGATGATATTTTCTGCGGCGTGGTGCCCATGGGTGCGGATGTCCGGGAGTGGCGGCAGGCCACCGGCCGGCTGTGCCAGTAC
>OEQP01000136.1_pt1 | contig 11144 bp, 9 predicted proteins | sample 1539791 | NCBI WGS metagenome assembly OEQP01 (sample SAMEA3891866, study PRJEB23780) | metagenome | biome: terrestrial biome; feature: animal house; material: Caecal content | place: Italy | collected 2015-05-05
GCATACACAGTACATCGTTTCATGTGGATATTCGCTGTTTGGCTTGATTTCACACAAACCAGCAAAACGGGAAAGCGGGTGCTGTGAACAGGGCATCACAAGCAAAAATTCCAGTTTGAAATTGAGTTTTACCAAAACAATGCTTTGCAGCAAATGGAGTTTATCACGGAATAGATTCTGTTCGCCGCAGAGCCAACAAAACAGGAGGACTTTTCTATGAGCAATCACGAGAATTACAGGAACGAGATCAAAGCCTACATTGTCAGGGCTGGCATGACCATGAGCGAGGTAGTGGAGGTTTTGGCTGACGAATACGGATGGAGCAGCAGTGTTCCCAACCTGTCCGGGAAACTAAAGCGTGGCTCTTTACGCTATGGCGAGGCGGTGGAGCTGGCGGATGTGCTGGGGTACGACATTGTGTGGCAGAAACGGAGGAAATAAGATCGAGCAGAAAATTTATGGGTACATCCGTGTTTCCACCAGAGAGCAAAATGAAGATCGACAGGTCATTGCCCTCCGGGAAGTGGGCGTACCTGAGAGAAATGTTTATATCGACAAACAGTCCGGCAAGGATTTTGAGCGTCCGCAGTATAAGAAGCTGCTGCGAAAAATGAAAAAAGACGATCTGCTCTATATCAAGAGCATTGACCGTCTGGGACGCAATTACGCCGAAATATTGGAGCAATGGCGCTTTCTCACAAAGGAAAAAGGCATTGACATTGTGGTACTGGATATGCCGCTTCTGGATACACGGAGAGGCAAGGATTTGCTGGGAACTTTCCTCAGCGACATTGTGCTGCAGGTGCTGTCCTTTGTGGCAGAGAATGAGCGCACCAACATCCGCCAGCGGCAGGCTGAGGGAATCGCAGCCGCAAAAGCCAAGGGCATCCGCTTCGGTCGTCCGCCGGAACCGCTGCCCGAGAATTTTCCCAAAGTTTACAAGCGTTGGAAAAAAGGAGAAATCACCGGCACCGCAGCCGCCAAAGAATGTAATATGGCCCTTTCCTCCTTCCGCTACCGGGCAGAAATCTACGGAAGGGCAGGGAACTTATAAAAATGTGTTTTACAAAAAAGTGTAGGTTTCTGTAAAACACCGCTCCCCCTACCTACTTTAATACAGTAGCACAAGGCACAGAAAAAATCAAGCATTTTCCGGTGAATAGCTACACGAAGCCTCATTTTTCCCTTCTTACAGAAACCTACACTTTCCTGAAAGTCAGTATCTGAGAGAGGGGATGGTTTTGGGAGGAAATGGAAAGCGTCTTACAGATGTGGGGCAAGCGTTTGGGGATGCTTCCCCTGTGTCATCTGCAGGATAAGGGAAAATGATCGGTAGTGAGGAGGAAAAGATATGTTTTGTGAAAAATGTGGAACCCCCAACATGGACGGCGTGAAATTTTGCAAGAACTGCGGCGCACAGTTTGAGGAAAATGAAACGGTGCAGCCGTATTCCATGCCCGCACCGGCACCTAAGCCCAAAAAGCGGAAAGTGGGCATCATCGTTGGTGTGGCTGTGGTGGTTGTGGCTGCAATTCTTCTTGGTTTTTTCCTGCTTGGCGGAAGAAGCTACGAGGAAACCATCCAGAAGTATGTGGATGCACAGTTCCAGGCGGATGCAGAAACTATCATCAGTCTGATGCCTGAGAAAATGCTGACTTACGCATTGAAAGAGGATGGACGGAATCCTGATGATCTTCCCTACTTAGTTGATGATTTAGGCGAAGAGCTGAAAGAAAAAATGGATTATTTTGACCAGGCTCTTGGGGAAGGATGGAAGGTTAGCTATAAAATTCTTGATGCCAAAGATGTAATGGACAGCAAATTGGCATCCATCCGGGAAGCGTATCGGGCGGCAGATGTAAAAGTATCTGAGGCCAAAACGGTTGAAGTGGAGCTGACCATTACTGCATATGGTATGGAAAGCAGTGACACCATGCAGATTAGCCTTGTAAAAGTGGGGCGGTCCTGGTATTTGGATGTTATGACCATGGGCAATCTGTTTTGACGCGCAGAAAAGATGAAATTATATGGAGGTATGAAAAATGAAAAAAATGGGTCTGTTGAGGTGCGCGGCTTTGATATGTGCATTGCTCATGATTTTTTCTATGACTGCCTGCGGCAGCAAGAAGCCAGAGGATCTTCTTGTAGGCACTTGGGTGTCGAAGACTGGTGAGGTAGTTATCTTTGGGAAAGACGGGACCTGTACGGCACCTTTTACATACGACGCCGGCTGGATGGAAAGTGCGGACCGGTATGTGATTTTGGAGGATGGACGCCTGGTACTCAGCAGCGATAGGGGTCATGTGCGCAGCGGGTATGCCGCAGCGGAAAGCGAGGAAGATGCCCGTAAAAATGATAACAGCTTTTTTGTTTCCAAAGATATACTGGTTATTGACGGAGAAGCCTACACCAGGTCAAAGTAAGTCGAAAACTTTTTGGCTGTCATTTCAGCATCAATTAAAATACGGAAATATATATCACTGGATTGATGGGGGAATACGGTAGGAATATTGCGGTTTTTGCCTCCGTCCCGATATGCTTCACTGATGTCGTTTGAACGCGCAAAAAGGGCTCCATGAATGACATGGGGCCCTTTTCGTTCAGGAAAGGAGAGTGAATTATGGCAAAAAGAATGCTATGCTGCCTTCTGGCGTTGGTTATGTGCCTGGGCGTACTGCCTTATATTATACATGCCGAAGAGGCGGATGCCTATGAAGCGTACCAGAATGCCATTCAAGCCACGGTGGGTTCCGGAAGCTGGCAGGAGGATTTGACCATAACCGCAGACATGATTATTCGCGGGGATGGTGCGAAGACAAAAATGACGGTAACTTCCCATTCTACTTTGGATATTTCCGGTTATTTCCCGGAGGATATGTCCAATTTGCGTATATCTGGATCTGCTGATATGCGTCTGATGGGGCAATATTATGCGTGGGATATTATCTATGAGAATGGTGTTTCCCACTATACATACAAAGAACCAGTGCAAAAAACGGAGAAGGTCAAAACGGAACCCGGTTGTTTCCGCTTTGACTCCATAACACAGGATATGCTGGTGGACGCTCAAGTCGCTGGTAATCAGATTACCTTTACCATTCCCGGGGATAAAATGGAGACTGTGGGAAATGCGGCCACAGGGATGATAAATGGTGTTAAAAATGCAGAGTGTGGGGACATTGGAGTGAAAATTGTAACAAATGCAGTAACTGGGGCAATGGATACCTTGGAGATGACATTCCACGCCTCCCTCCAACTGCAGGGCTACAAGGCAGAGGTAGATTACACGATGGCCTATCGCTTCTCCGGTCAGACGGTGGAACCCCAGGAGCCGGAAACCAATGTGCCGGGGGAGGCTCCGGAAGAAATTGAAATTCCGGATGGTCTGGTTGTATATGCGGATCACAAGAATCTGAGCATTCGCAAAGGCGGTGCCATAACCCTCAGTGTGGGCATGGTGGTCGATGGAGAGCCAGCGGGGAATGGCGAGAGAATCACTTTTTGGGTTGAGGACGAAAGCGTTCTGCGGATTGTGGATACGGGAATCCAGGATAACCGGCGGTATGTAAAATGTGAGGCTCTGGAGAAAGGCACAACGGTGGTGGTATTTACCGATTCCGGGACCGGAGATACTGCAAAGGCAGCGGTTACGGTCTATGAAGATAATTTCCTGTGCTATACCCTTAACTCTGTGCCAACGGAATACATTGACAAATATCCCACAAACATCTACAACGCCAATGGCCTGTATATGGACAGCTATACCTATACGGTGAACGACGACAAAACCGCAGCGGTCTCCTTCGATATATACAATACCAACTACACCTACGGTTTTGTTGAAATTTACAATGCCAAGGGGGAGATGCAGAGTGCGGTGCTGATTAACAAAATGCACTCCTACAGCACCAGCATCAAAGAGGCGCTCTGGGACAATACATGCTGTTTGGTGCGGGATCTGATAGACAAGGATTTTCTCAGCTATCGCCAGGAAAGCGGCCACTCCATGAAAACCCATGTGGATGTTGTGATTCCCGCTGGGGGGTATATCAGAATCACCAATGACCCGGAGGATTCCATCCTGGTAAATGTGGTTAATTCGGTGGATGTGCTTATGCGGCTGGGGGCTCTGGCAAACAGCGTAAAGAATTACGATGTAAACAGCCAGGCCTTTGCGGAAAAGCTGACCCTGAAGTTGGTAGAGGAAGCCGCTTACGCAGCCATGATTCGGGATGGCAGCAAGCTGCCTAAAGAGATATGGAAGAATGTGGCAAAAGAGGTGGCGTTTTCTCCCACTTCACTGGGGAATTTCTGCGATACTGTTGCCAAAAATCTCATGGAGCTTGATTTGGGGAGCTTGATCGCGGAAACCAGTACAGACTTTGGCTGGGCCGTCGGACAGGAGATCTTCACCTCCTTTGCCGGACCGGTCAAGATGGTTCTCGAAGGATTGTTTGCACTGGGAAAGCTGGAAAATATTATTATACAGCATACGGACCTTATCAATTCTTCCGGAGTGGGGGCCGCTTGTATTCAGAATCAAGGCGGAGGAATCCGTTCTTCCCAGCAGATTGTGGTGGAAAGCGATCAGGGTTTTCCCGATGATATGGCGTTGAATGTGTTTCAGGCAACAGTTGATTCGGATATTCTGGAGCTTCTGAAGGACATAAATCCGGAAGTGTACCAGGCTATTAAAAATGGACTGTCCTACACATACAATATTTCCCTGCTGAAAAAGGGTGTGGAAACCCAGCCGGATGGAGAGGTCAAGGTGCATATTCCCATCCCGTCGGACTTGACGGTTCTTGCCTATACAGGTCGGGTGAATATTTATCGAGTGGGGGAGGACGGAACCCTGACGGAAATGGAGGTAGACATTGAAGACGGCTGCTTTGTTTTCTATACTTCCCATTTCAGCCTGTACACGGTAGTGGGGAAAACTGTTTCCGTAACTGTCGTCATCGGTCTTGCTGTGGCGGCCATTGGAGGCATCGCGGTGGTTGTAATTCTCGTGAAGAGAAGAAAGAGAAAAACGCGTTCCAATCCGTCCTGATGGACGTTGGATACCTGCCAGGAAGCTGGTAAACCCACATAGCACCCCCCATATCCGCGGTTGCTGGATATGGGGGGTGAATTCAGAGATTCAGGTATTGCTCCAACCGGGGGAGGCTTTTTTGGCAGTCTTTCACTCCCAGGTCGTAGACCTGTTGGAGCTTCCCCGGGTCTCGTTCCGTGCGGTGGATTTGGATGGGCTCTGAGGGGCGGAGAACGAAGGCTTTGCCTTCCTTTTCCCACTGGGCAAGAAGCTCCAGGGCTTGGTTATAGGTTTCGTGACGGTGGAGAAGCTTTTGGGCGATCTGGGGGTAGGAGCGCTGCAGCAGCTTCAGGGGAAGCCGAGGCATGGGGGTTTTCCGGTAGGAGGCGTCCTGGGTCAGGACCACCACCAGCTTGTCATAGCCCTGGCTGTGCATCCACTGATAAGGGATACTGTCCCCGATGCCCCCGTCCAGGTATTCCCGGCCGTCAATTTTTACCGGGTGGGACACGAAGGGCATGGAGCCGGAGGCCCGGAGGGTGTCCATCTGGGCAAAGGCGCTTTGGATTCGGATGTATTCCGGCTCTCCGGTGGCGGTATCTGTGACCACGGCGTAAAAGGGGACGCCGGAGGCCTGAAACGCCCGGTCGTCAAAGGGATCCAGCTCCCGGGGCACCCGCTCATAGGCATAGTGGGTGCTGAACAGGTTCCCCTCCCGGAGAAGGGGCCGCAGGCCCATATAGGCTTTGTCCCCATTGAACCGTTTGTTGTAGCGGATGACCCGGCCCTTTTGCCCGGACAGGTAGTTGACCCCGAAGAGGGCTCCGGCGGAAACGCCTACCACCCCATCCACAGAAATTCCAGCTTCCAGGAAGGTATCCAGCACCCCGGCGGTATACATTCCCCGCATGGCGCCGCCCTCCAGTACCAGTCCTGTTTTCATATCCTTCCCTCCAAAATCACACCCCCCGGAAGTGCTTCCGGGGGGTGAATATGCTTTATTCGCCGTAGCCCATGGGGTTGTTCTTCTGCCAGTTCCAGGAGTCCCGGCACATATCCGCCAGGTCGTGCTGAGCAGTCCAGCCCAGAACCTCCCGGCTCTTGGTGGGGTCTGCATAGCAGGTGGCGATGTCGCCGGGGCGGCGGGGCGCAATCACATAGGGAAGCTCCACCTGGTTGACCTCCCGGAAGGTGTTCACCATGTCCAGCACGCTGACACCCACGCCGGTGCCCAGGTTGAACACCTCGCAGCCCTTATGCTTGCAGGCATAGCTGACCGCCGCCACATGGCCCTTGGCCAGGTCCACCACATGGATGTAGTCCCGGACGCCGGTGCCGTCGTGGGTGGGGTAATCGTTGCCGTAAACGCTGAGCTTTTCCCGGCGGCCCACAGCCACCTGGGTGATGTAGGGCATCAGGTTGTTGGGAATACCCCGGGGGTCCTCACCCATCCGTCCGGAGGGGTGGGCGCCGATGGGATTGAAGTACCGCAGCAGCACCACGGACCAATCCTTCTCAGCCTTGGACATATCGGAGAGAATCACCTCGGTCATGTACTTGGTCCAGCCGTAGGGGTTGGTGCAGCCGCCGGTGCGGCTGGTCTCCTTCAGGGGCATTTCGTTGTCGGCGGTATAGACCGTAGCGGAGGAGGAGAAGATGATGTTCATCATCCCCACTTCCTTCATCACCTTGGTCAGCACCAGGGTGGAGTTCAGGTTGTTGTCATAGTACTTCCAGGGGATGGACACGCTCTCACCCACGGCCTTCAGGCCGGCAAAGTGGATGACACAGCCGATGTCGTTCTCTGCAAAAATCTTCTTCAGCAGAGCTTCATCCCGCACATCCCCTTCGTAGAAGGTCAGCTCCTTGCCGGTAAGCTCCCGGACTCTGTCCAAGCTCTTGGGATTGGAATTGCACAGATTGTCGATGACCACCACACCGTAGCCGCTGTTGAGCAGCTCCACGCAGGTATGAGAGCCAATATACCCGGCGCCGCCGGTAACCAAAACGTTCATAAGAAGCCTCCTGAAAAAAGATTTTTCAAACTGGGTTTTCCTACCGATTATTCTACATCACCCCCCGGCAAAAAGCAATCCCAAAAGCGGGTACAATGGGTACAATTTCCCTGAATGCCTTGCTGCCCGGCAGTGCCGGGGCGATGAAAGCGTGATACATTGACAAATAAATATGTGGGGGTTATACTAAAAATACTATAAATTTAAGGGGGATTGCCACATGAAAAGAGGAAAAAAGTGGATAGTCGGCGGGGTAATCTGTCTGCTGCTTGTCTTGCTGGCAGCATGCGGAGAGCATACTCCCAATCAGGAGGAATTCCAGCAAATCCTGGTAGATGCTTTTGCCGAAAAAGAAGAAATTCGGTTGTGCAATGACCAAGGCACCCCCATATCCGGAGGCGTGGGGGCGGCTGGGGCCAGCGCCATGGTGGGAGCTATAAAAATGGAGGTTCTGGAAGTTTCAGGGAAGGATGAAAAGGCAGCCGGACAGGTGAAGTTTATTACCCCGGATTTTGCCGCTTTGGCAGAGGAGTATGCTGAGGAGAAGCCGACTGAGGATTTTACCCAGTGGCTGCCGGAACGGTTGGAAGAATCCTTTCCCACAAAGGAATTTGAGGTGGAGGTGCAGCTTGTACGCGGGGAGTCCGGCTGGATGCTGGTGGCAGATTCCACGCTTATGAATGTACTGACCGGCGGTGCATTGGAATGGTATGAGTCCGTAAACGAGGAAGGGAATCAGATTGCAGAGGAGGCCGGGAAATGAAAAAAATTGTATCTGCGATTCTGGCACTGCTTTTGATGTTGGGAGGGCTTCCCGTATCGGCAGAGAGTTCTCAGACGGCAGTGGAAATCCCGTGTGAGTATGTGATTGAGAATCACGCCCACCACGGCACAGTGGCGGGAATTGTAAAGGACGGACTTGCCTATGTGAGCCTGGAAACGGTGAAGGATCTCACCGGTACGATGCTGCTGGAAGAAGATGGGTATCGTCACTTGGTTTTGGAGAGATTGTGGACCCATTGGTCTTTGGAAATAGCTTCCGGAACGCTTACGGAGGAAAGCATTTATTATGACAAAAAGAGTTGGGAGATTCCCACTTTGACGATGGATGGGGAAACCCTGGTATCCCTGGAGCATATGCTGTGTGCCATGGGGTGCCAGTATTCCTGGAATCCAGGGACAGAATACCCCCTTTCAGTGTATAAACCCTATACATATTTTGATGCCTTGCTGGAAGTAAACCAGAGTGGAGTATTTTTTGAATGGGCAGAGCTGGGGAGCGCCGGAGGAGATGAAAAGCTGAATTATATGCTTTCTGCCTTCGGCTCTTTGATTATGGACTACGACAGCCATTTGGTAAGCGATGCTCTGTTTTCCTGGATATCGGATGACATTCTGAACGCTCCGGAGGAGCAGTGGCGGGATGCCATGTATACGGTGCTGACCTGCCTGGATGGGGCGGATTTGGAAAGCATAAATTCAGAGGCGATTGAGTCCCTTGAACTGGAAGGGGACGGGCTGTCCCTGGGGCTGGATACCTTGGAGCTAATGGGCATTACCGGCGGAGAGCTTGAGAAAATCGGGGGAGCCTTGGAAATCACCGATTATCTGTCCATACCGCTGGAAACCCTGGATGCCTACCTGAACTTCCGGAAGGTGAACGAAGGACAGGTAGATATGCTCAAGACGGTATTTCTTACCCCACGAAGCGGAAGCTATCTGGACGAAGGGACGGCGGCCCACCTGAGACCGGCGGCCCGGAACCTGCAAAACCTGATAGAAGGGGATGCGGAGGCTTGGACATCGGATGTGGCTGTGGAGTTTGCCACAAAAATAGCCACCATGACGGTGGATAATGTAGTGCCAATCTTTGCGATACTGGATGCCACGAAAACTTTGGTAAAGCTGCTTCCGCCTGTGGCAGAGCTGGCAGAAGCCAATCAGTATATCAATCTGGGAATCAGCTGTGATGCCCAAAGCAAACTGACGCGGGCAGAGCTTTTGAGTCTGAAAGATGAAATCCGCAGCCGCAATGGGGATTTGCAATCCATTGAAGACAGCCAGAAAATTCTGGCGTACGCTCTGCGGGCCAGCTACGCAGCAAGAAAATGTTTCCTGGAATCGGGGACGCTGGATGACACCATAACAGCAGGACTGCGGGAACGGAATCAGGCTCTGCTGACTATGATTCTCAAAGTAGAGACAGCAGAAGCTATCCTTCCCACGGACACCCTCGAGGTATTTGTCGATTGGGATGATGCGACAACAGCATACGCTGTGCCCCAATATGGCGGAGAAAGTTCAGCCGCGGGAGACATCCAATACGAGCAGCGGGAAGAGGTCATTGAGTTCAGGCTTTCCGATGGAAAACTGTGGTACTCCAACACAATTACTTATCCGTATTTTTTGGGGAATTCTGCTGCAGAAGCCAAGATAAATAGCAAATATGCCGCGATTATTGAGGAATGCCGAAATAATACCACGGATTTTGATGCATTGTATCAGGATATGCTGCAGTGGAATCCAAACGGAGTCAATGGAACACCGTTTTACGATAACTTATTTGCAGAAGTGACTTATTGTAACAACGGCGTTATTTCTATCAAAGAACGTTCCACGATGTGGTCCGGAGGTATGCATCCTTATAGCGATTATAAGGGGTACACATATTCTGTGGCCGATGGCAGGGAACTCTCCTTGGGAGAGCTGATTGTTGGGTCTGAGGAGGAAGTTTGCAGACGGATTGATCAGCATAAGCAAAATGCCAGTTTCCTGCAATCGAAAGCGATTATGGAATCCCCTTATGTGCTGACGAATGAAGGACTTTGCTTTATTTGCAATGTGGGAGATGCTGTGGAGCGTGCAGAGGTTGTGATTCCATATAATGACCCCAGCACCTATGTTATCTCGGCTGGCGGCAATACGCCTTCCCTTTCGCCGAAAACATCACAAGCTTGGGACGTAAAACAATGGAAAATGCCTTCGGCACAGGCGGAGGCGTATGCACAGGTAATCCGAGATGCGGAGAAACGGTTTGAATCCGTGGACATTTTCATGGGAGAACGGGCAGTTTATGCAACGCTGGTGAATATTAACGGGCAGGTTTTGCTTTGGACTTCCGGGATAGCTGTCAGAGAGCCAGGGACTGAAGCGCCTTCGGATGCCCCATTTGGGGACAACTATATGGCAGTATATTCGGAAGAGATATGGGAGTGGGATGGCTCCAAGGCGGTGGAGTTTGATATTTTGTCCCAATATGGGGCAAATGCCAACCTGTGGCCCGATGGATTTGAGGTGTTTACCTTTTATCGTGGAACGGATGCAGATGGAAACGAGTGGAATGCATTTTATCCGCTGAATCAAGGGAGAATTTGCAAAACGCCTGTGTGGTACCATTGTTGGGCCTTGATTTATGGATCCAAATTGGATGGGCTCGATGTTGCGGGTAAGAATCAGAAGCAAACTGCGGAGATTTTCTTCCGAAGCATGCAGGAGCAAAAGAAATGGCCCCATTTCCCCTTTGACTGGAGCACCTTGGAGATTACACAATCCATATCCGAAAAGGAATTCTGCGCGGAAGTCCACGGCGGAAACGGGTATGAAAGCTTTTATCATGAAAGACTAAAAGAAAACGAGTATGGATACTGGCCAGAAAGCACTTCAGAAGTGCTGCAATGTGCTGCATATATAAAAAAACAGGATGGATCCTGGATAGAGGCTGGCGATGCAGTGAAACTTTTGGAGGGATATGCCCGTTCTTCTTCCTAGGGAGAATGTACCGGCTTTGAATATCCTGATGTCAAGGATTGTGATGGCTGGAAATCTTTGTGATTCGGTTCCGTGACTTACTGAAGTGAAAAAGGGAGGATTGCCGGGAATCTGGCAATCCTCCCGCTTTTTAGTTCGTTCTCTTTCACGAAGGACAGCCCGTATAAATTCCATAGAAGGTCCCGGTATATTCCTGATTTGCAATGGGATGCATCTGCAACTTCCTGGGGTAAAGACACCGAAATGGCTTGCTATTTTCGCCATTTCAGGATATAATGCAATATGAATCACTATGGCCTGAATCTGGAGGCGTTTATGAATCCCAT
>OEQP01000139.1_pt1 | contig 10983 bp, 10 predicted proteins | sample 1539791 | NCBI WGS metagenome assembly OEQP01 (sample SAMEA3891866, study PRJEB23780) | metagenome | biome: terrestrial biome; feature: animal house; material: Caecal content | place: Italy | collected 2015-05-05
CCCTTGAGCTGTCCGAAGCAATCAGTCCCTGCGTGCTGTGGATCGATGAAATTGAAAAAGCATTTGCCGGTGTTGGCGGGGATGGCGGCGGCAGCGATATTACCACACGGCTGTTTGGACAATTTCTGACCTGGATGCAGGAAAAAGAAAACACGGTGTTCATCGTAGCAACGGCTAATGATATTTCTCATATGCCTCCTGAATTTCTGCGCAAAGGCAGATTTGATGAATTGTTTTTTGTCGATCTCCCAAATGGCGAGGAACGAAGAAAAATTTTGGAAATTCACTTAAAGAAACGCAAAAAATGGAATAAAAATATTGATTCCATCGCTCTGATTAAAGAAACTGTAGGATTCAATGGTGCTGATCTTGAGGCGGTAGTTAAGGACGCTATAGAAACAGTCTTTATTGAAGGTAGGCCTATCATTACAACGGCAGATTTAATTCGCTCTGTAAAAGATACCAAGTCTATTTCCAGTACATTGAAAGATAAAATTACGCAAATCAAAAATACTATCAGCAAGATTGATATCAAACCTGCAAGTGAGCCTGAAATACATGATAAAATAGATGTAACTGAAAATACAAATCTTGCGCAAAACAACAATAAAACAAACTCTCGAATGACCGGCCCTGTTTTCAGAACAATGTTCAAGATGCGTTAAGGAGTTGAATTTTATGAAAGAAAATACTGCCATTCTTGCCATTGATGAAGATTTGGCTCCTCAAATCTCCGCAGATGAGGCACAGGCCTTGAAGCCTATTCAGAAAAAATTCATGGAAAGTTACCTGGAACATAGGGATTCCACGCCGGTTGACGAATGGCTGCGCACCGAAATGGCCGAAAACCTGCCGGACCGCAGTGCTGAGGAAATTGCTCAGATGAGCAATGAAATCATCACGACCCTCAAGGTACAGGAAGAAAAGAAAGCGTCCTTGGAAAAAGCCGTCGCCAATGGAAGAAGCAAGGAATCCTGGTTTGCCAGTGAGATGAAATCGGCCACCTCTTATATGAGTGCCCAAGAAACTGCGCGGTATCTACAGAGATTGGATGGTGCATTAACCAATGCCAATGAATCGCTATACCGTACACTTCATACACAGGCCGGAGTGATCAGCCAAAACCCACACTTGGATGGTTTTATTGCGGAGCAGTATCATGCTCAGACTTTTAATTTAAATGCTGAAGCAACGGGGAGCCCATTCAGGGCAAAGGTGCTTGAACCCACTGGTAACGGATATGCAAAGAATTCTGTCGATATTGTAATCGTAGATGAAGACGGTCAAATTGTTCGACGTTATCAGTCCAAATATTGCAAGGACGCAGAAGCCACAGCAAGGGCCTTTGAACATGGTGACTATCGTGGACAGCAGAAGCTTGTCCCGGAAGGTCAGGAACAAGATATCGCAAAAAAAGTCACAACAGTCATCGAAGCGCCAGATGGGACGTCCAGCACACCGCTTTCTAAAGAAAGGGCAAAAGAACTGCAGGAGGAAGCGCAAAGCGGAAAATGGAACGATTTGAACTGGAATGAGTATAAAGCAAAAGATCTGGCTATTGGTATAAGCAAACAAGCCGGACAGGCTGCCCTTATGGGAGCAGCCGTTGGCGTTGGCTTTGATGTTGCGCAAAAGGTCTGGAACGGCGAAGAAATCAAAGGTGAAGAATTGGTTGAAACCGCGGTTGTATCGGGTGCGGATTTTGGAGTAAAAGCAGCAGCGGCTGGCGCATTAAAGGTCGGCGCTGAAAAGGGAATCATTAAGGTGATTCCGAAAGGAACTCCTGCGGGTACAATTGCAAATATAGCCTATGTAGCCGTTGAAAATGTAAAAGTTGTTGGTAAAATGGCCACTGGTGAATTGACAGTTAAAGAAGGCCTTGAAAAAATGGAGCAAACCACGGTTGCTACAGTTGCAGGAATTGCTGCAAGTACGAAAGGTGCTGCAATCGGAGCCGCAGTTGGCAGCGTTTTGGGACCTGTTGGCACGGTTGTGGGCGGATTTATCGGTGGAACGATTGGATATATGGCCGGTTCTAAAGTTGGTGAAACTATAGTCAAGGGGGTTCAAAAAATTCGAAAAACAGTTACAGACGGCATCAAATCTGCTGGAAAAGCTATAGCTGATGGAGCAAAGTCATTTGCCAATGGGGTCCGAAATTCTTTGTGTAGTTTGCTTGATTGGTAAATTGCCAGATTCTCAGATTCAATGAAATTTAGCCGGAGAAGCTAGTAATAAAGAGTGTTTAAACATACGAGCATACGAGCCGCTCAAATGCCGCGTTCAGCCGGTGGGCATCATGTTCTCGGAGTACTACTTCTACCTGACTGCCTTTCTGGAGGACAAGTCCCATTTCGAGAATCCTGACGACCTCTTTCCCACCATCTACCGCGTTGATCGGATCGCCGCCTTCAAAGTATTGGATGAACATTTCCGCGTGCCCTACCGGGATCGATTTGAAGAAGGCGAGTTCCGCAAGCGGGTGCAGTTCATGTACGGCGGCCGATTGCAGCACATCAAGTTCCGGTACACCGGCCCCTCCATTGAGGCCGTGCTGGACCGCCTGCCCACCGCCCGCATCCTGGACCAGGATAACGAGGGCTGGACGGTGGAAGCTGAGGTGTTCGGGAAGGGGATCGAGATGTGGGTGAGGAGTCAGGGGGGATATATTACTCTATTTTACCATGATATTGGGAATATAAAATCGACCACTTAAAATGTTGAGAGTATTCTCTGGTACGAATAACAAACATCAAAAGGAGGAAAACCACATGAGTTTTTTAAACGGTCCTTGGGATAATAATAGGCTGAACCCTCTTGATTTCCTTATCCCTAATCCAAAAGATGGAAATCCTATTTCTGATTTCTGGGATGGTTTTAATCCCAAACCCAAGCCTAGGGTAGATCCTCTTGAAAAATTGAATTTAATATTTACAGATGTCGAAACCGAAGGGAAAAAGCAAGGCTATTCAAGAGCAGCCAAACAATACGAAGAAGTTTATCGTTCTCTTGAGAATACATATAAACAGGCAATAGAATCTATAGAAGCGAAAACGGGACAGCAGAGTAGCCGTTTGGACATGGAGATATGGAAGTTAGAGGCACTTGAAAAGCAAAAAAAGAGCTTGGAAGAACAAAAAGCACAAAAAGTAAATTCAGTATCCGCAAAGTATAATATTCCTGCATCCGATGTGGCCCATTTTGTATCTTCAGGCGATATATTCACTCGTAGTGAAAGTATTATTGATATAATTTACGATTATAAAGAGAGGAAGCTCCGTAAAGCTGAAGAAAGTGGCTACCTTGAAGCAAAGAAAATTTATGAGGAAAAAATCAGTAAATTGCGGCATTTCCTTGAGGAGAAAAAGACTGCTGCCAATGCTGACCTTCAAAAATTAATCAATATGGAGACTGAGATTTTAGATTCCATTAGCAAAATCAAAATGGAAATCGCCGATTTGGAATTAGCAATTTCATTGGGAGAAAACTAATGTGAATAGTCAGGATTTTAAAAACAAAAAGAATCAGGTTGTGGAAAATATAGACCATACTTTAGATCAATTAGAACAGGGAAGAAAAGAGGTCCGGCGTGTTCATGAGATTATTGAAAACACAGATCAAATACTCGATGATCTTGATCGACAGTTCTGTACACAAACCGGTTTAACTACGACGGATACAGCCTTTTTGTTCTTGGCAATAGGTCTACAAATTGCTAGACAATACCTACTATCCAATAAGAATCTTCGCATCAATGCATCTCAGGGAGATAAATTGGTGGATACCGCACTCTTGGTGGCCCCGCCATCTTGGAGAGATGTTCTTACACAGAGTGTTCCGTATGATGCAATCCAAACAGGCGCGCATATCTCTGACACAGGGCTTTCGGGGACAACGCACCGCTACCGCACTCTTGGGCATGATCCGATATTAGGATGGATTTTCGGCACTGCTAATATTATGACTAATTCTTTGACAAAATGGGATTTTGAGACTTATCAAGTAAATAATATGCGTATTATACGACATTATCCTATGGGAACTATGGGAATGATAAATCGAGCAATTTCTTATTCTGTGAATGACCCAAAATTGTTAGCAGCCTCTATTGCACGGCAAGCCATACATTTTGGAAGTGATTATTTTACCAAACAGGGACTCCCTTTACCTTTTATTGCAACAGTAAATAATTCTTTTGCACAAAAAATGATCTCTGAATGGCATATTGATATGTGGAGTGTGACACGTGGAATAACAGTTTCAGTATTTATCAATCAATTGGTTGCTCTTGCGCATGGACTGTTTTATAGAGGAACTGTTTTATAGAGGAACTTCTGAAATGGATCGAAAACTATATGAAGTTCGAACAAGGAAAATTTTAAGCTATTCAAATGCTGTAGCAACATCAAGCAATGTGGCGATTGTCGCTATTACACATGATATGACGAAATTGGATGTTGGAGGAATGGCTGTAACAATTTATCGTCTAATTACAGATGCCAATTTTATTCGGCAAGTGAAAGAACAATTCATATTTGGAAGCTATAGAGAATTAATTATGGGAAATGACTTTTAAATCAAACAATTGATTGAAATATAGTTTTAAAAGCATTGCATTTCCGATCTGACTGCCCAACCGAATATATACTATAACCATGAAAGCCTCGGGGAACGACCCCGAGGTTTTCTTTGTTTCCACCCTATTTCTATGATGCCTAAAGGAGGCTTTACCATGCACAGTTTTGTCTACGAACTTGCCCGAACACCCGTCCGCCCGGACTGCTATGCCCGTGCGGGGAACCTGCCCGACTGGTTTTACGAACAGGTCTGCGACTATGCCGAAAACACCGACCCGCCGCAACGGGAGCAGGCCATTGCCGATCTGTCCCATTTCCTGGGGCCCCTCTGCACCCGCAAGGGGGACCGGCTGGATTTTGCCCCCAATCTGCGGGACAGTTTCTTCCGCAGGGGGTACGTCTGCTTCCGGGCTGCCGCTGAGGTGCTGGCCCAGACCGCCTACACCGTGTTCAGCGGCAGTGAGAAAACCCCGGCCTTCGACCTGGCCCTGTCCGGCCTGAACGACAGCTACGAGGACCGGTACGGCGTCTACGTTTATACAGGAACTACCAACACCCTGGAACCTCTGGACCGCTGGCTCCGCTATGCCGATCTGTCCAGGCCGGTCTACGTCGGCGGCGTGGTGGACTACCACGCTTGAAGCCCACGGCCCACCATACATTTCTAAGATGCCCGTCAAAAATGTGGGAAACGTGGGATTCTCCCACATTTCCCACCTTTTCAAAAAACAAACTCAAATGTTCAAGGAGGAAATTTGCAATGTCTGCCAATGTTGAAACCATGTTCTACGTCCGCGAAAAGCCCTGGCACGGCCTGGGCACCCTTGTTATGGAAGCCCCCGCTTCCGCCGATGCTTTGGTCTGGGCCGGCCTTGACTGGAAGGTCATCCAGAAGGAAGTACGCACCGAAGACGGCACCCGGATCGCCGGTTACAAGGCCAACATCCGCAGCACCGACGGCAGTGTGCTGGGCATCGTGTCCGACCGCTACAAGGTGGTGCAGAATGAGGACGCTTTCCGCTTCACCGACGAGCTGCTGGGAGAGGGCGTCACCTACGAAACCGCCGGTTCCCTGCAGTATGGCCGCAAGGTTTGGATGCTGGCCCGGATGCCCCAGCGGTATATCATCGCCGGAGACGAGATCGAACCCTACCTGGTAATCATGAATTCTCACGATGGCAGCAGCGGGGTGAAGGTGGCCATGACCCCCATCCGGGTGGTCTGCCAGAACACCCTTAACCTGGCCCTCAACAGCGCCAACCGCATCTGGGCAGCCCGCCATACCGAGAACGTCCTCAGCCGGGTGCGGGAGGCCAGCGAAACCCTTCGCCTGGCCGAGCTCTATATGAGTGAGCTGGGCCGGGGTGTCAACGAGCTGGCCAAGATCAAGCTGTCCGACCGCAAGGCGATGGACCTGATGCAGAACTTCTTTCCCATCAGTGAAGACCTGTCCGACATCCAGCGGAAAAACAACCTGCGGATGCTGGATGATTTGAAGCGCCGCTACTTTGACGCGCCTGATTTGCTGGACATGGGCAAAAATGGCTACCGGTTCGTCAACGCAGTCAGCGATTTTGCCACCCATGCCGAGCCCATCCGCAAGACCAAAAACTATAATGAGAACCTCTTTCTCCGCACCGTTGAGGGCAACCCCATGATCGACAGGGCCTACAAGATGGTGCTGGCAGCATAAGCCATGAGGCAGCGAATCAATATAGGCGGGACGCATGACCAAAGCATCATGCGCCCCGCCTTTCTTCTTAAATAGGTTCTATGGAGGGATACGAATGTCATTTACAGTCATTGCCAACACCGCAGCCATACCCTATGAAGAATGGCTGGAACGCCGCAAGGAGGGGATCGGCGGCTCGGACGCCGCTGTGGTCTGTGGGGTCAGCCGGTACAAGTCGCCGGTGGAACTCTGGATGGAGAAAACCGGCCAGCTCCCAGCCCAGGAGGCAGGGGAAGCCGCCTACTGGGGCCATCAGCTGGAAGAGCTGGTGCGGACCGAATTTACCAAGCGCACCGGCATCCAGGTGGAGCACCGGATGGAGCTTCTGCGCAGCGACCAGCACCCCTTTATGCAGGCCAATCTGGACGGCACATGTCAGCAGCCCGATCTGGGGCCCTGCATTTTCGAGGCTAAAACCGTCTCGGCTTTCAAGGCCGGAGAGTGGGAGGGCGGCATCCCGGACGAGTACTACCTGCAGGTGCAGCACTACATGGCCGTGACCGGCTACCGGAGCGCGTATGTCGCCGCCCTGATCGGGGGCAACAACTTCCGGTGGAAGCTCATCCACCGGGATGATGAGCTGATCGAAGCCCTGATTCAGCTCGAAGCGGATTTCTGGAAGCACGTCCAAAATGAGACTCCGCCGCCTCTCGACGGTTCCAGCGCCTCGGCCAAGTTTCTGGCCGAGTGCTTTCCAAGCAGCCTGCCCCGGTCCACGGTGGAACTTCCCGGCCAGGCCGCCACCTTAATTCAGCAGTACGACGAGGCTTGTGAGCAGCTCAAAGCAATCACAGAGCAGAAGCAGCAGGCTGAAAATCTGTTGAAGCAAATGCTGGGTGAGCATGAGTCCGGCACCACCGGCGACCACATCGTTACATGGAAAAATGTCACACAGGAACGTCTGGACAGCAAAACGCTCAAGGCCGAACATCCGGCCCTTTACAAGAAGTATGCCAGCAAGAGCAGCTACCGGCGCTTCTCCGTCAAAGCTATATGAACGCAAGGAGGTATTACACCATGGACAACACAAAACTGAAATCCCGTCTTGCCACCAAGGCTCAGGCCCTGCAGGAGACCTCTGCCAGAAGCGAACAGGACAGCCTTGTCCCGGCACAGAGCGGCTACGCCGCCCTTAACGGCAGCACCCTGGACCTAATCCGGGAAAACCTCAAGGACCAGCCCCTGACCTACCAGATGTTTGACGTGGTCAAGTCGCCTTCCGGCGGCTCCACCGTCTTCACAGTGCCGGGGCTGGCCGGGGATGAGGCCGAAAAGGAACTCACCGGCATCATCCTGGACTACACCACGCCCCGGGCCTACTGGGATACCCCCGACCCGGTGGAGGGCACGCCGCCTACCTGTCTCAGCCACAACAGCCTTGTCTCAGAGGACGGCAAGGCCTGCGCCCACTGTCCTTTCAACGACTATGGCTCGAAAGACGGGGAAACCGGGGCCAAAGCCTGCAAGGAATCTGTGCTGCTGTTCCTGCTGCGGCCGGGCAACGTGCTGCCTCTGTTGGTTCGGGTGCCGGTGACCAGCAAGGGATTGTTCCTCAAGTATGCGGCCCGGCTTACCAGCACTCTGACCCCGCTGAACGGCGTGGTGACCCGCATCACCCTGCAGAAAGCCACCAGCCGTGGGGGCAAGCCCTACGCTATCTTCCACTTTGAGGCGGTGAGTGCCCTCAGTCCCGAAGAAGCTGCCAGCGCCAAAGCCTTTGCCAAACAGTTCATGGAGGCGGTGAATGGGAGCGAAGTGGTAGAAAAGCTGGAAACTGCTTGATAAAAATCTGGGCTTTCTGGATTTTGACCCAGAAAGCCCAGATTTTTTGAAAAATAATAGCACCATAAAAATCATGGGGCATCCTCTACTTTTAAAATGCAAAAAACATTAACATATAGGTTGCATATTAAGGCCATATGTGGTAATATAGATTTGCGCTATATGCATGAGCGCAGGTTTGCTTCGTCCTAAAACACTTCCGTAATTTCTGTATGAAAAGTGCAGTTCTGCCAACTAAGGTTACAGGAAACATGCCCGGGTTGATGCCTTGTAGTGAGGTGGTATTCTTTTTGGGATGCCTATACGTTGGGCCCTGTGTGCAGATTAAAACCAGGCTATGCTTGGTGTGAAGTTGCCTATTTCTCGAGTAAATTCCGATAGGGATCTCCAGTCGAAAGACTGGTTTTGGGGAAGGATAAGCAAACCATCTAAAATCATATAAAATGTGTTCTTTTCAGACCGCCTAAGATCCGGTTCATTGCTATGTTAGTGTGGTAGCAATTACCGTAAAAATGGCTCTGCTTAGACTCGCTCAATTTTCACAGGTTGGGTTCAGAGTAAGTTGTGATACGGAGGCCTTGAAAGCAGCACGAACAAATTTGCTATATCGCCCCAAGCGATATGGGTTTGTTTGTGTTACTTTCAAGGCCTCCTTTTTTGTTGTCAAATGCTTATTTTACGACAAAAGAACGCAAAATATTATGGTTTTAGATGAAACTGTCCGTATAACTTGGAACTAAAAACTGCCACAGGAGGTAACGCAACATGAAGACACCACTTGTCCCCTATCATCAGGACCACCCCGCCAAAAAGCGCAAGACGAAGGAACGCAAGAGAGAGCTGTCGTTCGGCGACCAGCAGAGTTTAATCAACGCCATGCGCTGGATCGCAGAATTAAAGACAACCGCGCAGAATGACGCCGACCCGAAAACAGAGTGCAGCCCTCCGGCTGATGCTCAAAGCACTTTGTCGGGGGAGGTGAAGTAAATGAACATCGCAAAGCGGCCACCACAGATGAACTGGGTCTATGAAAACCCGAAAGCGGAGATAAAAATCGCTGTGATTCCTCTCCGAAACGTGTACAATGGGGAATCTACGCACGCGATCATTTTTGTCGACATCGGCAGCAAGTCCTATGAAACAGCTGTTCTTTCTCTGGACGAATGTTGCCGCTATAAAAAATTGATGGAGAGCCTTCAGCTCATGCCTGATCTCTCTGCAAAAGAAAAAAAGAAGGCCGGCGAGGTATTGAGACGCAGCATCATCCAACAGCAAAAGGAAGGCGAACTTCCTTTGTACTTTGATAAGAACGGATGCTACTGTCTGCCGAACAAGTCATGGGTAGCGGTAGAAGGAGACACGACCATTGGGATCAATCCCCAGATCTGTTACGTCATCGACCCACAGGTAGAGAAACTAAAGCTCCTTCGGACCAACAATGCACAACCCGTGACCCGCTTGCTGAATAGCATCTATAACGAACCGGATGAGCTCTATCTGCTCATATCTTACAGCTATCTATCTCTGATCCTCAGCGCAATACGGGGTTGCGGTATCGAATTCCAAGCTGTCGGTTGGGTCTATGGCGAACACGGTTGTGGCAAAACGGTTGCGGCAAAAAGGCTTGGAGGTATTTTTGCATATGCAAATAACCCCAAAGCAGGCCCCGCCCTCCTCTTTGATGCAGGGGCAACTCTGTCATCCACACGGGAACTCACGACGATACACCGCGATCAACTGCTGATTATAGATGACATTGCATATAGTGCAAGTTCTAAATCGCAGGAAAAGCGTATGGAACTCTCTGGACAGCTGATCCGCGAAGGGGCCAACGGCAACCCCATCAGCAGAAATCCAGGTGGAAAATTGAGCCAGCAACAGTGTATCGGTGGCATCCTGTTCACTGCGGAGCTTCTCTTCGGCAAAGCGTCCGATGTGGAGCGCTGCATTCTGATACCAATTACCAGGCAGCTGCATCTACCAAACAACTGTACGCCGGCACTATCTGGAAGTGCGGCGCACGCTTTCTTGTGTACGTTTGTCAACCAGGGGGATAACTTCCTCTATCATATCAAGGAGGAATTGCAGGACCCGCCAGCAGTGCTTCAAAGCTGTAATAACCAGCGTGTCCGAACCAATCTGACGGTACTGCGTTGTGCGTTCAAATTGCTGTTGGTCGCCGCAGAAAATGAAGGAATGCCGCCTGAAGAACGGAAGACATACCAATATCGCCTCGATGCGGCTTTGAACAGGTCATGGAGTGAGACGCAGCTATATCTGAATCGGCTTGCCGCATACCAAAAGCGGGCCAGCATCCCTGCAATTCTATGGAATGCATACCAAAAGGGCAGATTCGCTCTCGTCAATAAAAAGAAAAAGCTTGAAGAAAGGCTGTCACAGATGGATGGAGCCGATCTGGATGATGGTTATCTTTGCTTGCGAAAAGCAGCACTGGAAACCTGCGTTAGACAGCAGCCAGGTTACCAAAACTGCAACATCAACGATATTGTAAAGAACCTGACCCTATATAACATCTTATACTCCAATGAAAAGAGTACATATCAGGTACATATAGGAAACGGTCCAAAGCTGCCGCGCGTCTATAAGCTCGACTTGGAGGCGCTGGAAAAAGCGGCAAAAACAGCGGATATCCCAAATGATTGAAAACGCGATATCAGATATAAGTCAACAGAGTTGTTCATTTAGGAGGATGCTTATGAAACTGAGTAAGTATGCAACCGGCCCTGTCCAGTGCGGGTCCATCCACGAGATCTACCGCCGCCTTCAGGAAGAGGGTTACCGCATCGGAGAGTCCGCTCTCCGTGCCTGGGTTAAAGAGGGTTTGATTCCTTCTATTCGCTGCGGTAACAAGGCGCTCGTTCTCTATGAGGA
>OEQP01000144.1_pt1 | contig 10900 bp, 9 predicted proteins | sample 1539791 | NCBI WGS metagenome assembly OEQP01 (sample SAMEA3891866, study PRJEB23780) | metagenome | biome: terrestrial biome; feature: animal house; material: Caecal content | place: Italy | collected 2015-05-05
TCACCTGGATCTGGCCCTCCACCTCAACGGCCAGACGGAAACAGCAGGGAACCGGGTCCACCGGACCATCCAGGGCAATGAGTTTCTGCTTGGTGCCAGGATTGTATTTGTCCTGGTAGACGGTACAGGCTTTGGTTCCTTCTCCCAACTCATATCCACGGGACTGCACAACCAACTGATTCAGCTTCTTGGCAGCAGCTTCTGTAGCAGTTACCTTCAGGGTGTTTCCGCTCCGGGTAAAGGTCAGACCGGAGATGTTGGAGGTGAAATGGAAATTTGCCAACACGCCGTTCTTGTCGGTAGCCGAGCCGGTGTAGAGGCCGGTGTTGGCGTCCTTTTTCAAGGTGATGGTGCTTGAGGAGGAAAGTTCGTTGCGATACCGGACAGTGAAACTGGGGGTTTTTCCGTGCTGAGCCAGCTTAGCCAAAATCTGGTCATATTTGGCTTTGATCGCTGAATCGGTAAGGGCATCATAGAAAGGCGCTCCACCATTCCGGGGAGTTCCATTGAGATTCAGGTGACCGGTAATCATGTCCCAGACACACAGGGCAGTTGCTTTGATTGCGGCGTCTGAGGTATCCCCATTGTTGGGGGCACCGTATGCCATGACTCGCCATGTCCCAATCTTGCTGATTCTGTCGATTTTCCACTCATACCACCCTCCTGAACTGGAGCTGTAAATGGCGTTGGGCCAGCCATCTTCGTCGATGTGGCTTCCACCGGGAGAGGTAGCCTCATAGCTGTCACCGCCCGAAAGCATGGGGTGCATACAGTACCCAACCCGTCCATCCGACAGGTGGAAGATGGTGGCAGAGTAAGCGGTGTACCTTCCCAGAGGATAGGGCTGTAAATCCGAATAGAAGTAGAATGTTACCCCATTGGGAAAAGGCGTATAGTAGTCTTTTCTCACAATGGTCAGGTCTGTTCCGCCCGGCAGGGTCATAGGAACTATCTGGGAATTTCCCACAGTGGTGGGAACCAACACATCTCCCACTTCCAGCTCATAGCCGGGGACTTCCTCCTCATCTGCCGGAGTGGTTTCTTCCGGCACTGTCGGCTCCGTATTTTCGGAGGGGGCTTCCGTTGCCGGAGGCTCCTGCGGCTCTGTGGGAGCCGTTGTTTCTCCCGGGGGTTCGGTTTCCTCCGGTTCCGTGGGGGGCGTGGTTTCCTCTGTAGCCGGAGGAACCTGTCCCGTGTCTGTTTCCGCCCCTGTGTAGGGCGGTTCCGTTTCCACAGGTATTTCCGGGGTTTCCGCAAAAGCGGTGGGGATGCATCCAAAGAGCAGCACCAACGCCAGCACCAGGGAAAGCACCTGCATCAAGCGGTGTTTCATACAATCATTCCTTTCTAAAAAATTTTGCATATTAAAAAGCCCCGGCCTCTGCAGGTCGGGGCAATATGCCAAAGCGTATTATTGGTAAAAGACATAAATCCAAAGCAGATTGTTTTGGACTACACACCAGCAATTTATTGCCGCTTTTGTATAATCTTCGCCTGCCATAATTGCCTCTTGAACGAACAAATCTACATTGTCTCTTACCGCAAATTCAAGTGCTTCTTGGTAGGTATTTCCGAAATCCGGGACATAACTCATAATCTCATTTCTACCATAGGATATTGGGAAACTATATCCTACATAAGGTGTATTGACATTGAGACTGGTATCAATAGAGCACCCGTACTTACTGGCAGCGTACTGATTACCAACGGCGGCGGCCTTATTCAAATCCAGGTCAGACCATTCCAGGGCGGGGGCTTCCACCTTGGGGATGAACTGGCTCTCGGTGGCTCCGCACCGGCCGCAGGTCCGGGTCTGCTTGCCTTCCTTCTGGGTAGTGGGCTGGGTGACTACCGTCCAGTTGCCCCAGCTATGTCCCAGAGCTGCCGTTTCGTTATCCGTATAGGACTTGCCGCAGCTGCACTTGTGAAGGGTGTAACCCCCCTTGGTGCAGGTGGCCGCTACCTGGGTGGAGGTGTAGCTGTGAGTATGGGACGGCTGAGTGGGTTTGGTCGGCTGTGTCGGATCCGTAGGCTTGGAGGCTTCATCCTCGGTCGGCTCGGTAGCTTCCGTGCCTTCCGTGCCTTCCTGTTCCGGCTCCGTCGGATCGCTGGCATCCACCGGCTCGGTGGTTTCTTCCGTACCATCGGTAGGCTCCGTGGCTTCCGTACCCTGGGTGCTTGCCTCCGGCGGCGCAGTCTGGAGGTTAGCTTCCGTCCCATCCATATTACTGGGAGCGCAGGCCGCCAGCATACCAGTCATAAGTACCAGGGCCAGAATCAAACTGATAATCTTCTTCATGTTGTTTTCCTCCTTTACGGTTCGAGGTCGAAGTCTGGACAATCTTTCTGTAATTCGTTTTTGGGCCGTACTACTTTCAACTCTGCTCTTAGTCTTTTAACCTGCCTTGTAAGACTGCGATTTTCAGAACTAAGTGCTGCTATCTTTTCCTCGTCAGACTTATGTTGTAGATTCAATCGAGCGTTTTCTTCAAAAACAGTTTGAATACCTGCTATAAGCACTTCCTTTCCGGAAACACTTGTGGAAAAGTCGCTTTTTAATCGTTTCTGGTACTCCACTTCTGCAGCAATGGAATCGATTTTTGAATTGCGCTCTTCGATTTTAGACAACAGCGGCGTAATTGATTTCAAAATGACCTCATAGGTCTTTTCTGTGTTAGAACTAATCCCATCAATGGTTTTCCCGTCACGCCGAAGCTGAAAGTAGTTAATTACCAGAGCCCCTGCTACGCCGATTAGAGAACCCACTATGGCAATCCATTCTGCAATATTCATGCGATTCCCTCCCAATAAGATACAGTATGCTGCTGCGGTACAGATTACGATGGGGAGATATGTGTACCCAGCAACGCCTGTTCGTCTTTCCATTTATTTCCTCCATTCTATCAATTTTTAGAGAGACCGTCAATATTCAAGCATTCTCCAGATACTTGTCTGTAAAGGCTTCCAGGGCAGCCTGCAATTCAGCCAGGTACACTCTGTCCTTTTGGAGCCGCTGTACCACATGGGCCGGATACCGGCTCATGTCCGGCTGGATTTTGAGAGTAGCCGGTTTCGGCTGCTTCTCGGTCAACCCCAGGATTTGGGCAATTTCTTCCTTCTCCGGGGAATCGGCGTTCCGGAGGTCTTTGGCCTGCTTTCCGGAAATCTTCTGGATTCCGTTGGCTGCCATCACCTCCAGGAGTTTATCCTGGGTACTGTCAGACAGATAAGACAGCTCCACGCCGGGGGTCATACCGATTTTCTCCTGGTCTACCAGGTTCAGCAGGTCGGGATTCAGGTAGGTTAAGCGGATGTAACGCTGTACTTGTTTCCTGCTTTCTCCAACATTTTGAGCCACTTCCTCATCAGAACGGAACTTCGGGCCAACTTGGCCCGAAGTTAAATCTGTTCGTGCGCCCTGCCGTTTCATGGCCTCCAGTCTGGTTCTGTAAGCCCAGGCTTTTTCACTGGGCAGCAGCTTTTCCCGGTGCTGAAGATTGGAATCCACCAGAATCAAAGCTGCCTGGTCATCGTCCACATCCTCTACGATAGCGGGGATGGTGGTCAGCCCGGCCATCCTTGCAGCCTGGCTCCGGTTATGGCCAGCCAGAATTTGAAACTTTCCGTTCCTGGGCCGCACCCGGATGGCCTCCAGGACACCGTGCTGCCGGATGCTGTCTGCCAGCTCTGCCAGTTTTTCCTGGGTGTAGGGCTTAAACGGCTGGGGGCTGCCGTCTGCCTGTTCCCAGGGGACCAGCTGTGCCAGGGGAACCTGGACCAGCTGCACCGATGGGGCAGGGGTAAACATCTCGGCCCATTCATTCTCTCCACGAATGCGCTCTCGCTCCAATTTTATCCCTCCAATCTTGCCAGCAGCTCTCTGGTTGCGGCCATATACTGTTCGCCCAATTTGCTCTTGGAGCCGATAACCGGCTTCCGGGCCGCTACCGACTTGGGAGCGTCGGCGTACCGTCCGATTTCTGTTTTCAATACCAGGGCAGGATAGCCGTCCTGGAGCCAGCGGATGACCTCAGCGCTGCCCTTCGTTCGGGTGGTGAGAGTGGGCAGCAGTCCAATGATTTCCAGTTTGGGATTGCTGCTTTTCTTAATCATAGCGATTAAATCCACCATGTCCTCCAGCCCGTCCAGGCTGAATTCTTCTGTCTGGACAGGAATTAGCACCCGGTCCGCTGCTACCAGAGCGTTGGTCAGCAGTACGCCCATGCTGGGGTTGCAGTCGATGAGCAGGTAGTCGTATTTGTCCGGAACAATTATCTCCAGGATGTCCCGCAGCACCTGTTCACGGAACATGGCCTGGGCCATCATGGTTTCAGCCCGGCTCAACCGGAGGGAGGCCGGGATAAAGTCGATACCGGCTACGCCGTGCCGGATAAGGCCCTCGGTGGAGGGAAGCTCCATGTAGCTGACTTTAGCTGCGATGAAGTCCGTGATGGTCACACCGTTGTCATGGGTGTGTCCCAGATACTTTGCCAGGTGGCATTGCGGGTCAAAGTCCAGGCACAGCACCCGCTTTCCCAGGCTCACAAGTCCGGCCGCAAGGTTGACGGTAGTGGTGGTTTTTCCAACCCCGCCCTTCTGATTTGCGATTGCAATAGTTGTCATTATTTTCTTCCTCCTCAAAGTAAAGTGTTTTGGTACAAAAAAGCAGCTCCCCGAACGGAGAGCTGCGATTATCAACGATTATAAGATGTCTGCAAAAAGGGTATCCATTTTTACTGCCGCAGCCAGCTGAGCAGAGCGGATGGCGTGGGCGTAAATGGTTGCCGTGGTTGCAACATTGGAATGCCCCAGCTGAGCAGCTACCGCTGTCAGTGGGACACCGTTGGCAATGCAGAGGGAAGCATAGGTGTGCCGCAGGGAATGGAGATGAATTTGCGGCAGGTCAGTCCGCCGGATGAATTTCCCAAACCATTGGGTCAGCCGGTCTGGGTTCATCGGCTCTCCGTTTTCGGAAACTATCACCCGTCCGTTATTTGTCCAGTTTTCCTTCAGCCTGGCGGCTTGGAGCTGCTGCCATAGGAGCTGCTCCTGAAGGAGCTTCACAACCTGGTCAGAAACGGCGATGATTCGTTTTGAGGCTTTGGTCTTTGGTGTTTCCGTAAATATTCCTCGACCTGGGAGATATTGAGAGGTGCGAAGCACTTGAATGGTTTTTGCCCCAAAATCAATGTCCCTCCATTCCAGCCCCAGCAGTTCTCCCCGACGCAGGCCGGTCAGAAGCAGCAGGGATACTGCCCTCCGGTAGATACCGGTTTCCTTTTGCAGCAGACTTAGCAGGCACTTGGCCTGGTCATCGTCCAAATATGAGATTTCCGATTTGCCCGCTTTGGGAGCCTCTATTCTCATACACGGATTGTAAGGAATGTACTGCCACTTCACAGCATCGCCCAGAATGTTGGAAAGCAGGCGATGGTAGTGCCGGATCGTGGACGGTGATAATTTTTCATCTGGCGCAGCCGGGGAAAACAATGTGAGAATGGAGGTTTCCATCGCCTGGCAAATAGCTTCCGCTGTTCTTGCGGAAATATTTTGCCCGTGGAATAGATTACGCAAGGTAGTCTGAGAGATTCCCACCCTTTGACAGAAAGCTGCCTGGGTGAATTTATTTTCTTTTATTTTTTCTTTGAGATTCACCTTACAGCGATATGATGCATCTTTGGGGGTTCCCGCAGCCAGGTCATCGTAAAACTCCAGGAGATTCCCAGGGTGGATTTTACTGATTGGAAGGTGTCCCAGGCTCTGATTAATTCTCACCAGCAGCTGCTTGTAACGGGTGACGGTTTTAGGCTTAAGGTTTGGTTCTGCATATTTCTTAAGCCAGTAGTCGGAAAACTCGGAAAGTTTTACATTGCCGCCTACAAGGCCGCCAGAGCGGACTTGTTCTTCAAAGAGTGCAGCCAGCCGTTGGGCCTCTTTCTCTGCTTTTCGCTCTGTCCATCCTTCCGGCGGCTTCCAGGTCTTGGTTTTCTCAATCTGCTTGCCATCAGAATCATAGCCGTAATAAACACGGAACTGATAGGACTGGCCTCTCTTTTTAATAGTAGCCACTTGTGATTCCTCCTTTGTTTTGCTCTCTCAATTATAAGTGCTCTCCGTCAAACCTACAAGTTGTCCGTTATTTGACCGTGATACTTAAAATTTTGAGATTTTGCGAATGGAGGAGAAGTGGTAAAGGCGGCCCGGCAGCGGGAAAACACCAAAGAAAAACGGGTGATTTCCTCTAAAAAAGCAACAAGCAACGAACTGTTAATCCGCAGGTCGTTGGTTCGAGTCCAACAGGGGGAGCCAAAAAAGAAGTAACTTTTGTCTACAAAAGTTACTTCTTTTTTTATCCAAGCCGCAGGCTTGGTATATCATCACGCTTTAGCGTGTATATCATCGCCATAGGCGTATATCATCACCGAAGGTGCATACTCCTGCGACTTGATGAGATACAACACTGCGTGTTGATGATATACAATGCTTCGCATTGATGATATGCAACGGCAAGCCGTTGATTTGTTTCCGAAAATCTGATATAATATCAACGGAAGGAGTGTTAATATGTCAAAAAACTGCTTATTAATTTATGCTGAACAACTTGCAACTGATGCAGAATTGCTTTGTCAAAACATAAAGGCACCTTCTAATACTCTTTTCCAGCTTCGTAAAAGTTCAAGCAGCGTTTATGCCAATATTCGCGAAGCCAATTACGGTCAAAGTAAAGCGGATATGCTGTCTAAATTTGAAATTGCACTTAAAGAATGCAGTGAAACCGAAGGTTGGTTACAGTTATTGTTTAATACACAAGCGATAGACGAGGAAACATTCAAATCTCGTCGTAATCTTTGTGGTCGCATCAGACGAATGTTAATTGCAAGTTGCAAAACATTGAAGGAGAACGCAAAATGAAAAAATACACCTCTCGTGCAACAAAGTGGTTAATAGTAGTTTCTCTGATTTGTGGTGTTGTTTTATTGACCGGCATTATCCTTGCTTTTGCAGGTATTGGAAATATCGGATTACCTATTGGTCTGATAATGATGGGTGGACTGTTGGGTATTTTATTCTTCAGTTGTTTTCTTGCTGAAAAAAGCAGAGTATTGATAATAAGCGCCGGTCAAATAATTTTTCCTAGAGGTGCAGAGAGAAACGGAAAATCGGTCTTTCAAAAAACTGTTGTCAAAACAAGTGAAATCTCTTCTGCTGAAACCCACTCTTTCAAAGGCGATGGATTGATTGCTAAAGATACTGATTTTTATACATTGAGCTTAACAAATGGCAGAAAAATCACACTAACGCTTTATCATTACGGCAAAGAGGCGGAAAAAGACATTTGGGAAACCATCAAAAGCAGCATTGTGTGATTTACGCACCTATTCGCTTTTCTTACCTACACTTACGCACCGTTATACTGTTCTTTCGCAGAAGACCAGTCCTTTATGGACTGGTCTTTTTTTGCTTCCGGCGGGTTTTTCCTGGGGGAATTTTCGGGAAGTGGAGGAAAACCCTGGGAGATGGGTTGACAAATGGGAAAAATCTTTCTATAATGAAATCGATTTCAAAATGCTTTCACTTCGGGAGGATGGGTTATGGCAAAGCTGGTAAGTATCGGAGAAATTCTTATTGATTTGACACAGGTGGGGGTTACGGAGCTGGGGATTCCCCAGTTTGTGGCCAATCCCGGTGGGGCTCCTGCCAACGCTGCGGTGGCAGCGGCAAAGCTGGGGGCGGATGCGGGATTTATCGGCTGCGTGGGCCGGGACGCCTTTGGGGCTTTCCTCCGCAGCACCCTGGTTTCTCAGGGTGTGGACACGGCAGGTCTGGTGGAGACTGACCAGGCGCCCACCACTCTGGCGGTGGTGAGCGTGGACAGCACCGGGGAGCGGAGCTTTCAGTTTTACCGGAAGCCCGGTGCAGACATCTGTCTGGAGGAGACCATGCTGGATAAGGGCCTGCTGGATTCCGCAAAAATTCTCCACTTTGGCTCTGTCAGCCTGACGGCAGATCCCAGCCGGGCTGCCACCATGGCGGCTGTCCGGTATGCAAAGGTCCGTGGAGCTCTCATCACCTACGACCCCAACTATCGGGCAAACCTGTGGCAGGATGAGGAAACTGCGGTGGAGGCGATGCGCCGGCCGCTCCCCCTGGTAGATGTGCTGAAAATCAGCGACGAGGAGACGGCCCTTCTTTCCGGTTTCTCTGACCCGGAGGAAGCGGCAGAGGCCCTGGAAGCTCAGGGCATACCCCTGGTGTTGGTGACGCTGGGGGCAGATGGGGTTTTGTACCGCTTCCGGGGGAAGACCGGGCGGGTATCCGGCTTTGCCACCAAGGTTGCGGACACCAACGGCGCCGGGGACACCTTCTTCGGGGCGGTGCTGAGCGCCCTGACAGAGAAGTCCCTGGTGGAACTGGAGGAGATAGAGCTGCGGGAGATTCTGAAGCTGGCCAACTGTGCCGCTTCCATCACCACCAGCCGTCCCGGAGCCATTCCTGCCATGCCCACATTGCAGGAGGTTATGGATAAGCTGAAGGAGGTAGGGTAAAAATGGCAGATTTTAACCGGCGTTTTGCCAAACTGGAGAGGGAACTGCGCTCCCTGCATCTGGGACTGTATCACGACCAGCAGGCCTATGCTTACTTTTGCTCCATGCTGAAGAAGCAGTATGCCCAGCGGAAGGAGAGCCTCCGGCAGCTGGATGCCCGGCGGGAGGAGAATCCCGGCTGGTACAAGGATCAGAAGATGCTGGGTATGCAGATTTATACCCAGTGCTTCGGGGGGAATCTCAAGGGTGTGGAGAAGCATCTGGACTATATCCAGGAGACGGGGGCCAATTATCTGCACCTGATGCCCCTGCTGGAGAGCCCCAAGGAGAAAAGCGACGGCGGCTATGCGGTCTCCGACTTCCGGAAGGTTCAGCCGGAGCTGGGCACCATGGAGGATCTGGGGTCGCTGGCAGAGGAGTGCCACAAGCGGGACATGGTGGTGTGCATCGATTTCGTCATGAACCACACCAGCGACGAACATATCTGGGCCAAGCGGGCCAAGGCCGGGGAAGAGGCCTTCCAGCAGCGGTATTTCTTCTACGACAACTGGGACATTCCCAACTTCTACGAGCAGACGGTGCCCCAGGTGTTCCCCACCACCGCTCCCGGCAGCTTTTCCTGGTGCCCGGAGGTGCGGAAGGTGGTTATGACCAGCTTCTACCCCTTCCAGTGGGATTTGAACTACGCCAACCCCACGGTGCTTAACGACATGACGGAGAATATGCTCTTTTTGTGCAACCAGGGCATTGACGTGATCCGTCTGGATGCGGTGCCCTATATCTGGAAGGAGCTGTGGACCACCTGCCGGAACCTGCCTCAGGTTCACACCCTGGTGCGGATTATGAATCTGGCGGCTGCCATTGTCTGCCCCGGCACCCTGCTTCTGGGTGAGGTGGTGATGGAGCCCAGCAAGGTGGTGCCCTACTTCGGCACCCCCGAAAGCCCGGAGTGTCATATGCTTTACAACGTTACCACCATGTGCACCACCTGGCACACGGTGGCCACCCAGGATACCCGGCTGCTGCGGCATCAGATGGACACGGTGTTCGCCCTGCCCCGGCAGTACACCTTCCTCAACTACCTGCGGTGCCATGACGACATTGGCTGGGGACTGGACTATGCATATCTGCGCCAGTTCGGCGTGGAGGAAGTGGCCCACAAGCGGTTCCTCAGCGACTACTTCCAGGGCAAGTGCTTTGGCAGCGAGGCCCGGGGAGAGCTTTACAACGACGATCCCCGGCTGGGAGATGCCCGGCACTGCGGCACCACCGCCTCCCTTTGCGGCATGGAAACCGGGTCGGAGCAGAGCCTGAATCTGGACATCATGCTCCACGCCTTCCTCTTTACCCAGAGCGGCCTGCCCATTCTTTACAGCGGCGATGAGCTGGGGCAGCTGAACGACTACAGCTACCACTGTGACCCCATCAAGCGGGAGGACAGCCGGTTCCTTCACAGAGGGAACTTTGACTGGGCTGCCGCGGAAAAGCGCAGCACCAATCCCCTTTACCAGGCCCTTCTGAAGCTGGAGGCCATCCGCAAGGGAGAAAAGGCCTTCCACGCCGATGCGGATGTGTGGACCCTGGAGCCCAAAAACACCCACATTCTGGCCATCGGCCGGTATTATCAGGGGGATAAGCTCCTGGCTTTGTTCAACTTTGGAAGAGGCAATGAGACTGCCTGGCTGGAGGAGGGGGAGGTCTATGAGGACCTTCTCACCGGGGAGAAGCTGGATGCAAAGGCAGTTGCCATGAAGCCCTATGAATTCCGGTGGCTGATTCTCCGCTACCCCCAGGAAAAGGAGTAAGCCATGGTTACACTCAAAGACATTGCCCGGCTGGCCGAGGTTTCTCCCTCGGCGGTGAGCCGGTATCTCAACGGCGGTTCCCTCAGTGAGGAAAAATCCCAGCGGATTGGGGATGCCATTGCCCAGACCGGCTACCGCCCCAATCAGGCGGCCCAGACCCTCCGCACCGGCGCTTTGAAGCAGGTGGGGGTGATTGTGCCGAAAATCAGCTCCAGCTCCGTAGGCCATGTGGTGGCAGGGGTGAATGAGGTGATGGCGGCCAACGGATACTCCATTTTACTTGCCACCACCGGCGGGGAGGATGAGAAGGAGCTGCAGTGCCTGAATCTCATGCAGGACAATCAGGTGTCGGGAATCGTCCTCATGGGCACCACCATGACCCCCATGAAAAAGGACGCCTTCAAGGCCTGCCGGGTGCCCCTGGTGATTACGGGACAGAATTTTTCCGAGCTGTGCTGCGTGCACCACGACGATTACGGCGCCATGGAGGCCCTGACGGAGCTGATGATTGCCCGAGGGCGGCAGAAGATTGTATATGTGGGCGTGGAC
>OEQP01000150.1_pt1 | contig 10720 bp, 10 predicted proteins | sample 1539791 | NCBI WGS metagenome assembly OEQP01 (sample SAMEA3891866, study PRJEB23780) | metagenome | biome: terrestrial biome; feature: animal house; material: Caecal content | place: Italy | collected 2015-05-05
GCCGGGTCCAGATGTCCATCTTCTTGTTGAACTTGTACCGGCCCACAGCGCTCACATCGTAGCGATGGGCGTCAAACAGCAGGGCATCCAGGTGGGCAGCAGCGGTCTCCACCGTGGGAGGCTCGCCGGGACGCAGACGCCGGTAGATTTCCAGCAGACCCTCTTCCCGGGTCTTGCAGGTATCCTTCTCAATGGTGGCAAGAATCCGGGGATCCTCGCCGAACATGGCCTTGATTTTCTCGTCGGTGTCCACACCCAGGGCCCGGATCAGGCATGTAATAGGCAGCTTCCGGTTCTTGTCGATGCGAACCCAGAAAACGTCGGAAAGGTCGGTCTCATACTCCAGCCAGGCACCCCGATAGGGAATCACCGTGGCGGTGTAGGTGTGCTGGTCGGCCTTATCCACCTCGTGGCCGTAGTACATACCAGGAGAACGGACAATCTGGGAGACAATGACACGCTCAGCACCGTTGATTACAAAGGTACCGCCGTTGGTCATAATGGGGAAATCTCCCATGAAGATCTCCTGCTCCTTGATTTCGTCGGTCTCGGTGTTCCGCAGGCGGACCCGCACCTTGATGGGCCGTGCATAGGTAGCATCCCGCTCCTTGCACTCCTCGATGGTGTACTTGGGCTTGTCGTTCATGGAGTAATCCAGGAAGCTCAGCTCAAGCTTGCCGGAGAAATCAGTAATGACGCCTACATCCTTAAAAACCTCCCGGAGACCTTCATCCAGGAACCACTGATAGGAGTCCTTCTGAATCTTCAGCATGTTCGGCATCTTCAGGATTTCCTGATACTTTGCGTAGCTCTTACGCAGAGTCTTGCCAAACATTTGGTCTTTGACCATTGCCATATAGATCATCACAGCCTTTCTTTCGGCCGAAGCCGGAATCATGTGTTCGCTACTTGATACGCTCGGTTCCGTTGTCAGCATTTTAACAACCTGCTTGACATCGCCATGTTTTTGTGGTAAAATGCCTGTGTCGGAGGATGGCCTACCGGGGCGCAATACCACATATGGAAGAACATTGTATCACAGTTTTTTGTGCTTGTCAATGGACACCTCTCTGTTTTCCCAGGATTTTCCTGGGTTTTTTGTGCATATTATGAAAATACCACGGAAGACCTTGCTTCCGTGGTATTTTTTATGGTTTTGTATCCTGGAGCCGCCGGAGGGTCTGCTCCTGGCGGAGAAACTGCCCGGCAATGACCCGGCAAATCTTTTTCTGGGCAATGAGCCGGTGAATTTTGGAGAAGCTGGCCCACTGCACATCGTCCGTCTCCCCGGGAAGCAGCACAATGTCCCCCAGGGGCGTGTCCCGCTTCAGGCAGTAGTAGTCGTAGTGGGTAAAGCTGTCCCGGCCCCTATCCAGAAGCTGGAACTCCTCCTCCCCTGCCCGGATGCCTGTTTCCTCAAACAGCTCCCGGGCGATAGCCTGAAGACTGGTCTCCCCTGCCTTGGCAGCGCCCCCGGAATTTTCCCACGTGCCGGCAAAGCTCTTTTCCGGTGCCCGGCGGGTAAGCAGGATGTTGCCCTTGCCGTCGTACACCCAGACGCACACCACCAGGCCGTATTCCCCCGGCTTCCAGGGGGTTCCCCGGAGATGGAGGCGGCCTGTCAGGTTTCGGTCCTTATCGTATACATCATTGAATTCTTCCATAAACAGGCCCCGCTCCTTTTCCGTTCTTATTCTTCTTCCAGGCGCTTACCTTCGTCCCGGTAGGCGCTGTCCAGAGGGCTTACCCGGTCGGTTTCCTTCTGGTATCTGCCCACCACACCGGCAGCCAGATCCACCGGAAGCAAGGTCCCCGCTCCCGCCACGCAGCCGCCGGGACAGGCCATGCCCTCCAGCAGGAAGCCGTTGTACTTTCCCGCCTTGGCCAGGGTCATAAGCTTCCGGCACTCCCGCAAGCCCTCTGCCCGAGCGGTTTTCACTTCCATGTCCGGGTGTTCCGTCCGAATCATATCCTCCACGGCTTTGGCAACGCCCCCGGCTACTGCAAAGCCCCGGCCCGCCGCCGTGCCTTCATTCAGGTCTTCCAGCTCCTCAATGGTGGCAAAGTCAATCTCCTTGGCTTCGAACATGCCCTGCAGTTCCTCAAAGGTCAGCACAAAGTCCACGTCGGAGCGGATGTCTGCCCGGATGGCCTCCAGCTTCTTGGCGGCACAGGGTCCGATGAACACCACCTTGCTGCCGGGATACTTCTTCTTCATCAGCCGTGCAGTATAGACCATGGGGGTCAGGGTCATGGAGATGTTTTTCGCCTCGCCGGGGAACAGCTTGTAAATCATGGAATGCCAGGCGGGGCAGCAGGAGGTAGCCATATACTTTTGCTCTGCCGGTACCTTCTTCACAAAGTCCCGGGCCTCCTCAATGGTGCACATATCCGCACCCACTGCCACCTCCACAATCCGCTGGAAGCCCAACTGCTTCATGGCGGCAATGAACTTTCCGGGGGTGGAGTGCTTGCCGAACTGTCCGATAAAGGCAGGGGCCACAATGGCAATCACCCTGTCCCCTTTCAGAATGGACTGGATTACCTGGAAAATCTGGCCCTTGTCCACAATGGCGCCAAAGGGGCAGCTTACCAGGCACTGACCGCAGGACACGCACTTGTCCTGGTCAATGACCGCCCGGCCATGCTCGTCAGAGCCGATGGCATCCATGCCGCAGGCGGCGGCACAGGGACGCTCCATATAGATAATGGCGTTGTAGGGGCAGGCCTTGGCACACTTGCCGCATTTGATGCACTTTTCCGGGTCAATGACACTTTTGCCGTTGACAAAGCGCACCGCATCCTTGGGGCAGACCTTCTGGCAGGAGGCAGCCAGGCAATTCTGGCAGCTCTCCGTCACCCGGTACTGCTTGGTGGGGCAGGCGTGGCAGGCATAGGGGATAATATTCACCAGCGGCGGCTCATAATACTGCTCCGCCACCGCAGCCGCATCCATGCCCTCCGTCATCAGGGTCCGGGTCTGGATGGGGCGGATGGGAAGGCCCATGGCCAGCCGCACCCGTTCACCGGCAATTGCCCGCTCCAGAAACACCGATTCCCGGTGCAAAGGCTGGTCGCCGGGGACAATCAGGTAAGGAAGATCCTCCACGTGGGAGTAATCCCCGCCGGCATAGGCCATCTTGGCCACCTGGGTAAATACATTTTTCCGAATATCCGTAATCAGGGAAGGGATACCTCTCATAATAACCTCCGTCTGGTAGTTACTGAGCCGTGAAACTCGCTTGTCTGTTTAGTATAACGAAATTAGAAAAGATAGTCAAGCCAGAGGATTGGATATGCTCATGCAGGGATTTTTCTTTTTTTCAGTTGCATTTTTCCCAAAACTCCTGTATAATACTACTCGTTCTTTTATCCGGATGTGGCTCAGTTTGGTAGAGCACGTGCTTTGGGAGAATACGCCCAGCCGGATAAATAAACTGAATAACCGGGTGTAGCGCAGTTGGTAGCGCGCCTGCTTTGGGAGCAGGATGCCGCAGGTTCGAATCCTGTCACTCGGACCACCTTTCCTCGAAAAACCGCCTTTTTAGGCGGTTTTTCTGCGTTAAAAGTTCGATTTTTGGAGCACGCTTGACCACATAACGACTGTGGTCAGAGGGTAAAAATGGCGGCTGAGGCCACGGTGCAAACAAACTGTGAAAACCGCAAAATCCCTAACCCATCCCTAACGGTGAGCAAAGCTGCAAAAGTCCGCATATTGGTAATACAGCGATTGAAATCGAGAGCATTCTTCACTATAATAAATTATGGCAAGGGGTCATGCGCAGTCATGATTCTCACCGAAACTATCTCGCGAAATTTACAACCTCTTTTATAGAGTAGAAAAGGAGGTACAGCCATATATGGAGTACATAGTAATTGGCATTTGCATCGTAGCAATCGTTGCTATTGGTGCGCGAATATTTTTCAAGCCCAAGTCGAAAGCTTCAGCGATACCAACAGTCTCTGCGCCGTCAAAGGCCGACGAAGAACTATCTCTGTCCTCACCGCAAGGTGAAACTGCACAAGATTTGGACATTCAAGTTGAAATGCTTCCTGCCGAAGTCATCAGCGGTGAAAGCAGTCTGGTAGAAATCACAGACAGTAAGGTTTTGGCTCGAGTGAACAACCTTATCCCCAATCTTGCACAGGCCGGTAATGCAGTGAATAACGCTGTTCAAGCGGTGCAAGCCCAAGGGGAAGTTCTATATCGAGCGATCATTCCCGCCGGGGCAAAACTTACGGATTCCAGAGGAATGGAAGGTGCTGTTCGCGGTTTTTATCGTGGCGCAGATGGCATCCAAGGACACGCAAATTTAGTAGCGGTCGAAGCCCAGAAAGGAACCGCCGTTGTTGCAAATACAGCCGCAGCCGCAATGGGTGTTGCATCTATGGTTGTTGGTCAGTATTACATGACACAGATTAACGCTGAATTGGGACAAATCAGTGATGGCATCTCTAAAATTGCAGATTTTCAGGACAACGAATATCGAAGCCGGGTTTTCTCCCTGGTCAGCCATGTTAAGAAAATCGCTGAGTTTCAGGTGGAAATTCTTGAGAACGATGAGTTGAGATTGTCTAAAATCGCACAGTTGGATAGTCTGGAAGAAGAGTGTACCCAGCTTTTGGGGCAGGCCAATCTTACCTTGGCAGGCTTTGCAAAGAAAAAAGGCCTTGATTTTGCGGCTTATGAAAAAGAATTGCAAGAGGCACAAAACTGGTACATATACCAAAATACCTTACTGGAAATGCTATATAAGATTTCTGACCTTAGATTCACTCTGCATCTTGGAGCAGTTTCCAGAGCACAGTGCACTGCGTTGCTGCCGACCTATACTCAGCAAGTTGAGGAAACTCAGTCCCGCCTAACCCAATGGCATCAGGACACTACGAAGCGTCTTAATGTCAATACAGCAGAAATACGCCGAAAGAGAGAGGGCTGGGATAAAGCCATTCATTTCATCCCTGGCCTGATAAATGATGACTGGAATTTCCGCTCTATCTCCGAAAAGACTGCGGACATGATTGATTTTCAGGCAGGTGGACATAGTAAGCTGCATCATGATGATTCGGATTTCTATCTTGAAGATGTGCAGTTGATTTCCAAGGACGGAAAGGTGTATTATCTGCCTCCGCACAAAAAATGAGGGAGTTTTCCTTGTAACAGAAAAATGAAAGCCCAAGGGACCAATCACAGTCCCTTGGGCTTCGTTTCTTTTACCCCACCTTCTCGAACGGGATCACCTTGCACCGGCTCTGCTCCGGCGGGTCGGGAGGCTCTGGGGCAGGTGTTGCCGTAGCTGACTCCATGAAGCCGCCGATTTTCTCTGCCGCACCTCTTTGCATATCGTTGGTGATGTGCGTATAGGTGTCCAGGGTAAACCCGGCGCTGTAGTGGCCCAGCATGCCGGAGACGGTTTTCACATCCACTCCGTTTTGCAGGGCCAGGGTTGCGAAAGTGTGCCCTTACGGTATAATAAGGACAAACGGAAAAACCCAGTGTTTTCAAGGGGTTCAGCGTTTGTCGTTGCCTATTCAATTCCTTTTCCAACCTTGATAGTCAACGAAAAATCTGTCGAATGATGGGAGGTGTCACTTAAAAGACAAAATTGAATACTGCTGCAGCGGTGCGGTGTTTTACCGGACCGCTGTTTGTCAGGGCGTTTCATCTAATCTGATGGGCGCCCTTTTTTTGCGCCCATTTTCAGAAATAGGAGGAAATTTACATGGAACTGAATGAAGAAGAAAAAAGGCAGTTGTTTCAGATTGACGGTGACTGCCAGGCCAAAGTGCTGGATGAACTGTATATGACAGCCCGTTTTACCCGTAACCCGGAGCAACGTGATATGGTGCGGGGCCTCATGGCAAAGCTGCGGGTTCTGTCGGATGAACAGTGCATGGATCTGGTGAAGGACATCCAGAAGAACTATCATCTGCCTTACCCCCGCACTATGGGTGAGCGGATCGCATTGGCCCGGCAGCAATCCGGGGCTGAAAAACTGAAAGGCCATGACATTATGGCCCTGGAGCGGTTTGACCCGCAGGTACGCCACATGGTTGTCTTTGATGTGCTTTCTTTTGAATCCCCTGTCGGCTATAAAGGCGATAAGATGCGCCTGTTTCTCACGGATGAAGGGTATCAGAAAGCGTTGGAGAATCAGGAACGTGGCTTTATCAAGCTAAAGAACCATGCCAAGGTACACAATGGCTATTTGAATTACGACCATAAAGACAGAGATTTGTAGCTGCTGCTCAGTATAAAGACTTGCCAGAAAGGAGGATGTCAAATGGCAGTGTTCAGAGTTGAAAAGACAAAAGATTTTACGGTCATGTCCAATCACCATCTTCGGAATGTGTCGCTGTCTTTGAAGGCAAAGGGGCTGCTGTCGTTGATGTTGTCCTTGCCTGATAATTGGGACTATACGACTAAGGGGCTGGCCCATATCTGTAAAGATGGGGTGGATTCTATCAGCAGTGCGATCAAGGAGCTGGAAAAGCAAGGGTATCTTACCCGGCAGCGGCTCCGTGACGCGCATGGCAGGCTGGGCGATATTGAGTACGTCATCCATGAGAAGCCTGTGCTTCCCAATGGACATGATACTGTTCTGCCACCTAAACGGGAAAATCCAAGACAGGTAAATCCAAGACAGGTAAAACCTGTTTTGGGAAAACCTGAACAGGAAAAACCCGCCCAATTAAATATACAAGAATCAATTACTGAAAAATCAATTACGGATAGATCAAATACCCATCAATCAATCTATCCGGCCTTAGGAGGAACGCCTGATGGTAACGCGGAGATGGATAGGGATAGGATTGATCGGATAGATACCTACCGGGAGATCATCAAAGAAAATATTGAATTTGAGGCTCTTGTCCACCGGTACGGGTATGAGCGTGTGGACGAGCTGGTTGAGCTGATGCTGCAGACGGTCCTCTCGCAGCGGCCATATATCCGCATTGCCGGGGATGACTACCCCCGTGAGGTAGTAAAAAGCCGCTTCCTGAAAGTGAACTTCTCTCATGTGGAGTATGTGTTCGACTGCCTGGATAACAACACGACCAAGGTGCGGAATATCAAGTCTTACCTGCTGGCGGCTCTCTATAACGCCCCAACGACCATGGACAGCTATTACCGGGCCGAAGTCAATCACGATCTTTACGGATAGAGGGGGCGGCTTTGATGACAGAAAATATCGCAGAAAGGAGGCCGAGCGCCATGAAAAACCATGAAACGCCGAAGCAATGCCGAGCTTGACTCAGGAACAGATCACCCAGGCAAGAGAAACGGATCTGTTAGATTATCTGCTTTCCCACGAAAGCGGCGTGCTGAAACGGGAAGGCGCCAATTACCGCCATCGGGAGCATGACAGCCTGGTTTATGTGGCGAGCAAGAATTACTGGTACTGGAACAGCCGTGGACGAAAGATCAATGCCGTGGATTACCTCATGGAAATCCGGGGGTACAGCTTTGTGGATGCTGTGGAACGGCTGATAGGCAGCGGAACCCCTGCTGTTTCTCATTATACAGCTTCCGGCAGCCGGGAACAGCGGAAACCGGTGGAGAAAAAGCCCTTCCGCCTCCCCAGGGGGAAACGCTGTGCCACCTTTGCTGTTTCTTATCTCCAACGCCGGGGAGTCCATTCGGACATCATCAGACGGTGTATGCAGTTGGGCCTATTCTATGAGTCCCGCTATAACAACGAGGCGGTTTGCGTTTTTGTTGGCCGGGATGATACCGGTACGGGCCGGTTTGCCTGCGTCCGCGGAATTGCAGGTGACTTGAAAAAGGACATCAGCGGCAGTGATAAGCGGTTTAGCTTCTGCTACCCGCCGGATCAGCCGGGGAGCCGCCACCTGGCGGTTTTTGAGGCTCCGATTGACGCCCTCTCCCATGCTACGCTCCAAAAGCTGGAGGGCTGGCAATGGAATGGCTACCGGCTTTCCCTGGGTGGGACCTCCCCTGTGGCCCTGGTCGCTTTCCTGGAGCGCCACCCGGAGATTACCCGTGTTGCCCTCTACTTGGACAATGACCTTGCGGGCCGGGTCAACGCCCGGAAAATCAAGGCACTGCTGAAATCAGACCAGAGATTTTCTAAAATCCGGGTGTCTGTCAATCCTCCCCGCAGCGGGAAAGACTACAATGAGAAATTACAGCGCACGCTTCAAGCGATCCGCGAAGAAAACCACGCCAGCCGCCAGAAACAGGCGGCTGTTTCAATTTAGGAGGAAAACCCAATGAATAACGACAAATCCGCGATTCAGGTAATCGCCGGGGCTGCCCGCTGCCCGGAGTACAGCCCGTCCATGGTTAAGGCTTTGATGAAAAAGCTGGAAACCAATGAAAAAGCCTTCGCTCTGCTGATGAATGTCACCCCTTCCACGGTGCGCCTCTGGACAACGGGTGCTGCCCGTCCCTGCAGCATGGCCCGGAGGCTGATGCAGATTTATGAATCCGGGCCGGAAATCGTAAGTAAGATTGCCGGGGAAAGCTGCCCGGAGAAAGGAGAGCGCCCTAAAAATGCTATGAAAGAACAGGACGTTTCTTGCAAAAGCACATGTAAGGCGAAATTATGATGATACCCGCAAAGAATGATTTACTATCTGTTGTCGCAAAACGGTTAGGGGTGTCCCTTCCAGACCTGCGTGACTGGTGCCCGCTGTTATCTTTGCAGGCGCTTCTTGAAGTAGATAACCGTATTTTTCCCGTAGAGGAATGGAACCGGGCGCTGGCTTACCTTTTAGGCAGACCTTGCGCCTTTTCTTATGTCTTTGAGGCAAAAGCATATACGAAAACCGTGATAAGGAGGTGGTGGTTTTAGTTGGCGAAGGAAATTGTGCATGAAGATTTTGGTGAAAAGATCGGCGGCGCTAAAAAGGACCTTTGGGCCGCCCGCGGCCTGTATGTGGATGACCTGCTGGGGATGAATGAGCGCGAGGCCGAAAAATATGTGAAAAAGGATAATGTCTGGAAAAAGCCGGATTATGCCGCCTTAATCAGATCCGGCGTCCCGGTGGATATTCTGTACTTTCGGAAAGTGGTGCGTGACAGCCTGAACGCCTCCCCGCGTTATCTGCGTTCTGATGATACGCCGGAAAAGCGCCTGGCGCGGCAGAAAGAATATATCGCAACCGTCCGGCAGGTACAGGAAGCCGTTGAAAAGGTTCAGACAGTGCAGGATGCCATGGATGTATTCGACGCCCTTATTATTGACGGCGGTTACTGCGAGCGTATTTCCCATGGGATTGGCGGCGGTTATATCCGGGCCACCCAAAAGGGCCGGGATAATCCGGTCATTACCGATAAGCTGGTAAATGCCCTGTACTTCCGAGGGGAACGGGACTTTGAGAGAAAAATCGTCCAAGGGGCTGTAAAAAAGCAGTTTGGCGTTCCCGCTGAACAAAAGGTCCCCCGCGGCTATGACATCCGGTTCAATGACGGCAAAAGGACCTACTCGAAAAATAATGACTGGCTTCCCGATACCTACTATGTCACGAAGGGCTATACGATCCTGAAAACGAACTTTGCCACCCGTGAGGAAGCCCTGAAATGGGTACAGGATCTTGCCCGGCAGCGCGGAGCCAGCGGAAAACAGCGGTTTGTCCCGCAGCAGCTTTCCCGCGTCCGGCGCACTGGCCCGGATTACCGCGGAAATCGTGATGTGATCGGGCAGGATTATCTTGACGCCTTTGCTTTCCGCGGCGGTGAATTTGGGAACTGGATGACGCAGAATGACCGGCGCGCTTCTCTGAACATGGGGTTTGACGCCCTCAAAGACCTGGCGGCTGTCCTTAAGATCAGCGAAAAAGATATTTCCTACCAGGGAACACTCTCGATTGCCTTTGGCGCCCGCGGCAGCGGCAACGCCGCCGCCCACTACGAACCGCTGCGGAAGGTCATTAACCTTACCAAGATGCACGGGGCTGGTTCCCTGGCGCATGAGTGGTGGCATGGCCTGGATGATTACCTGGGCGTGAAAATGGGGGCAAAAGGCTTCCTTTCCGAACATTCCCACCTGTATGAGCCATTTAAGAAGCTGATTGAAACCATGAAATATAAGCCGGAAACGCCGGAGCAGGCCGCGGCCCGGACAGAGGCGCAGGCAGAGCGTATCCGGAAAAATGCGGCGAGCTGGCTGGATTCGGCGGTCCTTGCCCCGCTCAAACGGGCAGCGAATGACGAGATGCACATGGAGGCTTATGCGGTCCTTCGGGAAGAATTTCTTTCAGGCGTTCCCGGTTCTGTGGAACAGCTAAGCGCTTTTAAAAAGTCTGTGACCGGACGCGTTATACCCAAAAGCGAACGTGACAGGCTGGAAATCTTTGAGCGTATGCTGTCCGGGATGCAGACGCAGGAACCTCCGCAGATTGGCCGTGTAGAAACGGATTTCTATAAAAACTCTATCCGTATGGGCAAAGAGTGCGAAAAGGACGGCGGCTATTGGGAAAGCAATACAGAGATGACAGCCAGGGCTTTCGCCTGCTATATCAAAGATAAGCTGTCTCCTGAAATTTCGGATTACCTGGCAGGCCACGCCGACAGCGCCCTTACTTTTGTCACCGGCAAGGATGGGAAAATAGAAATTTTGAAAGCCTTCCCGGAGGGTGAGGAACGAAAAGCCATCAATGCGGTTTTTGATGAAGTTTTCGCAGATCTAAAGCGGCAGCATTTTCTCACCCATTCCGACCATCCGCAGACATTAGAGGAAACTCGGCCAGTGGT
>OEQP01000152.1_pt1 | contig 10667 bp, 11 predicted proteins | sample 1539791 | NCBI WGS metagenome assembly OEQP01 (sample SAMEA3891866, study PRJEB23780) | metagenome | biome: terrestrial biome; feature: animal house; material: Caecal content | place: Italy | collected 2015-05-05
ACTGCTGCTGCCCATCTGCGGGCGGTATGGATTCTGTAATCCAAAGGGTCATCATTGCATATCCTCCATTTCTGTTCTATAAGTTTTGACCTCACCGGCTATAATCTCATAACGGTAGCCTGTTTCTTGGTAGTTATTGGTGTAGATTCCGGTGAGAAAAAGCCAGGCTTCACAGATTCGCCGTCCGACAAGAGCCGGGAGAATCTCCCCTCCTGCGTGGCATATGCGGGAGAATACCTGTACCAGCTCATTGGGTGACTGAGGGTCGGCAATTACTTGCCGCAGAGAGGCATAGGCACTGCTGGTCATCCAGCCGATTCCGATGTTATAGGAAAGACTGACCAGGGCGTTTCTCTGTGCTGGGGTCAGCTCTAAGTTGTTCCGTGATATGTAGCCGTCTACAGCGGCTTCAAACTGGATGATATATCCCTGCAAAAGTGCTTCCGCTTCATCTTCTGGGATACCGTTTTTCTGGTATTCCTCCAGTTTATCATCCGGACAGCGGGTGCCATATCCTACGGACCACTGGGCATAGTCCCAAATAGGGTATTTGCAAAATCCCTCAAAGCCCTTAATCATATCTACCAGAGCTTGTGCATCGGGATAGGTGATTCTGGCAAATCCCCAGATAGCTGCTCCGCTGCGTGTCTGCCCGTATAGCTCCGTGTAGGTATGCTCCCGGAGCTGGTCCCCTTCCGGCTCTACCACAGTAAGCCCGGCGTCGCCGTATTCGGTTACGATTCCGGCGTGGCAGATTTCTGGATAAGGAGGCAACACATCGACGGAGCTGCCGCCGGATGTGGCATACCAGAATACAACATCTCCGGAACAGGGGATATTGTCACCCAAGGCGAAGATAAGAACATCCTGGTCTGCCAATCGGCTGAGCAGCTCTTTTGGGTCATTGGTGTATTCACCGAAAAGTTCTTCTTCTCCTACCAGGCCAGAACGGTCGGCACAGTAGTAAAGATACTGCATATACCATCCGTCTGTGTCGGTGTCTGACCATTTTTCAATGTACTTTTCCCGGGAGCCTCCGTTCTCCAGTTCTTCCTGGGCTGTGCCGGTAAGAGGACCGGTATAGGCAACACCAAAGGAAGCTCCAGGAACGAAGGAGGAGCCGGTAAGGGTAAAGCTGGAGATAATCAGGAGAAAAATGCAGACACCAATAACCGCAGGTGTGCCCTTTTTCATGCTACTGTCCACCTCCCCTGCCCATGAGGTCCAGCTTGTATTGAGGCAGGTTGAAAACGGTGCGGATGTGGTGGGTGTTTCCGACCAGACACAGGGCGTTTTTCCGTTCCAGGACTGCCAGGAGCTTGGATTCAGCCGGGGTCAGCCGGAACAGGTCCACTGTATCCTCCAGATTCTTGGCTTCACAACGGAACAGCAGACGGTAAGCCGCATTGTCAACAATGGCCTGACCGGACATTCGGATAGATTCGTGGAGCATATCCGCAGAGGACTGAGAAACGAACCACAGGCCGCCTTCATACTTGCGGATACGCTTGGCCAGGTTCCGCAGATACAAGCCTACCTCCGGAAGCCGGGGGTCCAGGGCAATGTGGCCTTCATCCATAAACAGGATGATACGCTCGTCCCGGTTCCGGGAGATAATATCCCAGCACAGGGACAGAATATTGAAATAGCAGGAAGCCTGGGTGGCCTGGCTGAAATTCAGGAGCTTGTTGGTATCGAAGCACACAATCTGATTATTGCTGTCAATGTTGGTTCTACCATTCCAGAGAAAGGCATCGGCACCGATGGCCATGGATTTCATGAGAATTGCCAGGTCTGAATATTTGGAGTCTGTCTCGCTGAGCTGAACCAGCAGGTCATACCAGTCGGACATTTGGGGAAAGGAATCTGGATTCAGGTTAGAGATGTCGGTGTCAAAGTCCATCCCAAATTTTTCGTAAAGCTGCAAAAGGCTTGCCTCCAGCAGACTGCATTGAATGTCTGTCAGCTCCGGGTACTGAAGTCTCAGCCGTACCAGCAGGGTTTTAATGTGCATGGACATGGCGTTGGCACAACCGGTGTAGAGCTGTTCTTCCTCATCGGGGGTATCTTCCGGTGCTGCCCGGATGTCCAAGGGGTTGATTTTGGCAAAACCTCCACCCACGTCCAGCCAGGCACCTCCCAGATTCCGGCACAGGTCCCGGTACTCCCGTTCCGGGTCGATGATAAGGATTTTTACACCCATCATATACATGGATTCCAACAGGTGCTTCATGGCGGTGGACTTGCCGGAGCCGGAAGTTCCAAGAGTAACCATGTTGCTGTTGGTGCGATCCCGGTCACGGTAAAAGAGATTGACACAAATAGGAGAACCGTCCGTAGTCTGCCCAAAGTAAATACCGCTGTCATCCCGAAGAAGGGTGACGGTCATAGGCTCGCCGCCGCACAGGGTATTCAGGGGAATAATCTGCTTGAGCATATTGTCTATCCGGGTCTGATTGGTGTAAAACGGAGAAATATGCCGGAAGGCATCTGCCTGGAGATTTGCCAGACACTTCATCTTCAGGTGGGCTCCGGCACACAGAGTTAAAGTTTTCTCACAAACTTTGGTCAATTCCTCCTCTGAGGAGGTAAAGGGCATCACCACAATGCTAATATGGCCTACGGTCATATTCCGGGCATCCAAAGCGTCCAGCATTTTATCGGCTCCTTCAATTCTCCGCAGCATTTGCTTTTGTTCACGGGCGTTCTTAACTTCCGTGGCACGAATTGCAGAGTGCTGGATGGATTTGGAGAGGGCATCCCCCAGCTCCACGGAGGAGCCGGGGTAGAAGGTGATGCAGGTAATTGCCTCCAGGCTTCCCATCAAAGGCACCAGCCAGCCATAGGGGACCTCAGAGGGATACTTCACAGCCCCATAACAGCGGGCACAGACGGAGCCAATGAACAGGGAATTGTGCCGGAAAACAAAACCGCCTGCCGGTGCAATGTCATTAAGCAGAGTGGAGATTTGGTTTTCTTTTACCCGTTTGGTCATGTGTCTGGGTTGCCCGGTAATGATAGGAATATCCGTGCTTTGCTCTGTCTGGGAAATAAACTGGTCCAGATTGGTGTAGAGGCAGCACAGCCATTTTACTTCCGGACTGGTCAGAACATGAGCAGCTACACGGCAATCCGCAAGCCGCAGGGCCAGATTCTGCAAGCGGCGTTTTAGCCGCTGGTCAGCTCCGGCTGCGGCTTTTTCCCATAGCTTCAGTATGACGAACGGCTCTTTTGCTCCGTCCTCCATGAGCTGATTCATGGCGTGGATCTCGCCTTTCAGCAACTGCACCAACGGCTGCTGGTTTTGGGGGTCTGCCGCTGTTTGCAGGTTTTCCAGTCTGGCTACCATGTCTACTACATCCACCGTTCGTGGTATGGAGATAATTTGATACGGCGTACGCTCTTGCTCCAGTACAGTGGCCAGCTGCCGCATTGCGGATTCCCGTCCCAGCTTGTCCAGCAGCTTCTGATCAGGGCCGTGGACACAGAGAAAGCCAATTACATGGCGGTCTGCGGTAAAAATCAGGCCGCTGTCAATGCTTTCAGTATTGAGAAACTGCTGTGCTGCCAATTTCTTCTGGTTCTTCTGTTTCAAGTATAATCGCCTCCAGTTGTATGTTGTCAAATTGCTGCTGTTCACGGCTGAAGTGCCAGGCGTATAAGAAATAATCAAAAATGGAAAGGTTGTAGGACTGCTTCATAAAGAGACCTGCTCCAACAAAGAATCCTATAATGCTGGTAAATAGAGCAGACAGTATGCGTATAGGATTGGTGCTGAGTTGGGCGTACAGAATTGCACCCACAACGAACGGAGCGGCCACAATTAAGGTGCGCCAGGCTTCCTGCATACCGAAGCCCTTGAAGATTTCCCACCGGAGAGGGATGTTTTCCGGGATTTCCAAAAACTCGGATGTTTGCTGTTCGGACATGGTATCACCTCCTAAAGATTGAAGTAACCGGCAAAGATGTAAACGAGAGTCATAGCGGATTCAGCCAGAGCCAAAAAAATCAATCCGTTTTTCATGCGTTTTTTATAGGACGCTCCATCATCCGGGTTGAATATCCATCCGAGCAGGCAGCGACCCAATGCCAAACCGGTCCCTACCGGTATGAAAATGAGCAGCAAGGCGATGAGGGCCTGAATATCATCCATGGCGCCGACCTCCAAAAAGCTGCCGCACCATCAGGGCAGAATGAAGTTTTTGTCCAAGTCCGCCCCCGGCCTTTTGAGGTGCCATAAATTGGGAAAGAATAACTGGCCCCCGGAAAGCTGCACCGATAATGGCGAGTCCCAGAAAAATATGACCCAGTTGGAAATCTATGGCCACATAAAAGGCAAGGTAAAGAGCAATTACCTGGAAAACGGATGTGGCAAACTGGCGGAAAATCATCTGCACATAGGAATGGGTAATGCCGCCATCGGAATCCAGATACCCTACAGCGGCGAAGGGAAAACCCCAACGCAGAAACAGCATTTCGACGCCCCGGCCCAGGAGCTGAATAAACATTACGATGTAGAGAATCAGGAAAACCAGCATAGCTATAATCCCCGCCAGATTGAGGTTGGCAGTAGCATCTACGACTTCCTGTGCCGATTGGGCGTCCAGAAATACTTTTATGATTTGAACGGAGAAAAGTGGCTCGTTGTTTTCGGGCAGAAGAAAATAAGCCATTAACTTCACAATCAAGTCCACATCGGGGGCGGCCAGCACCGCCCTTTCAAATTCCGTTGAGGTCAAAATTCCCTGCCCAGGGTAGGTAAGCGCAAACTGTTCAAAATATTGGTTCCAGATAGCCTGCGCCTTTATGCCATTTTCGGACCATTCAAAATTAGGCCGACCGAACCAAAGTTCGTTCAAGGTGCCCCGAATGCTGTCGGCCAGACTGATTGCAACATTGACACCGATTCTATAAAGGGTAGGAAACGCTACTGTTGCAGCTACGGCAATACCCATTCCCACCAGCATATTGAAGGGGCTGACCTCTGAATCTCCATCTCGCCACAGTATGTAGACGTTTGTGCCTTTCCAGAGAAATTTCAGCACCATAAGCGCAAATACGAAGCCATAGATGGTGAGAAAGACCTGGTTAATCATTTCAGTTGAGATGGGATTATTGGTTATCCACGCTGCGTTCTCGATACAAAGTGAGGTTTCCAACATCCAGTCGGTCATATTGGAAATCCACAACAGCATTTCGGTGACTATGCGGACTAAAAAATCTCGTATCGCATTATACAGCATTGGAGCTGACCTCCTTTTTTGTTAGGTATAATAGCTGGAAATCAAGGCGATAATACCACCGACCACACCAACGGCCACACCACAGACACCGGCGGTAATCGCTCGATTCTTCCACATCTTTCCGTCGGTTTCGTCCGCAAAAGCTCGGCGAACCAGGCAGTAACCGGCGGCCAGGCCACCAGCGATAATACCAATTCCAATGAGCCAGCCGCTCGCATCTTCCAGCAACCGTTTGGTTCCGGTGGCAAAGGCTGAATTTGCAAAGTCACCGCCGGGGGTAGTGGGGTCGTCTGCATAGGCGGTGAGGGCCAGTACAGGAATGAGGCAGAGGGTTCCCCAGACTTTACGGAAAAAGTTTTTGATGGTTTTTACGGTTTTCATAATTTTTGTCCTCCTTGGCAAATAGCCACATATTTATCGGGTAAGTCCCAATAGCTGATTTTCTGAGGCAGCTCCCGGGCGGTTTTTAACTGCCGTTCCAGCAGCTGCCGGTTATGCTCCGGGTCCCCCATTCCCAGGAGCCGGTTGAAGGGGGTTTGGGATATGTCAGGAGCGAACATGATTCTGTGACACCTGGCCCGCCCGGACGCCAGTTGGTACGGTCTGTCGATTTGGGCTATTTCCTCCGGCATCAGCAGCCGCCGACCAGTGAAGGCATATCCACCGGAGGAATTGCCGCCGGTGGAGGAGGAAGCATTGGGATTGCGGATGGTGTAGTTTCCCAATCGCTTGGATAGCTCCTCCAGGGTGTCCGGATTGTCTGTTTGTAAGTAAATCCAGTTCTCACAGTTGTTCAGCATGGTCTGACCAAGATTTTTTCCATACCGTTCATAGACTTGCGAGGTATCCTGAACATACAGATTGAACCGCATTCCCCGTCCTCCACCAACCGTGATGAATTTGTCAAAGTCTGGAATTTTCACGAAGTTTCCAAACTCATCACAGTTGAAATTAACCCGGACGGAAAGTCTGCCTCCCCGCTTATCCGCTGCTTGAACCAACGCCTGGTACTGCTCATAAACGAACAGGGCAGCAAGGGGATAGTAGGTGCTGCGCTCATCCGGCAGAATCAGGAAGATTGCCCGTTTTCTATCTCCAGTCATGGCATAATCAAAATCCGTCACGGAGGTCATGCTATGGATGTAGGGGTCTGAGAACAAATCCAGAGTAGTCAGAGCAGAGGTGTAGAAGCTGCCTCGCATTTTCTCCGGTGCGATTCTGGCAATGCCCATGGCCATGTGCAGAGGGCTGTCCTTGGGAAGCCCTTGCAGATACACCTCCAGAGGCAGTCGCCCGTGGGGACCGGTTGGAGCGCACATCTTCTCCATGAAAGCCTTTGCGTTGGACAGATTGTGCTGCAAGGGATGTTTGCACTCAATGCACACAGCCAGGATGGACATGGTTAGTGCGGCCCTTTGCCCGTCCGTCCAGATAGGGTCTGTATGGCTATTAGCCCCCTCCGGCACCAGCATGGAGGATATATCTCTGGCCTTCTGCACCGCTAATGGAAGATTCCTCAGCAGAACCGCATCCACCACCGGTTGAAGGAAGTTGTATCTGGCGGACTTTTGCGGATTTTTGAAATCCAAAGCGATTACCTCATAGCCTCTGGCTTCCAGGAAATCCTTGGTATAACCACAGAGTTCCGCTTTCGGGTCTACTACAATCATGCTCTCTCCAGCCAGCGCTTGGATGCATATGGTGGGTAACACATTGCATCGGGATTTTCCGCAACGGGTAGCACCGATTACAAGGGTGTGCGTGTCCTTTGTTTGCACATAAGCACGGCGGTATTTTTCGTCCCGGTATCCAATTAGGACACCTCCGCAGGGCTTTCTCGTCCTTTTACCTTTCATAAGTTTTTTAAGGTTTATAACCTTCCATGTTTTTCGAGTTTTTCTGCGGGTGGCAAACCGTGCGGTACCAAACTCTCCATGACCGGCGGCCATAGGGGTGTTCAGACCGGGTACAATTTGCCGGGTAGCGTTTTCGGTTTTCGTTGCGGAGCTGCTGGCCATAGCCGCAAGGATGAACAGGAAAACTGCTGCCAGGAGAAACAAGGAGAGAAGCTGCACCTGGCGGATAGCCAGAAGCGGGATGATGTCCGGCAGCTCCCAGACAAAGGTGCCGCCAGACAGCAGGCTGTGTAGATTTGCACCTCCCAGCAAGCACAAGGGGATTGCCAGGAGAAAAACAATCACCGCCGCAAGGATGCGTCTTTTCAAATAAATCACCTCTTTCAAAGTTCAAGATTGTCGGGTTGATTGGAACCCTGCCGCCGCTTTTCCCGGTAGTCTGCCATAGCCTCCCGGGACAGGTCGTGCTTTTTGGACAGCTGGGCAGCTCTTGCACTCTGCTGTCCTCTTTGCTGGGAGAGGGAAGCGAACAGCCGTACCAGAACACCCATGGTATGGGTGTGGACACATTCTTCCTCCCAGCCGGTATCCGCCTGTACCTGCTGTAAAAAAGCCTGCCGGACAGCCTTGCGGAAATCTGCCATGACCTCCTTTTCCGCCGCTGCATTGCCGTCTTGAAAATTCGTGCCAACTTGGCACGAATTTTCGTCCTGGGCAACGGTTTTGGCGTAGCCTTTCAGCTGTGCCCGGATTCTGGCATCACTCATTACGGCAGAAATGACATGACCTTCTATACCCCGGTAATCTTCCCGGTCCCAAAGCTGGGGATGCCGGTTTCGGGGCAGTCCGGCAATGAAGCTGGCATATTGCGCATCTCCGGCAACGGCATTGGCAACGGCATCCTTTGCCAGAGCTTGCAGCTCCGGCGGAGCGGCAGCAGCCTGAGCTTGCAGGTCCCGGAGAATATCCCGGACACCTGCCATGATTTCATTCCCCAGTCCGCTGCGGACTTTCTCCAGGGCTTTTTCCCGGTTCTTCTGGACGGTATCTTTACTGTTTCCATACAGGTGACTTACCCGGTCTGCCGCAGATAGATAATCGTCCAGGAGCTTCTGGATTTCCGGGAGCTGTAAAGCCTGATGAATAACCTGGTTGACCTTCTCTTTGTAAGCCGGAGGCAGGTACTGATATTTCAGACTTCCGGACTTGGGAGCATCTCTTGCCAGATTGGAGATGGACAGGGATAGGAGCTTGACCTCCTGGGAGATCCACACCTTGTCCGGAGGGGCTGCCGTGGGATTGGCCTCCGGGCATATGGCACACAGCTCCTGCCGGATTTCCTTCAGCATTTGCTTCTGGGAATCCTGAAGCTGCCGGATTTGCTCCCCATAAACCTGGTAGCTGAATCCTGCACGGATTCTCTCGGTGGCTCTCTGAAAAACAGGCTTTGGCATGACAGCCTGCCGGGGTTCGTTCCCACCATCCCAAAAAAGAATGTGGGTGTGGGGGTGTCCAGCTTTGCAATGCATGGAGGCCACCCACCGGATGTTTCCGGGGTCAATGTGCATTTCCCTGGCGATGGAGGAGATCTGACTGGCAATCAGCGGCTCCCATTTGGCCCGGTCATAGTATCCCAGCTCTCCGGCGTCCGGCTCTCCCAGGGACACGATGGCCCGGTATAAAATCCGGCCCCGGTTGCTCTCCTGCCGGACCAGATTCTTGGCCTGCTCCAGGTCCTGGATATTCCCGGGAGCTTTTGCCGGTTCCAGCTGCCCCCAGAGGCCAAAGCCGCAGCCCGGGTTATAAACCGTTCCGGGCCTCGTGGCGATGTAATTCAGGTGGGCCACATTCAGACCGGCCACGCTCTCCACCGGGGTACGGACAAAGGATTGCTTGTAGACAACGATTGTGTATCACCTCCTTAAATGCGGCCAATGGCCTGCGCCAACCAGTCATCCAGGTCTTGGTCTTTTTTCAGTTTCAGGTACTCAACGCCCAGCCGCCGTGCCCTTGCTGCTAATGCATCCAGCGCCTCCGGCTCCGGGGCAAATTGCCGGTTGGTGACAATCTGCAAGAAGAAGGCGGCGGCAGCGATGTGGGCAGCCTTGGCGGAGATGGCAGCCAGCCGCTCCACGGAGGGCTGCAAAACCTCAACGAGCGCTTCCTTCACCGTGGCGTTTATTTCCTGAACACCGGAGGTGTAACCACCGGCTACCAGGCCCTTTTCGCACAGGCTGCGGATAACCTCGCTCCGGGTTTTTCCCTCGCTGTCGGCAATTCTTCCGATGGCAGCGGCCATTTCCTCCGAACATCTGAAGGGAATGTACTGGGCTGTTTTCGGAACTTTTTTCACACTTTTGCTCAAATTCTCACCTCCTGAGCTTGTAACACAAAGCGAACACAAAAAAAGGGTCGGTGAACACAAGGAAAAAGGGTGACATAACACAAAAGCCGCAAGGGAGAAACCCTTGCGGCTCTAAGAAAAAATGAAATGTTGAAAGCTGTGCTTTCAAGCTGTTTTTTGCGTGTGCGAACACGCCTTATCCTGCCTTCACAAAGCACGACAGTGCTTTTTGAGGGGTTAAGGGCTTGCCAGCCCTTTAACCCGGTATTTAGAGGAAGAAAATGGCGGCTGTTGACCCGGATTTTCGCCCCGATTTTGGCTTTTCCCGGTGCTTAACCAGGGGGGTTAAGGAGTGTTGCCTTTCTTAACCCCCCAGGTTAAGGATTTGCTGCCAAAACTGACTGGGAAAATCCGAACTTTTTCCGGAATTATTCACTGGCTACTTATAACGAAGATGAAGTATATCAGGCAGGTAAGTACCAGGACAATCTTCAGCCAAGGCTTTGACTTTTCCCTTGTTACTGCAACTTCCGGCGATGTGGCCACATAAAGGGGTTTTTTCAAAAAATAAAGTGTAATGGTCATTGGAAGAGGCTTGTCTTGCACAATATAAAACTCGTATTTGCGGTTTTCATACTCATATTCGTACTCGCCGATTTTTAATCCTGGTTGCTCCCTTCCAAGCGGATTCTGTAAAATGGCTGTTACAACATGACCTTCCTTCTGAATCATCGATAAAGCTTCTTCCGGGGTAAGTCTATCAACGGATACATATTCGGCAATGTAAAATGGAAGTACTATTCCACACGCAATGGCGACACTGACGAAAAGATATTGCATTCCAAATCCCTCCTTGCCTGGGAATCAGTCAGCTGCAGGTGTGGCAATCCCCTTTTCATATTGCTCCAGAAGGGTTACTTCCTCGAAGATCCAGTCAGCGATTTTTTGAGCGCTGACATGGCGGGCAGTATCTCCAACTCTGATGATGGCGGGGTCACGATATTCGCTCCAGTTGTTTTCACCAACCTGGTCTACGGCCCAGACTCTGCCTTTGTCCCTGTCATAAAAGACCTCAGTGTGACCGCCTGAATTGCGGGGCCAATCACAAGTGGCCTTGCTTGCTTCCTCCAGACCTTCCATTTTCAAGTTGTAGGTGTTCATAGCTGTCGTCCTTGTATTATAGAGTAGTAGTTTTTATTGTCCCTCTCCAAGGACATATGCTAC
>OEQP01000155.1_pt1 | contig 10530 bp, 7 predicted proteins | sample 1539791 | NCBI WGS metagenome assembly OEQP01 (sample SAMEA3891866, study PRJEB23780) | metagenome | biome: terrestrial biome; feature: animal house; material: Caecal content | place: Italy | collected 2015-05-05
AAGCGGGATAACAACAATGTGTTCGATTTTCTGGAATCCGAGGGCTATATCCGGCTGAAAGCGGATGCGTCCATCAGTTCAAAGGATTGCTACGACATTTACCGGATGTGGTGCGAGGAAAACAGTCTGACTGCACTCAAACGCCGCAGTTTCAGCGATGCGCTGGTGGCAGCCTGCGGCAAGTACAATCTGGAACACTGCAACACGATTACCAATTCGGCAGGACGCCGGGTGTGGGGCTTTATGGGAATCGAGGCAGTGGCAAGGCCGCATATAAACGAGTTTACGGACGCTTCACAGTGTACGTACGTACCGGAAGACTGGCGGGATTGATTTCCGCTCTGGTCGCCGGTACGTATGTACGCAGCGATTGACCCTGTTACCTCATATATTGTAGAGGCGCTTCATTTGGATAAAGTGGTCGTGCCCATTTTGGGTACGACCAGAACCATGTAAATATTCTCGGTTTTGTGATGTGAAGTGGTTGGTGTCATTTTGAACCCGACCACTTTAGCAGGACGAAGTAGGTGTGGTCATTTTGACCACACCTAAAACGGTCAGCAAAAGAGGTGATTTTGCAGGTATCTTTTGAAGCAATCTCAAAACGGCGAAATGTTTCTCTGTTATCTGCACACAGTTCATCAAATAGCGACTCGTGGAACTGTGCACACGCTGCACTATCTCGCGCAGATACAGCCCGAACGGTGAAAAGCCCCACATTTCCGCGAAGTCGAATATTCCGCCGTTGACCAACGATACGCAGGAAGCCATTTCTATCGCAAAACAGCATTTGCACAAATTTCACCATTGACCAAAGCCGGTGCGCTCCCCAGCGTAGCCGGTTCTTTTTATGACGCAACAGAAAATCATGTTTTAGTTGTCAAGTGACAAAGGGCGTCACTTGCAAAAATGGAGGATTACCATGAAATCAAGTATTCGAAACGAAATCAAGGCGCAGATCATCCGCGCCGGTTACACCATGCAGGAAGTCGTTGACCAGCTGCACGATGAGTATGGGTGGAGCGACAGCGTATCCAATCTTTCCGGGAAATTGCAGCGGGAATCGCTGCGGTATCGGGAGGCCGTGGAGCTGGCCGATGTGCTGGGGTACGATGTGGTCTGGCAGAAACGGAGGTAAGCGAATGACCGATGCAGAAAAGAAACTGTTGCAGGCAAAGCACCGCATGGAGGAAGCTCAGGCGCGGGATCGGGTCAAGGAGCGCAAGGCCCGGACACGGCGGCTGATTCAGGAAGGTGCGATTTTGGAAAAGGCGATGCCAGAGGTGCGGGCGATGGAGTTGTCCGACCTCGAAACCTATCTCTTGCAGAAGCGGTAACGATCCTATTTTGTACGCTGGAGGGCCTCCGGGGATCCGGGGGCCTTTCCTTTTTGTCCCGTAAGGGCGCACTTACTCACCACCTGCTAAAGCAGGCGGTGGCAGCCCTCCCGTTGGTCGGGCACGTGCGCTCTCCGAGGGGGATTGCGTCTCCTGCGGGAGCCGCTGGACGATGCCACAGCCCGGTGGGAACTGCTGTCATCGTCCACGCAGCCGGTTCGGCGATGGGATGGCGAAATGCCACCCCACACAACCCGCCTGCCTGCGCAAACCTGCCACCGGCAGCTTTGCCGCAGGGATGGGCGCGTCCCTGGGCTGGGGCGCGCCCATTTTCTTTTTGTAAAAAGAAACAAAAACAAGCCTGTGCGCAGGCGGAAAGGAGAACGAATGGCGATCTATCATCTGGAGGCGAAGATGGTCAGCCGGGGCGCGGGGCGCTCCGCTGTGGCCGCTTCCGCCTACCTGAGCTGTTCCCGGATGCTCAACGAGTATGATGGGGTGCAGCACGACTACACACGAAAGCAGGGGCTTGTCTGGCAGGCGGTGTTTCTGCCGGACATGGCCCCGGTGGAATGGCAGGACCGGGAGAAGCTCTGGAACGCCGTGGAGGAGACAGAGAAAACGAAGGACAGCCGCCTGGCGCGGGAGTTCGTCGCCGCGCTGCCCATCGAGCTGTCACGCCAGCAGCAGATTGCACTCCTGCAAAAGTTTGTCTGGGAGCAGTTCGTGGCGGAGGGGATGTGCGCCGACGTTGCCGTCCACGACACCGACGGCCACAATCCCCATGCCCACATCCTGCTGACGGTACGCCCGTTGACAGAGACGGGCGCGTGGCAGTACAAGACAGAGAAAGAGTATCTCTGTGTGAAGGGCGGCGAGGAACGGGGCTTCACCGCCGCTGAGTTTAAGTCGGCGCAGGCCGAGGGCTGGGAGAAGCAGTACCAGTATAAGGTGGACAAAAAGAAAGTCTACATGGCCCCGTCCCAGGCCGAGAAGTGCGGATACGAACGGGTCAGCAAGTATCCGAAAAGTACAAAGTATGGGAGGCAGAATCCCATCTCTGCGCGATGGAACAGCGAGGAACATCTGCTTGTTTGGCGGGAGGCGTGGGCCACAGCGGCGAACCGCTGCCTGGAGCTGGCCGGTCATGCGGAGCGCATCGACCACCGCAGCCATGCGGCGCGGGGGCTGGAGGAACGGCCCACCGTCCACGAGGGCGTGGCGGCTCAGGTGCTGGAGCGGCGCGGCATCCTCTCCGACCGCTGCGAGCTGAACCGGCAAATCAAGGCGGACAACGCCCTGCTGCGGGAGCTGAAAGCGGAGCTTAAAAAGCTGTCCGATTTGGTTGTCCACACCGTGTCCGCCGTGGCGGAGCGGCTGGAGAAGCTGCGCGGCAGGGGGTTGATTTTCTGCTATCAGCTCTCCCACATCCGTGCGGGTCGGGAGCGGTATCAGGATGCCCTCCATGTGTATCGCCCACAGATGGCGCGGTACAACGGGCTGGTGCGGCAGATCAAGGACAAGAGCAGAGAGCGCAAAGCCCTGCTGGCTGAGAAGAAGGCCCTGCCTGCCCGGAAGATTTTCAAGCATAAGGAGCTGGCGGCCAGGATTGCGGAGCTGACCGAGGATTTGGAGGAACTGCGCTCCGAGAAGGCGCTGCTGTTGCAGCAGTTTGAGTACGCCGAGGACGCCGGGGCTGAAACCTTCCGCAAAGACATCGCCGCACTGGAATCCAACCTGGAAAAATTGGACGAGCAGGAGCAGAAATGTTCCGCCGCACTGGATGCCGCACTGCATGAATACGCCGAGGTAAAATCGCAGGCCACTGGCCTCGACCCGGTGGAATTGTACGAAGCCCGGCAGGCCATCAGGCTCGGACAGGAAGCGGCCGCCAATGAAAAGCTGGAGCAGGTGTTTGGCAGTAAATATTCGTTGCTGCGGTGGATGGACGCCAAACAGGCGCAGATACGGCTGACCAATGATTCCTTGGAGGAATATGCCGCACGCCAGCAGGCAAAGCAGAAGTATAAATCTATCTCACAGCCTGTCCGCAAACGGAATCACGAACAGGAGCGGTAACGCGAAAGGCGACAAGACAACTATGCCCCCGGTGCAGCCACCGGTCACATGGAAAAGTTATGTATAGGGCAAGTTGTTAAGAATAAACCGACCGGCGGGCGACGCTCATGGTTGGGAGCCGCCTGTCAGTCGTTCTGCTTTATTCCTTACCCGACAGCCGCCACCGGGCGCTCTCGCTCTGGAGCTCCACCATGCGGCGGTAGAGGCCGCCCTGCTCCATCAGCTCCGCCGGGGTGCCCTGCTGGACCACATGGCCGTCCTCCAGCACCACGATGTGGTCGGCCCCCGCCACGGTGCGCATCCGGTGGGCTATCACCAGCACTGTCTTGCCTTGAAGCAGACGGGAGAGGGCGGTCTGGACGGCACTCTCGTTCTCCACGTCCAGGCTGGCGGTGGCCTCGTCCAGCAGCACCACCGGCGCGTCCTTCAGTAGGGCCCGGGCGATGGAGATCCGCTGCCGCTCCCCGCCGGAGAGTTTGGCGCCATTCTCCCCAATGGGCGTGTCATAACCCTGGGGGAGCCGCTCCACAAATTCATCGCAGTTGGCGGCCTTGGCAGCGGCGCGTACCTCCTCGTCCGTAGCGCCGCGCTTGCCCAGGCGGATGTTCTCCATCACCGTGTCGTCAAAGAGAACCACATCCTGGAACACCATGGAGTAGTCGGTAAGAAGTACCTCCGGGTCCACCGTGGAAATGTCCACGCCGCCCACGGTAATGCGGCCGGCCGTAATATCCCACAGGCGGGCGGCCAGACGCGCACAGGTGCTTTTGCCGGAGCCGGATGGCCCCACCAGAGCTGTGACTTCTCCCTCTTTTGCGGTGAAACTCACGTCACGGAGCACCTGTTTCTTATCGTAGGCGAATCCCACATGGTCAAAGATAATGTCGTGGCCCTGAGGCCGGAAGGTCTCCGCCCCTTTGGCGATAGGGGTTTCGTAGATCTCGTTGATGCGGTCGGCAGATACTTGGGAGATGAACATTTCCGCGATAAGAGCCAGGCTCTGGTCGAAGGGGGCGTACACCCGGGTGATGACCAGCAGGAACAGGAACAGCACCATGAAGTCGATCTGTCCGGACAAAATCAGGCTGGCTCCCGTCAGGATGGTAGTCGCTACGCCCAGGCGCATGATCACGCTGGCGGCATTGACAAACAATCCGGTGGTGAGTTCGCCCCGGATGGTGACTTTTTCGTGCTGGTCGATCTTCTCATAAAGACCGGCCAGATACCGCTCCTCCTGGTTGGCGGCCCGGATCTCCCGGACGTTCTCCAGTGCCTCCTGGATGCCGTCGGAAACCCGAAGGGCGGCTTTCTTTGTTGCCTCGGAACTCCGGGCCGCGATCTTCCGGCTGCCGAACAGCAGTCCAAAGGCCACCGGCACGCCCCACAGACAGGCAATCATCAGCCGCCAGTCGTAGAAGAACAGGCACACGGCGATGATGGCGGTGGAGATGTAGGCCCCGTACAGGTATCCCAGCACATGGCTCCATACATGCTCCATCCGGTTCACATCCCCCATGATGGTTTCCGTCAAGTCCGCCAGATCCCGCTTGCCAAAGTAGCCCAGGGGCAGCTTCCGCAGACGCTCCGCCAGACGCAGGCGGGTGGTCTTGACCTCACCGTACACCAGGCCGTAGGTGGCCCGGTACTGCTGCAGGTGGGTCACAAAGGACAGCAGGACGAACCCCACGGTCAGGACTGCCGGCAGCGCCGCCCCCGGCAGGGGCGCGCCGTCCGTCAGGGTGCCCATAAAGCCCCCCATCAGCAGGTAAAGGATGCCCATGCCGCCCATGACCACCAGGTTGGTGACGACGGTCCAGAACGCGCCGCTTTTGGTGTTTTTCAGGCCCTGGTCGGTCAGGGCGTATTTGCGCTGAAACGCTTTGCTGAACATTTCCCTTCCCCCTTTCTCACCGTTCGCTGGTGATCTTCCACTGGACCGCCCGGTTGTAGTCCGCCCACATCCTGGCATACAGCCCGCCGGCGGCAGTCAACTCCTCGTGCGTGCCCTGTTCTACTATGCGCCCCTGGTCCAGGACGAGGATCCTGTCCGCCCCCACCACGGTGGACAGGCGGTGGGCGACGATCAGCATCGAACGGTCGGCCAGCTGATGATAGATCATGTCAAAAATGGCATTCTCCGTCGCAAAGTCGAGGTTGGATGTGGATTCGTCCAAGATATAGAGGTTTGAGTCTTTCAGGAACGCCCGCGCCAGCGCGATGCGCTGCTTTTCACCGCCGGACAGGCCGTTGCCGGCCTCTTCCAGGTAGGTGTGGTATTGCAGCGGCAGCTTGCGGATAAACTCGTGGGCGTCCGCCTTGCGGGCTGCCTCCTTGACTTCTTCCAGCGTCGCGTCAGGGCGCGAGATGCGGATGTTGTCCAGGATGGTCTTGCTGAAAAGCTCAATGTTCTGCGGTACGTAGGAAATGGCGCGGCGCACCGAAGCGTTGGTGTACTCGTTCAGGTTGACGCCGTTCACCCGGATCTCACCCGATTCCGGCTCATAATACTTGAGCAGCATCTTGGTGATGGTGGATTTGCCGCTGCCCGAATGGCCCACCAGCGCCACCTTTTTCCCTGCCGGGATGGTAAAGCTGACGTGGTCCAGCGCGGGGGTGCGGTTGCCGTAGCGGAATGTCACGTCCCGGAACTCGATGTCGCCTTCGATCTGCTCCAGGTCGCTGTATTCCTGTTCGTCTGCGTTGGCCTGCTCGGCTTCGTAGTCCATGATCTCGGTCAGGCGCTTCATCGAGATGGAGGCCTCCTGAATCTGGAGCTGCAAGTTGACCAGGTTGCTCACAGGGTTGGTGAAGTAACTGGACAGGGTGCTGAAGGCCATGAACGAGCCCAGGGTCATCTCCCCATTCAGGACCTGCATGATGCCGATGTAATAGGTCAGCATGCTGAACCCGGTGGAGATAAGGGAAGTGATCAGCGTCTGGGTCGTGGACAGTTTGCTGGACCGGATGCTGATCTTCAGGCTTTTGATGTATTCCCGTTCCAGACGCTCCAGTTCGTTGTCCTCGCCGGCGTTGCACTTGATGGTCTCGATGCCGCGCAGGCCCTCGATCATCTGGCTGTTGAGGATGGACGCCTGCTGCATCGTCTCTTCGTTGATCTTCTTGTAGGGGCGCCGGTAGACCAGCACAAGCAGCAGGCTGACCAGCGTCATGAACAAGGCCACCGAGAAGAGGGTGGCATTCATCCGGAACAGGATGATGCCGGTGATGACCGCCATCGAAATATCCATGATCAGGCTCAGCGCAATGCTGGTGAAGATGGACTTGATGGTGTTGGCGTCGGAGTAACGGGTGGTGATATCGCCGGTTTTGCGTGTGGCAAAGAACTTCATGGGCAGATGGTAGATGTGCCCAAAGTAGCCCAGCATCATCGGGATATCTATTTTGATGGACAGATGGACCAAGATCCACTGCCGCACGAAGGTGACAAATGCAGAGGTGACGCTGACCACGCTGAACACGAGGATCAGGGTCAGCAGCAGGTTATCCAGCCCGTAGGGCAGCACCTCGTCCATCAAAATTTTGTTGAACAGGGAAGAGGCGATGCCTAAAATGGTCAGGATGACCGAGCTGAGGATGGCGTAAGCGAACAGCTTTTTCTGCGGCAGAAGAAGGTTCAGATACCGCCGGAACATACTGCCCTGCTTGACCTTGCCGGGCTGGAAATCCGCCGTGGGGTTCAGCAGCAGCAGCACGCCGGTGAAGTTTTTGTAGAACTCGTCCAGCGTCATCCTGCGCAGCTCGGTGGCCGGGTCGCCCACGACGACGTATTCCTTGTCCTTGTACTTCTTGCCGGTCTTGTCGGCCTCCTCCTTGGCGGCGGTGACGTCCAGCATATGCTTGCGCCGGGCGCCCTCGTCGGGGATGGTCGTCTTTTTGAACACGACCACGAAGTGAGTCAGCCCCTGGTCGGTAATCTCCTGCGCGATGCAGGGGAGGGAAAAATCACTTAAAAAATTCTCGCGGTCTACCCGGACGGCCGCTGTGGTGAACCCCAGCTCGTTGGCCGCCTTCTGCAGGCCCACAAGGTTGGTGCCTTTCAGGTCGGTGCCCATCATGTCACGCAGCCGCGTGATCGTGATTTCCTTTCTGTAATGGAGGCACACCATCGCAAGACAGGCGGCTGCGCAGTCTGTGGTGTCGTGCTGCCGCACATAAGTATAGCGCATAGATGTTTCCTTTACAAGAGATACACGCGACGAACGGCCACGATCTCTTCAAAATGTATTATGATTTTGTTCACACAGGACTATGGACACATTTTATCATATTCTGCCCGAATTCACAAGAGGAAAATTGCTCCACCCCACGCAAATCCGCGCCGCGGGCCCATATGCAAACAAAAGGGATGACCCTATAGCAGCACGCAGTCCTCTGCTTTGCCCTGCCCTGCGGAGAAACAGGACAAAGCAGAGGTCAGCTGCTATCAAAAGAAGGGAGCGCCTACCCTTTGATCGAGGTGCTGCGGCTTTAAAAGCCAGGCGGCTCTTAAAGCTCAAGTGTAGTTTACCACAATGCGACAGTTTCTTCAAGGGGCCATTTTCAATTTTCAATGAAAAAAGGGCGGATTTCACGCCAAAAAACGCCGCGCCTTCTGTGCACAACGCACAAAAAAAGGGATGCACGCCCACCGGACGGCATCCCAAGCGCCTCTTGCCTGACTCGAACAGGCGACACCCTGATTAACAGTCAGGTGCTCTAACCGACTGAGCTAAAGAGGCATCTATATAAAACGGCGTGCAGCCGTTTTATATGTGGTGACCCGTACCGGAATCGAACCGATGTTAAAGGCGTGAGAGGCCTCTGTCTTAACCGCTTGACCAACGGGCCATATTTTTGCATGTGGCCGGCAGCGCGCTCCCGACTTGGTTATTATAGCGCAAAAAGCATCGCTTGTCAACAGGGAAAACGCAAATTTTTTCGCTTCTTTGCGGGGCGGGAAATGTTGTATACAAAAACCGCTTTTTCTCTTGCAGGGCCCGCCCCTTCGCGCTATAATGGGGCCGCAAACGCCCTCCCTGACAAGAAAGAAGGTCTCTGCCATGCTTCAAGGCAATCTCGTCGCCATCACAGCGCAGCAGGTGCTGGTCATGTTCCTGCTGATCCTGGCCGGCTACCTGGCGGTGCGGACCAGGGTCCTGGACGCCGGGGCCCGCCAGGGCTTTTCGTCCCTGCTGGTCAACCTGGTGGTCCCCGCCATGATCGTCGATTCCTACCTGATCCCCTTCGACCCCGAGATCCTGGCCAACCTGGTGCGGACGGCCCTGGCCAGCGCCGCCGCCCTGGGGCTGGGCCTGGGCATCGCCCTGCTGGTCCAGACGATCGGCTAGGCCGCTTTCGCGACATGCTCAAAAGCCTCCCCGAAACCATACGGGGAGGCTTTTGCCTGCTTTGGGCAGGGATGCGTGCGATATAGAGAAAGATCAGGAGATGGCTCTGTCAGCGGTAGGCGGCGATCAGGCGGAGGGCCGGCTCGGCCCGGGCCGCGGTGATGCGGATGGTCAGGGCTCTGGCCCGCACCGGCGCAAATCGGCAGATCCGCTTGTGCCCCACCACCGTGAAGGAAGCGATGATCCGGCCATCGGCCTCGATGCGGCCGGCTTCGATGCGCTGGCCGGCGGGCAGGTATTCCCCCAGCACCACGCAGGAGACCGTCTCTGCCTGAGGGAAGGTCAGGGTCAGGGCCGCGCCGGTGCAGCCGGGGGCGGCCTGCCAATAGGTGCCGGGCAGTCCGTCGGCCGCCAGGGCGGGCGGATGGTCCGGGGCGCTGTCCTCCTGCTGGGAGCGCTCCGCCGTATAGGCGGCGTCCCGCAGGGCGGCCGGGACCACGCTCCATTCGCTGGGGCGGCAGTGGCCGGCCTCGTTGCCGCACCAGCGGACGTCGGGGCCGCAGACGCTGATGACCGCCCCGGGCTGCAGGGCCCGGATGGTCTCATAGTAGCGGGCCCAGTCGTAGGCCTGGCGCCTGCCGTTCGGGCCTTCGCCGCAGGCACCGTCCAGCCAGACGCAGAACAGCTCCCCGTAGCCGGTCAGCAGCTCGGTGAGCTGGGCCACGTAGTAGTCGTCGTAGGGCTTGCCGGCGCCGTAGCGGGGGTCGTGCCGGTCCCAGGGGGAAAGGTAGACCCCGAACTTCAGCCCGGCCCGGCGGCAGACCTCCGCCGCCTCCCTCACCACGTCGCCGCGGCCCCCTTTCCAGGGGGCATATTTCACGCTGTAGTCGGTGTGGGCGCTGGGCCAGAGGCAGAAGCCGTCGTGGTGCTTGCAGGTCAGGATCATCCCCCGCATCCCGGCGCTTTTCAGGGCCCGGGCCCACTGGCCGGCGTCCAGGCAGGCGGGGTCGAACAGGGCGGGGCTGGCCGTGCCGTCCCCCCACTCCCGGCCGGTGAAGGTATTCATCCCAAAATGGATGAAGCCGTAGAACTCCATCTGCTGCCAGGCCAGCTGGCGGGGGCTGGGCGCCACCGCGGCCGCCTCGCGCAGCCGTTCAGGCGTCAGGTTCATATCTCGTACCAGCGGATCTCGTTGGCCTCCAGATGCAGCGCAAAGCTGGCGCCGCCGGTGGTGTAGACGGTGGTGTCCTGGGGCTCGTAGGTGTTGTTCACCACGCAGTACTTGCCGTTCTTCACATAGGCGTGCACTTCCACGTTGTAGTTGGAGCTGAACCAGGTGTGCAGCGCCTCCTCGCTGTGGGCGGCCCACAGAATGGCCCGGTAGAGCACACGGCTGTTGGCAAAGCTGTAGGGCAGCCCGCTGATGTAGACGCCCCGGCCTTCGCCGTAGGCGTGGGCCGCCAGCTGGACTTCCTTGTCCCGCTGGATCAGGATGTCGGTCCCCTCCAGGGCGTAGATGCTCTTTTTGCCCTCCCCGAAATCCATGTCGTGGTCCGGGCAGTCGGCCAGGATGAAGTGATCCCGGTGCTCCTCCCAGTTGTACTTGTCGTAGTTGAGGGTGAAGCCGGTCTCCTTTTCCACACCCAGCACGCCGGCCAGCTGGAGGAAGCGGCCCTGGTACTGGTGGCCGCCGGGCTCGCCCACGCCGATCAGGCCGCCGCCGTTCCAGACAAAGCGCCGGATGGCGGAAGATACCTCCGGGTCCT
>OEQP01000159.1_pt1 | contig 10315 bp, 7 predicted proteins | sample 1539791 | NCBI WGS metagenome assembly OEQP01 (sample SAMEA3891866, study PRJEB23780) | metagenome | biome: terrestrial biome; feature: animal house; material: Caecal content | place: Italy | collected 2015-05-05
ATGGGGAGTTTTCCTTGGAAAAGGATTGCAGAGAGCGTGGGGCCGGTGAAACCACGCACCGATTCCATGGAATTGTCGCCCCGGAGCTTCTTTCCTGAAATCCAGTAGGGAAGGACGGTTGGGCTCGTTACCGCCTGATGAGTGCCCGCTTTGCGGGAATTCAGGTGGTACCGCGGAAAGTATTTTTCGCCCTGAGCAAATTTTGCTCAGGGCTTTTTATTTTGAAAAGGAGTGTTTTTTATGGCGAAGGAACTGCCGAAGGTTTACGAACCCCAGCAGGTAGAAGCGGAAATCTATAAAATGTGGGAGGACAACGGGTACTTCCGTCCCACGGAGCAGGAAGGGGCCAAGCCCTTTACCATCGTTATGCCGCCCCCCAATGTCACCGGTCAGCTGCACATGGGTCACGCCATGGACGCCACCTTGCAGGATACCTTGATTCGCTTCAAGAGAATGCAGGGCTACAGCGCTCTGTGGGTTCCCGGTGTGGACCACGCAGGCATCGCCACCCAGATCAAGGTGGAAGAGGAGCTGCGGAAAGAGGGCCTGACCCGGTACGACCTGGGCCGGGAGAAGTTCCTGGAGCGGGTCTGGGACTGGAAGCACAAGTTCGGCAACCGGATTGTGGAGCAGCAGAAGAAGCTGGGTGCCTCCTGTGATTGGGAGCGGGCCCGGTTCACCATGGACGAGGGCTGCTCCAAGGCAGTGCGGGAGGTGTTTGTCTCCCTGTACGAAAAGGGCCTCATCTACAAGGGCAGCCGGATTATCAACTGGTGCCCCCACTGCGTCACCGCTTTGAGCGATGCAGAAGTGGAATACGTGGACAAGCCCGGCCACCTGTGGCACATCCGTTATCCCCTGGCTGATGGCACCGGTGAGGTCATTGTGGCTACCACCCGTCCCGAGACCATGCTGGGCGATACCGGCGTGTGTGTCAACCCCAACGACGAGCGCTACACCGCCATTGTGGGCAAGAAGGTAATCCTGCCCCTGGTGAACAAGGAAATTCCCGTGGTGGCAGACGACTATGCCGAGATGGACTTTGGTACCGGCTGCGTGAAGATGACCCCTGCCCACGACCCCAACGACTTTGAGGTGGGCCTGCGCCACAACCTGGAGGTAATCCGGGTGCTGGACGATAACGGCAAGGTCAACGCCTACGGCGGCAAGTATGAGGGAATGGACCGCTACGAGGCCCGAAAGGCCATCGTGGAAGATTTGAAGGAGCAGGGCTACCTGGTGGAGGTGGAGGACTACTCCCACAATGTGGGCACCTGCTACCGCTGCCATAACGATGTGGAGCCCATTATCTCCGCCCAGTGGTTTGTGAAGATGAAGCCCCTGGCGGAGGAAGCCATCCGTGTGGTAAAGGAAGGGGAGACCAAGTTCGTTCCCGAGCGCTTCTCCAAGACCTACCTGAACTGGATGGAAAATGTCCGGGACTGGTGTATCTCCCGGCAGCTGTGGTGGGGCCACCAGATTCCTGCCTGGACCTGTGCCGACTGCGGCCACATTACCGTGTCCCGGGAGGATGCCTGCAAGTGCGAAAAGTGCGGAAGCACCCACATCGAGCGGGACCCGGACGTGCTGGATACCTGGTTCAGCTCCGCCCTGTGGCCCTTTGAGACCCTGGGCTGGCCGGAAATCACGGAGGATTTGAAGAAGTTCTACCCCACGGATGTGCTGGTCACCGGCTATGACATTATTTTCTTCTGGGTTGCCAGAATGATTTTCTCCGGCTGCGAGCATACCGGCAAGCCCCCCTTCCACACCGTGCTGATTCACGGCCTGGTCCGGGATGACAAGGGCCGGAAGATGAGTAAGTCCCTGGGCAACGGCATTGACCCCCTGGAGATGATTGAAAAGTACGGCTGTGATGCCCTGCGGATGAACATGGTCACCGGCAACTCTCCCGGAAACGATATGCGCTTCTATGTGGAGCGGTGCGAGGCCATGCGGAACTTTGCCAATAAGCTGTGGAACGCCAGCCGTTATGTGCTGATGAACCTGGGTGAGGATGCAAAGAACAGCCTGCCTGCCCTGGATGCACTGACCATTGCAGACAAGTGGGTGCTGTCCAAGCTGAACCGCCTGATTGCAGAGGTCACGGAGAACCTGGAAAAGTACGAGCTGGGTGTGGCTGTGCAGAAGGTGTACGACTTCCTGTGGGACACCTACTGTGACTGGTATATCGAGCTGACCAAGGCAAGACTGTACAGCGAGGACGCTGCCCAGAAGCAGACCGCCCTGCAGGTTCTGGTGTATGTGCTGGATCAGACCCTCCGGCTGCTGCATCCCTTCATGCCCTTCATCACCGAGGAAATCTGGCAGAGCCTGCCCCACCAGGGCGAGGCCCTGATTGTGGCCAAGTGGCCGGAGTACCGGAAGGAGCTGGAGTTCTTCGCTGAGGAGTCGGAGATGGAATCCGTGATGAACGCCATCCGTGCCATCCGGAACCGCCGGGCAGAGATGAATGTACCCCCCTCCAAGAAGGCAGCCCTGTTTGTGGTCACCTCCAAGCCCCAGGCATTTTCCGAGGGCGAGGGCTTCATCCAGCGTCTGGCCTACGCAGACCAGGTGAGCCTGCTGGATAAGGAGCCTGAGAACCTGGACGGCATGGTGTGCTGCACCACTGCCGATGCCAAGCTCTACATCCCCATGGGACAGCTGGTGGATGTGGCCAAGGAGCTGGAGCGGGTAGCCAAGGAGCTGGAAAAGGCCAGAAAGAACCTGGCTATGATTGAGGGTAAGCTCTCCAATGAGAAGTTCACCGCAAGAGCCCCGGAAAGCGTGGTAAACGCCGAGCGGGAAAAGGCCCAGAAGGCCAAAGACCTGATTACCCAGCTGGAGCAGAGCGAGGAAGCCCTGAAGAAGCTGTAAACCCAATAAGTCCCAAAGCGGCAGGCAAATCTTTGGATTTGTCTGCCGCTTTTTCGATAAAGAAGAGGAATCTGCCGGATTCCCTGAAGGAGTTCTGTGGGAAAACACAGCGGTTTTGTAAAGAAAAAAGTGGGAAAATCGTTGTGTAATTTGCATATTTTATTGGATTGTATTATAGAACAGTATACGAAAAGTTTTCCCTATATTGCTTTTCCACATTTCTGCGTGATATAATGCAAGAAAGAGAAATGTATTTCACAGGTGTACACATAATAATTATCCAACCGGAAAGAGGTGAGTCCCATGGGCCCCAATACCCCCTGCAGTTTTACCATGTATTTGTAAAGGAGGTATTCCCATGAGAAAGAGATTGGCAATCTGTCTGGCGGTCATGCTGCTGCTTGCCGCCTGTGCACCCCAGGAAACCCCGGAACCTTCCACTTCCCAGGTACCGCCCGCCACCACGGAATCTACTCAGCCCCCAACCACGGAACCCCCCGCGGAGGCAGAGGAGATTGACTGGTACCCTTCGGAGTTGGAATATACCCTTTCCTATGAGGACTTGACCACCAAAGACCTGCCTTATTCCGGCGGACAGTGGATGGTCACCGGTGAAACCGGCGTGGCAGCCTTCCGTGCCTGGGCCAATGGGGGAAGTTTGGGAATCATAGAATTGGGGAAAGAACGCGAACCCATACACACCATCCCCCTGCCGGAGGAGATGCAGGAGGTTGAGACTTTGGGCTGCAACGGTCAGACGGCTTATATCGCCACCCAAACCCAGATTGCAGCCGTTGATTTGAAAACCGGAGAAATCAGCACCGTGGTTACTGCGGAAAATCTTCTGGACAGTACCATGGTCAGCCATGACGTGATTTACTATGCAACAGAATCGGAGGGAAAAGCCGCCATCTACCGGCTGTATCTTCCCGATATGAAAACGGATACCATCTACCAGGATATTACCGTATATCCTGCCAGCGAGTTCCGGGTCATTCCCCCCACCACCACTTTGGGGGAGATAGGCTGGTCCATGATGAATCCCCAGCTGCTGGAAATCCTGTACAGGGAATTTGCCAACCCCGACAGCATTTATAAAAATGATAGCTTCAGCGATGTGTGGGGTCAGCCGGGCATAATGGACACCTACCAGGACGTCAATCACCTGGCTCGCAATATCCTTCGGGACATTCAGAATGATACCGGTATCCAGGCTTTGCTATGGTGCCGGTTTGAGCCGGCAACCGGAGAGCTGACGGAAAAGCTGGGCACCATTGACACCTGTTTCACCGGCACAGGTATGTGGCACGACCACTTTACCCCGGATGCGCCAGCTCCGGAAATCCCCCAGGCGGAGGTATCCGACTGGCAGAGTATCCCGGTCTCCCCGTTGCCCCAGTCCCAGGAGACTCTGACCCAGGAAAAAGAGGGGGAAAGCGACTATCGGTTTTTCTACTATGCTGCACCCTATGAATTACCCAAGTGCTATGTCTGCCAGGGCGATGAACCCGCCCGTCTCCTGGCTGAGGATCCCCAGGGAACCAGTGTTTGGGACTATGTTGTAACGGAGAGCTATTTCTACTACTACTCCCGGGACGGCAAACTGATTCAGTGCAGCTGGGACGGTACAATCCAGAATACTCTCTACGAATCCCAGCACGGTACCCTTCAGCAGATGGCCTTCCATCAGGGAATGCTCTATACCATGGATGGGGACTACCTGATTCAGATTGATGTGCCCCAGCTTCGCTGGCGTACCCTGGCCCGGGCGGAGTGCGTTGTCCGTGCCTATGTGCTGAGCGGAGAGGAGGATGCGCAGGAGCTCCGCTTCTATATCTGCCAATCCCAAGGCCTGCACCAACAGCAGTTTACCCTGGGACTCGAGACTTTCACCATAGAAGAATATCCATACTACGCCTGATGTTCCAAAAGCGCCGGGGAGAAATTCCCCGGCGCTTTCACCGCTTGCCAGACATTGCATTCGGGCTTCCTGTCTGTTATAATCCATTCCATACAGACAGCAGAAAGGAGTGCTGGAAGATGGCCTTTATCCGGACAGCAGACTTATGCAAAACCTACGGCAGTGGGGAAAATCTGGTACGGGCAGTGCACAAGGTTTCCTTGGAAATTGAAAAAGGGGATATGATTGCCATTGTGGGCAAATCCGGTTCCGGCAAAACCACCCTGCTTCACCTGCTCAGCGGGCTGGACAAGCCCACCAGCGGCAGAATCCTCTATGAAAACGCCCGGCTGGACTTAAACTCTGAAAAAGCCCTGGCAAAATACCGCAGCAGCCATGTGGGATTTGTGTTTCAGTTTTTCAATCTTTTGCCTATTCTGTCCGTGAAAGAAAACATATACCTTCCCCTTATGATCAATGGGAAAAAGCCGGATGAAGAATATCTTGACACCCTCATTGATACCCTGGGCATCCGGTCAAAGCTCTTCCTGCCGGTGAGCAAGCTGTCCGGCGGACAGCAGCAGCGGGTGGCCATCGCCCGAGCCTTGGCCCATAAGCCGGATATTGTGTTTGCAGATGAACCTACGGGAGCCCTGGACACAGGTACCTCCCATGAGATTATGGAACTGCTGAAACGCATTGCAAACCAATACCACCAGACCCTTGTCATCGTCACCCATGACCCAATTGTAGCCGGTCAGTGCAGAAGAATCCTGACCCTGGAGGATGGGCAGATTGTGGGGGACGTGAGAAACGAGGTGGGGCCATGACGGAGGCATTTTTGGCCCTCAGGAACATCACCGGGAACAAAAAGAAGTCCCTCTTTGTGGTGCTGATTATCTCTCTGGTGCTTGCCATGTGCCTGGTGGTCACCACCATTGGGGAGAATCTCCTGCATAACACCACCCATTTCACGACCCTTCTGGAACGGAATTTGTCCTGGATCATTACGGGGATTTTGCTTCTGGTCTTGTTCATTGTGGTTTTCGTGTCCATGAATCTGATTATCAGCGGAGACAGAAAGCTATGCGGTATTCTTGGGGCCCTGGGGCTGTCATGGGATCGCCTCAGAAGCGTATTTCTTCTTCAGGCCCTGTTTTTGTCCTTCCTGTCCGTTCCCTTGGGGGCAGGTTTGGGGATTGGGGGTGTCTACCTTCTTCTGCAAAACGCCTTTGTGGAGATTTATGGCAGCTTTGTCATTCCCTGGGGAAAAATCGGCATTTGCTTGATAGCCTGCGTGATTTCCATTGTGTCAGCTGCCATATACCCCTCCATTCAGGCAGGCCGCAGCAGCTGTGTGGAGGCAATTTCCGGGGTGAAAGACAGGGAAAATCAGGAAACTGCCGTGTATTTTCCGGCCCTTCTTCCTTGTAGAAGCAAAATGTCTTTTGTTTTCCGGTATGCCCTGCGGAACCTGATGCAAAATCCCCAGCGTGTGTTCTCTCTGGTGGGGATTATCGCCCTGCTTTTATCCTTGTTTATTCTCCTTTCCTCAGAAATCGAAAGATCCTGGAAAACCGGAAACTGGAGACAATCCTATGCCTGCGATTATGAAATCGGTTATGCAATGGGAGGAAACCCGGAGCCCAGGTTCCTTGACCCGGCTCTGGTGGATACCATTTCCCGGATGGATGGGGTGGAAAATCTATATTACCAGTACAGCATTTTTGATGAGGACCTGTCCCTTTCCGGTGCCTATGATTACTACTTCAAGCTGCCGGAAGATACCCTGACCAAGGAAGCCTACAGGCAGCTGGGGCTTTCCTGCCCTTTGACCCGCACAGGCTATGACCAGGAGGTGTTCATCCGGGCGGGAATTTCGGGCTACGGGGAGAAGGAACTGGCCCTGGCATTGGATTATCTTGTTGAGGGGGATGTGAACATCCAGCAGATGAAAGAGGAAAATATCATCCTCCTTCCCAAGTACATCCTTTGGCTGGAAAACATGGATATCCCCTATACCAATTTGCAGGTTGGGGATCAGATTACCCTGATAGAAAACAAGGCAGCCAGTGTGTTGGATGTGGACATTGTGAAGGAATACACCTTTACCATCGGCGGCTTTGTGGATGCTTTGCCCCTTCCCCAAGCCAACGGCGTCAGCAACGGCTTTGCTGCTATCATGTATTATGATAAGCTTGCTCAGCTGGGGACGGCTTACCAGGGCATATCTCAGATATATGTGGATGAGACAGAGCCAGGCGGCTTATTGCAATCCCTTGGGGAGCTGTGCCACCGGAACGGACTGACCCTTACCGACAACAACCGGGATTTGCGAAATGATAGGCAGAAGGAAAAGGATGATATGATTACCTCCGCTTTTTATGCCCTGTTTGCGGTTCTTTGCGTGGTGCTGTTTTTGTCGGTGTTTCAGATACTTCTTACCAATCTTACTCTGCGAACCCGGGAGTTTTCCCTTTTGCACATTGTGGGGGTCTTACAGTGGCAGCGAAACGCCGCCATCCTGATAGAAATGCTTTCCTTCACCGCTCCTGGGGTCATCGGAGGCATCCTGGGAGGGGTGCTTCTGATTCTGGGGGTTGACCACTCCGGTGAGATTCTGAGCTTCTGGCACCTGATACCCTATACCCATATTGCCGTCAGCAGCTTTGTCATTTTGCTGGCAGTGGTGCTTGCAGCCATGCTTGGCATTGGGTATGTAAACCGAAATATCCGCGTGAATGTGGAACAGGCATAGTCCCAAATAAATATGTAAGACGCTTTTTGGAAGCGGCAGATAAATCTTCGGATTTATTTGCCGCTTCTTTCTTTATGCCCCTGATTCCGACTGCAAATATGGAAGAAAAAATCTATACTATTTCCAAATGAAAGGAGGAAGCAATTATGCAGTTAACCAGCTTTCTGGAAAATGGGCAGCTGACCGTTGCGCTGACAGGGGAGATAGACCACCATTGCGCAAAAGCCTATATTGAAGCCATAACCGGCAAAATAGAGGCCTACAATCCCAGCGTATGTCAGCTGGATTTTCAGGAGGTAACCTTTATGGATTCTTCCGGAATTGCGGTGGTAATCAACGCCCTGCGGTGTATGGCAAGAATCGAGGGCAAGCTCGTGCTGTGCGGCTTGCCCAATCAACCTATGAAAGTGTTCCGGGCTTCCGGAATCGATAAACTTGTGGATATTAAGGAGGCAGTGTCGTGAAATTTGAAAACTATATGATTCTGGATTTTCCCAGTAAATCCTCCAATGAGAGCTTCGCCCGGTCTGCGGTGGCCTGCTTTGCAGCCCAGATGGACCCCACCCTGGAGGAACTGGGGGACATCCGCACCGCCGTATCCGAGGCGGTGACCAACTGCATTGTCCATGCCTACCCCAACGGCCTGGGAATCATCACCCTTCGCTGCCGGATTCTCAAGGATAATGTCCTGGATATTGTAATTAAAGACAAGGGTGTGGGTATCGGGGATTTGGAGCAGGCCAGAAAGCCCATGTTCACCACCGGCGGCAGTGACCGCAGCGGCATGGGCTTTACCATCATGGAGAGCTTCATGACCAGTTTCAGCGTTACCTCCCAGCCGGGGAAGGGCACCACGGTACATATGCGCCGGCGGCTCCAGCGCAGAACATGAGAGATACGCTGGAGCTGATTGCCCGGAGCCAGCAGGGGGATCAGCAGGCCAAGGAAGAGCTGGTGGAAGCCAATACCGGCCTCATCTGGTCGGTGGCCAAGCGCTTTATGGGCCGGGGTACGGAAACGGAGGACCTGTATCAGCTGGGCTGCCTGGGCTTTTTGAAGGCGGTAGAGGGCTTCGACCTGGCATACGGCACCCAGTTTTCCACCTATGCCGTGCCGAAAATTGCGGGAGAAATCCGTCGGTTTCTCCGGGACGACGGTGCAGTGAAGGTGTCCCGGGGAATCAAGGAACGGGCGGCAGCCATCAAAACCACAAGAAATCAGCTGGTTCACGCCCTGGGGAGAGAACCAACCATCCTGGAAATCTCCCGGCAGACCGGCTTTTCTCCTGAGGAGATTGCCCTGGCAGAGACTGCCACCGCCGCCATTGAATCCATCCAGCAGGAGACAGGGGAGGAGGGCTTTTCTCTGGAAAGCGTCCTTTCCGATACCCAGACGGAGGAGCAGCTGGTGGAGCGGCTGTCCCTGAAGCAGGCCATCGGAGCCCTTCCCGAGCGGGAAGCTCTGGTGATTCAGCTGCGTTACTACCACGGCCTGACCCAGGACCGGGTGGCAAGGGTGCTGTCGGTAAGCCAGGTGCAGGTGTCCCGCATTGAGAAAAAGGCATTGTCCCAGCTGCGGGAATTTATGAAATAGCCATTTACCCTTTGACCTTTGGGGGGAAATGGGTTAAAATAGGAGGAAACGAAAAAGACAGAAAAGACAGGAAAGATACACCATGACAAAGGATTTGCAGAACCGATTTGTAAAGGCCAGAAGGCAGTATATTGCCAATCAATTTAAGGATTTGAACCCCATGCAGAAAGAGGCAGTGCTGACCACCGAGGGGCCGCTGCTTCTGCTGGCCGGTGCCGGCAGCGGAAAAACCACCGTGCTGATTCACCGGATTGCCAACCTCATCTCCTATGGCAGCGGAAGCGACAGCACCCTGGTGCCGGATACCGTGACCGAGGCGGACGTGACATTTCTTGAGAACCTTCCACAGACCCTTTCGGAAGGAGATCGCCGGAAAGCGGATTATCTGTGTGAACTGAATCCGGTGGCTCCCTGGAGTGTTCTTGCCATTACCTTCACCAACAAGGCGGCAAACCAGCTGAAGGAGCGCCTGACGGACAAGGTGGGGCCTGATGCCCAGGACATCTGGGCTATGACCTTCCATGCCGCCTGCTGCCGGATTCTCCGTCGGGATATTGACCGGCTGGGCTATACCTCCAGATTCACCATCTACGACACGGCGGATTCCGAGCGGCTGATGAAGGAAATCCTGAAAGATTTGGATTTGGACGAAAAGATATTCCCTGCCCGGTATGTGCTGGGAATCATCAGTCGGGAAAAGGACAAAATGGTCACACCGGAGGGGATGGCGGAGCGACTGGAGAATACCAACGATCTGCGGCTTGAGCCGGTGGCCCGGGCTTATAAAAAATACCAGACCAAGCTGAAGGAAAACAATGCCCTGGACTTTGATGACCTGATTTGCAAAACCGTAGAGCTTTTGCAGCAGTTCCCGGAGGTTCGCGCCTATTATCAACGGAAGTTCCGCTATGTGTTGGTGGACGAGTACCAGGATACCAGCGTGGCTCAGTCTTTGCTTGTCAAGCTCCTGGTCAATGACCGCACCCTAAATATTTGTGCTGTCGGAGACGATGACCAATCGATTTACAGTTTCCGTGGCGCCGAAATCAATAACATTCTGAATTTCCCAGCCATTTTCAAAGGATGTAAGAAAATCCGCTTGGAAGAGAATTATCGGTCCACAGGTACGATTCTGAATGCTGCCAACTCTGTCATTGCTCATAATACTGAGCGGCTCGGCAAAA
>OEQP01000164.1_pt1 | contig 10200 bp, 8 predicted proteins | sample 1539791 | NCBI WGS metagenome assembly OEQP01 (sample SAMEA3891866, study PRJEB23780) | metagenome | biome: terrestrial biome; feature: animal house; material: Caecal content | place: Italy | collected 2015-05-05
AAGCCTGCAGCTTCAAGCTGGGTTTTGCGGTGTTGTCTGTCTCTTTCATTTTCTTTTCTCTGCCTTCCATATCCGCGGGCCGCTCACACAGTGGCCCGCACTGGCCGGCCCTGCCGCCGGCACGGGAAGCCGCAGGCCCTCTGCGGTCGTCCCGTCTGGCCGGCAGGCTTCTTCGGGTTTATTATTTCACAATTTTGACGAAATTACAAGGTTTCGGGCAAGGTTTCTCTTTCCTTCCACATTTTACACAAAAATCAGCCGTTCTTTTTCAGCTTTTGCGCAATTTTTGCGCACCCTGTTCCGGCCATCGCGCCCTGCGCGCCGCTTGCACTTTTGCACAGCCATGCTATACTAAGAGAAAGCACAGCAACAGCAAAGGAAGTGTACCCGCCCCATGGCACGCAGCACCAGCTACAACACCCGCACCCGGCAGCTTATCCTGGACTACCTGACCGCCAACCGGCAGCACGCGGTCAGCGCCGCCGACATCGTCGCCCATCTGGAGGCCGCGGGCGAACACACCAACCCCACCACCGTCTATCGCTATCTGGACAAGCTGGCCGGCGAGCGCCGGGTGATGAAGTACGTTGCCGGCAAGGGCGAGCGTGCCGTCTACCAGTACGCCGACGAGGCCCATCACTGCCACGAGCACATCCACCTCAAGTGCACCCGCTGCGGCGAGATCTTCCACATGGACTGCCATTTTATGGACGAAGTACGCCAGCACCTGCAGGCCGAGCACGGCTTTACCCTGCAGTGCGAGGGCAGCATCCTGTACGGGGTCTGCCGCCGGTGCGCGCAGCAGCAGGAGCCAAACGCCCCTGCCGGCAAACCATAACAAAAACCGCCCGCAGGGACCCTCCCCGCGGGCGGCTGTTGTTTGGTTTGGTCAGGCGGTGAAATCGACGTCAACGTCGCCCCACTCCGTTGTGAACGCCAGCGCGTGGACACCGTCGCCAATCTGGGCGCGCAGATTGGAGTCTCCGTCCTCAATGTCTGTTGCGATCGAATAGCTGCTCTGGCTGCCCGCAATCATGCCAGTGATATTGCCATATTCAGCCGTACCTTCACACTGGACTACAGCCGCCTGGTCAAACTTGATGTTGCCATATCTGCTTACCACTTTGGCGGTCTGGCTCTGGATCTCCCGCAGCTGTATACTGCCGCTCACGGTTTCTACCTGGATGCTGTCGTACATTTTGTTCGGCAGGATAATGGTGACGGTATTTCGATAAAAGGGACTCATGTAGCTGCTGAGGACACGGAAGGGCCCGATTTGGGTATATTCCCTGTATTCTTTTGGCTCAACTCCATCCACATCCACCGTCAGCACACCATCTGCCACCGTGCAGTCGTAACTGAATGTACCCCAGGCATCTGCGGCGGATTCCACCGTGATGCGGTCGGTCTGCCCCGGCTGGATGACCACGTCGGCGTATTCCGTATCCACCACCACTGAGCTGACCGGCTGGGCCGTCTCATATTGGAGGACGCGGGGTTCTTCTTCCGCTTCAGCGGCGGACGCCGGCAGGATGCACCCGCAGACAAGCCCCGCCGCCAAAACGGCGGAACACATACGTTTTGCAAGCCTTGTCATGATTGAAACCTCCCCTCAGGCGGTGAAGTAAACGCCGACATTTCCGTGCTCTATATTGAAAATCAGCGCATGAACACCGTCGCCGATCTGGGTGCGCAGGTTGTTGATGCTATGCGCATTGGCTACCGAGGTCGTATAACTGCTCTTGCTGCCTGCAATGGTGCCGTGAATATTTCCATGCGATGTTTTACCCTCACACCGTATCACCGCCGCGTGGTCAAACACAATATCGCCGTGATCGTTCTCCACATCGAGTGCCTGCGGCTGTGCGCCAGACAGTACGATGTCTCCGTGCTCAGTCGTCAGCTGGGCGGTCTGGCTCTGGATATCCCGCATCCGAATGTCGTCGTGGTCGGCTTTGACCTGGATGCTGTCGTACATTTTATTCGGCAGGGTGACGGTGATCGTGTTATCCAAAGTGATCGCGTACTGGTTCAGGAACCGGAAGGGGCCGATCTGGATGTAGTCGCGGAATTCCTCTCCCTCGATGCCCTCCACATTTACCTTCAGCACGCCGTCCGCCACCGTGCAGTCGTAGCTGTACTCGCCCTTGGCGTCTGCGGCGGATTCCACGGTGATTTTATCTGTCTGGCCCGGCTGGATGACTACCTCTGTCCATCTTGTATCTACCACTACTGAACTGACCGGCTCGGCCGTCTCATACTGAAGGACGCGGGCTTCTTCCTCCGTTTCGGCGGCGGACGCCGGCAGGATGCACCCGCACAGCAGGCAGGCCGCGGCGGCGGCAGATAAAAAACGTTTAGCAAACTTTGTCATCTTCAAAACCTCCTGTTCGTTTTTGACAGCCGGCGGAGCGGGCGCTCCGCTTTCTTCTATAAAGCAGTATAACGCTACCCCCCCCGGTGTCAAGAGGCAGTTTAGCGTTCTGCGCTTTTTGCTTTCTTTTGGAAAGCCGGCCTTTTTTCAGTATAGCACAAACGGGGCTGTTTGTGGGCGTTTTGCGGTGAACAGAGGCTTTTTTGCAGTGAAAACAGGGTTCACCGCACGATCTCGTAGATGTCCGCGCCGGCCCAGCGCTCGAACCAGCCCCGCAGCTCGAAGTTTTTGTCCCACTTGTCCTGCGGGTAATCGCCGTAGCGGCGGCGGACATCCTCCATCCGGGCGGCCATGTCCACCGGGCCGTCGGCGCCGGCCAGGGTGTCGCAGAGCTGGATCAGCCGGTCGTAGTCGTCGTAGACGGCGGCGGAGAGGGCGGCGTCCAGCTCGGCCACCGCCTCGGGCGGGATGTCGAACTTGCCGATGTACGCCCCCAGCCGCTGCACCTGGAAGGAATGGGTCAGGCAGATGCGGGCCACTTCGTCGTAGCCCAGCTCGTTCATATACTTCCAGCCATAGTAGACATGGCAGAGGTGGCCGTCGCCGTACCAGCGGCCGATGTCGTGCAGCAGCCCCAGCACATAGGCTTTGTCCGGGTCCAGGCCGGGGCACCGGGCCGCGATCTTTTCGGCGCAGCGGGCCGCCGTGCGGCAGTGGTCGTCCCAGCGGCCGTGGATGCGGCTCACCTTGTCATAGCGGGCTTTGGCGTCCAGCAGGATGCGCTCGGCCTCCTCGCGGGTGGGATACATGGGCAGGTCTCCTTTCCGGGATCTTTTTGTACATTCGGGCAGGTTTGTTTATAGACAGGGCCGGGCGGCTCGGGTACAATAAAGATGAGCGGGCATCATTTCTCGTACAGCACCCCCGCCTCCGCCAGGGCCGCCTGGATGCGGCGGAAGGCCGCCTCGTCGGCGCAGCGGATGGTGTGCAGGTGCACCCCGCCCGTCATGCTGGACAGCAGGCTGGCGGGCGAGGTCTCGGCCTGGCGGACAAAGGCGTCGGCGTCGTACCGGCTGGCCACGTTCAGGTTGGCGCGGATCTCGCCGTAGAGGGCGTTTTCCACAATGACGTCCACCGCCACGCCCCCCTGGTCCACCACGGCGTACAGCTCCCGGCGCATCCCTTCGGTGGTGCTGTGGCAGCAGGCCACCAGGCCGGTGTAGCCGGCGGCGGCCTCCCCCAGCAGATAGCCCCGGGGAGTGGCGTCGATCCGGGCGCCGCCGGCCCGCAGCAGGGCCACGTCCCCCACCACGATCTGGCGGGACACCCCCAGCTGCCCCGCCAGCGCCGAGGCGCTGACCGGCTCGCTGCTCGCGGCCAGTTTTTGCAGGATGGCTTCCCGCCGGGCAGTCGCGTTCATGGCAGTTCCCCCTTTCAGCGGCCCAGGCCCAGGACGGTGCCGTAGTTGCCGGGCAGCTCCACGATCAGGCGGCCGTTCTCCACCCGGGCGTTCACGTCCTGGCTGCCGGCGCAGTCCGCCAGCAGGTCCTCGGCCTGGCCGGCAGGCACCGGCAGGGGCAGCTCCAGCCGGGCCGGCGCGTCCGCGTTGTTCAAAACGGTGACCAGGGCGCGGCCCTCCCACACCCGGGCAAAGGCGTAGCGCTCGGTGGTCAGCAGCAGCTCCTGGGGCCGGCCCTCGGTCAGGGCGGGCTCAGTGGCTTTCAGCCGGCCCAGCGCCGCATAGACGCTGGTGACGGGGTTTTCCCGGATGGCGTTTTCAAAGTCCGCCAGGTCCAGGCAGGGGCGCAGGGGCCAGTCGCTGCACCACTCCTTTTTGCCCTCGATGCCGAACTCCGACCCATAGTAGATCGAGGGGATGCCCCACAGGGTGTACACCAGAATGGCCACGTGTCGGATGTGGGCCCGCTGCCGCAGCTTGTTGGGCAGACGCTCCACATCGTGGTTGTCCGAGAAGGTGTAGAGCCGGGTGTCCCCGCACAGCCCCTGCAGCCGGCGCATGGTGTGGGCGATCTCGAAGTAATTGTGGTCGTTGTGGCCGCTCCACAGGCCCTTGTGCAGCTCGTAGTTGGTCACCGAGTGGAGGGTCTGGGGGTTGGCCCACCGGCTGTAGTCCCCGTGGATCACCTCGCCCAGCAGCCAGAAGCCGGCTTTGAGCCCGTCGGTGAAGCGGCGCAGGTTCTGCATGAAGCCAAAGTCCAGCACGTCGGCGGCGTCCAGCCGGATGCCGTCGATGTCAAACTGCTCCACCCAGAACCGCACGGTGTCAAAGTGATACTGCTGCACCGCGGGGTTGCGCTGGTTGAGCTTGACCAGCAGGTTGTGGCCGCCCCAGTTGCCGTAGGAGAACCCGTCGTTGTACTCGTTGTTGCCCCAGAAGTTGACGTCGCAGAACCAGTCCCGGTAGGCCGAGCCCTCCCGGTGCTGCTTCAGGTCCTGAAAGGCGAAGAACCCCCGGCCCACGTGGTTGAACACCCCGTCCACGATCACCTTCTGGCCCCGGGCATGGCAGGAGCGCACCCACGCGGCAAACGCCTCGTTGGAGCCCAGGCGGCGGTCCACCCGGCGGTAATCCACCGTGTCGTAGCCGTGGCTGCCGCTCTCGAACAGGGGGCCGATGTAGATCGCGTTGCACCCCAGCTGCCAGGCGTGGGCGGCCCAGGCATCCAGTTTCCGGAAGGCTCCGGGCACGGCGCGGCCGTCGTTCTCGTGGGCGCAGCCGCACAGCCCCAGAGGGTAAATATGATAAAAAACAGCGCTGTCATACCAAGACATAAAAACGTTACACTCCTGTACATACAGTTTCAGGCCGCCGGCCGGCGGCCCGTGGAAACAGTATAACACAATTTTGGACGATATGCACTAGTTCTTCCACATTTCGTCAGAAAAATACTGCTTATTTAACAATTTTTATCTAAATCCTATTGCAGGTAAGGAGAATCCGCGTATGTATCAATTCACGATCCCTCAGGCATTCTGGGACGGCGAGTGCTTCGACGCCTACCGCTGGATGGGGGCCCATCCGTCGGCCGGGCCCCATGGGGAGGCGGGCTGGCAGTTCACCCTGTTCGCCCCCGCCGCGCAGGCGGTGTCGGTCTGCGGCAGCTGGCCCGGCGGCGAGGACGTCCCCATGGAGAAAAACGAGGCCGGCTTCTGGCGGGTGTACATCCCCGGCCCCGCCGAAGGGGACTGCTACCATTACCGCATCACCAAGGCGGACGGCTCGGTCCAGATGCACGCCGACCCCTACGCCTTTGCCAGCGAGCTGCGGCCGGGCACCGCCAGCCGGCTGACGGTGCTGTCCTTCCCGTTTGACGACGGGGAATGGATGGCCCGCCGGGACAAAGGCCGCAACCTGCCCATGAACATCTACGAGGTCCACGCCGGCAGCTGGAAGCGCAAGCCCGGCGTCCCCGCCCCCGACGGCGGCGAGGGCGGCTGGTACGATTACGACGAGCTGGCCCGGGAGCTGGTGCCCTGGCTGACCGAACACCACTACACCCATGTGGAGCTCCTGCCCCTGGCCGAGCATCCCTTTGACGGCAGCTGGGGCTACCAGACCACCGGCTACTTTTCGGTCACCAGCCGGTACGGCACGCCGGCCCAGTTCGCCCGGTTCGTCAACGCCTGCCACCGGATGGGCATCGGGGTCATCATGGACTTTGTGCCGGTCCACTTTGCCGCCGACGCCTCCGGGCTGGCCAACCTGGACGGCACCTGCCTGTACGAGTACGACAGCGACGTGGGCCAAAGCGAGTGGGGCACCCACAACTTCAACTATTACCGGGGCGAGGTGCGCAGCTTTCTGAACAGCGCCGCCGCCCTCTGGATGGACGTCTACCACTGCGACGGCATCCGGATGGACGCCATTTCCCGGGCCATCTACTGGCTGGGCGACCCGGCCCGCGGGGTCAACGAAGGGGCGCTGGATTTTCTGCGCCGGCTGAACCACGGCCTGAACCAGCGCTGGCCCACCGGCATCTACATCGCGGAGGACTCCACCAACTACCTGAAGATCACCGCCCCCACCCGGTACGACGGCATCGGCTTTGACTACAAGTGGGACATGGGCTGGATGCACGATACCCTGGACTATTTCGCCACCCCCTTTGGAGAGCGGCCCGCCCAGTACGGCAAGCTGCTGTTCAGCATGCACTACTTTTACAACGAGCTGTATCTGCTGGCCCTGAGCCACGACGAGGTGGTCCACGGCAAAAAGACCATCATCGACAAGCTCTGGGGCACCTACGAGGAAAAGTGCAGCCAGCTGCGCACCCTGTACTTTTATATGTTCACCCATCCGGGCAAAAAGCTGAACTTTATGGGCAACGAGCTGGCCCATTTCCGGGAGTGGGACGAGAAAAAGCAGCTGGACTGGAACCTGCTGGAATACCCCTTCCACGACAGTTTCCAGCGGTTTTTCGCCGAGCTGGCCCGGCTGTACGCCAGCGAGCCGGCCCTCTACGTGGGCGAATACGACCCCCGCTGCTTCGAGTGGGTGGCCTGCGAGAGCAGCGCCGAAGGGGTCTACGCCTGGCTGCGCCGGGGCCGGGGCCAGTGCCTGCTCTGCGTCATGAACACCCAGGACAAGCCCCATCCCCAGTACCCCCTGTACCTGGCCTTCCCCGCGGGGGCGGAGGAGCTGCTGAACACTGAGGCCCGCCCCTGGGGCGGCAGCTGCGAGGGGGACGCCCGGCTCCACACCGAGGACGGGGGCGTCTTTGGCCGGGACTACACCCTCTTTGCCGACCTGCCCGCCATGGGCAGCCGGCTGTTCCGCCTGACGCCCGAAGCGCCCCACCCCGACGCGGCCAAGATCAGCGCCGCCAACGCCGCCAAAAAGGCAAAGGCCGCCAAGGCCCGCGCCGGCCGTGCCGCCAAAAAGGCCGCCGGCAAAAAAACCTGACCCCCTGGCCGGACGCCGCAGACAGGCGCCCGGCTTTTTCTGTGCCCGGGGCGCTCTCTTTTCTTCCCTGCTGGACATTTCCGCCCCAGGTTTGGTATACTGGTATTACAATTCGTGAAAATCAGACCGAAAGGAAGTTTTTTCCATGCCGATCACCGAAATACGGCCGGCCCCCCAGACCAAGCCACGCTTCCGGCTGCCCCGGGGCGCTGTGCCCGCCGTCCTGATCCTTGCCCTTGTGCTGCTGTGCGCCGGCGCCGCCGTGGGGCTGGAGGGGAGCCTGTTCTTCCCCCTGCTCAGCCTGTGGGCGGACTGCCTGCTGGTCTGCCTGGTGCTGGCCGCCGTCCGCCGGGCGGGGGTGCAGTTCCAGCTGTTCCACGGCGCCATCCTGGTGGGCGTGTATCTGGTGCTGGCCATCTGCGGCAGCCTGCAGGTGGCAGGGCGGGACTTTATCTACATATGGGACTACAGCAACTACACCCTGCTGCAGTATGCCGCCGAGGACGCCTTTGCCGCCGGGCCGCTGGCCGGGCTGGGGCATCTGCTGGCCAGCCTCACCCAGGACTACACCAGCTTCATCTGCCTGTTCACCGAGTTCCCCTTCTTTTTGTCCGAGCACACCGGCGACAGCTTCGTCCTCAGCCAGCTGGCCAGCGTCCTGCCGGCCCTGCTGCTGGCCCTGGGCGGGGTGGTCGTCAAGGTGGGGCAGATACTGGATGTGAAAAATCCGCACGGATTTTTCCTGATGGGGCTGAGCTTTGCCGCCTGTTTCCCTTTTCTGCGGATGGCCGCGGCCCTGGGCCAGCCGGACTGGTTCGGGCTGATCTTCGCCTTCATCATCCTGCTGCTGACCCTGGACTACCGCTTTGACACCGCCGAGCCCGCCCGCTGGGCCGGGATGTTCTTTGCCACCGCGGCCCTGATCGTCACCCGGCGGTGGTATCTCTACTTCATCGTGGGCTACTACGCGGTCTACGCGGTGACGGTGGTGGCCGGGGCGGTCCGCCTGGGCCGCAGCGGCAGCGGCCGCGCCGCCGGGGACCGCATCCGGGGGCTCATCACCTTCGGGGCCGGGTCGGTGGCGGCCATGATCATCCTGTTCTGGCCCATCGTCCAGCGGGTGCTCACCTACAGCTACGCCGAGCACTACGCCGCCTACAACACCGGCGGCCTGGCGCTGGAACTGTACAGCCAGATGTTCCGGCTGGGGCCCCTCTACCTGCCCCTGGCAGCCGCAGGGGTGGTGTGGGCCTGCCGCCACGGCAGGGTCCCCCTGGCCCTCCAGACCCTGGCCGCCCTGGCGGTCAGCCTGGTGCTGTTCACCCGGGTGCAGAACATGGGCTCCCACCAGACCCTGCTCCTGGTGCCGGGCTACGCCGTCCTGATGCTGCTGGGCGCCGCCGCCCTGGCCGAGAGCCTGGGCTCCTTCCGCCGGCTGAAGATCGGCTACTGGCTGTTCACCCTGGCGTTCAGCATGTCGGTGCGGCTGTCCCCCCTCACCACCATCGCCCTGCCGGATTTCCTGTTCCAGTACCTGGACACCGGCGCCACCGCCGAGTTCGTCCGGCTGGACACCATGACCTACGACCGCACCGACCTGCCCCAGATCCAGGCCCTGGCCCGCTGGATCGACCGAAACTGCGCCGAGGGCGAATTCGCTTACATGATCCCCCACTCCATGACCTACTGCCCCGATACCTTTAAGAATGCCAGCCTGCCCGAGCGGCCGCTGGAGGACAAGCTGGCCTTCGGCTTTGGCATCCTGGGCACCCAGCCTTTCCCCACCGATCTGTTCGAAGCAAAGTACGTCCTCACCGCCGACCCCTTCCCCTGGTGCTACGAGGTCAGCGGGGTGGCGGCCAAGCTGAACGACCAGTTCTTCACCATCAGCGGCGGGTATTATGTGCCGGAACAGAGCTTTGACATGGGCAACGGCACGGTGTTCACCGCCTACCGCCGGGTGACCCCCGTCACCCGGGCCGAGGCGGAGGCCTACCAGGCCGCTTTTGCCGAGGAGGACGCCCAGTTCCCCGAGCTGTTCAGCCAGGTCATCCAGGACTGGCTGGCCCGGCAGGGGCTTTGAGCCCCGCCCGGCAGGCCGCATTTCCCTCTTGCCCAAGCAGGCCCGATGGTGTATACTGAATTGATGTATCCAGCCTTAGGGTGTATCTGAAAACTCCCCAACGCTGTTCTATTCTACCAAAAAGCCCCATCTGCCGCGTTGCATTCGCTTGCATTCCACAAAGGAGTGCAGCGCTCATGCGCCTTGCATCTGCACCTTTCTGGCGAATGGTTCAGCATTTTTGATTTCTCAGATACACCCTAGGACAGGATCATCCGGTCGTTGGCGAACTCATCGCCGCTGGCGGTCTGGAACTTGGCCAGCAGGTCGGAGACGTGGAGCTTTTTCTTTTCCTCCCCGCTCACATCGTAGATGATCCGCCCCTCGTGCATCATGATGAGGCGGTTGCCGTATTTGATGGCGTCCTTCATGTTGTGGGTGATCATCAGGGTGGTCAGGTGGTGCTCGGTGACGATCTTCTCCGAAAGCTCCAGCACCTTGGCCGCCGTTTTGGGATCCAGGGCCGCCGTATGCTCGTCCAGAAGCAGAAGCTTTGGCTTTTGCAGCGTGGCCATGAGCAGCGTCAACGCCTGTCGCTGGCCGCCGGAAAGCTCCTGAAAGCTTTTATTTTTCAGCTCTCCGATGCCAAGAAGCTCCAGATTCTGCGCGGCCCTCTTTTTCTGCGCCGCACTGTAGCCGGGAAGCAGCCCTCTGGCGTTCAGGCAGCCGGAAAGCACCACCTCCTGTACGGAGGCGGGAAAATCCTTCTGCACCGCATCCTGCTGGGGCACATAGCCGATCTGGGTGGATCTGAGCCCCTCACCAAAAACAAGACTGCCA
>OEQP01000166.1_pt1 | contig 10153 bp, 6 predicted proteins | sample 1539791 | NCBI WGS metagenome assembly OEQP01 (sample SAMEA3891866, study PRJEB23780) | metagenome | biome: terrestrial biome; feature: animal house; material: Caecal content | place: Italy | collected 2015-05-05
GGCGGGGTACCGCGTGGCGGTGCTCTACCACACCAACGCCCAGGCTGCGGCCGCGCTGGAGGCCAGCCTGCCCGGCTGCATCGCCCTGCAGTGCGACGTGGCCAGCCGCGCGGCCTGCGAGTCCGCCTTCACGGCGGCCGAGATCATGCTGGGCCATGTGGACGTGCTGGTCTGCAACGCCGGCATCGCACAGCAAAAGCTGTTCACCGACATCACCCCCGCCGAATGGCAGCATATGCTGGACGTCAACCTGACCGGCGCGTTCCACCTGTGCCAGCTGGCCCTGCCCGGGATGATCCGCCGCAAATGGGGGCGCATCCTGACGGTGAGCAGCATGTGGGGCCAGACCGGCGGCAGCTGCGAGGTCCACTATTCGGCGGCCAAGGCCGGCCTCATCGGCCTGACCAAGGCCCTGGCCCGGGAGGAAGGCCCCAGCGGCATCACCGTCAACTGTGTGGCCCCCGGCGTCATCGACACCGACATGATGGCGGCCTTTACCCCCGGAGACAAGGCCGCCCTGGCCGAGGAGACCCCCGTGGGCCGGCTGGGCAATGCCCAGGAAGTGGCCCGGGCCCTGCTGTTCCTGGCAGGGGAGGAGGCCGGCTACATCACAGGGCAGGTGTTTGGGGTGAACGGCGGGCTGGTGATTTGAGCAGCCGCAGGCTGCCTGGCCTTTTGAGCGAAAAGGAGAGTATACGATGGGTATGACCTTAAAAGAAATGCTGCGCAAAGGCGCCAGCGAGGGCACGGTCAACGCGGACGAAGTGCGCGCGCTGGCCCAGGAGTGCGGCCTGGATACCGAGAGCCTGTACACCATCCTGGAAGAGCGGGGCATCAAGATCCAGGAGAACGAGACCGCCCTGGACGTGGACAGCATCCTGGCCGAGGTGGAGAGCGCCGAGGCCAGCGCCAACGACGACTACGACGAGCCGGAGGAGGACCGCCTGGAGGAGAACCCTGCCGACCTGAAAGCCGCCATGGACGAGCTGCTGGACGACCCCGTCAAGAATTACTTAAAACAGATCGGCCAGATCCCCCTGCTGAGCGCCGAACAGGAAGTGGAGCTGAGCCGCCGCATCCATGCCGGCGCCGAGGCGGCCCGCATCCTGCAGGCGGACCGGCGCAAATACAACCGCCCCGACTACATCAAGCGGAACACCGCCCGCTTCTCTTTTGAAGAGGACGAGAACTCCCCCGACTACGAAGAGCCGGAAGAAGAGCTGGACCCCGAGGACCGCCGGGACAAAGAGCGCCCCGAGGACGCCGCCGAGGATGCCGCCGAAGAAAAGGAGGCCCTGCAGGCCGTTGAGGACGGCCCCCTGAGCGACGAGCGCCGGGAAGAGCTGCTCAAGGCCCGGCAGGACGGCCTGAACGCCCGCCGCGCCCTGAGCGAGGCCAACCTGCGCCTGGTGGTGTCCATCGCCAAAAAGCACGTGGGCCACAACCTGGCTTTCCTGGACCTGATCCAGGAGGGCAACATCGGCCTGATCAAGGCGGCCGAAAAGTTTGACTGTGCCCGCGGTTTCCGCTTTTCCACCTACGCCACCTGGTGGATCCGCCAGGCCATCACCCGCGCCATCGCGGACCAGGCCCGCACCATCCGCATCCCGGTCCACATGGTGGAGACCATCAACCGGATGCGCCAGGCCACCAGCCAGCTGGTCTACCAGAACGGCCACGAGCCCACCCCCGAGGAACTGGCCAAGGCCATGGATATGAGCGTGGAGCGTGTGCGGGAGATCCAGCGGATGGCGCAGGAGCCCGCCAGCCTGGAGAGCCCGGTGGGCGAGGAAGAGGATTCCTCCCTGGGCGATTTCGTGGCCGACGAGAACGCCGAGGCCCCCGGCAAGGCGGCCGACCGCGCCATGGTGGCCCAGCAGATCAACCTGGCCCTCAAGAGCCTGACCCCCCGGGAGGAGCGGGTCATCCGGCTGCGCTTCGGGCTGGACGACGGCCGCCCCCGCACCCTGGAAGAGGTGGGCCGGGACTTTGGCGTCACCCGCGAGCGTGTCCGCCAGATCGAGGCCAAGGCCATCCGCAAGCTGCACAGCCGCAAGTGCCTGACCCTGCTCAACGGCCTGATCGAGTGATCCGGCCCGGGCGCATCTTGCATAACGGCCCGAAATATGGTATACTACTGCATGGCGTGTCCTGTCCGGCGCGCCATGCCTTCGATGCGCCATCGCCAAGCGGTAAGGCAGAGGACTTTGACTCCTCCATCGCAGGTTCGACTCCTGCTGGCGCAACTTGATAAGACCCCGCATGGATGCCTGGAACACCAGGTGTCCATGCGGGGTTTCTTCGTTTCCGCCTTCCGGCGCATAAAAAAAGGGCCTTCCCTTTGGGGGGAAAGCCCTTTTGGTTTGCCGTGGAAACTGGCTGCGGATCAGTCCAGCTCCAGCGCGCCGGTGTACAGCTGGTAGTAGGTGCCGTGCTGGGCGATCAGCTGGTCGTGGGTGCCGCGCTCGATGATGCGGCCGTGGTCCAGGACCATGATGGCGTCGGCGTTCTGGACGGTGGACAGCCGGTGGGCGATGACAAAGGTGGTGCGCCCGGTCATCAGGGCGTCCATGCCCCGCTGGACGATGGCCTCGGTGTGGGTGTCGATGGAGCTGGTGGCTTCGTCCATGATCATGACCGGGGGATCGGCCACCGCCGCCCGGGCAATGGCCAGCAGCTGGCGCTGGCCCTGGGACAGGTTGGCGCCGTCGCCGGTCAGCATGGTGTTGTAGCCGTCGGGCAGCCGGCGGATGAAGCCGTCCGCGTTGGCCAGTTTGGCGGCCACCACGCATTCTTCGTCGGTGGCGTCCAGCCGGCCGTAGCGGATGTTGTCCATCACGGTGCCGGTGAACAGGTGGGTGTCCTGCAGGACGATGCCCAGCGAGCGGCGCAGGTCGGCCTTTTTGATCTTGCGGATGTTGATGCCGTCGTAGCGGATCTTGCCGTCCTGGATGTCGTAGAAGCGGTTGATGAGGTTGGTGATGGTGGTCTTGCCCGCGCCGGTGGAGCCTACGAAGGCCACCTTCTGGCCGGGCTTGGCGTACAGCGAAATATCGTGCAGCACCGTCTTTTCGGGGGTGTAGCCGAAGTCCACGTCGTAGAAGCGGACGTCGCCCCGCAGGCGGGTGTAGGTGATGGTGCCGTCGTGGTGGGGGTGCTTCCAGGCCCAGACGTTGGTCCGCTCGGGGTATTCCTCGAGGGTGCCGTCGGCGTTCTCCCGGGCGTTGACCAGGGTGACGTAGCCGTCGTCGGTCTCGGGCTCTTCGTCCAGCAGGGCGAAGATGCGGTGGGCGCCCGCCAGGCCCATGACCACCATGTTGACCTGGTTGGACACCTGGCCGATGGCGCCGGCAAACTGCTTGGTCATGTTCAGGAAGGGCACCACGATGCTGATGTTCAGGGCCATGCCCGACAGGCTCAGGTTGGGCGCGCCGTTCAGCAGCAGAGCGCCGCCCGCCAGGGCCACCACCACGTAGGTCACGTTGCCCATGTTGCCCAGCAGGGGCATCAGGATGTTGGCGTAGCGGTTGGCTTTTTCGCTGTTTTCAAACAGCTCGTCGTTGACCTTGTCAAAGTCGGCCTTGGCGCCCTCCTCGTGGCAGAACACCTTGATGACCTTCTGGCCGCTCATCATCTCTTCCATAAAGCCTTCGGTCTTGGCGATGGTGATCTGCTGCTGGAGGAAGTATTTGGACGAGTGGCCGCTGACGTAGCGGGCGGTGAAGAACATCACCACCACGCCGCACAGCACCACCAGGGCCAGCCAGATGCTGTAGTAGATCATGATGCAGAACACGCTCAGCAGGGTGATGGCCGAGATCATCAGCTGGGGCAGGCTCTGGCTGATGAGCTGGCGCAGGGTGTCGATATCGTTGGTGTAAAAGCTCATGATATCGCCGTGGCTGTGGGTGTCGAAGTAGCGGATGGGCAGGTCCTGCATGTGGTCGAACATCTTCTCGCGCAGCTTGGCCAGGGTGCCCTGGGTGATGATGGCCATCAGCTGGTTGAAGGCCGCGCCGGCCGCCAGGCTGATGACGTACAGGGTGATCAGGATGGTCACCAGCCGGAAGATGGTGCCGGATGCGGCGGCCCAGTCGCCGGTCTTATAGGTGGACTCCACCACGGCGATGGCGTTCTGCATGAAAACAGAGGGCATCGAGCTGACGATGGCGTTGACCAGGATGCAGCCGATAGTCACCGGCAGCAGGACCGGGTAAAAGGAAAATACGGTGCGGATCAGACGGGGCATGACCCCCTTGGGGGCCCGCTTGCCCCGCTCGGTGGTTGCATTATTCGGCATCCTTGTCACCTCCTGCCTGAGGATTATTGGACTTGCGGTTCTGGGTGAGGTACAGCTCGCGGTAGACGTCGTTGGACTGCATCAGCTGGTCGTGGGTGCCGATGGCGGCGATGCGGCCGCCCTCCATCATGACGATGCGGTCGGCGTCCTGGACGCTGGCCACCCGCTGGGCGATGATGATCTTGGTGGTCTCGGGGATGAACTTCCGGAAACCCTGGCGGATCAGGGCGTCGGTGCGGGTGTCCACCGCGCTGGTGGAGTCGTCCAGGATCAGGATCCTGGGCTTCTTCAGCAGGGCGCGGGCGATGCACAGGCGCTGTTTCTGGCCGCCCGAAACGTTGGAGCCGCCCTGCTCGATCCAGGTGTCGTATTTCTGGGGGAACTGCTGGATGAACTCGTCGGCCTGGGCCAGGCGGCAGGCCTCCTCCATCTCGGCGTCGGTGGCGTTGGGGTTGCCCCAGCGCAGGTTGTCCTTGATGGTGCCCGAGAACAGCACGTTCTTCTGCAGCACCACGGCCACCTGGTTGCGCAGGGTCTCCAGGTCGTACTTGCGCACGTCCACGCCGCCCACCTTCACGCTGCCTTCGGTGACGTCGTACAGGCGGGGGATCAGCTGGATCAGGCTGGACTTGGACGAGCCGGTGCCGCCCAGGATGCCGATGACCTCGCCCGACTTGATGTGCAGGTCGATGTCGGACAGGGCGTTGCGCTCCGCCTTTTTGGAGTATTTGAAGCTGACGTGGTCGAAATCCACGCTGCCGTCCCGGACCTCGGTCAGGGCGCCGGCGGGGCTGGTGAGGGTGCTCTCCTCGCTCAGCACTTCCACGATACGCTCGGCCGACTCCTGCGACATGGTGATCATGGTAAAGACCATGGACAGCATCATCAGGCTCATCAGGATCTGGAAGCTGTAGGTCAGCATGGAGGACATCTGGCCCACGTTCAGGTCCAGGCCCATGGTGGTGATGACGGTGTAGGAGCCGTAGGACATGACAAAGACCATGCCCGCATAGACGCAGAACTGCATCATGGGGCCGTTCAGGGCCATGATCCGCTCCGCCTTGGTGAAGTCGCGCTGGACGTTCTCGGCCGCGGCGGCAAACTTCTTTTTCTCGTAGTCCTCACGGACGTAGCTCTTGACCACGCGCATGGCCTGGACGTTCTCCTGCACCGAGTCGTTCAGGGCGTCGTATTTGCGGAACACCCGGCGGAACAGCGGGGTGGCCGCGCGGATGACCAGCAGCAGCCCGATCAGCAGCAGGGGAATGGTGAACAGGAAGATCATGGCCAGCCGCCCGCCCATGATAAAGCCCATGGCAAAGGAAAAGACCAGCATCAGGGGGCAGCGCACCGCCACCCGGATGATCATCATGTAGGCCAGCTGGACGTTGCTGATGTCGGTGGTCAGGCGGGTGACCAGGCTGGACACCGAGAACTTGTCGATGTTCTCAAAGGAATAGTCCTGGATCTTGTAGAACATATCCTTGCGCAGGTTGCGGGCAAAGCCGGCGGAAGCGTTGGCGCAGGTGGCGCCGGCCGCGCCGCCGAAGATCAGGGAAATGACGGCCATCACCAGCAGCACCGCGCCGTAGCGGACGATGACGTCCATCGAGCAGCCCGCCTGCATCTGGTTGACCAGGTTGGCGATCACAAAGGGGATCGCGCACTCCAGGACGACCTCCACTGTCACCAGCAGGGGCGTCAGGATCGAGGTCTTCTTGTACTCGCGGATGCTGCGGGACAAGGTCTTAACGATCGAATTCATGCCTCGTGTACTCCTCCTTACATACTTGCATTTGTTCTTGCGCGAACATTTCGGCTGCGAACTAATCAGGGCCGGGGCTCTGGGCGCCGGCCGCGTCCAGGTTCCGGATCATGGCGGCCAGCGTCTCTTTGAACAGCTGGACCTGCCCCTCCGACAGCCCCCGGGTCAGCAGCATCTCGGTCTGGCGCAGGCAGGCCCGCACCTCGGCGTCCAGCTCGGCGGCCCGCGGGGTGGGCACCAGGTTTTTCAGCCGGGCGTCGCTGGGCACGCTCTCCCGCCGCAGCAGGTCTTTTTCTTCCAGCTGCTGCAGGATGCCGGTGGCCGTCGAGCGGCTGAGGCTGAACACCTGCTCCACATCCCGCTGGAACACCGGCCCCTCGAGGCAGTGGTCCATGATGTAGAACATCACCCTGCTTTGGATGGCTGTGATGCCCAGCCCCTGCAATGTGACGTTCAGCCGCCGTTTGAGCATACGGGACAGCAGGTTGATCTGTGCGCCGCAGTCCTTTTCCAATGTATCCCACCCCCTTGCGTCCAGGGAACCCCCCTGTTTATAGTTCGGGTACGAACAATAGATTACAGATTTTTCATGGTATTGTCAAGGATGTGCCCCGGAACTTTCACAGTTTTTTCACTTGCAGTCTTGCACAAAAATCATCGTTAAACTTTGTACAAAGTGTGGGTCGGCGCTGCGCCTCCCCGGAGCGGTTTCACTCTCGACAAACCGGCCGCCGGACGGTATAATAAGGAACGGACAGCGTTTTAGAGCAAAGGAGAGATTTTGTATGCCGCGTCACATCCAGCCCCAGATCCGTCCGGCTTTTGTGGAGCAGGCAGTCCGCAGCAACTGGGCGCTGACAAAGGTCATCTCGGTGTTTGCAGTCGGGGTAGAACTGTTCAATATCATACGGGTCATCTTTTATTCGCCGTCCGGCCTCACGACCCCCAACAACTGGACCTACTTTGCCTTTTACGCCAGCCTGTTTTTGGCGGCGGCCGTCTTTTTGTGCGCCGACGCCCTGGGCAGCCGGAACCTGAGCCTCAAGGTCCGCTATGGCATCCTGCAGTTTGCCGGCAGCTTCTTTGTGCTGTGGCAGGCCCTGTTTGCGGCGTTCGACCTCAGCACCTCCCTCTCGGTGGGCAAGATCAGCGGCGTGGCGACCATGGTGGCCTTTGCCGCCCTCTTTCTGATGGAGCCCGTCTATGCGGTGGTGAACATCACGGCGGGGTACCTGATCATGCTGGCCTACCTGGCCACCCTGAACGACCCGGGCGCGGTGCTCAACTACGTCATCGTGGGCATGATGACCCTGGTGATCTACTTTGCCCGCTACCACGGCATCTGCACCGAGCTGACCCAGGCCGGCCGGATCGAGGACATCAACCGCGCCCTGGAGGAGACGGAGGAGCAGTTCCGCCTGAGCAGCGAGCAGTACGACCTGCTGCTCCGGCAGGGCAACCTGATCGCCTTCCGGTGGGACATCAAAGAGGATGTGATCCGCTTCAGCCCCGCGTGGAAAGACGTGTTCGACCTGCCCCAGCAGATCGACCACATCCGGGACAAGGTCGAGACCGGCCAGCGGCTGAATGACCAGCAGAAAAAGACCCTGCTGCACTGCCTGACCGAGGCTTACACCACCGCCGCTTACCAGAAGCAGGAGGTGCTGCTGCCGGTCAAAGGGGGCAAAGAGCGCTGGTTCGAGGTGCACATAGCCTTCCAGCACGGCAGGGACGGCCAGCCGGTGGTGGGCGTGGGCCTGCTGTTTGACATCATGGACCAGAAGGACCGCATCCTGGAGCTGGAAAAGGAACTGTCCATGGATGCCTTTACCAGGACCCTGAACAAGACCGCCCTGGAAAGCTACGGCACCCGCCGCCTGGCCCAGCTGGAGCCCCGGCAGCAGATGGTGCTGCTGATTTTGGACATGGACGACTTCAAGACCATCAACGATACCTACGGCCACCAGGCGGGGGACCACGTGCTGGTCCAGCTGGCCAGCCTGATGAACGCCCTGGCGCCCGCCCGCTGCCGGGTGGGACGTCTGGGCGGCGACGAATTCGCCGCCATTTTCGACCCGCCCTGCACCCGCACCACCGCCGAAAACTACGCCGCCCGGCTGATCGAAGCCGTGCGCAGGATCGAGTGGGAGGGCAAGCCCCTGCCCGCCGCCTGCAGCATCGGCATTGCGGCCTGCCCCGGCGGCGGCACCTACGACGCCCTGTATGCCGCTGCCGACAAAGCCCTGTACGAGGCCAAGCGGCAGGGCAAGGGCCGGTATTGCTTCGCCGCCGGCCAGCCGTGACCTTCTTGCTCAAAAACAATCAAAAACAATCAAAAACAATAAGAAGCCCCCGGCTCATCCGTGAAGATGGGCAGGGGGCTGTCTGTTGTTGAAAAGGGGGACTTTCCGGTCAGAACTTTTTCCAGGTCTCGGGCACGAACAATAGCAGGAGCGGGAACAGCTCCAGCCGGCCGGCCAGCATATCGAAGGTCAGCACCAGCTTGGAAAAGCCGGAGTACAGCCCGAAGTTGGTCATGGGGCCCACCCCTTCCAGGCCGGGGCCGATGTTGTTGAAGGTGGCCGCCACCGCTGTGAAGTTGGTCACCAGGCTTTTGCCGTCCAGGCTGACCAGCAGCACCGACACCGCAAAAAGGATCACGTAGGCCGCCACAAAGACGTTGGTGGAGCGGATGGTCTCCTGGTCCACCGGCTTGCCGTCCACCCGGACGGGGGTGACCACGCTGGGGTGGAGGGTCTGGGCGATCTCCTTGCGGATGCTCTTGGCCAGGATGACCAGGCGGCTGATCTTCATGCCGCCGCCGGTGCTGCCGGCACAGGCGCCGATGAACATCAGCAGCACCAGGATGCTCTTGGCAAAGGAGGGCCACTGGTCAAAATCGCAGGTGGAAAAACCGGTGGTGGTGATGATGGACCCCACCTGGAAGGCCGCCTGCTGGATGGCCGTCAGCAGATCGGGGAACAGGCCCCGGATGTTCCAGCTGATGAGGGCGATGGCCGCCAGGATGACCCCGAAATACCAGCGCACCTCCTCGATCAGCACCTTGCGGAACTTGCCCCGGATGAGGTAGAAGTAGGCGCTGAAGTTGACGCCGAACAGGATCATCGAGATGGTGGTGACCACCTGGATGTAGGGGGAATAGCTGGCCATGCTGTCGTTTTTGATGCCAAAGCCGCCGGTGCCTGCCGAGCCGAAGGTGATCAGCAGGCTGTCCATCAGGGGGCAGCCCCCCGCCAGCATAAAAACGATCTGGATGACGGTCATGCCCAGGTAGATGGTGTAGAGGATGGCGGCGGTCTGGCGGACGGAGGGCACCATTTTTTCCACCTGGGGGCCGGGGCTTTCGGCTTTCATCAGGTTGACATGGCTGCCGCCGGTCAGGGGCAGCACCGCCAGCAGAAAGACCAGGATGCCCATGCCCCCGATCCAGTGGGTGAAGCTGCGCCAGAACAGGATGCCCATGGGCAGGCTTTCGACATCGGCCAGCACCGACGCGCCGGTGGTGGTGAAGCCGGACACCGTCTCGAACAGCGCCTCGATGGGGTCGGGGATGGCGCCCGACAGCACGAAGGGCACCGCCCCCATCACACTGATGAGCACCCAGGTCAGGGCGGCGGTGACGCAGCCCTCCCGCATATAAAAGATCTTGCGGCGGGGCTTGATGCGGGTCAGCGCGCCGCCGGTCAGGCCGCACAGCACGATGGTGAACAGGAACACCTGCAGCACGTCCCACTCCCCGTAGAGCGCGCTGACCAGGGCGGGCAGGCCCATCAGGGCGCCCTCGCACAGCAGGATGTAGCCCAGCAGCCGGAATACGATGGCGTAATTCATCTGCGCGCGCCTCCCTGCCCGGCCACGATGTCCCGCAGGTCATGCAGGCCGTGCTGTAGGGTGACGACGATGACGGTATCCCCCAGCTGGATGGTGTCGCCGCCGCGGGGGATGATGATCTGGTCCCCGCGGGTGATGCAGCACAGCAGCAGGTTGGGCTTCAGGTGCAGCTCGCTCAGGGGCACGCCGGTGGCCGGGCTGACCTCGTGGGCGGTGAACTCCAGCGCCTCCACCCG
>OEQP01000176.1_pt1 | contig 9842 bp, 9 predicted proteins | sample 1539791 | NCBI WGS metagenome assembly OEQP01 (sample SAMEA3891866, study PRJEB23780) | metagenome | biome: terrestrial biome; feature: animal house; material: Caecal content | place: Italy | collected 2015-05-05
AACTGAAGCAATTTCGCTGTTTCCTGTGTCAAATTTGACACATCTCAAATTCAGAAAAAAACTCCACCAGATTCTGCAAAGGAGTGTGAAGGGAAGCACTCCTGCAAAAAGAATTTACGGTGGATTCCTTGGAAAAGAAAATCGACAAGAACGAGGGTGAAGTTCAGCAGTATTATGTGGAAGGAAACCTCGAGGTAATCATCATATTTGACCTGGTGCTTGAACTTGCCAGACGCAACCAGCGCGGTTCACACTACAGCGGAGTGAGCGTTTTCTTCAATAAAATCCGCTGCGCCGACTGCGGTAGCTGGTACGGCTCAAAGGTCTGGAATTCCACGGATGCCTACAAAAAACCATCTACTGCTGCAACTACAAATACAGCGGCGAGAAGTGCCACACTCCCCATGTTATGGAAGGCGGTAATTGTGTCGGTGTATAATCAGTTGGTCAGCAAGAGGAATCATCGCCAACGCCAAAATCATCCTGTAGACACTCTGTGTGACCACGGCCTTAGTGGAAGAGAAAGCGGACATGGCAGTCCTGGTGGAAATGACACAGAACATCGTAGTGGAAAATGTTCTCATTGCACAGTGCCAGGACGAATACCCAAAAAGCTGCAACGACTTGGTGGAATGCTACAATGCTACAAAGGCACGATACGATGAGCTGGTTGACGCTATCTCCGCGAAAGAAATGCAGAGCAAACGGTTGGCAGACTTCATCCGGAACCTCAAAGCCCAGGACGGTATCATCTGGGGATTTGACTGTGGCCTTTGCGGGTGCATGGTGGACTTCGTGACCAAAGCATCGTGGTGACATTCAAGGACGGTACGAAAATCCATGCATAAATACAAAAGCAGACAAAAAGCACTCGGTTTTTACACGAACTGAGTGCTTTTTGCGTAGAGTGATTGTAATTTGTGCAAATTTCGCCCGAACGGTGTGATATTTTCGCTTTAGGCGGTGTATGTATTTCGGATTAAACGGTGCGGTTATTTCGGATGAACGGTGCGTTTCGGATCTGCGTATGATACAGTCTTTTCTGCAGCCTCTGCTGCAAGAAAGAAGTATCATTTTCAATGCAAAACAGCACGACCATTCTTGGCATCATCGAGATGCGTCTCAAGGGCATTTCCTACGACGATTGCCGCAACCGCTACGGTGTTGGCAACAGCACCGTAAACCTCATCATGACTCGATATCTGGAGAAGGGCGTCCCACTGGAGGTTCTGAAGCAGATGCCGGCTGAGGAAGTCGAAGCATCCTTCTACCCGCCCTCCAATGTCCGCAGGAAGTCTGAGGACATCATGCCGGACTACGAGGCCATCTATGACCGCCTCCACCGGAAGGGCAGCAAGGCAAACCTTTACTTCCTGTGGCTCCGATTCAAGCAGGAGCATCCCTCCGGCTACCAGTACACCCAATTCTGCCATTACTTCAACCGGTATGTCAGCACCCACCATGGGTCCCAGAGCCTTCGTATGGCCGTGGAGCGGGTTCCGGGAGAGCGGGTGTACATCGACTGGGTCGGCGACCAGCCGGAGCTTCTGGTGGACGCTCAGACCGGCGAATTACGGAAGGTACATATCTTCGTCACCACCGTCGGCGTCAGCAGCATGATCTACGCCGAGGCCTTCCCCGACGAGAAGCTGCCCAGCCTTATCGCCGGAACCGTCCATGCCCTGGACTACTATGGTGCGGTTCCCAAGTATCTGGTGCCTGACAACCTCCGTGCCGCCGTTACAAAGCATACCAAGGACGAGCTGATCCTCAATTCTGCATATCAGGATCTGGAGCAGTTCTATGAAGTGGTGATCCTTCCGCCTCCTGCCCGGAAGCCCAAGGGCAAGGCAACGGTTGAAAAGGGTGTTCAATGGCTGGAGACCCATCTGCTGGAAGATTTGAAAGAGCGGGTTTATTACACCATAGAGGAGCTGAACCGGAATGTCCGGCGGATCGTGGATAACCTGAATGGCCGAAAGATCCAAGGGCAAGGTTTCTCCCGGAGGGAGGCATTCGGGAACTATGACAAACCGAAGATGCGCCCACTGACCAACGGACATTTCTCTCCCTGTGAGTACCGGTATTTCCAGAAAGTCCCCAACAATTACCATCTGCTCTTTGACGAACATTACTATTCCGTACCTTTTTCCATGTACGGTCAGCCTGCTTTTCTGAAAGCAACCATGGCGGAAATCCGAATCTGTGACCGGAATAACAAGCTGGTTTGCACCCATAGGCGGTCTTATACCACATTTCCCAAGTACATCACCAAGACGGAGCATATGCCCCAGGCGCATCGGTTCTACCAGGATGTGAACGAAAAGAACGGCGATTACTACCGCCGCTGGGCAGCAGGTTTCGGCCCTTATACCGCCAAGATGATTGATACGGTTCTTCTTTCCAACCAGCACGAGGAGCAGTCCTATAACAGCTGCAACGGCATCCTCCACATGTGCACCGGCCAGTCCAAGCTGCTGGTGGAGGAAGCGGCCCGGCTCTGCGTGGAGGGCAATGCCTGCCGGTATTCCTATTTCAAGCGGTGCCTGAAGCAGCTGACGGAGCGCAGTCAGGAGAAGGCGCAGCAGAAGCTGCCGTCCCATGAGAACCTCCGTGGAAAGGAGTGCTATAAGTGATGACGGATATCCTTTCTACCGAAGACTATGAGCTGTGCAGCAAGCTGAAGGCCATGCGCTTCTCCGGCATGGCAGAGGCATTGGAAGAATTGCTCCGGGATCCCAATTCCGACCTGATCCCCTTCCGGGAGAAGGTAGGACGGCTGGTGGATGCAGAATGGGATCTGCGCTACAACAAGAAGCTGAACCGCTTCATTAAGAAGGCCACGCTGAAGTATCCCCATGCCGATCTGGACGAGACGATCTACGACCCGGAACGGCTGCTGGATACCAGAATCATTGAGGAATTATCCAAATGCAAGTGGGTGGAGCAGGGGCGGAACCTGATGATTACAGGTCAGACCGGCTCCGGCAAGAGCTACCTGGCAAACGCCCTGGCCATCTGCGCCTTGCGGCAGTTCAAGACCGTGAAATACTGCAAAGCCAGCCAGCTTATTAACGAGCTGAACCGGGCCGAGGCCATGGACAATTACCGGGAGGCCCTGGCGAATCTGGTGTCCTTATAGCATGCATTAATTACTTTTGGCTACTAAACGGTGGAAATACGCTCAGTTACCATGCTATCTATCCTTGCAGGAAAGGCTTTTTTGGTTATATGCGGATGATAAGTAATGTTATTAGTGGGATTAGATGAGATCCGATTGGAACGGTTGTTTGTAATAGAGTAATAAATTCAACTCATTTCTGAGCTTGTGATACAGATTTGTAATATATACAGAAAAAAGTATTGCCAATTTTTCCATAAATAAATATAATGTTAACAAAGAGGTGTTTGTACATTTTGAATGATTGACAACGATTGAGATGTGAAAGATATGGAATTTTACACTGAGAAGAATTGGCGTTCTATACGCAGAAGGTCATGTTGAAGGCCCAATTAAAAGGAAACAGCGAAAGAGTTGGTAGCGGAACGGTATAACAGAGAAAAAACAGAAAAACTTGGGAATAAAGGGGCAAGGTACAAGCCTATAATTCTTAACAACGATAGGGTATCTGCGGCTGAACTTCAGAATCGAACCGAGCCCAAAAGGAGTCAGCAGAAAATATACCGTGCTTGCGATATCACAGAAAGAGACCTCGAGTATATTATTTCATCCTCTATTCCGGTAGATAGGCACGGGAACCTAACTCCGAGCAAGGCATCAAAGCTGCACGCACAATTTGCAGGTAAGAGATTCAGCCGACAACACATAAGCGATGTTTTGGCAGGAAAGACTGAGGTTAGTCGGTTCGACTTGATCACTTTGAATTTTTTTATTTATTCTCAGACTCTCAACAATTATACCAATGCCAAAGCAAGATATATGTCTTTCATTGAAACAACTAACAGATATCTTGGACAATGTCTCTTTGGAGAACTTTATATCGCCAATCCCTATGAGTGTTTTGTATTGATGTGCATTCTTTCTGAAGACCCATTGGGTACTTATGCTGATGTTTTGGAAATGTCATACGAACCAACAATGAGCGTGTATTAATGCATCGGTCAAAACTATTGGAAGATGTAATGGTCTCCACAAAATAAGGGGAATGCGGGCAAAATCCTGGGATGAATTTGTTACTTTGCCTGAACTCCAACGTGCTCATGCCGCCCAAAGAGATTTAAATCTGCGTTTGTCTGTCCCGGTGTATGTAGAGTCTAACGATCCTAATAATGACAACAGAAAATCTCGCTTGCTTGCCCCCAATCACTTGCGAGCTGAATTATCCGTTAAGCAGCCTTTCTCTGAAATGGATCTGACGAGACTTGCTTTTTACCTTCCTGATCCACTCTAGCCAGCAGCAATGACATATGCTACCGAATTAATCACCGGATGATCCCCTGGATGTAAATTTGCTACAGACTTATCCAGTGTGTTATTCACCCATCATGTGTTTTGGTTTCAATTGGCCGGCTATGCATAAACCCATCAAACCAGTCAATTTCTGGGAATAGATACACCTTGCCGGCAGAAAGCATAAACTATTTAGAACTCGTTAGCCATTTTCATTCAGAGAGTCGGTTTCAAAATCCCCAAAATCGGCGTCGATCTGTGAAATCCATTTTTATTTTCGTTTGCACAAAGTCTATAACAAAGAGGAGATGTAGAAAATGAAAACAATCGTTAGCGTTCTATTGATTATGGTTCTCTTATTTTGCATGTGTGCTTGCAGTCAGACTTCTCAGCTAACATGGGAGGAGCAGTACGGGTTAGGCATATATTACTTGTCTGAAAACAAATGCGCTGAAGCTATCGATGCATTCACAGAAGCAATTAGCATCGATGGAAGGCGGCCAGAGAGCTATATCGCTCGTGGAAAAGCTCACCTGTTTTCTGGGGATGCTGAGGAGAATTTTTCTGCCGCACAAGCTGACTATGAGGAGGCTATTGATTTGGACAGCACCGTTGCTGATGCATGGTTGGGACTGGCCGATGTGTATATTCGTCAGGGGAACTGGGAACAGGCCAGTGAAGTGTTGCAGCAGGGCCTTGAAGCAACAGGTGCCGATCAAGAGATTACTGATAAGCTTTCAGAAATAGCGAGTCACCAGGTCTTTGATTCTGCGGGGAATTTACGAATTTGGATCATCGATGACGGGGGTGGGATCGAATCCTATTTCTTTTATACCTATGATAAACAGGGGAGTAAAACTTCCATTACGGGATTTGATTCGGAAGGAAACCGTACAAGCCACATAGAGTGTGACTACGACCAAAACGGAAACCCGCTGGTAGAAGAGGGGGTTTATCATCAAAGCGATGGCGATCTAGGGGTGAAGGAGAACGAGTATGATGCTTCTGGGAATTTGATAAAATCTACTACTCATGTGGATGACTCACTGGATAGCGCAGTGGACTCCTATCATATTTTTACCTACGACACGGAGGGGAACCTTATCCGATGCGAATATTTTTATGGTAATGGAAAGCTCTTTTGGACTATTACTTACACGTATGATGATGGTGTTAAAATTAAGGAGGAGCGATGTGGCGATTCTACTTCCCTATATTACTGCAAATTCTTCGAATATGATGATACTGGTCGACTGCTTCGTATGAATTGCTATGACAGTTGCGAAGAATTGGGTGGAGAGCTTTCTTATTATATTGTCTACTCTTATGATACAGAAGGAAACTGCAAATACTCAGAGTGGTTTAATGCACTGAACAATTTAAAAAAAGTGGAATTTTATGATAGTACGGGGAAAAAAGTTGAATATTTCCCATGAAAGCATAATATGCTGCGGTTTGTTCGGCCAACACAAAAGTGTAGCTGTCAGATCTTGTTGCGCGGATCAGTTCATGAGAGCGGAGTTATTTTTCCGTGTTGTATTCAGTGGGGACTCTTGCAAGGGAAGGCTTCATTGTTGGACACCGCCCATGATATTGCGTAACAAGCTTCTTTTATCCTAAGCTTTATGCCTCGTGTGTTCCTATTTTAGATGTGTGGACGCCCACAGCGATCGGGTGTCCTTCCAGAACAGTGCCCTGCCACCGTTCTGATACTGGCCTATCCTACAATAAATAAAGGAGAAATAGCAGATGAGTTATGATAATGAAAACATTTCCGCCGAAACAGTATTGCCGGATGATTCAGCAGGAGCGCAACCATCCGAAAAAGTTGGGAGCATAAATGTCGCAGAAGAAACAAAGGCCGCGGAACAACACCGGACCAGGAAAAAATACCCTATAATTTTAACAATTGCGGGAGTTTTGGTCGTTGCCGTAATTGCGGTAATTCTGCTAATGAGGAGTGGAAGAACTGAAGTATCTGCCCCAGAAGAAGGAATTATTCTTGCATATCTAGATGGGAATGGAAACGGTTATATACCAATGCGCAACGGAAAAGTTATTGAAATTGAGGAGAATTTGGAGAGTGCATTTATCACTGAGGATATGCAATATCTTTTTGTTTTTTTAAAGGACGGTACGTTCTATGTAACTGATCCTGAACAAAACAATCGAACCATCGTCGCAGATCATGTTTCGCCGAATAGCGTGTGGAGGAGAAGTGATGGGATTGTGTATGAAGACGAGGACGGCATTCTATATAAGGCGTTATTCCCAAAGCTTGAAAGTATAGAGATTGGTAAAGTCGCTATGTTTAAAATGGCTCTAAATACCGTAAGTCTTATCTATGTATCAGATAGCGGAGAAATTTTCACCATGGCTGCGAATAGTGAGGAAAGGATAAAAGTTGGCCAGATTGATAACATGGCTGTCTATGAGGACGATAGTGTGTCATATGGAGAATATGATACACAGGTGACGCTAGAGATGTTGTCTGATGATTGCCAAATATATGCTTGGGAAGAAAGAAGCAAGGAGGGCACAACCGTTTATTATAACGATGGTGACAATAGAAGTTGTTTTATTTGTGAATCGAAGTATGGGTGTGATATAGCTTTCTCAGAAGATAATAAGCTAGCTGTGGTGGCAGATGAAGTAGGCAACGGATTGTGGATAAAAAAAGCTGGTGAGGACGCTGTTGAGGTGAAACTACCAAACGAAATTTCTAGCTACCCTATTATCTACACGAAAAATGGACATTTGAATATTGAGAAAGCTGTGGATGTTGAATCAATTTATGTTGCAGCCCAGATGGAATCCGACTATATCATTTATAATATCACGCTTGATGGAGAGCGAGAGCGGATGCTTTCTAAAATAAAAGACTATTATATTTGCGATGGAAATATATGGTACCTGGATTCTGAAGGAGATTTTTACTATGGAAGACTTGATGGAGATGAAATTGTAAATTGTAAAAAAGTTGATAGTAATGTGAATTCCTTTGAAAAAAACATTAAAAATTATGTCTACTTCTGGAAGAACTTTGACGATATTGAGAGGAGGGCCACGCTGTATTGTTATAAAGTGGGGTCTGAAGAGGCAGTGATGGTGGCCTCTGAAGTAGCCTGTTGGCATTATGATTATGATTTAGGAAATGTGTACAGTGCTGATCAGGCAACTGTCTATTTTTTGAAGGATACTGAGGAAATAGAAAGTGTGTATTCCGACTATGGCACACTGATGAAATGGACATATGGAGATGAATCACCAACAAGGATTGCAAGCGAAGTAATGAGACGTTCTCTATATACCGGTTATCCAGCCGGCTATCCTGTTGGTATGATCGATAACGGCAACAGATTCTGGTATTTGAAATACTCATACATGGATTCGGATGGCCATCCTATTGCCAACTTGATGTACTTCGACGGTGAAGGTGCGCAGAAAGTCAAAGCAGACTTAACAACAAAAAATTGGTATTATTAAGGGGGATGAGTCTTTGCATAATGTGATTTCCTGACAGTATTTTATTTATAAAAAGTTAATTACATAGAATGCATCTGCAATTTTCATAATGAGTTTTTGTAAAAGAAGGGATTAATATGAAGAAAAACTTTCCTAACAGTTTGAATATAATACTTATTTTAATGTTGGTTTCACTATTATCTGTTTCAATAACCGGATGCAAGTCTTCACTTGGTGAGAATACAATTAAGAGTGCATTTGACCAATATGTTCTTCCTATCGGAGAAAGTGTAGAAATTGAGAATATAGAGATTCTCAGAAGATCCAAGGAAGATAAGGAAGATACTTCTTTGTGCCAAGTGGAAGCTGTCGGAGAGACTGCCACTTATATGATTTATTTTTCCGTTGAATATAAGTATTATGAGAAAGGCGGCTGGATTTTGGAAAACATATATCCTGCAGATACTGATGAGTGGACTGCCACATATAATGAAACTGGTATTAAGACAGTTGAAGATGCATCAGAGGATGTATATAATGTTTTTCCGGCAATGCCAATTGCATATAATTCTATGACCTATACCTGGGAGGAAAACAATTCTCCGAGAAGAGTCAGCACGGATAACGATGGGGAACAGCTTGCACAGGTTTTTAATGGGAGTGCATCATACGAAGATGATTTTTGCACATTCAGTGCTCCTTTCCAGTTGATATATTTTTTTGATGTCTCATGGCAAGAAAGTGAATTTGTTGCGTGCTGGTCTCCAGCCTATAGTTACAGCGGGTTGCTTAAAGATGTTAATGATTGCTTGCGCCTTGACCTTAGTGGAACTTGGGTCGGGGAGTCTCCGTATGGAGCACCTCTGGTGTTGACGCTTGACATGGATGAAAGCGGATACCCGTACGGAGAACTAAAATTTGAAGTGGAAGCTGACAATTTTAGTCATTACCCGAGGGGGGTAGGTCGAGGAGATATCATAGATTTAGGGTGTAGCAATATGACATATAAAAGTTCAGGATATTCAGGATATGAGAATTACTGGACGTCACCTAATTTCGACTTATGTGGATATGGCAATCAAAACTATTGTGGCTATGGAACGGATTGGGTATATTTACAAGATCTCGTTCTGGATGTAAATAATAGGACATTGACAGGGCACTATTGGAGAACGTATGGAACTGATTTTGATGTGGTCTTAACTTGGAAAGGGAACTGATTAAAAGCAAGCGCTTAATAATTCCCTGCCTGATATATAAGGCAGACCTGTGAGATAATATCCCCGATTTGAAAACATAGTGAGTTTTAAGAAACCAGGAGTTATTGGTATCAAATGGAAAAAGCACTGGCAATACGGAATTCTTATCGAGCACAGCAATGGGCGATGCTTAATCAGAAGTGCAACAGCAACGGACAGACACGGCGGTCGTTTTGTCTGCAGTCTTAGTCCGTTCTATTCAGTCAATATTGTGGATCTATAGAATGTGCACAGCTACTATTTCGCCTACGGATATACAGATCTGCACCTGGTTATTTATGGATTCGGTGCAGTTGTAGCTTAGAAATATGGAGGTTAGCTGAGCGAAAAGCGTCTATTCTTTTTCTGTGTCTGCTGGATCTCCAGAGGTTCTGGTGCCTTATGAAAGAAAGTCAGCTGGATTAGAAAATGGCCATCTTCCAGGGAATGCCGACAGAATAATTTTAAAATAGAGTGCGGAGATTGTGAACCTAAAACGCTAGCTGGAACATATGCACGAGATTTTTCTCAACGCGTAGAGAGCCTGGCGTAAAGGGGGTGCGGACGAAATTCTGTCCAGAATTTCGTCCGCACATTCAAATAGGCATTCTCGACCGGCGCTGACATTACTTAGGGCAATACCGCACAGAAAAAAGTGCCAGATACCGTCAAGGTAAGCGTAAAACCTCCCCGCGGCTTGAATTGCGGGTCAGGGCATGAGACAATAT
>OEQP01000182.1_pt1 | contig 9811 bp, 9 predicted proteins | sample 1539791 | NCBI WGS metagenome assembly OEQP01 (sample SAMEA3891866, study PRJEB23780) | metagenome | biome: terrestrial biome; feature: animal house; material: Caecal content | place: Italy | collected 2015-05-05
CGGATGCCTTTGTGATTGTGCAGGAGGCCCACCAGGTCCTGGGAGACGGATTCCTTCATTATTCCAAAGACGCCCTGTAAGAAAGGAGCGCGCCATGAAAAGATGGACAGGGATTATCTTACTGGCTTGGATATGCCTGCTTCTTTCCGGCTGTGATTTCTGGCTGAACGGCAGCTACAGCTCCGTTACACCGAATCAGGGGAATACAACGGCGGGCAATCAGGGAGATGAGGAAATTTATTCCTATGGAGACTTGCGGGAAGCTATGGAGAATATGGTTGAATTGGGTGTGCAAAAAGTTACGTTTTCTGCTTCCCGCTTTGATGCCCAAACACTGGAATCCTATATGCAAAGAGTCACGGAACACATTATCACAAACAATCCCGTGGGTAATTTTGCGGTGGAGCAAATATCCTACGACATTGGCAGCAGCGGGGGCAGACAAGCCATTGGGGTGAATATCACTTACAGCCGCACAAAAGCAGAAATACTGGGAATGCCGGTGGTGGCAGATATGGATGAGGCTGTGGAGCAAATCCAAAATGCCCTGGCAAGCTGCGAGGCAAGTCTTGTTATGCGTGTGCAGGCCTATGAGCAGATGGATATTGTCCAGATGGTTCAGAGCTACGGAGCGCAAAACCCCCACATCTGTGTGGAAATTCCCCAGGTTTCCGTAAGTACTTACCCGGAATCCGGAATTGACCGGGTTGTGGAGCTGTCCTTCGTGTATAAAAACAGCCGTGAGGTGCTGCGGAGTATGCAGCAAACCGTCCAGGATTCCTTTACAGCTGCCCAAAAAAGCTTGAAAGCGGAGGATACGGCCCTTGCAAAAATCGGCAAGCTGTATACCTATGTGATGGAGCGGCATGAAAATACAATGGGAACATCCATTACTCCGGCCTATAGTGTTCTTCGGTATGGCGTTGGAGACAGTAAAGCCTTTGCAGAGGTATATGCCGCCCTGGGCCGCTGGGTTGGACTGGACTGCGAGACAATCACAGGAACCCGGAACGGCGAAGCCTGGTGCTGGAATGTGATCTGCATTGACGGTACCTATTACTATCTGGATCTGGTGCAATGCTGGAAGAGTCAAACCTACCAGCTGAAAACCTTTGATCAGATGACAGGATATGTATGGGACTACTCGGCATATGGGGAGGACGGACCCCCTGCCGGCGAGCAAATCCCCACAGTGCCGACCGAGGAGACACGGTCCCCGGAGGAAGAAGCGGAAGGGGAGACCCTTCCCCAGGAGCCGATTCCCTCGGAGGAGGCTACAACACCTCCTCAGGAGCCGGCTCCCACCGAGGAAATACCGACAGATACTCCGGAATAACCGCCCGGATTGGCGTCAGGAAGAATTATTTATATTTTTGAAAAAAAGTGTTGACTTATGAAAAAAATGTGCTATAATTCTTCTTGTTCCGCGGGTGTAGCTCATCCGGTAGAGCGCCACCTTGCCAAGGTGGAGGTAGCGAGTTCGAGCCTCGTCACCCGCTCCAAACAGATTAGGAACGCACTGCGTTCCTAATTTCATATGGTACCGTGGCCAAGTGGTAAGGCAAGAGTCTGCAAAACTCTCATTCCCCAGTTCAAATCTGGGCGGTACCTCCAGAAAAAAGTCCTTGAGATTTCTCTCAAGGACTTTTTTCAACTAAATCCGTCCTAACGGACGGGATAAATCCATCTTCGATGGGTGAAATCGCTTCGCGGTGAAATCCGACTTCGTCGGGTTAGAGGACGGATTTAATTTCATCTGCGTAGCAGATTTCATCCAAGCTTTGCTTGGATTTCACCGTGCGATAGCACGATTTCACTTATACTTGCGGCTTTGCCGCTTTTATGCTATAATATATTCAAAGGTGATAATATGAAATTTCAATTCAATGTGAATACTAACGATCAGGATTATTTGGATTATAACAAGTTTTGGATGTTGCGGTCGCATTATGGTAAAAAGCAGATGACAACTTTTAGAATTATTTTTGCTGTAATTTTTGCTGTAATTATTGGTGTATATATTGTTATCTCGTTGTATGGAGGCAACTTTACTTTCGATACTTTTATTGGAATAATTCCAATGGCTATTTTGTTGATTTTATTTGAGTTGTTGCTTTCTCCGGTATTTGTTTTATTCCTAAAAAGCCAACTAAAGAGTCTGAAGAAAAAAGGAAAAATGGGATATTCTCCTTCGTCTGTCATTGAGTTTTATGAGGATGTTTTTATGGAAACAACGCCCGATAATAAGACCGAACAAAAATATTCGGTTATTGAAAGGATAAGTGTTGTTGACAATAAAGTGGTTTATATTCATGTGAACAATATTATGTCGTACATATTACCTTTTTCTTGTTTTGAGTCAAAAGAACAATATAATGAATTTTTTGAATTTATAAAGACTAAATGTTCAAATATTGATATATATTAAGGGGAATCCTCGGTTTTTACCCAGTTCTTTTTCGGATACGAATGACAAAATCCCACAGCTTCGGCTGTGGGATTTTTTCGTACCAAAAAGGCCTCCCCGAAACCGGGGAGGCCTATGCCGTATTCAGAGTTTCCTTAGTGCTGTCCGCAGCTGCCGTGGCCGCAGGTGTGACCTGCGTGGCTGCCGCAGTGATGTTCGCCTTCCCCATGGTGATGGCTGCACTGCACATCGGGATTGTAGGAAAGCTTGTTTTCCAGCAGAGCGGCTACCGCCTCATCTGCGTCCCCGGAGACACCGCCGTAAAGCCGGATACCAGCCTCCTCCAGCGCCATCCGGGCACCGCCGCCGATGCCGCCGCAAATCAGGGCATCCACCTGCAGGCCGGAAAGAACCCCCGCCAGGGCTCCGTGGCCCTGCCCGTTGGTGTCCACCACCCGGGCGCTGACAACCTGACCGCCTTCCACGTCGTAAACTTTGAACTGAGCGGTGTGACCGAAGTGCTGATAGATTTCTCCATTTTCGTAAGTAACTGCAATTCTCATGGTATGTTCTCCTTTTTCTATTTTGTAGGCTTCCTGTTTTCTGGGGCAGCAGCTTAAAGGGCAGTCTCCGCCGGCACATAGCCGGTAGTCGCCCCCCTGAATCCGGATGGGCAGCCCCATCACCAGGGCTTTTGCTATGCGTTTTCTGGCCTGAGCGTAAATGCCCTGCACCGTAGCCCGGCTCACCCCCAGAAGCTGAGCACATTCCTCCTGGCTCAGATCCTCCCAGTCCATAAGCCGGAGGGTCTCCACCTGTTCAAAGGTAAGCACCACAGGAGCGCCCCCTCCCGGTGTCTCGGGATAGAAGGCCAGGGACTCCGGCAGCTGACATACCCGCCGGGACTTTACAGGTCTACCCATGGCATTGCCCCCTTTCTCTTCCGGTATGATGCCATTGTAGCGCTGTTTCTGGCATATGTCAATAACTACCGTAAAAAAGAATCCCCCGGAAAATCCGGGGGAGGATCAGGTCTGTAAGCCGGGTTCTGTTTTGACAGCCATCTATCTAGTCCCGGAATTGCTCCCGGGATCCAGCCACCCCTTGGGGACGGCCGGGCAAGCCTTAAGTCCCACACACGGTGTTGCTTCGGATAGAGTTTACATCTTAAAACCCATGTCTCCATGGGCAGGGTGCGCTCTTACCGCACCTTTTCACCCTTACCCTCCGAAGAGGGCGGTATATCTCTGTTGCACTTGTCCTGGGGTCACCCCCGGCGGGCGTTACCCGTTATCCTTGCCCTGTGAAGCCCGGACTTTCCTCACCCGGACCCTTTCGGGTTCCGGCCGCGGCTGTCCAACCTGGTCCGGAAGCTATTTTACCCCATCCCCGGCGGATTGTCAAATGTCTTGCAAAATCTTTTCTCAGGGGATATACTATGGGCATAGAGAAACAGAAATTTGGGAATCACGAGGGATTGTTATGGCAGATACATTTACACAGTATTTTGAAGGACTGAAAGATAAGAAAATTCTGGTGCTGGGCCTGGGGGTGAGCAACCGGCCGCTGGTGCGTCTGCTGCTCCAGGCCGGATGCCAGGTCACCGGCTGTGACCGTACCCCCCGGGAGAAGCTGGAGCCGGAGGTACTGGAGCTGGAAAAGCTGGGCTGCACCTTGCACTTGGGGGAGAGCTACCTGGAGGGGCTTTCCGCCGACGTGGTGTTCCGCACCCCGGGTATGCACCCGGGAAATCCTGCCCTGGAAGCTCTGAGAGCCTCCGGCGCGGAAGTTACCTCGGAGATGGAGGTGTTCTTCCAGCTTTGTCCCTGTAAAATCATTGCCGTCACCGGCTCCGACGGAAAAACCACCACCACGACCCTGATTTCCGAAATGCTGAAAGCCCAGGGCTACCGGGTGTGGCTGGGAGGCAACATCGGCACCCCCCTTCTTTCGGAAATTCCCCACATGACCGCCGGCGACATGGCGGTGGTGGAGCTGAGCTCCTTCCAGCTGATGGATATGGACAGAAGCCCCCAGGTGGCGGTGGTCACCAACCTGGCTCCCAACCATCTGGATGTCCATAAGGATATGCAGGAGTATGTGGAGGCCAAGAAGAATATCTTCCGCTACCAGGATGAAACCGGAGTGCTGATTATCAACGGGGACAATGCCATCACCGCTCCCTTCCGGGGCAAGGGCAAGACCCGGTTCTTTACCCGCCAGGGACATACGGACAACGGGGCAACCCTGGAGGATGGCTGGATTTGCCGGGACGGGGAGAAGGTGCTCTGCACCCGGGACATCCTCCTGCCGGGGGTACACAATATCGAGAACTATATGGCGGCAATTCTTGCGGTGGAGGGACTGGTGTCCGACGAGAATATCCGCCAGGTGGCAAAGACCTTCGGGGGTGTGGAGCACCGGATTGAGCTGGTGGTGGTGAAAAACGGGGTAAAATACTATAATGACTCCATCGCCTCCTCTCCCAGCCGTACCATTGCCGGCCTGGAAAGCTTTTCCCAGAAGGTGCTGCTGATTGCCGGCGGCTACGACAAGCACATCCCCTATGACGTGCTGGGGCCGGTCATCTGCGCCCATGTGAAGAAGCTGTACCTCAACGGCGCCACGGCGGAGAAAATCCGTCAGGCGGTGGTGCAAGCCCCTCAGTATCGGGAAGGTTCTCCCGAAATTGCCATGTGCGGTGATTTGTACCGGGCGGTGGAGGCGGCCTCCCGGGAGGCTCAGCCGGGGGATGTGGTGCTGCTTAGCCCCGCCAGCGCCGGATTTGACCAGTTCAAGAACTTTATGGAGCGGGGCAATGTGTTCAAAAAGCTTGTAAAGGAGCTGTAACCATGGATTTGCGGCAGACGGCAGCAAAAATGCGTGAAATCATTCCGGTAAAATACTGCGGCGCAGTGATAGTGGCGGCAGGTTCTGCCACCCGGATGGGGAGCATTGACAAGGTGATGGCCCCCCTGGGAGGAGAGCCTATGGTGGCCAAGACCATCCGGGCCTTTCAGGAAAGCCCGGTCATCTCCGAGATTGTGGTGGTGACCCGGCAGGATTTGATTCCCCGGATGGAGGAGCTGTGCCGGGAATTTCCCAAGGTAATCCAGGTGGTGCCCGGGGGCGCTGACCGGGCGGCTTCCGTGGAGGCGGGCATCGGAGCCCTTTCCAAAAAAGTGAAGCTCATCGCCATTCAGGACGGCGCCAGACCCCTGGTGTCCCAGCCTCTTATTGACAGAACTGTCCGGGCTGCCCACAGCTTTGGGGCAGCGGTGCCGGGAATCCCGGTGAAGGACACCATCAAGTCGGAGAACAAGGGCTTTGTGGGAGAGACCATTCCCCGGGAGACGCTGCGGGCCATCCAGACCCCCCAGGTGTTTGACGAGGCCCTGATTCGGGGAGCCCTGAAAAAGGCAAACCGGGAAAAGCTCCCCATCACCGACGACAGCTCCGCCGTGGAGCTTCTGGGAATGTCGGTGAAGATGGTAGAAGGGGAGGAGAAAAACATCAAAATCACCACCCCCCTGGATTTGGAGATTGCCCGGGTGTTTATGGAGGCGGAAGTATGAGAATCGGACACGGATACGATGTGCATAAGCTGGTAGAGGGACGCCCTCTGATTCTGGGTGGGGTGAGGATTCCCTATGAGCTGGGACTTCTGGGCCACTCCGATGCGGACGTGCTGCTTCACAGCGTGATGGATGCCCTCCTGGGAGCTGCGGCTCTGGGGGACATCGGCCGCCATTTCCCCGATACGGACCCGGCCTACAAGGGTGCGGACTCTCTGGAGCTTCTGAAGGAAGTGGGGAAGAAAATTGCCGCTGCCGGATACCGGGTAGGGAATGTGGATGTGACCATGATTGCCCAAAGACCCAAGCTGAAGGATTATATCCCGGTGATGGAAAATAACATTTCGGAGGCTTTGGGGGTATCCCGGAACTGCATCAATGTGAAAGCCACCACCGAGGAGCACCTGGGCTTTACCGGGGAGGGACTGGGAATGTCCTGCCATGCGGTGTGCATTCTGGAAGAAATATAGGAGCCAATCACCTTCCGGGACGGGAACCTCCCCGGAAGGTGATTGATTTTTCTCCGGGAATTTATGAAAAATGTGTGAAACCTATTGCTATCCATCCGCCAATCCGCTATAATGGTACGGATAATAGGGTAGTTATGCAGAAAGTGTAGCCTGTTTTGAAAACAGGCGGAAAGGGGAACAGAAAAGGACATGGAAGCCATTGAAAATTTGTTCCAACAAGTGGGCAGAATGCAATGGACAGACTATCTGGACATTATCATTGTTGCCTTTCTGATTTATTGGCTGCTGCCGCTGCTGCGTACCACGGGCACCGGGAGAATTGCCAAGATTGTGGTTGCCATACTGGTTGTGGCATCCTTGACGGAGGTTTTGAATCTATATACCCTTCGTTTCATTATCAATCAATTTCTGGCCATTGGCCTTTTGGCATTGGTGGTGCTGTTCCAGCCGGAGCTGCGGCGGATGATTGACCACCTGAGTAACGTAAAGCTGAAACGGCTCTTCTCCGGGGAAAAAATCCAGGAGGAGATGCTTCCCATCATTGCCCAGACGGTGCGGGCCTGCGAGGTGATGAGCCGGGAGAGGGTGGGCGCCCTCATCGTATTCGCCCGGGACAGCCGGCTGGAGGAGTACTTCAAAACCGGCACCATCATCAACGGCCAGGTTTCCGAGCAGCTGATTCGCAACATCTTCTTCCCCAAGGCCGCCCTCCACGACGGGGCTATGATTATCCGGGACGGCTGTATTGCCGCTGCCGGCTGCGTGCTGCCCCTGTCCGAGAGTGACCGGCTGAGTGCGGATCTGGGAACCCGGCACCGGGCCGGTGTGGGCATGAGCGAAAACTCCGATGCGGTGGTGGTGATTGTCTCCGAGGAGACGGGTGCCATCTCCGTGGCCATCGGCGGTATGCTCAAGCGCCACCTGGCACCCCAGACCCTGGAGCGGCTGCTGCGGAACGAGCTGTGCCACGACCAGCCGGAGCAGGAGCAAGGCCTGGTGGTAACCCTGCGGCAGAAGCTCCACAAGTGGGACAAAGGAGGCCATAAGGATGAAAAATAAGGTACTTACCGCGCTGTTTTCCCTGGCGGTTGCCTTCGGCCTGTGGCTGTATGTGATTACGGTGGTAAGCCCCGGCTCTGAGGCTACCTTCTACAATATCCCTGTGGTTTTCCAGGGGGAGGGAGAGCTGACCAACCGGGGGCTGATGATCGCCTCTGAGGATACCCCCACCGTGACCCTGAAAATCGCCGGCAACCGCTCGGATTTGAACAACCTCAACTCCTCCAACATTACGGTGATTGCGGATGTGTCCAAAATCTGGGAGGCAGGGACTGCCACCCTGGACTATACCGTTTCCTACCCCGGCAACATCCGGGAGGATGCTTTGAGCATTATCAGCAAGAGTCCCGGCAAGATTGAGCTGGATGTGGAGGAGCGGATCAACAAGACCGTCAATGTGGTGGTGGACTACATCGGCTCCGTGCCGGAGGGCTTCATCTGCGACAAGGATAACATTGAAATGGATATCTCCACCGTCCGGGTCACCGGGCCCAAGCCGGTGGTGGACCAGATTGAAAGCGCCAGAATCCAGGTGGATTTGTCCGGAAAGACCCAGACCATCTCCGACCGGTTCACCTACACCCTGTGCGACAAGGACGGCAACCCGGTGGATGCCCAGATGATTGAGACCAACGCCGAAGCGGTGAACATCGTGCTGACCATCCAGCGAGTGAAGACCATTCAGCTGGTTGTGGAGGTAAAGGACGGCGGCGGCGCCACGGCCCAGACCAGTACCATCACCCTGGACCCCTCCAGCATCATGGTGTCCGGCAGCGAGAGCCTGCTGGAGAAGCTGGACAGCCAGTATGTAATTGGCACCATCGATCTTGCCATGATTCAGAAGGATACGGAGCAGGTTATTGCCCTGGAGCTTCCCGAGGGCATTAACAACGAAACGGGAATTACAGAAGTAACGGTGAAGGTGGAGTTCCCTCAGTTGGGGACCAAAACCCTCCAGGTCAACCGATTCCAGGCCAGGAACGTTCCGGCGGGATTGAATGTGGAGTTTATCACCCAGAATCTGGAAATCAAAATCCGTGGCCCCAAGGCCCAGGTGGAGGCCATTACCGCCAATGATGTGACCGTGGTGGTGGACTTTACCGGTGCGGAATCCGGCACCATCAAGCTGAAGGCGGAAGTGGTTTTTGATGCAGAGTTTGGAGACGTGGGTGTGCTGGGCAGCCCCAGTGTGACAGCAACCCTGACGGAAGAATAAAATCTGGAAAAGGGGAATCTTGCAGTGATCAAAAGTATGACGGGATACGGCCGTGCCGTGGAGACGGTGAACGGCAGAGAATTTACCGTGGAAATCCGCTCTGTGAACAATCGCTACCTGGACTGCTCCGTGCGCCTGCCCAGAAACCTGGCGTTCTGCGAGGATGCAGTGAAGCAGGCGGTGAAGGCCTCCATTTCCAGAGGCAAGACGGAGGTGTATGTCACCCTCCGGACAGAAAGCGGCGAGGAAGTCAAAATCAGCCTGAACAAGCCGGTGGTGGAAGGATACCTGGAAGCCATGGGGCAGATGGTGAAGGAATACGGGGTGCAGGACGACATTTCCGTGTCGGTGCTCTCCCGGCTGCCGGATGTGTTTGCGGTGGAAAAGCCCCAGGTGGACGAGGAGCAGCTGCAAAAGGACTTGCTGGGCGTGGTCTCCCAGGCCCTTGCAGGTTTTGATGCCATGCGTACCACCGAGGGCAAGGCCATGGCAGAGGATTTGCGGAGCCGCGGTCAGACCATCTTGCACCTGGTGGAGCAGGTGGAAGCCGGCAACGGCCAGACCGTGGCGGACTACCGGGCCCGGCTGGAGGCCAAGCTCCGGGAGGTGCTGGAGAATACCGCCATTGACGAGGGAAGAATCCTGACGGAAGCGGCGATTTTCGCAGACAAGGTGGCGGTGGACGAGGAAACCGTCCGCCTGCGCAGTCACCTGAGCCAGATGAATACCATGCTGGAGGGCGGCGGCGCCGTAGGCCGGAAGCTGGATTTCCTCCTCCAGGAGATGAACCGGGAGGCCAATACCATCGGCTCCAAGTGCACGGATGTGCGGCTGGCCCGGGTGGTTGTGGACATCAAGGCCGAGCTGGAAAAAATCCGGGAACAGACCCAGAACATCGAGTAAGCCTATGGAAATGAAGCTCATCAATATCGGATTTGGCAGCCTGATTGCAGCCGGACGGGTGCTTTCGGTGCTGGAGCCGGACTCCGCCCCCATCAAGCGGATGGTCCAGGCGGCCAAGGACGCGGGGACGGCGGTGGACGCCACCCAGGGCCGCAAGACCAAGGGCGTGATTGTCACAGAC
>OEQP01000183.1_pt1 | contig 9809 bp, 8 predicted proteins | sample 1539791 | NCBI WGS metagenome assembly OEQP01 (sample SAMEA3891866, study PRJEB23780) | metagenome | biome: terrestrial biome; feature: animal house; material: Caecal content | place: Italy | collected 2015-05-05
ATGAAAAACAGGAAATACATACAGTATTCCCCTGTTTTCCATTCTTTTGTCTGACGAAAAATCTCACGCTGCCAGCTCTTGCCTATTTATTCAGAGCTTCCCTATAAGGAGGAAATACCAATGAAAATTGCAATGGCTTGTGACCACGGAGCGGTGGAGCTGAAAAATAAGCTGAAAGCCCACCTTCAGGAGAAGGGCATGGAAGTGGTGGACTTCGGCACCCACACCACCGACAGCTGTGACTACCCCGACTATATTGCCCCTGCCGCCCGGGCGGTGGCCTCCGGGGAGTGTGACCGGGGCATCGTCCTGTGCACCACCGGCATCGGCGTGTCCATCGTTGCCAACAAGATCAAGGGCATCCGCTGCGCCCTCCTGTCCGACACCATGACCGCCCGCCTCACCCGGGAGCACAACGACACCAACATGATGGCCCTGGGCGCCGGAGTCACCGGCCCCATGCTGGCCCAGGAAATTGTGGATATCTGGCTGGCAACGGAGTTCTCCCACGCCGAACGCCACCAGCGCCGCATCGACAAGGTGATGGCCCTGGATAATCTGTGACATACAAAAACCACCAGTAAAAGAGAACCAATTCATCAGGACAGAGGCGTACTACCCGTGCGAGGATAGTAAGAACTGTCCTCACCGGGAGAGGTGCCATAAGAGCAAGGAGAATCGGATTGTCCCAGTCAATCAAGATTCCACAACGAGGTGTTACGCAGCCTGAATGCACCGCGAAAATCAACGGAGGATTCCATTCCTGGAATCCTCCGCTTTTTTCGGGCTGTTTCTTTACAGCCTCTGTAACCATATTTTATCAGCATTTGAATAGGGCACCATGGCAGGGACATAACAAGAATTGCCAGGGGCATTGCAGAAAGATTGTGGATATCTGTGGGTTTATAAGAAGCTGTGTCAGCGCGTCCTTAAGTATACCACGCGAAATCTTGGCCGGCAGGACAATACTGAAAAATCAGTGGAAGGGTCACTGATTGAAACGAAATTCGAGAGATCATCTTCAGATACCCAACGGAAATTTCGTAAAATCAGGAACGTTTTATAAGGCATCCCTGACCACTCTGCGGTTTCAATCGCTCCATAGGCAGCGACAGGAAAAACAGTAGGGGAGGGATATTCCAGAATATCTTCCACGTCAGCCATTGCAAAAAAGCGTTGACCGAGGGAGTCGGCGAAAAACAAAACTTGATTCACCTGTCCCCAACGGCGAGTATTGAAACGCGAATTGGTGCCGAAGGCGACGAGCCCTTTTTCATCGGCGATACGATTGTGCGCTTCAAGCACCTTCCGAGGAGACAGCTTGTTGAATCGATTGTGTTGGGCGAATCCTTTCGGGGTGACCGCAGTGAGTCTGAACCCAAGGGTAACATTGTTGCGTACATCGTTCATAATCATTCCTCCATTTCAAATTCTGACGGCTTGTATATCAGCTGGAATACCAGCTTGTCTACATCGACAGAATAACACACAACCAATGAAATGTCAAGTAGAAAAATAAAAAATATAGAATAAATATATCTGTATCAAATTAAATAACCACTTGAATATGTTCGGTTTTTATAAGAATAGAAATCCAATAACATTTTGCTTAAAAAACGGCCACGGTCAACTGCCAGATTTGTTTGGGAACAAATGCTGCAGATCAGCTAGCTTCTGCCTACCTTATCTGTTCCAAATACCTCGTGGTCATAACATCGGCCACGAAAAAGAGGAATTCCTGGGAATCTTTCATATAGGGAGGATGTGTCTTGTGGTAATGATATAAGCAAAACCAGTATCCTTCTCACATTTGTCACAGCATAGGTACAGCTGCAGGATTTCAGGATATTTTCCGACTGTAAAATAGCAACGAGTTCCCGGCGGATGCGCCTCTTGCCAATGATCTGTCCACACGCTTTGCAGCAATCTTCCTCGTCATCCAATGCACTGCGTTAATGTTTTTTCAGGAGCCCTCTTTGCGAGCATTCCTTGACACGGTCCCAGATACCGTTGGAGATTTTACATGCAGAATATAATCTATTCGACTGCTTCATTGCAGAACGGCAATATCCATGTCAGGCAATCTTTAATTTTACAGCCGGACACCGGAACTGAGGGAAAGATCTGTTGATCTTCTTTTCTCGGTTTCCGGTGTCCGGCATTTGTTTTTGAATGATTCCAGAAAAGGCTGCGGCAAACGCCGCAGCCTTTCTCTTATTTTGCGTATTCCACAGCCTTGGTTTCCCGGATGACGTTGACCTTGATCTGTCCCGGGTATTCCAGTTCTGCTTCGATCTTCTTGGCAATGTCCCGGGCCAGGATGATCATGTTGTCCTCGGTCACCTGTTCCGGCTTTACCATAATCCGCACTTCCCGACCGGCCTGGATGGCGTAGGCCTTCTCCACACCGGGGTAGGAGCCGGTGAGCTCCTCCAGCTTCTGCAGCCGGCGGATATAATTTTCCACATTCTCCCGACGGGCGCCGGGACGGGCAGCAGACACAGCGTCCGCAGCCTGCACCAGAACGGCAATCACCGTCTTGGGCTCCACATCTCCGTGGTGGGCTTCGATGGCGTTGACCACCACCGGGTTCTCCTTGAACTTCCGGGCCAGGTCAGCACCCAGCTGCACATGGCTGCCCTCCACCTCGTGGTCGATGGACTTGCCCAGGTCGTGAAGCAGTCCTGCCCGCTTGGCCAGGGCCACATCCACACCCAGCTCCGCCGCCATCAGGCCGGCGATGTGGGAAACCTCGATGGAGTGGTTCAGTACGTTCTGACCGTAGGAAGTACGGTACTTCTGACGGCCCAGAATCTTCACCAGCTCCGGATTCAGGTTATGCACATTGGTCTCGTAGCAGGCCCGCTCGCCTTCCTCCCGGATGGTGCGGTCCACTTCCTTCCGGGCCTTTTCCACCGTATCCTCGATGCGGGTGGGGTGGATTCTGCCGTCTACAATCAGCTTTTCCAGGGCCAGACGGGCAATCTCCCGGCGCACCGGGTCAAAGCTGGAGACGGTAATGGCCTCGGGGGTATCGTCGATAATCAGATCCACACCGGTGATGGTTTCCAGGGTGCGGATGTTCCGGCCTTCCCGGCCGATGATTCTGCCCTTCATCTCGTCGTTGGGCAGGGGCACCACGGACACGGTGGCTTCTGCCACATGGTCGGCGGCGCAGCGCTGGATGGCGGTGGAGAGAATCTCTCTTGCCTTGTTGTCCGCCTCGTCCTTCAGCTGCTGCTCGATTTCCTTGATCTTCATGGCAGTTTCGTGGCGAACCTCGGACTCCACACTGTCCAGCAGAAACTGCTTGGCCTGCTCCTGGGTCAGGCCCGAAATCTCCTCCAGCTTTTCCAGGTGCTGGGCTTTGATTTTCTCCACCTGCTCCCGGGTCTGGGCCACATCTGCCAGGCGGCTTGCCAGCTCGGCCTCTTTCCGCTCGAAAGCGTCGGCCTTCTTGTCCAGGGATTCTTCCTTCTGCTGCAGGCGGCGCTCCTGCTTGCTCAGCTCGGAACGGCGCTCCTTCACTTCTTTTTCGTGCTCGGTACGGGATCTATGAATTTCGTCCTTGGCTTCCAGCAGCATTTCCTTTTTCCGGCTCTCACCGCTGCGGATGGCTTCGTTGATGATCCGGGTGGCCTCCTGCTCCGCAGAGCCAATCTCCCGCTCACCTACCCGCTTGCGGTAGTAAGTTCCTGCGAAAAAGCACAAAATGCCTACCAAAAGAACGCCAATGACGGCGAAAACAATTTCCAATGGTCCCATAATTTCTGCACACCTCCTTTTTGTAATCGGTATCCCGAGGTGGGCAACAGGGCCACATGATGTTGAATTGGCAAATGAACCGCCAGAAGGCGGATTGGATTCAGCACAAATGAACGCCATGGGGCGCAAATACCCATTCGGGCAAAAGATGAAACGCCGGGGCAACTTCCACATCGGCGCACACAATACCAAATACATTCTACCTGTCTGCACCCAGAAAGTCAAGCACATTTGCACAAAAATCAAGGAAACCTCCGGGAACTTTCCGGCTATCTGGCAAACTCCCGGCCGTGCATTTTCGTTGACAACGGAAAAACCCCATGATAAAATACAAAATATATCATCTGCGGGTGTGGTGGAATTGGTAGACTCGGTGGATTTAGGTTCCTCTGGCATAGCCGTGCAGGTTCGAGTCCTGTCACCCGCACCAGAAAAAAGGACAAGTCGTTGCGACTTGTCCTTTTTTCAGTGAAATCCACCCTGCGGGTGGGTGAAATACCGCTTGGCGGTGTGAAATCCGGGCTGCGCCCGGGTGAAATCGCTGAGGCGGTGGGTGGATTTTATTTCACGGAAAACCGGAGGTTTTCTATTTCACCAAAGGCGGAGCCTTTGGTTTCACGCTTTGCATAGCAAAGAATTTCACCTATTCTTTTTGAACAATCCACCTTTTGGGTGGGGGAAATACCGCTTCGCGGTGTGAAATCGCTGTGGCGGTGGCTGATTATACCCCGGAAAAAGTGGTTTTCAGGCAGGTTTCGTAGGTTTCGCCGGGCTGGAGAACGGCGGCGGCGGGTTTTTCTTCCCATAGGTTGCCGCCCTCTGCGGGGCTGGGGGTGGACTGCCAGGGTTCGATGCATACGAACTGGGGCTCTCCCGGGGCGCTCCAGATGAGCACATAGGGGTAGCCGGAGATGTCACAGGTGACGCTTCTTCCCGTGTCCTTCTCCACCAGGGCCAGTTCTTTGGAGTGAAGGCCCACCATCATGTGGCTGTCGTTGGCAAACAGCGCCCGGTTTACGGGGATGGTCTTTATATTCTTTCCCAGGTAATAGGTGCGGTCGGTGAGAAGGCCCTCTGCGTTTGTGGCAATGCACACCGGGGACTCGGCCTGGGAGAAGCGCAGCTCGTAGTCCCTGTGTCCCGGGGTCATGGGAATCCGGAAGGCGGGGTGGTAGCCGATGCCGAAGGCCATGGCTTCCGGGTCGTGGTTTTCCACCCGGAGGGTGTGGCGGAGGGTTCTGCCCTCCAGGGTAAATTCCGACACCAGCCGGAACCGGTAGGGCCACCGGGCCAGGGTGGTTTCGTTTTCCCGCAGCTCCATTACGATTTTATCCTCCGTATGGGAAACCAGGGTGTGGGGCAGCTCCCGGGCAAAGCCGTGGCTTTTGGCGGGAAATTCCTGGCCCTTGGCGATGAAGCTGCCCCCCGGCACCTTGCCGGTATGGGGGAACAGGATGGGGGCGTGGTACTTCCACACCGCCGGGTCACCCTGCCACATATACTCGGTGCCGTCGCCAATTTCCCGGACACTAAATACCTGAGCGCCCTGGTCGGAGACCGTCACCTGCAAAATGCCGTTGGAAATGGTATATTCCATAATGTCCTCCTCAAATTAACGTGAAAAGAAAGTAGATAAGTACCACAATGCCCAGGGCAATCCGGTAGATGCCGAACACCCGGAAGCTGTGGCTGCGCACATAGTCCATAAGGGCCTTGATGACAAGGAAGCTTACCAGGAAGCTTACCAGGCAGCCCACCACCAGCACCCCGATTTCCACACCGGTGACCGAGACCCCGGAGGCCAGGAATTTCACCAGCTTCAGGCCGCTGGCGCCCACCATGGTGGGGATAGCCAGGAAGAAGGAAAACTCTGCGCCTGCGCTGCGGCCCACCCCCAGCAAAATGGCACCCAGGATGGTGGAGCCGGACCGGGAGGTGCCGGGAATCAGGCTCAGGCACTGGAAAGCGCCGATGAGCAGAGCGGTTTTATAGTCGATGGCATGGACACTTTTGATTCTGGGGGCAATCCGTCCGTTCCCTTGCTCTAAGTACAGGAAGGCCACGCCATAGACAATCAGGGCGATGGCCACCACCACATAATTATAAAGGTGTTCCTCCATCCAGTTGTCCAGCAGCAGTCCCAGCACGGCGGAAGGGATGACTGCCGCAACCACCTTGAACCACAGCTGCCAGGTCTGATTCCGGGCTTTGGGGCTCTTTTTGGGGGAGAAGGGGTTGAGCTTGTGGAAAAACAGCAGCACTACCGCCAAAATGGCGCCCAGCTGAATCACCACCTGGAACATTTCATAAAATTCCGGGCTTACCTGGAGCTTTACCAGCTGGTCCAGAAGAATCATATGTCCTGTGGAGGAGATGGGAAGCCACTCCGTAATGCCCTCCACAATACCAAAGAGAACAGCTTTCAAAAGCTCTAAAATCACGTCCATAGAAAACCTCCTTGCTTTGCCGGGGACAGCCTCCCCGTAAATGGTATTGTTATCATACTCTTTGTATCCCACTTTTGCAAGCACAACTTGCTTCGTAACAAATTGGGGAAAAAGTCTTTACAAATTGTTAACCCCACATGGACTTTTTGCAGTATAATAGGATTATCGCAAATTGTGCCCCTTTTCGGGGAGGAAATACAGGGAGGTAATCCACATGGCTGTATCTGTTTTGGTTGTAGAGGATGAAAAGAATATTCAGGAGCTTTTGCAGCTGTATCTGGAGAAGGAGGGCTACGCTGTGACCGTGGCCTCCGACGGCGGGCAGGGGCTTGCCAAGTTCCATGCCATTCACCCGGATCTGGTGCTTCTGGATGTGATGATGCCGGTGATGGACGGCTGGAGCGTGTGCAAGGCCATCCGGGCGGAGTCCCAGACCCCGGTGATTATGCTCACCGCCAAGGGTGAGACCGACGACAAGGTGGCAGGCCTGAAGGCCGGCGCCGACGACTATATCACCAAGCCCTTTGAAATGCAGGAGGTGCTGGCCCGGATTGAGGCGGTGCTCCGCCGCTCCGACCGGAGCGGCAGCGAAGCTGCACCCCGGCGGCTCACCTTCGACAAGCTCACCATCGACATGGATGCCTTTGAGCTGACGGTGAACGGCAAGAAGGTGGATACGCCCCCCAAGGAGATGGAGCTTCTGTTCTATCTGGCCTCCTCTCCCAACCGGGTCTATACCCGGAACCAGCTGCTGGACGAGGTGTGGGGCTTTGACTACTTCGGTGACTCCCGGACGGTGGACGTCCACGTGAAGCGGCTGCGGGAGAAGCTGGAGGGGGTCTCCGACCAGTGGTGCCTGAAAACCGTCTGGGGCGTGGGCTACAAGTTTGAAGTCCAATGAAAACCACATTCAGCCGAGCCTTTTACCCGGCAGCCATTGTGCTGCTGCTGGCCCTGCTGCTGGTGGGCATTGCCCTGCAGGTTCTGGTCAGCGGCTACATGAAGAAGCAGACCTATGCAGATCTCAAATCCGATGCTGATACCATCGCCAACCTGGCCTCTGCCTACGCCACCTCTCAGGAGATGGACAGCGCGGATTTCCTTCTGAACCTGTCGGTGGCGGCCTCTGTGTCCGATGCGGATGCGGTCATCTGCGACAGTGATGGCAGGCTCCTTCTTTGCTCCGATGCACCTCTGGGGTGCAGCCATCAGGGCATGGTCATCAGCCAGGACTATTTGCAGCGGGTGTTTTCCAGCAAATATGAAATCAGCGCCGGAAATATTCAGGGGCTGTATGACGAGCCCCGGTATGTGGTAAGTGTGCCGATTTATTCCGGCTTGGGGGAGACTTTGGGCATTGTGATGGTGTCCTCCCCCATGTCCGCCAGCATGAGCTTTTTGCAGGAGATTACGGAAATCTATCTGGTGGTCTCTTTGCTGGTGGTGCTGGTGTCGGGGCTGATTATGTCCTATCTTGCCCGGAAGCAGAGCAATCCCCTGCGGGAGATGGCCAAGGCTGCCAACGACTTCGGCCACGGGGATCTGGCGGCCCGGGTGACGGTGGACCAGCGCTGCCCCATGGAGATTCAGGAGCTGGCCCTGGCCTTCAACAACATGGCTGCTTCCTTGCAGAAAAGCGAGTACCGGCGGCAGGAATTTGTCACCAACGTATCCCACGAGCTGAAAACCCCCATGACCACCATTGGCGGCTATATTGACGGCATGCTGGACGGCACCATCCCCCCGGAGCGGCAGCGCCACTATATGCAGCTGGTCTCCGACGAAACCAAGCGGCTCAGCCGTCTGGTGCGGAGCATGCTGGACATCTCCCGGCTTCAGGACCAGGGAGGCTATTCCGACGACAAGCTCATCCGCTTCGACATCTGCGAGTGTGCCGGACGGGTGCTCATTACCTTTGAGCAGAAAATCAATGCCAAGGACATTCAGGTGGAGGTGGATATGCCGGAGCATCCGGTGTATACCCGGGCCTGCCCCGACGCCATTACCCAGGTGATTTACAATCTGGTGGACAATGGAGTGAAGTTCTGTCCGGAAAAGGGCACCTTGTCCCTGCGAATCCGGGAGGACGGCTCCAAGGTCTATGTGTCCGTTGCCAACGACGGCCCCACCATTCCGGCAGAGGAGCTGCCCCTGGTGTTTGAACGGTTCCACAAGCTGGATAAGTCCCGTTCTGAAAACCGGGACGGCTGGGGACTGGGTCTTTACATCGTCAAGACCATCATCCTCTACCACAAGGAGAACATCTCCGTGTCCAGCAAGGACAACGTGACCACCTTTACCTTTACCCTGCCTCTGGTGAATTGAGGCAATCGCATTTTTCTCAGTGAGGTTTTTTTATGCAGGACAATCCGGAAAAAACCGAATACGACGGCTTCTATCAAACCGGCCCTACCCAGCCGGAGAAGAGCAATGCCGGCCCCATGTCCCTGGTGCTGATGCTGGTGATTCTTCTGGGGGGCATGATGATTGTGATGGAGATGATGGACTTTTCCATCCTGCCGGAGGCAAAGGTTACCCAGCCCCAGGACAGCGCCTCCCTGGAATTTTCCCTCAGTGTCAATGAGCCGGAGGTGACCGCCCACCAGGAGAGCGACACGGTATCCATGTATACCGTCCCCCAGGCGGAGGGAGGCGACACCCAGGGCATCTCCCTGAAGGAGGTTTACGCCGACAACATCGACAGCGTGGTGTCCATCACCAGCCGGTGCCTCTCCGGCACCACCTCCGGCATGGGGGTTGTGCTGACCCAGAACGGCTATGTGGTTACCAACGCCCACGTGGTTGCCGATTCTCTGGGGGTCACGGTGGATTTGACCGACGGAAGAAGCTTTCCTGCCACGGTGGTGGGCAGCGACTATCTGACGGATCTGGCGGTACTCTACATCTCCGCCGAGGATCTGACCCCTGCCAAGCTGGGAGATTCCTCCGCATTGCAGGAAGGGGAGAAGGTAGCCGGTCTGGGAAGCTCTCTGGCGCTCTCGGGAACGGTGGGGGGCACCGTGTCGGATGTCAGCCGGGAGATTACCTTTGAAGGGCGCACCATGGTGATGATTCAGACGAATCTGGTGCTCCCGGAGGGCAGCGCCGGCAGTCCCCTGCTTAACAGCAGCGGTCAGGTGGTGGGCATCAACGCCCTGCAGACCGATACCAACAGCACAGACGCAGACCCGGGGTGCTTTGCCATCCCCAGCGTCACCGTCAAGGAGGTGACCCAGGAGCTGATCCGGCAGGGCTATGTGTCCGGCAGACCCTCCCTGGGCTTTTCCACCCACACCCTTTCCGCTCTGGAGCAGCAGTTCTTCCGGCTGCCCAAGGGCGTCTATATCACCCGGGTGGATTCGGATTCCCCTGCCTATCAGGTGGGCATCCGCCCGGGAGACACCCTGCTGCAGGTAAACGGTCAGGCTATCACCACCACCCAGGAGCTGATGAGCCTGGTGTATACCCTCTCCCCCGGAGACCGGGCGGAGGTGGTATTCTACCGCAGCGGCTGGCGGTACACCGCCAACATTCTGGTTATTGAGAACCAGGGAAATTAGGGAATCTCTGAACAAATCGTCTGCGGCTGGAAAGCTT
>OEQP01000184.1_pt1 | contig 9807 bp, 6 predicted proteins | sample 1539791 | NCBI WGS metagenome assembly OEQP01 (sample SAMEA3891866, study PRJEB23780) | metagenome | biome: terrestrial biome; feature: animal house; material: Caecal content | place: Italy | collected 2015-05-05
GTGGAAGCCCAGAAGCGGTTACCATCGCGAGAGATTCCGTTGGAAACGAAGATAAATACCTATTATCACTTCAAAACCGATATTTTCAAACGTGAGATGACTTATTCGACCGATAAGTCTATTGCCGCCAATTTGGTAACGATTTCTGCCGATAGGGTATTCGAGGTAATTGCTTTGAATAAGAAAGGAATAAAGCCCGATACATTGGAGTCGGAAGCCGGAGCTCGTGCTCCCGAACGTCGTGATTTCGAAGACGTGGTGGGACAAGACAGTTTGACTCGCTTCGATAAGGCGAAGAAAAATAAGAAACGGAATAATAACGGAGGTAATAACAATCGTCGTCAACAGTCGGGCGAACGGAATAACCGTTCTAATAACAATCGGAATCAGAACAAGGCTTCCCGTGATGGAAATAAAAAGGGCGGAAATGACAATGGCAACCATACGGCTGCTGCTCGCAACGGTAGTGAAAACATTTCGTCTAAACCTGCCGCTTCCGATAAGAAAGAATAGATGGGCGTATGTGGAGGAACTTGGTAAATACAGGTATCGTTTGTCTTTTGCTGGGAGGCACGGTCTCCTGCGGGCGAACCGATGTGTATAACGAGTTTAATACCCTTCCTAAAAACGGCTGGTTCAAACGGGACGTACAACGCTTTACACCGGAAGTTCCCGATACCGTGAACCGGTATGATGTCTATTTGTCTCTGCGGCATAACGGAGATTATACGTATAGGAATTTGTGGCTTTTCGTTTCTTACAACGACGAGGGCGGAGTTTTGAAAACCGATACGGTAAATTGTGAATTGGCCGATGAGTTCGGACGATGGTCGGGCGGAGGTTGGGGCTCTTATTATCAGCAGGAGGTTTTGCTGAATGACGATTTCCGCTTTTCGGGCGAGAAGGAACATGTCTTCACTGTGCAACAAGCTATGCGGGACGATCGTATCAGAGGTATCTCCGACGTGGGGATTCGTATCGTTCCTCATGAAGAAAAATAAAACGAAATTGAAGCGTAAGATTCGGTAGCCCCCGTGGGGATAGACTTGAATTTTAGAGATGAATTCTTTGTAAATAATCACATTTCGGACTCATCGATGAGGTTGATACGATTCCTCTGTTGCGGATTTTAACCCCTCCGTCACTGCGTGCCACCTTCCCTATATGGCTGCTCCACACAGAGGAGGTTTAATACCTTTCTGCCACATTATTTTATCGAAAGAGAAGGATTACATTTACCCTTCTCCCTTGCCGTGTTCCGTAGCATTCGGGGAGTTGCGTTAGCAATAGGGGAGAGACCTCAGAAACGACAGTTTCTGAGGAGAGGGGTTAGATGGGTAAAAAACATAACTCCTCCTGATTTACCACGGAGTCATATCCTTGCTAAATTATCGACAGAGTCGTTATAACCGATAGGGCATATTCAGAAATGATAAGCCCTATTTTTGTCTATAAAAAGAGAGTTGCCCTTTACTCCCGCAAAAGGCAACCCAAGTTCTCAAAAATTAAAAGATGCAAATTGAGACTTTATATGATTGTTAATTCCCTTCCTGAAATTTTTGATTCATTTTCAACAGGTTTATCGTATAAGCTACTACATTTTGGGATTCTTGAATGACAGTGAGGTAAACGATTCCTACTTTGATGTAGGAGACTTGTTCCCGCATGTGACGTATTTCTTCCCGTTTGAGTACACCTAATTGATTGATGAGTATATTCCCTTGATTGTAGAGGGCGGCAAGATCTCCGAACGCATCTTTTTCGATCGATTGCCGGCTTTCCTCCAAGAACGATACGATCGATTGCGCTATCTCTCCAAAGCTGTCTTTCTGACTTTGCTCCAAAGGATTGAAATTATTGTCGGTATGTTCCAAACAAGGTTCGCAGGTTCTTTTTATGGAGTGGATAATGTCGTAAGAGAAATCGTTCCCTTGAAAATAATAGAGACCTTTTTCTAATCCTACTTTGTCATTCAAGTGGGAGACTCCTATGGTTCCCAACCGTTTTACTTGTTTGAAGTATCGCCGTTCCGTTTCTATATCGCCCATCGCTTTGCGCAGGGTTCTGTAACTTTCGTTGAGGAAACCGGTGGTGACTCGATGATATAGGTCGGCACTCCATTCGAGGACTTTGGCGAATTCTTCCCGGCTGAATTTTCTCAATAAGACAAGTGCTTCTTGCTTGTCTTTGTTGGCGACCATTTGTTGTGCCAGCGAGCTGTTTTTTTCTTGTTTTAGTTTTTTATTGTATGATATTTGGCTGTGTATGAGCATATAAGCGGCTAATGCTCCCAACAGGATAATAGCGATACTACCTCCGAAATAGACAATCATCGTCACTGTAAAACAAATCAAAAAAGCGGCTCCGGCCGTGAGAAACCAACCTCCGATAACGGAGATGACTCCGGTGATACGGTAAACGGCACTATCGCGTCCCCAAGCCTTGTCGGCAAGAGACGTACCCATAGCAACCATAAAGGTGACATAGGTAGTGGATAGGGGTAGTTTCAACGAGGTTCCCAATGCGATCAACAAGCTGGCAAGCACCAAATTTACCGAGGCTCTAATTAAGTCGAATGCCGCACCGTGTTCGAGTATGACTTCGTCTTTGTCGAATCGGGCGTTGAACCAAGTTCTGGCTTTGGGCGGTATGTTATTGACAATAAAAGAAGATGTATTTGTTGTCATGCGCACCAATTTACGAGCGATGGGAGAAGTCCCGAAACTTTCTTCTCCGGCTTCTTGGCGGGATAGGTCGAGAGAGGTTTTGATTACGTTATGTGCTTTTTTGGAGGTGAGCAGGGCGACAACCATAATTATACCTGAACCGATGAGGAATATGGAAGGCGTTGAAGCCGAATCGAGAAGAGAGGTCATCAAGTACTGATCGGGACTGACGCCGTTGCTGTTGGCGATGTAGTCGTGGTAGGTCGAATAACCGGCCAAAGGCATACCGATAAAGTTGACTAAGTCATTTCCCGCAAAAGCTAATGCCAGAGCAAAAGTTCCCAACAAGACGACTATTTTCAAAATGTTTATGCGACACCACATGAGTACTTGCATGAGTATTGTCGTGCATAGGAAGCAACAGCCTAAAAGTATTTGTGTGTTGTCGTGAATCCATTGGCGGTTTTCGGGAGTCATCAGCGTGGACTCTTTTAATCCCTTGATAAGTATGAAATAGATGATGGAGGTAGCCGCGAATCCGCCGAACAGCGCACCGAAGTATTTTAACTGTTTCTGGTAATTGAATTTGAAAATCAAGCGGGCGATGTATTGTACCAAAACACCAAAGAAGAAGGCGATGGCTACGGATACGAAAATGGCTACGATTACTTGCAGAGCTTTGTCTGTATTGATGAGGTCTCCCATTTGCAAGGCTCCTGCGCTATTTATCGTTTTCACGATAGCCAAAGCAAATGTGCCGCCTAACAATGCGAATATCATCGATACGGTGGTCGATGTGGGAAGTCCCATCGTATTGAATATGTCGAGTAAAACTACATCTGTGAGCATGACCGCCAACAAGATACTCATGATTTCGTTCATGTAGAAATATTGGGGCTGATATATTCCATGCCGTGCGATATCCATCATACCGTTCGACATGGAGGCTCCTACAAAGATTCCTATTGCGGCGACCGCCATAATTACTTTGAAGGGGGCTGCTTTTGCCCCGATAGCCGAATTGAGGAAGTTGACGGCATCGTTACTGACTCCCACCGATAAATCGAAAATGGCGATGAGAAAGATAAAAATAACGATGATCAGATAGAACGTTTCCATAATGTCCAATTTGCATGTTTTTTCACTCGCAAAGAAACGATATTGATGTTACAGAAGCGTTACAAACATGTATCTATCTTGTTTCTTTTCTTCGATTTTCGTCGGTGGAGTGCCGGAAATTCGAGCAGGAGATTCTGTAAGAGGCAAAAATGTCCTCGGTAATTGTTCGATTACTTTCGGTATCATGGCTTTCTCAATAGACTATCTTCGTCGTAACTCAATTTTGTAAAGCTCGTTAAGGTTTGCTTTCATTAGAACGTTGGATTATATCCAGAATTCTATAATCGTATTTGAAACAGTTGAGTCCTATGCGAATTTTCCTCTCTTTCCCGGAAAGATTCGGACGAATTGTAATATTGTTTTTGACCGGTAGAGTGGCCGATGAGATGATAATTTCTCCCCAGTCGTAGGAATAGTCTGCCCTGTCGTTGTATAAATCATTTTCTACTCCGTTCAGGTAGCATTCCACACCGTTTACTTCGAACCAGTTGACGAGGCAAAAAGGATTCTTTTCTTCTGCACTATAAACAGTTAGCTGCCCTCCTCCCGCCGGTATCGTATATTCGTCTCGGGTCGTTTGTGCCAAATCTGTACTTTCAATTTTCAAAGCGACCGGATTGAATTTTTCTTCTTCGTTAATAAAAGTACAACCGGAGAATATCACGATATTTGTGAGTATCAGTAGCGTTCCAAGAATTTTTTTCATGAGCTTCCGAATGAAAGATTACTACTTAATAAATGCCAATTGTGTGAATTACTGCATTTCGAGCTTTGCATTTATTACGCTTTTCCATATCTAAACGGATTGTCGATGGACTATTTCTTTTTGCTTTTATTCTCTTTTTTTATCGAACCTGCCGATTTTTTCGATTTACTTGCATTCTTCGTTTCTCCGGGTTCGGGCTTTTTCCATCTTAAAATCTGAGCTGTCCGTGCCGGGAGGTAGAGCATGAGCCATTCTTTGTTGTCTTTTTCGAATAACGGATCGTGTCGGGTGAGGTGTTTCACTTTCATATCAATGAGTCCGTATCCTCCGAATGCAGGATCGTCGCTACTGAGTATGTGCTCGTATTCTCCTGTCGGGGCCAAAATGCCGTATCCGTTGAAGGATTTGAACGGGTGGAAGTTGAATACGAAAAGCAGATCGTCGCGCAGGAATGCGAGTACTTGGTCTCCGTCGTTTTCACAGAGTTTGACAATAGGGGTTCGTTCGAATTTTTTCTTTTGGCTTATGATGTGAATCATGGCTTCGTCGAAGGCTCCGAGGTATTGATATTTCAAATCGTTTCGGTCTACGAGGTCCCATTGCCGACGGGCGTATTTATAGGACCAGCCGTTTCCTTGACGCGGAAAATCGATCCATTCGGGGTGGCCGAATTCATTTCCCATGAAGTTGAGGTAACCGCCGTTGATGGTCGAGAGGGTTACCAGCCGTATCATTTTATGCAGGGCCATGCCTCGATCTACGATCAGATTGGTATCTCCCTTGCTCATGTGCCAATACATGACGTCATCGATGAGCCGGAAAATAATGGTTTTATCACCGACCAGTGCTTGGTCGTGGCTCTCGGCATAATTGATGGTCTTTTCATCGGAACGCCGATTGGTCAGTTCCCAAAATATGGCCGTGGGTTTCCAGTCCTCGTCTTTTTTCTCTTTAATGGTCTTTATCCAGAAATCGGGTATTCCCATAGCCATTCGGTAATCGAACCCTATTCCTCCGTCGTTGAATTTCGCTGCTAATCCCGGCATTCCGCTCATTTCTTCGGCGATGGTTATCGCCCGCGGATTTACTTGGTGAATGAGTTCATTGGCCAGAGTGAGATAAACGATGGCGTTGTCGTCCTGCCCTCCGTTGTAATAGTCGTCGTACGAACCGAAAGCCTGTCCCAAACCGTGGTTGTAATAGAGCATCGAGGTGACGCCGTCGAACCGGAACCCATCGAACCTGAATTCGTCGAGCCAGTATTTGCAGTTGGAGAGCAAGAAGTGGATTACATCGTTTTTCCCATAGTCGAAACACAAAGAGTCCCAAGCGGGGTGCTCTCGCCGGTGGTCGCCGTAAAAGTATTGGTTGTACGAGCCATCGAATCGACCTAACCCTTCGACTTCGTTCTTGACAGCGTGAGAGTGTACGATGTCCATAATGACGGCTATTCCCATTTTATGAGCTTCGTCGATGAGCGATTTCAATTCGTCGGGTGTCCCGAAGCGGGACGACGGGGCGAAGAAACTGGATACGTGATACCCGAAAGAACCGTAATAGGGGTGCTCTTGTATAGCCATGATTTGTATGGCGTTGTATCCGTCGGCAACAATGCGGGGAAGTATCTTTTCTTTAAATTCGGTATAACTGCCAACTTTTTCTTCCTGTTGCGCCATACCGATGTGACATTCGTAAATCAGCAGCGGGGAGGTTTGGGGGCGAAACGGCTTTTTTGAAAAAACGAAAGGCTTTTCGGGATCCCAAATTTGTGCCGAGAAGATATATGTTTCGGGGTCTTGCACGACTCTCGTGGCCCAAGCCGGAATGCGTTCTCCTTGTCCTCCGGGCCAGTGTACAGATAGTTTGTAAAAGTCGAGATGGTGTAACGTATCGAGTGGAAGTTTTATTTCCCATACTCCTCTGCCGATGGCCAATAACCGATATTCGGGGCGTTCTTTCCAGTTCGAGAAGTTTCCTATCAAATAGATAGCATTGGCATTGGGCGCCCACTCCCGAAATACCCAGTGGCCGTTTTCTTTATGTAATCCGAAGTAAAGATAGCCGTCGGCAAAATCGGAAAGGTTTCCTGTTCCTCCGGTTAGTTCCGAAATTTTTTCCACGGCACGATTGTGCCGGCCTTCGATAGCCTGTTTATAAGGAGCCAGCCACGGGTCGTTTTTTATCAGTTTCAGAGTTTTCATAGGGCTGTATTTTAAGGAGGAATATAAAGAGCGATGCAGTTACTGCTTCTGCCCGTTGTTTCTGTACAAAGAAAAAACAAATGACCCGATGTGAAAATTTTTTGCACGGCCGGGCTCGATTTCCTTTGCATCACGTGCAAATATAATGAAAGTCGAGCGCAGAACAAACAAGTTTATTTATTTTTATATCGAATGTGCTTTTTGTATTCGGTAAGTTTAAATATATGAAAATTGATGCCGGAGACGACCGTGTGGTCGAAAAATCGACTTTGTGTTTCCCCCGGAGGTTATTTTCGGTGTGTTTTACTTCGATGGACAACTTTCTTTATCTTTATTCCTTCGGGGAAATTTGTCACTGACGGGAGGTGTGGCGGTTCGACCGGCGTATGTGGGGTGGGTTTTGCGACAGCCGTATTCTGTATTTTTTTCGGTTCAATAGTTTCGGTTTTTTCTCCTTCGTGTGGAACTGTGTTTGTTGCCGTTTCTTTCCCGTTTGTCATCGGTTGGATTTCGTTAGAGACGGGAGTAACCTCGGCAGAGTCTTTGGGGGTGTATTTGCGAGCATAACGTTCGAGGGTGTTAATGCTGCTCATGAGCGTTTTCACTTCTTTGGGATGCTGCATAATATCGAGTTCGAGCAATTGTGCGTAATAACGCAGCAATACTTGATTGCGTAACAGTTCTATTTGCATACGGCTATTTGCCAGTTCCCGGGTGAATTTCTGTTCTTGTGTTTCCATACTTTTTTTGAGGCAAATGTATGGTCGGGGCATTCGCATTTTATGGCATGATTGAATTTTTTTACCCGATCGGTATCGGGTAAAAGTAGGGAGGAAGGGATATGTCCGATAGAAGCAGACTGATGAGATGTCGTTTTTCAATACCATAAGCAAGAATGATGTAGTATTTCTAACCCCTCTCATCGTCGCTACCGCTCCTCTGTCTCTCCTTTATATCGCTAACGCAACTCCCCGTAATACTACGGGGCACGGCAGGGGAGAAGTGTTAATACTTTTGATGACAGGAACAGAGAGGTATGTGTTTTCCTCCTCCTCTTTGTGGCATCAGCAATAGGGGAGGTGGCACGCAGTGCCAGAGGGGAAGTCCGAGAGAAGATTTATGTCGTTATTTCGGTGCGATGTTCAATTCGAACGGAGTATCGGGCGTATATCCGCTACGGATTCTCCACTCTTGCGGGTAGAGGTTGTTGGTTCGGTTGCCGAGATGTTTTGCCCAGCCGAGAGGAAATCCTTCATAGGTGACAAGTATATATCCTCGGGGTAAGTCGGTGGGCAGGAAGAGGCTTTCTCGTCGGAGGTAGGCAAGGGCTGTGTCGAGGGAGGCCTCGTAGTGGACGACTTGGTTCGTATCGAAGGCTGTGGAGAGGGCCAGCGAGATATGCGGCACGTAGTCTTTTCCTTTGAGCGTGGCTACGGTGATACCGGTATGCAACAGGTCGAGATGTCGGTCGAGGAGTTTATAATCGGTTGTATATTCGGCCGGGATAGCGATAATTTTCTCTTCGTCGGATATGAATGTATAGCGGTCGGGGTTGGCAACGAGAAGCCTCCATTCATCGGGTATAGCTATTCGGGGTGTTTTATTTTTTTTGTTGCGTTTCTCTGTCTTTTCGGCTGTCGAGAGGAGAGCCTCTCGTCGAGTTTCACCGGGTTCGCCCGGTTTCCGAAGGATTGCCATAAAGAGACCTTCGCCCCGGGTACGGTGGGGCATGAAGCGATAGGCGGGCAGATCGCCAACGAGTGCAGGCGTTATGTTCCAAGCTGGGTCGATATCGACTGTGAGAGGTATGGCTCCGAACTTTTTTCGGAGGAAACCGATCATCTCCTCGTTTTCTTCGGTGTTGTAGGTACAGGTGCTGTAAATGAACAATCCGCCGGGGCGTAGAGCGTTCCACACATCGGTGAGAATGGCGCGCTGTCGCTCGGCGCAATGCGCCACATTCGCCGCTGACCACTCGGTGATGGCGGCGGGGTCTTTGCGGAACATACCTTCTCCCGAACAAGGGACATCGGCGGCAATGATGTCGAAGTATTCTTCGAGTGCGCCGAATGCCGAGGCTTCGTTGCGGGTGACTATGCAATAGGGCGATCCCCATTTGACAATGTTTTCGGCGAGGATATGCGCCCGGTTGGGTATGACTTCGTTGCTGACGATTAAACTGCCGACCGGGAGCGACGCAACGGCATCGGTCGATTTTCCACCGGGTGCGGCACAAAGGTCGAGATAACGGACCGGCTCATGAACGTATTGCCGTATTACCCGATTGAGGAACATCGATGCCGCTTCTTGTACGTAGTAGGCTCCGGCGTGAAGCCGGGGGTCGAAGGTAAACGTTGGCCGGGAAGAGAGATAGAACCCATGTCGAGCCCAGAGAACCGGATCGCCTATCGTGCCTGTCGGAGTACTTTTCGAAGGGTTGAGCCGTATGCTTGTCGGAGATTCCGATTCGAGCGACTCGGCAAAGCGGGGATAGTCGTCGCCGAGTAATCGGCGGGTACGTTCGATAAATGGGGCAGGCAGGTCTGTCATAACAGTTTCTGTTTTTCTCTTTGGGCAAAAATACCTATTTTTGTCGAACGGTGAAAATGGGTTTTGCCGATAAATCGAATTTGTATGCTCAAAACCGCATTATATCTGATTCCTGTTCCTCTGGGCGATACACCAGTCGAGCAGGTGCTACCTTCTTATAACCGCGAAGTAATAGCCGGGATACGTCACTTTATCGTAGAGAATGTGCGTTCGGCCCGACGGTTTCTCAAAAAATCAAATCCCGATATTTGTATCGACGACTTGACGTTTTATGAATTGAACCGTCACACGGAGGCGACGGAGGTGTCGGGTTTTCTCGAACCGTTGCGGCGGGGATATGCGACAGGCGTGATTTCGGAGGCCGGTTGTCCGGCTGTGGCCGATCCGGGGGCCGATGTTGTGGCGATCGCCCAACGGGAACATTTGCCTGTGGTTCCATTGGTGGGACCTTCGTCGATATTGATGTCGCTGATGGCTTCGGGATTCAACGGGCAGAGTTTCGCTTTTCAGGGTTATCTGCCTATCGAGGCGGGAGAACGGATAAAAAGAATCAAGCAGCTCGAAC
>OEQP01000187.1_pt1 | contig 9751 bp, 5 predicted proteins | sample 1539791 | NCBI WGS metagenome assembly OEQP01 (sample SAMEA3891866, study PRJEB23780) | metagenome | biome: terrestrial biome; feature: animal house; material: Caecal content | place: Italy | collected 2015-05-05
GCCGGAGGAACCACCCCAGAGCTATGCGCCCCCGGAGGAGAATCGGCTGGTACAAAGAGAGAACGAAATGCAGATGGCTCCCAGTTCAGTCAGGGACGGCTATTACTACGGCAGCCAGGTGCTTATGTTCTACGACGGTGCCACAGGGGAAACCCAGGTATTGTGCCAGAAGCCGGGCTGCACCCACGAGGACAGCAGCTGTGAAGCCTGGCTGGGAGAGACAACCTCTTTGATGGAGTATCACGGCGTTCTCTATTTCACTCGGACGGAGGAAGCCGGTGCCCAGCTTTGCACCAAGGACCCGGAGACCGGGGAAGTCCAGGTTTTGACCCAATGGAACCATCCCCAGGGCGGAGAAATGGGATGCGCCATCCAGCAGGCTTCCGATCATATGTTTTCCATGAACTTCTCCCAGCGGGGGGATGATGACGAGATTGTCTACTGGGAGGCCCTGTATGACCTGGATACCCATAGGGAAAAGAAAATCCAATGGGCAGAGGAAGGCGTCTATGTGGGAATTATGATTTTCAACCGGGACTATGCCCTGGCCCATGCCAGCATAACGGACCCCCAGGCACCGGGAGGACGGCTGGATGAGCTGCGGCTGTATTCCCTGGAAGATGACAGCTACACCGTAATTTCCTCTCAGGAAGAAGACGGCTTCCAGCACTCCATGGACCCCTGCTCCTTTTATGGTAATCAGATGGCCATTCTGGAGGGGGACACCCTGTATGTCTACGACCTGAACACTCAGGAAAAACGGGAAATCATCACCATGGGCAGCATCCGAAACTATTGGATTGCCGACGGCAAGGTGTTCTTCGCCGTGAAGGACACCCCCCTGGGCCAGTCCTCTCCCCTTCTGCGGCTGTACTATGTGGATCTTTCGGGCGGCACTCCCACCCGGCTGAAAAACAGCGGCGAAACCCTATCCGTTTATTTCCGGATTCTTTGGGAGGGCACCAGCTTCTTTGTGGGAGAGGTTTTGGATGATAACTTTCTGCCCCACCAGTACATCATCTCCAAGGCAGATTACTACACCGACAATTTTGCCATCATTCATGCACAGCCCCAGGAATAACCACAGATACGAAGCGCCGCCGTTTTGTCGAAACAAAACGGCGGCGTATTTTCTTTATTTTCCCAGATATTTCCGGATTTCTGCCAGAAAAACCTCTCCGTATTCCTGGGCCTTGTACTGGCCCACGCCCTTGACCTTCAAAAAGTCCTCCATGGTGCAGGGGGCTTTCCGGGCCATATCCTCCAGAGCGGCGTTGGAAAACACGATATAGGCCGGAACCCCTGCCTCCAGTGCCAGCCGGGAGCGAAGGCTTTTCAGAGCCCCCAGCAGTCCTCCCTCGGGCTGGAGCGCCGGGGCCGCCTTGGGCTGGGCCGGGGCTTTCTCTGCAAACATAAAGACCTGTTCCTCCCCGGATAGAACCTTTCCGGCCTTTTCCGTGGGGAAAAGGCCTCCATGCTCCGGGTGGGTTCGCAAATAGCCCTTGCTTTCCAGGGTCTGCACCCAGGTGCGGATGTCGTTGCGGTTCTGGCTTTTCAGGCTGCCGTAGGCACTCAGGCTGTCAAGCCCCAGGGACAAAATCCGCTTCTCGGCACTGCCTGCCAGCACCCCAATCACTGCCGTGGGGCCGATGTAATAGCCCAGCATTTTATGAATCTGCCGGACACACTCCAGAATCTGCCGGGTCTGGGGGGTGATTTCCACCTGCACCCCCTGGCGGTTGCAGTTGCCGCAGTTATGGCACCGCTTCTCGTGGGGCTGGCCGAAGTAGCCCAGAATATAGCCCCGGAGGCAGCTTTCCGTTTTGCAATAGCCAATCATTTTCTCCAGCCGCTGCAAGTCCCGGGTCATGAGAAGCTGCTGGGTTTCCGGGGTGAGCATGGGGTTTTCCCCCGGGTGCTGAATGAGAAATTTTGCCGTGTAAACGTCCCCGGGAGCATAGAGGAGTATACAGTCCGCCGGGGAGCCGTCCCGTCCGGCCCGGCCTGCCTCCTGGTAGTAGGCCTCCATACTCTGGGGCATATTGTAATGAATCACAAAGCCCACGTTGGATTTGTTGATGCCCATGCCGAAGGCGTTGGTGGCCACCATCACGCTCCGGCGGTCGTACACAAAATCCTCCTGATTCTGCCGCCGCTCGGCATCCTCCAGCCCCGCATGGTAACGGGTTGCGGAAAAGCCCTGTTCCTGGAGAAGGTCACAGACCTTCTCTACTTCCTTTCGGGTGGAGCAGTAGACAATGCCGCACTGGTGGCGCCGCTGTGCCATCAGGCTGCACAGCGCTTCCGGCTTGCTTTTGGGCCGGAGCACCTGGAAGTGGAGGTTAGGCCGGTCAAAGCCTGTGACCACCGTCAGGGGATTCTCCAGCCCCAGCAGCCGGATTACATCCTCCTGCACCTGCCGGGTGGCTGTGGCAGTAAAGGCGGAAACCACCGGACGGTAAGGAAGCTGCCGGAGAAAATCCACGATTTGCAGATAGCTGGGGCGGAAATCCTGTCCCCACTGGGATATGCAATGGGCCTCATCCACCGCCAGCATGGAAATCCGGATTCCCGCCACTGCCCGGCAAAATCCTTCCGTTTGCAGCCGCTCCGGGGCCACATAGATGATTTTATACATCCCCGCAGCCACATTCCGGTAAACCAGGCGAATCTGGGCAGGGGTCAAGGAGCTGTTGATATAGGCTCCAGCCACTCCCACGCTTTTCAGGGCCATCACCTGATCCTTCATCAGGGAAATGAGGGGGGATACCACCAGGGTAATGCCCTCCATCATAAGCGCGGGGATCTGATAGCACAGGCTCTTTCCGCCCCCTGTGGGCATGATGCCGAACACATCCCGCCGGGCCAGCTGGGCCCGAATCAGGTCTTCCTGCCCCTCCCGGAAGGCTTCGTAGCCAAAGTATTTACTGAGAAGTTCCTGTATTTTATCCATTTTCTACCTATCTTCTTTCCATAACAAGACATACATTTTACATCATACCACATGGACAGCCCAAAAAGCAACGGCTCTTTTCCCGGGGAATCTCCCAGAAAAAGAGCCGTTTGGATCAGGGATAAGAATCAGGCAATCCGGTTCAGGTCACCGGCTACCAGACCTTCGTTGAGGCGCATGGTATTGTTGGCGAAAATCATTTCATCTGCCCCAACCTCTTTGGCAAACTCCGTCAGGCTTCCGTCCCAGTAACGGTAGTCAATCTCATAAATCGTAGAGTAGTGGTCCACAAGGAAGGGCATCAGGGCACAGCCAAAGGATTCCTTTACCACGATGCACACGGAACCGTCGGTGACACCGGGGTTGTGGAACTCGGTGAAGGGGTTATCTCCGGCGGCGAAGGTGCTGTACTTCATGGCCGCACCGTAGTCGCTTACATCGTTGATGATGGGCCAGTCAATCTTGGTACCATTCTTGTCCGTAAAGGTCATGGTGGCATTCCGGAAATAGGGGTAGTAGGCCGTGATGGTATCGGACACATCGGAGCCGATATCCATATACTGGGTCAGGCTTCCCCGGAAGCCGGTGAAGTCCACGCTCTCCCGCTGCTCCAGAGTGTAGGGATTCACACCCTTGGCTTTGCAGAAAGCCTCGTAGGCATAGTAGGCACCTCTTGCAGTCCAGTGGTGGTCGGTCTTGAAATACAGGTACTCATCTCTGTGCTGCATCAGGTTGTCATAGCAGTCCACACCAACTACATCTTCCGACAGCATGGACATGAGGGAAGCAATGGCCTCTCCCTGGTCGGCATAATCCTTCATCTGGGCCCGGATATCGTCCGGCAGCACAATGCCGATGGAGGTGGGCACCGGCAGGGCGTACACCTTGGTGATGCCCTTCAGATTCTCCGCAATTTTGTTCACAATATCCGCATATTCCTGGGTGGACTTTTCAATATACCGGAAGCCGTCAAAGCCGCTGTCGTCCACCTGGAAGATGGGGCTGCGGAAGGAATAGGTGCCGGACTTGCTGGTAAGGGTGGGGTAGCTGGCGGGGACTTCCGCAGTAGGGTCTGTGGGCTGGGTAGTCTCCTCCGTAGGCTGGGCAGTCTCCTCCGTGGGTTGGGTGGTTTCCGTGGGCTGGGTTCCCAACGCCTCTGCGCCATCAATCACAGACTGGGCCTTCTGGTAGTCCGGGCTGATGCACAGGATAATGGCGGTACCCTGCTGCCAGATAACTGCATTGTCAATCTTGGGCACTTCCTCCGGGATATAGCTCTGGAACTGGCTCCGCAGCTGCTGCACATGGGTCTTTACGCTGTTCATGGCAGCCTCCACCTCGGATTCCTGAGAGACGGTGATGAGGGCGACCTTATCGGCATAGTAGCCGCTGCCGGCATACATCTTCACCGTGGCCCCTTCCGGCAAATCCGGAAAATACATGGCGCCGCTGTCTCCCACGTCCTTGAGCTCTGTGTCATACTCCAGCTGGGTCAGCAGAGCCTGAAAAGCCGCCTGGGGATCCGTGGTCTTTTGGGCATCGTTTTGGTTGCCGCAGGCAGTCAGTCCCAATACGGACGCCAGCACCAACAGCAAGGCAACGGTGCGTTGAATGTGTTTCATGCAATCCACTTCTTTCTATTTTTGATTTCCGTGACTTCCCATGGGGAGAATCTTTAGCGCTACTTATGTTAACCCAAAATTCCCATTTTTGCAACCTAAAAAAAGGAAAATTTCTATGAATTTTGCCGTAACTTTTCCTTCATAATTTGTAATAAATATGTAATAATCTTCATTTTTCTCCTCATGCTGGTTTCCCTGGTTGAGGGGTGCCTTTTTCGCAAATCTGGGAAATACAAAAAAATTTCCCGGAAGCTATTGACAAACTGCCATTCTTTCGTTATAATACATCTCGCGTCTGGACGATTAGCTCAGCTGGTAGAGCATGCGCTTGACGTGCGCAGGGTCAGCGGTTCGAGTCCGTTATCGTCCACCATAAATCAGTCATCCGCCCGGATGGCTGATTTTTTTATAACCTCAGCTTGTTAAAAAGCCTCGCAGAGTTTGCCGCCTTCAGCGGCAAATAAAGTCAAAATCTTTTTTCGCCGGGGCGTGTACCTGGCGGAAAATACATCTCAGGCTGCAAGTGTGGATTTTGTCCCCTCCGGGGACAAAATATGCGCGCAGCAGACTGCAAAAATTTCTCAAAAAGTCCAAAGGACTTTTTTGAAGTCAAAAGGAGCGTGCGGCTGCACGCTCCCTTTTGATTCTTTTAGCCCTGTACCAGACGGCACACCAGGTCCGTGTAGGCCACCGGGTCTTCCAGAGGCAGCTCTGCCATCAGCTGTGCCTGGCAGCACAGGAGGTTGGCGTAGTCCTTTGCCTTCTCGGGGTTTTCCGTCATGGCACCCTCCATGGCCTTTACCAGAGGATGCTCCGGGTTCAGCTCCAGGATTCTGTCCACCGGGAAGGCCATCTCCGGGTTCACCCGCTTCATGTACTTCTCCATCTCGAAGCTCATGCCGGGGCCGGGCACCATGGCGACCGGATGGTCACCCAGGTTGGCAGACAGGCGCACTTCCTTCACCTGCTCTCCCAGGCTCTCCTTCACGAAGGTGATAAAGCCCTTCAGCTCCTCCGCCTTCTCCTGGATTTCCTTCTTCTCCTCCTCGGATTGCAGGCCCAAATCCTCCGTGGCTGCATTGCAGAAGGACTTTTCTGCGTAGGTCTGGAGGGTCTGGGGGATGAACTCGTCCACCTCGTCGGTAAACAGCAGCACATCATAGCCCTTATTGTCCAGGGTCTGAACCTGGGGGAGCTTGCCCAGCCGCTGGGTGCTCTCGCCGGAGATGTAGTAAATCTTCTCCTGGCCCTCGGCCATGGCATCCACATACTCCTGCAAGGTGATAAGCTTTCCCTGCTTGTGGCTGTAGAACATGAGCAAATCCTGGGTGGCTTCCTTGTGGACACCGTACTCCCCTGCCACGCCGAACTTCAGCTGGCGGTTGAACACGGCGTAGAACTTCTCGTAGGTTTCCCGGTCGTTTTCCAGCATGGCTTTCAGCTCGGACTTGATCTTCTTCTCCACGCCCTTGGCAATCACCCGCAGCTGCCGGTCATGCTGCAGCATCTCCCGACTGATGTTCAGGGACAGATCCTGGCTGTCCACCACGCCCCGGACGAAGCGGAAGTGCTCCGGCAGCAAATCCTCGCAGTTTTCCATAATCATCACGCCGGAAGAATACAGCTGCAGGCCTGCCTTGAAGTCCTTGGTGTTGAAGTCATAGGGGGCTCTGCCGGGGATATACAGCAAAGCCTTGAAGGAAACGGTACCCTCGGCGCTGAAGTGGATGGTACGCAGGGGCTTGGTATAGTCAAAGAATTTCTCCCGGTAGAAGCTCTCGTACTCCTCCTGGGTCACGTCCTTCTTGTTCCGCTGCCACAAAGGCACCATGGAGTTCAGGGTCTCCATCTCCTGATAGGACTCGTACTCCGGCTTGTCCTCGGGGCAGTCCTCCTTCAGGCGGGACTTGCTCACCTCCATACGGATGGGGTAGCGGATATAGTCGGAATACTTCTTCACCAGGCTGCGGATCTCATACTCCTCCAGGAACTGGGAGTACTTCTCCTCCTCCGTGTCCGCCTTCAGGGTCATAATCACATCGGTACCGGCGGTGTCTCTCTCGGCAGGCTCTACGGTGTAGCCGTCCTCCCCGCCGGACTCCCACTTCCAGGCGGAATCCTCGCCGTACTTTCTGGAAATCACCGTGACCTTGTCCGCCACCATAAAGGCTGCATAGAAGCCCACGCCGAACTGGCCGATGATGTCCACATCCTCGGTCTTTTCCATGCCCTGCTTGAAGCTAAGAGAGCCGGACTTGCAGATGGTGCCCAGGTTCTCCTCCATCTCCTCCTTCGTCATGCCGATGCCGTTATCGGATACGGTGAGGGTACGGTTCTGGGGGTCCCGGGTGATGGTGATGGCCAGCTTCTCCCGGTCCACGGAGACCTTATCGTCGGTAAGGGCGGTATAAGCCAGCTTGTCCATGGCGTCGGAGCCGTTGGAAATAATCTCCCGGAGGAAAATCTCCTGGTGGGTGTAGATAGAATGAATCATTAAGTCCAAAAGCCGTTTGGACTCCGCTTGAAACTGTTTTCTTTCCATAGTGCTATTTTCACTCCTTCTGATTTTTAGCACTCAATTTATCTGAGTGCTAAAATTATACCACACTCCCGGAAAAAAGCAACCCCCTGGAAAAAAGTTCTTTCTTTATTCATAACTTTGTGCTATGATTATACTGTATAGTTATGTGTATCGGGGCGGAAACACCCTTTTCTGTCCAAAATCAATTCACCACCATGAAGGAGAAGTTATGATTACTGTCAGCAATTTAGGTATGCAATTTGGCGGGCAATGGCTGTTCCAGCACGTTGACCTGCAATTCCTGCCGGGAAACTGCTATGGCATTATCGGCGCCAACGGTGCCGGCAAGTCCACCTTCCTGCGGATTCTCACAGGCGAGCTGGACTCCACCACCGGCAGCGTATCCATCGAGCCGGGCAAGCGGATGTCCGTTCTGAAGCAGAACCAGAACGCCTATGACGAATACACCGTTCTGGACACGGTGATTATGGGCAATCAGCACCTGTACGATGTGATGAAGGAAAAGGACGCCATTTACGAAAAGCCCGACTTCACCGATGAGGACGGCATCCGGGCCTCGGAGCTGGAGGCGGAGTTTGCGGAAATGGGGGGCTGGGAAGCCGAGTCCGACGCCTCCCGGCTGCTCCAGGGGCTGGGAATTCCCACGGAGCTGCACTACGACATGATGGGCACCACCGACCCCCGGTTGAAGGTGAAGGTGCTGCTGGCCCAGGCTCTGTTCGACAATCCCGACATCGTCATGCTGGACGAGCCCACCAACAACTTAGACATTGAGGCCATCAACTGGCTGGAGGACTTCCTGCTGGACTTCCCCGGCATGGTCATTGCCGTGTCCCACGACCGCCACTTCCTGAACACCGTCTGCACCCATACGGTAGATATTGACTACGGCAAAATCAAGATGTATGTGGGCAACTACGACTTCTGGTATGAGTCCTCCCAGCTGGTGCAGAACCTCATCAAGCAGCAGAACAAGCGCAACGAGGACAAGATCAAGGAACTCCAGGAGTTTATCTCCCGGTTCTCCGCCAACGCTTCCAAGTCCAAACAGGCGACTTCCAGAAAGCGTGCGCTGGAGAAAATCCAGCTGGATGAGATCAAACCGTCCAGCAGAAAGTATCCGTATATTGATTTCCGCCCGAACCGCGAGATCGGAAACGAGGTCCTGATGGTGGAAAACCTGTCCAAGACCATCGACGGAGTAAAGGTTCTTGACAACATTTCCTTCACTCTGGGACATAACGATAAAGTCGCTTTTGTCGGCGCCAACGAACAGGCGATCACCACCTTCTTCCGTATCCTTATGGGAGAACTGGAACCGGATGAGGGCAATTACAAATGGGGCGTCACAACTTCCCAGGCATATTTTCCCAAGGACAATACGCAGGAATTTGACAACGACCTGACGATCACCGACTGGCTCACTCAGTATTCCGAGATCAAGGACGCCACCTATGTCCGCGGTTTCCTGGGACGTATGCTGTTTCCCGGCGAGGACGGCGTAAAAAAAGTCCGGGTTCTCTCCGGAGGAGAAAAAGTCCGCTGTCTTCTCTCTAAAATGATGATCTCAGGCGCGAATATCCTGATCCTGGACGAGCCCACCAACCATCTGGACATGGAATCCATTACCGCGCTGAATAACGGACTGATCAAGTTCCCGGGAGTGATTCTTTTTACTTCCCACGACCATCAGTTTGTCGAAACCACAGCCAACAGGATCATGGAAATCCTGCCCGACGGCACCCTGATCGACAAGATCACCACCTATGACGAATATCTGGCAAGCGATGAAATGGCAAAGAAACGCCATGTATATCAGGTGAGCGAGGAAGACGCCGAAGACAACTGATGCCCGCGGCGCATTTTTCCAGAATATCAAAATACAGAGATTTCTATCAAAAAAATGGCAGACATCACTTCACAGTGATATCTGCCGTTTTTCCATTTGTTATCCTGAGAAGCCCGTCCACAGGAACTTTCAGCGTCAGGCCGATCCGCCCTCCGCTCACATAAATTTCTCTGAAATTCCCCACTGAACCGTCAAAGATCACCGGATATGGTTTCTTCATGCCCACAGGGCTGCATCCGCCCCGCACATATCCTGTTATCTTCAGAATATCCTTCACATGTATCATATCCACGGTCTTCTCTCCTACCGCTCTGGCCGCAGCCTTGCGGTCCACTTCTTTCATGATCGGAACTACAAACACATAATATCCGCCGCTTTTTCCTTCCATCACAAGAGTCTTATATGACTGTTCATAAGGCGCTCCCGTCAGATCCGCGCTGTGGATCCCGTCAATGAATTCATCACATTCATATGTAAGCGCCTCATAGGGTATTTTTGCTCTTTCCAGCATCCTCATTGCGTTAGTCTTCGCTTCTTTTGCCATGATCTTTTTTCTTCCGGCGCGCCCTTCCTGAAATCTTTTCCCACATAAGGTCGCTTTTCCGGTCTTCCTCCTCCATCATTTCGTTCAGGATCTCCTCGTCGAGAAGCTCCTCGTCAATTTCCTCGTCGGACTGCCGCACTCTTCTCCGGGGACTATAGTCTCTGGTTCTGTCAAAATCATCAACGTCGGCAGCCATGTACTCCCGCTCTTTCCGGGTGATTTTTTTCTTTCTGCCATCTGC
>OEQP01000200.1_pt1 | contig 9525 bp, 7 predicted proteins | sample 1539791 | NCBI WGS metagenome assembly OEQP01 (sample SAMEA3891866, study PRJEB23780) | metagenome | biome: terrestrial biome; feature: animal house; material: Caecal content | place: Italy | collected 2015-05-05
CCGCCGCCCGCTTCAAGTTCTCGATGGTTGCCCAATGCTTGTAACCGGCGCTCTGTTGGGCCTTGATATTGTTCTGGATGTCGATGAGCAGGCTGGGCTTCCCGGTGCGCTGCTTCGGCTGGCGGGAGGGGCTGGGCCTGCCGGCGATCCGGGCGGTCAGGGCCTCCTCTGCGTAGTCGGCGCCCAGGGCCTTCAATCGGGTGAACCGCTCCTGGCCCGGTGCCCTGGCGGAGATGTACTTGCCCCGTTTCAGTTCGTACCCTTCCCGCTGAAGGCGGCGGAGCAGGTCCTCCAGGCCGGCGCAGCCGGGCAGGAGCCGGTCGATGGCGGAGCGCAGCTTCGCCTTGTAGCTGGTGCCGTTCTGTTCCGCCTGGTGTTCGATGTAGCTCTTGCCCTTGTCCCGGCCTGGGACGATGACGGACAGGCCATGCTCCTTGCAGATTCGGTCGCTGGTGCGGCGGATCTCATGGTAGCTCCGCTTATTGGAGTGGTAGTGCCGGTGATCCTGGAAACTGACCGCATTGAAAATCAGGTGGTTATGGACGTGATCCCTGTCTATGTGGGTGGTGAGGACAAACTCATATTTTCCCCCCAGGACCTCCCGCGCCAGCTCCATGCCGATCCGGTGGGCCTCCTCCGGCGTGACCTCCCCAGGCTCAAACGCCTGGATGAGGTGCCGGCCCAGGTTCGTGCCCTTGTCGATGGCATGGCGGCGGGTCCATGCAAATTCAATATCGGCGGTCTCCACGGTGCAGCCGAAGGAGGACACCAGCAGCTTCCCGTCCGTCTTGTCTGGATTGCAGATATAGTCGATGGCCGCTTTCAGCGTTGACTTAATAGGATGCGTCTTTGTAACTGCCATATCTGCTCCAATCTCTCCAGGATCTCCTCCATATCGGCTTGATAGGTTGGGCCGCCGGCGTTCACCCTCTTGGCGATTTGATTGATGTTCCGGCCGATGGAGCCCAGGGCCTTTGTCATCTCCTTGATGTCGGTGGTGTCCACCTGAATGATGTATCCGTCAATCGCCATCTTCCGCAGATATGCCCCATACCGCTTTGTGGGGAGCTGCGCCATCTTCTCGTCGATGAGCCGCTTCTCCTCCTCCGTCACCCAGAACTTCATCTGGATGTTCCGCTTTCTGTTTACCATTCCGCTTCGCCTCCGTTTCTTATAAGGGTCTGGGACTATCCCAGCAAGCAATTTTCGTGTTTAGGGGCAGGGGTCCCCCTAAACCGAAAATCCGCCAGTGGGTACTCGCTGGCTGTGCTTGCTACCGTAACCCTACCCTCGTATTCTCCCTCTACTAATACTACAATTTGAAACGGATATTTTGGCTTATCAGAAAAAACACCGACTGTGATTTCAGAGCATAGGCACTAAAATGCAAATCATTTTACACCAGAAACTTGCTGGTTATTTGGAAAAAATGGAATTGACCGACTTATAAATGTTTTTAGAATTTTGGGCTAAAGAAGGTATATTTTGGGTTGGAACAGCTAAAAAGAATTGTTAATCTATATTTGATATGTGATTAGCCTAAGTTAACTGTGCAAGTTACTTTTGGAAAGTAAGGAGGTAATCCTATGTCTGCAGTAAAAGAGCAAGACCGCAAAAACAATCAGGCTGGGCAAACTGCAATGAAACGTCTGTCCAAGCCAATAAAAGTATGGGTGACAATAGCTCAGGTATTGACAATTTTTTCGGCGCTATTGGCTTTTGTCCCTTATTTAGCCTTAGTGTGGTTAGGCGATATTTTTTTGTCGGTTCAAATGGCAGGAGAACAGCTCCGTGCGGAGCAAGTACATGAAGTTGTTGAACTGCTGATCATGGCATTTCTTTCAAGATTGTTTTTCCATGCATTGTCATTAATTATCACACACTTTGCAGATATGAAGTTGCGTTTTGTCATACGTCAACAAATTGTAAGTCGTTTAAGTCGTGTCCCGCTGGCATGGTTTAGCCAAACGGATTCCGGCAAAATTCGAAATGCAGTGCAGGACGATACGAAGACGGTTCATACAGTAGTGGCCCATGCGCCGGTTGATGTGCTCAATGGCGTTTTGTCGCCGCTGGTGCTGCTTGTTTTTATGTTTGTGGTAAACTGGCGGCTGGCCCTGGTTGGTGTTGCAACCATCCCGCTGTATTTCTTTCTACAAGGACTATCCATGAAAGATATGGGCCCCAAGACTGCGGAAATGAACCGGCATCTGGCTAAGGTTTCTTCCAGTATGATTGAACTGGTAGCAGGCATTAAAGTGGTAAAGGCTTTTGGAAAGACAGGAGAGGCCCATCAGAACTATCAAGAAGCTACAAAAGATTTTTCCCAGGCCTATTGGGAGTGGTGTGCACCGTTGATTGGGCTTTGCTCTGTGGCGGGAGAACTTATTTCAGTTCCATTGCTTTTGCTTATAAATCTCGGTGGAGGGGCATTGCTCTTTGTAGCCGGTTTTGCAAGTCTTCCTCAGGTTCTGGCTTGTACGCTGATTGCAATTGTATTACCGGTAGCAATCAGCTCTGTTGCAAATACAACATGGTCTTATCAGATGGCAGGAGCCGCCGCAGTCCGTCTTTGCAACATCATGGACACTCCTGTCATCCCTGAGACAAACTCTCCAAAACAGCCCAATGGTCTTACGGTACAGGTTCAGAATGTTACATATTCATACGGAGACACCCGAGCATTAAATGATGTCACCCTTACTCTGAAGCCAAATACCATTACGGCTTTGATTGGTCCCTCCGGATCTGGCAAGTCTACCCTTGCTACTCTCATCGCGCGATTCGACGATCCACAAAGCGGTTCCATTTGTTTGGGCGGTGTTGATTTAAGAGATATTTCCTCGCAAACGCTCTATAACAATATTGCTTTTGTGCTTCAAGATCCTATGCTTATGAACGCCAGTATCCGACGCAATATATCGCTTGCAAAACCGGATGCAACAATGGATGATGTGCGCAGGGCGGCAAAAGTGGCCCAAATCGATGACTATATTATGTCTCTGCCAAAGGGATATGATAGTGTATTGGGAACGGATTGTTTGCTTTCGGGAGGCGAAAGTCAAAGGATCAGTATTGCACGTGCGATTTTAGCAGATGCACCGATCTTAATCATGGACGAAGCTACGGCCTTTGCTGATCCGGATTCTGAATTGGAAATTCAAAAAGCTCTCAGCACATTGATTCAAAACCGAACAGTTTTGGTCATTGCACACCGCCTAAATGCTATTTTAGGTGCAGATCAAATCGCGGTGATGGAGAACGGGAACATCGTTGCAGTTGGAACGCACCAAGAACTGCTGCATCATCCGCACTATCAGGCTCTACTGAGACAAGGCGGTTTCCCTGATGATAAGGAGGGAGAGGAAAATCATGAATAAGTCAAAGCGGCTTTTGCCAAGGTTTCATCGGTATATGGTTAATGATGATAGAAAAATGCACCAAAAGGGAACCGGCCTTTGTATTCTCTCAGGAATTTTGATCGGGTTGGCACTTGGCATAATGATGCCGGCTGCCATGGCTCTGCAAACGATGAATCCGCAGTGGGGTCTGTCTTTTAGAGACTGGGTAATTGTACTTGCAAGTGTGGCTCTTCTCGCTTCTGTTTTTTCTTTTTGGGGAACAAAACTCAGTTATGCTGCCGGCTTAGGCTTTATGAAGAATGTGCAAAAAATCGTTGGCAATAAGGTAGCACGCTTACCATTGGGCTGGTTTCAGGCAGATAGCGCAGGGAGACTTTCCCGTATGGTAACCCAGGAGATGCTTTCAACCGGACAGACTGCTGCCTTCTTTATTGGGCAGCTGGTTAAAAATGTGTCGGCTGTCATAGTTTTTTGCATTGTTATATGGTTTTGGAATTGGCAACTTGGTATCTTGTTAACGCTTGCGATTCCTGTCCTTTTCCTGCTCATGAAAATTTCGCAGGTCTGTGTGGGAAAAGGAAACAGTCTGGAGGATGCGGCGGAACAAGAAATTGCCTCTCGTGTAGTGGAATTCTATCACTGCCAGGGAGCTTTACGCGCCTGCCATACCGGTGCAGATTACGAAGAATTGAAAAGCAGTTTTGTAAACAGCAAAAGGCAATCTGTTCGCGGGTTATGGTGGAGTGCTCTGGGGCAGGTTCTTTCCGGTATGGGTGTGCAAATGCTTGTTGCAGGGATGATTACATTTATCAGCCTTTTAGGTGTTGCGGGAGATATCGAAGCATTAGAGACCGTCGTAATGATTGGTGTTACTCTACGATTTACCACTCTCTTAAACGATATTGCTTCTTCTCTTTTCGGAATGGAAGACCGTCGTCAAATGCTGAATAGTCTGGATGAAGTTATGGGTGCCCCTGAGATGTCCGTCGTTGCAAAGACAAAAGGTCAACCTAAAAATGCTGATATCACATTAAACTGTGTGTCCTTCTCCTATACGAAGGATAAACCGGTGATACAAGACATCAGCTTCACAGTCCCTGCGCATAAAATGTTTGCCGTAGTCGGGCCTTCTGGATGCGGAAAAACAACGATTATTAAATTGATTGCTCGTTTTTATGATGTGGATGAAGGAACAATCCATATTGGCAATATAGCTTTACGAGATTATACAACAGAAGATTTGTTTCGTCAGATATCTTTTGTGTTTCAGGATGTTTATCTATTCAATGATAGCTTAAAGAACAATATACTTATTGCAAAGCCAGATGCAACGGATCAGGAACTACATGCCGTCGCGGATCTTGCCGGAGTAACTGAGATTGTACAGCGGCTCCCTGATGGATGGGATACCATTTGCGGTGAAGGCGGGCGATCACTTTCGGGCGGTGAGCGCCAGCGCGTCTCTATTGCGCGTGCACTGTTAAAACATGCACCGATCGTCTTATTGGATGAAGCAACATCGGCACTGGACGCTGAAAACGAAGCAAATATTGTTCGATCCATAGAAGTTCTCAGAAAGAATTCTACTTTGGTTGTTGTTGCACACAAACTTGAAACGATCCGGATGGCAGATGAAATCATTGTGCTGGATCAAGCAGGTCGTATTACGGAAGCAGGCAGTCACGAGGAACTTTTGAAACAAAACGGCCCATACAAGGAGTTCTGGGCCAAACGCAGTGCAAGTGCTCAATGGAAATTGGCATAGATTTTCAAGTTATCAGCATCGGGTGCAGGGAATCTCTCTGCACCCGATATTTATAATATGCCAAGACAATATTTGCGGATAATCACATTGATTGTTTTCGGTTGACCTTTGCACAAAAATACGGTATTATAAGTTAGCAAAAACTAACCGACTATGAAAAAAGGGGGTGGGCTAATTGTATCGCGGCAATCAATATCTTAATACGCTTTATAAGCTCTATCATGATATAACATTCGATACTCCTCAAACAATGTCTATGGATATTCCGCCCGAATTGGGTAGAGGCAGAATCACACAAACGCAAATAAAGCACGGGATCATTCTTTCTGATTGGAAGATGAGTTACCAGGCCGACAATGATTTAAGTGTAAAAGGTCCTGTCAGAAAGGAGTATGTGCAAATTATTTTTTGCTTGCAGGATGGCGTTTCATGGGAAAACATGAAGGAACACCGTTCTGTTGTCTTGCATAAAAAAGAATCCTGTTTCTATGTCGGTCAAGGAGAAACAGAATCAATCTGCTATCCCAAAAACGGAGATTTCTTTTTTAAGAGCATTAAAATACCAGTAAACTATTTTATGGGTCTGCTGACAGACTATTTTGACGGCCAAGAACTTACTGCGTATAGAAAGAAGCTTTTAAGCGGTATTTCAAAGGTTTCGGTTACTCCCATGTTGGAGCAACTCTTGTCTGAGACGAGTAATTTTTCTCAGTATCGTGGTGGATTAGGATATCTGTATCTGGATGGAAAAGTGCGGGAGCTGTTGTCGGTCTATTTGGGAGAAATTCTTGAAGTAGATATTCTGATGGGGAAAGAGACTTCTTTGTCCCGGACAGAGAGAACCGCTATTTTGGAAGCAAAACAGGTGATTGATGAACAGCTTGCATTTGCCCCTTCCTGCGAAGAACTATCCCGCATAGTTCATTTGAGTGTACCAAAGCTGTCTAAAGGGTTTTCTTCGTTTTACGGGATGTCTATTCATCAGTATATCATCGACCAACGCTTGATACAGGCGGCACGGTTACTTTTAGACGGAGATTGGAATGTGAGTGAAATAGCTACTATGGTAGGATATGGGAAACCAAGTAATTTTGCAGCAGCCTTCAAAAAAAAGTATGGCGTTGTCCCCAAAAATTACAGGCAGACCTATTTGTGCGGCCCCCAAAAATAAAGTTGGGTAGTTTTTGGGTGGAAACGGATTGCTTTTGGGTTGTTTAAGTACAAGGTAATTGGTATTCTATGTCGTGTGGTTAGCGTATTCTAACTGCACGACATTTTTATTATACGGAAGGAGGAGATAAAGTATGCAGCAAAGGTTACATGCAAAAGACTTTATTCTCATCGGTGTTCTTACTGCCCTCATGTGGTTCATCTGCATGCTTCTCAGTGGGGTTTTAAGCTTTGCTGGGCCTGTCACCAATGTATTCTATCCATCTATTGTACCTGTTGTAAATGGAATCGTGATGATGCTGCTTTTAGCAAAGGTTCCGAAAAAAGGTGTGTTTACTATTAGCGGCGTGATTCAAGCTGTTCTCTTTTTGCTTGTAGGCGCATTTTGGTTTATCCCCATTGCCGTGGTGGCAGGCAGTCTGCTTTGTGACTTCCTGTTTATGGCTCGTAAGGAGATTACACGCAGAACCATGACCGCCGCTTACACACTGTACTGTGGTATTTATGCGTTCGGCGCAATCTGCCCCATCAAGTTTTTGCAGAGTGCGTTTGTTGGAGCGATGGAGAAAAATAATATCGCACAAGATTACATAGATGGAATGCTGAAAATCACTTCAACGCCTATGCTTTTTGTTATTGTTGCAGGAGGCCTGCTGGGAGGATTGGTTGGATCTATTATCGGTCAAAAACTTCTGAATAAACACTTTGTTAAGGCTGGACTGGTATCTGTAAATAATTGATACAGCCCCTATACTTCATCAGATAAGCGCAGGCAAGAGGGCTGTTTGGTTTCAAATGCGGGGCTGATAACAGCTCCGCATTTTGATTTATTGGAGGCAACAAAATGGAAGAACCACAAATCAAACAAATCATTAAACAGAGAGCCTTTCAAGGAACTGCACTTTTGGACCCACGATGCAAACTTCTGCTTTTAATTGGTATTGGATGTGTCAGCTACTTTTTGGGTGGGGAACTTGTCAGTTTTATGCTTGTACTGGCCTATGGCCTATTTATCGCTGCAGGAAGTGGTCTGGGATGGGCTGTAAAGATGAATATAATCTACATAATAGTTGCGTACCTTAACGCCTTATTGAGATATGTTCAAGTTCCAATATTACTTATGCTTACCAGTATCATTGGCGTTGCGGCTCTAAAACTTATCCCAGTCATAATGGTAGGATTATGGGTTCTGCGAACAACATACATGGACGATCTGATTGTAGCCTTCCAACGGATGCGCTTTCCTCAAGCTGTCACCATTCCCCTGGTAGTAATGTTCCGTTATGTTCCTACTTTACGAATTGAATACCGGCAAATCCGCAGCACGATGGATATTCGGGGTATCAGCGATACTCTCTGGAAACGGCTATCCCATCCGCTGGCAACGATAGAGTATATTCTGATACCGCTGCTGATGCGGTGTCTGAAGGTCACGGACGAACTGGCAGCGTCCGGCACAACACGCGGATTAGAGCTGGAATGCAAGCGGTACGCGCTGAGGCCGATCCGTTTTGCATGGCCGGAAATCGTGGTATCTCTGCTGGGTGTCCTCTTTTTGGCTGGTTTGCTTCTTATCGATCAAACTCAAATCGGGGAAATCATTTTGTGGAGGGTATGACGATGATCTCATTTCAGAAATTTAGCTTTCGTTATGAAGAAAGCCAGGATTTTACTCTCTGTGGTATTGATATGACCGTACAGACCGGCGAGTTTATCCTTCTGACAGGAAGAAGCGGCTGCGGAAAAACGACGCTGATCCGCTCCCTCAATGGTCTTATTCCGCACTTTTATCCTGGCGAAATCAAAGGAGACTTGCTCATGGATGGGCATTCTCTGTTGGACATGAAGCCCTCCGAGTTGGCCGGACAGGTAGGAACTGTATTCCAGGACCCCCGTTCCCAGTTCTTTATGACAGATACAACGAGGGAATTGGCTTTCGGTTGTGAAAATCTTGGGCTTACCCGTGAGGAAACCATCAGTCGCATTGCAAAATCTGCAAAAGAACTGGAACTGGTGGACTATTTGAATCGAAGCATTTTTGCTTTATCCAGTGGTGAAAAGCAACAGATTGCAATCGGTTCTGTGTATGCCCTTTCCCCGAAAGTCTATATTTTCGATGAGCCATCTGCAAATTTGGATTATGCCGCTACCAAGCGGCTTGCCGAAATTATGGGAAAACTCAAATGTGCCGGATACACTATTTTTGTGGTAGAACACCGCTTTTACTATCTGCGCGATCTGATTGACAGAGTTTTTCTTATTCAGGAAGGTAAAGTTGAGCGTGAGTTTTCGAGAGAGCAATTTTGCTCACTGTCTGATGAAATACGCATTTCTTACGGCTTGCGGACAGCATACCCGGAGCGTGATGCGGAGCATTATCAGGGAAAGCAACGCCCGCATAATGGCACACACCGGATGGAAGTACATGATTTGGGATTTTCCTATAAGAAGGGGCCAGATGTGTTTCACAATGTCAGTTTTGAAGCTCATGCAGGTGATGTGATTGGCATCCTGGGGCACAACGGGGCTGGAAAAACGACTATCTTATCTATCCTTACCGGCCTGTTAAAGCAGCGGCATGGAGAAGTCAGCTTTGATGGGAAGAACCTTACTCCCCGGCAAAGGCGGTCTCTTTCTTATCTTGTTATGCAGGATACAGATTATCAGCTCTTTGCCAGCAGTGTGGAAGAAGAATTGTCCCTGGGAATGAATGAAGATTGTAGAGAAAAAGTAGAAGCTACATTGGAGGCTTTGGAGCTTTCAGAATACCGTGAGCGTCATCCAGCCTCTCTTTCGGGCGGCCAAAAACAGCGTGTAACCATTGGTGCGGCAATTGTAAAGGGCAGTCCGGTAATCTACTTTGACGAGCCTACCAGTGGTTTGGATTATGATTCGATGGTGCGTGTCAGCAATCTGATTGAGCAGCTTTCAAATTCCGGGGTAATTGTTTTTGTGGTATCCCATGACTTTGAATTTATCGTCCGCACCTGCACGGAGGTGGTTCAGTTAGACGATCACGGGGCCATTCAAAATCATAGCCTTTCGTCGGAAACTCTGAAAGCTCTATCGAAAAAATATTTTATGTAATGGTGGTGCGAACAATGGAGATTCATGCGTCGGGCGAAGATTACTTGGAGGCCATTCTTGTCCTGCAAACGCAAAAAGGCATGGTGCGCTCCGTAGATGTGGCCCGGCACATGGAGGTGTCAAAGCCCAGCGTGTGCCATG
>OEQP01000203.1_pt1 | contig 9449 bp, 8 predicted proteins | sample 1539791 | NCBI WGS metagenome assembly OEQP01 (sample SAMEA3891866, study PRJEB23780) | metagenome | biome: terrestrial biome; feature: animal house; material: Caecal content | place: Italy | collected 2015-05-05
GAGCGGCTGGAGCTGCTTCACGGCATCCTCCACCCGGCAGACGGCCGCCGTCCGGAGGGCGGGAAGTTCGCCTTCGATTGGGACTGGCTGGCGCCCAGCGGCCTTTCGGTCAAGGACTTCATCGCCCCGTCCTCCTTCCACTTCGGGGAGACCCGCACCTTCCGCATTGGCGAGATGTACGGGGCGGTGAGCTTTTTGCAGATCACCGCCCCGGAGATCCACGACCGCATTTTGGCGGAGTTTATGGAGACCGAGGGCAACATCCTGGTAACTATGCACATCCGGGGCATCAACCAGAACGAGGCCATCAAGATGGTCAAGCGCAAGATCACGGATTTGGACGCCATGAAGATCGCGGAGCAGAAGCGGGCGGTACGCAGCGGCTACGACATGGACATCCTCCCCAGCGACCTTGCCACCTACGGCGGCGCGGCAAAGACCATCCTCCAGGACCTGCAAAGCAGGAATGAGCGAATGTTCAATCTGACCTTCCTGGTCATGCACATGGCGGAGACAAAGCAGAAGCTGGAGATTGCCGTGTCCCAGGCGGCCAGCGTGGCGCAGACCTACAACTGCCTCCTTACCCGGCTGGACTTCCAGCAGGAGGACGGACTGATGAGCAGCCTTCCCCTGGGGCTCAACCGTATCAAAATCGAGCGGAGCCTCACCACTTCGGCGCTGGCGGTGTTCGTCCCCTTCGTCACCCAGGAGCTGTTTATGGGCGGGGACGCCATGTACTACGGCCTCAACGCTTTGAGTAACAACATGATCCTTCTGGACCGCAAACAGTCCAGAAGCCCCAACGGGCTGGTGTTCGGCACGCCGGGCAGCGGCAAGTCCATGAGCTGCAAGCGGGAGATCACTTTCATCATCCTGACCACAAAAGATAATGTCATCATCTGCGACCCGGAGGACGAGTATTCGCCCCTGGTGCGCCGGCTGGGCGGGCAGGTCATCCGGCTGTCCCCGTCCAGCACCGACTATGTGAACCCCCTGGACATCAACCTCAACTATTCAGACGAGGAGAACCCCCTGGCGCTGAAAAGTGATTTTGTCCTGTCCTTCTGCGAGCTCATCATGGGGAGCAAGACGGGGCTGGAGGCCATCGAGAAAACGGTCATCGACCGGGCGGTGCAGAAGATCTACCAGCCCTACTTCGCAGACCCCCGGCCGGAGAATATGCCCATCCTGGGCGACCTGATGGAGGCGCTGCTGGCGCAGGGCATCCCGGAGGCCGACCGGGTGGCCCAGGCGCTGGATCTGTATGTGAACGGTTCGCTGAACTTCTTTAATCACCGCACTACCGTGGACATCCGCAACCGGCTGGTCTGCTTTGACATCAAGGGTCTGGGCAAAAACCTGAAAAAGCCGGGGATGCTCATTGTCCAGGATGCGGTGTGGAACACCGTCACCATCAACCGGGCCATTGGGCGCTCCACCTGGTATTTCGTGGACGAGTTCCACCTCCTGCTGAAGGAGGAGCAGACGGCGGCCTATTCGGCGGAGATCTGGAAACGGTTTAGAAAATGGGGCGGGGTGCCCACCGGGGCGACCCAGAACCCCAAGGACCTGCTCTCCTCCCCGGAGATCGAGAACATCCTGGAAAACAGCGATTTCATCTATATGCTCAACCAGGCCGCCGGCGACCGCAAGATTTTGGCGGAGCGGCTGGGCATTTCGGCGGAACAGCTTGCCTATGTGACCAATTCCGAGCCGGGCCATGGGCTGCTGTTCTTCAACAATGTCATCCTGCCCTTTGCGGACGACTTCCCCAAGGACACGGAGCTTTACAGGCTGCTCACCACCAAGCCCAGCGAGGTGGAGCACGCGGCGGAAACGGAGGCGTGAATATGAACATGGAGATATTCAGAAACAGTGAATTTGGCAGTATCCGCGTGATCGAGGAGGACGGGAAATACCTGTTCTGCGGTTCGGATGTGGCAAAGGCCCTGGGGTACAGCAATCCCCGAAAGGCTGTCCGTGACCATGCGAGGGGTGGAACGAAACGTTCCATCCCCACCGCAAGCGGTGACCAGACGATGACCTTCCTCCCGGAGGGCGACGTCTACCGCCTGATCGTCCATAGCCGGCTGCCCGGCGCGGAGCGGTTTGAGAAATGGGTGTTCGATGAGGTGCTCCCCACGATCCGCAGGACCGGGGGCTATATGACGCCCTCCCTGCTGGAGGAGGCGGCCAGGCACCCGGAGATCCTTCTCTCCTTTGCGGACCAGCTCCTGGCGGAGCATGAGAAGAACCGCCGCCTTACCGGGGAGGTAGAGCGGCTGCGGCCGAAAGCGGATTTTTACGACGCCTTTGTGCGCCCCGGCAACTGCACCAATATCCGGGCCACAGCCAAGGAGCTGGGCGTGGGCGAGCGCGACTTCTGCCGCTTCCTGATGGAGGAGGGCTTCCTCTACCGCTGCCCGGCCGGATACCTTCTGCCCTACGCCAAGCCCTCCAATAAGGGGCTGTTCCAGGTGAAGGACTTCTGGAAGTACGGGCATTTCCGCCAGCAGACCCTTATCACGCCACAGGGGAAGGACCTCCTGCGGATGATGCTCTGCGGCGGGCAGATGAGCATGGAATTTGATTTTTGTGAAAGCGAGGCGTGAATATGAAAAACAAGATTTACATTATCGACGGCAAGACCTATCTCAACCACATCAACGATGAGGTCCACCTGTACGGCCTTCTCCACCAGCTCGCCTTCCTGGCGGGCCGGATCAAGGACGAGGAGGACGTGTTCCATGTGCTGGACGCGGCGAAGCGCTACGGCGAGATCGCCGAGGAGAAGTTCCAGGGCTGGGGCATCCCCGGCCGCTACCTGGTATTCGGCGACCCCAAAGACCTAAAGGACCTTATGGCAAAGGAGCTGGCGGAGGCCACCCCGGTGCCCGTGGAGGAGCCGAAGCCCAAGAAGTATAAGGATGAGTACATCATCCCCGGCTATGGCTTCCGTATGCTGGTGGGCGACATCCACAACCTGATCGTCCTCTACTATTCGCTGGCCCGCCGCCTGTCCGAGGCGGAAACGGAGAAGGACTTCCTCCGGCTGAAGAAAAAGGCCGGCGGCTATGAGAAGGTGCTGAAAAAGCTCTTCCGCAGCCTGGGCCTCCCGGAGGACAGCAACGCCGCCCAGGACATCCTGGAGGAGTCCATCATCCGCCGCCATAACCTGGTCCGCCTGGAGGATGCGGAGGAGCCCCAGGACGAGGGGGACCTTGAAGGGGACGAGGTATGGAGCGACTGACCCATGTGAGCCTGTTCTCCGGCATCGGCGGTCTGGACCTGGCGGCGGAGGCGGCCGGGTTCGAGACCGTCTGCCAGTGTGAATGGGCGGACTACCCCTATTCCGTCCTGGAGCGGCACTGGCCGGACGTGCCGAAGTTCCGGGACATCACCACATTTACGAAGGAGGCGTTTTTTGAGAAAACAGGACTTGAAACAGTCACCATCATCTCCGGCGGCTTCCCCTGCCAGCCCTTCTCCACCGCGGGAAAGCGGAAGGGCTTTGCGGATGAACGCTACCTGTGGCCGGAGATGTGCCGCGTTATTGCCGAACTGCGGCCCCGTTGGGTGCTTGGGGAAAATGTTGCTGGCTTCATCAATATGGGGCTCGACAAAACGATTTTTGACCTGGCAAAAGCGGGATACGCTGTTCTCCCATTCGTATTTCCGGCTTGCGGCGTCGGCGCGTGGCATGAGCGCCAGCGAACTTTTATCGTCGCGGCTGATGTTTCCCACACCCCTTGCCTCCGACAAATCCACCTGCAGGGACGCGGCAAACCTGGATGTGTACCTGTCGGACAATGGGATCTTCCGCAAGCGGAACAGGGACGGGACGATCTGGAGCCTGAGCCTTTCGGCGGCGGTGTTCTACCTGACGCCGGCGGCGTCGGAGGGCTACCGCTCCACCCTGAAACCCACGGCCTTCCGGGGCAAGTCCCCGTCCAGCAACCTTTCGGCCCAGGTGATCCACCAGGAGCAGCCCCTGTCGGAGAAGGCGGCGCTGAACCCGGATTGGGTGGAATGGCTCATGGGCTTCCCGAAAGGATGGACGGCCGTATCCTCTGGCGAGAGGAGCCCGCAGACATCCCTCGCATAACGGAGGACACGAAGGACCGGGCCCTGCGGCTGAAAACCCTGGGCAACACGGTCTGCCCGCCCCAGGCCTATCCCATTTTTCGCTACATTTCCCTGATCGAGACCGGAGCTTGTGTGGACATTTGCCCCTATGGAGGAGGTGACGGATAAATGCAGGAATGGAAAGCCTCCGAAAAGGAGGCGCAGAAGATGACCCGTGACGGGGCCATTTCGGTGAACCTGGTGACCGGCGAGGCCACCCATGTTTCGGACCGTCCCCCGGAGCAGGACTATTCCTCTGCTGATGAGACCGCCGGTGTGCTGAACCGGGCGGCGGACGAGGCGGCGGGCCATGTGGAACGGCGCCAGGCGAAAAAAGCGCGGCGAAAGCGGCGCGACACCTTCCGGGAGGGTGAGGCGGCCAGGGACCGCCCTTCCTCCCGTTTGCAGTTTTCGGAGGCAGACCGGGCGGCGCCGGAGCTGAAAAAAGCTGTCCGCAAGTCCGACAAGGCGGCGGATAAGCTGGACGCGGCAAAGGCCGCCGTCCCCGTGAAGCCTCCCGGCAAGGAGCATGGCAATCCCTTATCCAGGCCGATCCAGGAGGTGAAGTCCACCCTCCACGGCGAGGTGAGCAAGGTGGAGGGTGAAAACTCCGGCGTCCAGGCCGGCCACCTGGGGGAGCGGCAGATCGAGAAGGCCGTGGGCTATGGCGGCCGGCGCTTCCACCAGGCGCGGGCAGACCGCAAGCTGAAACCCTGGCGGGATGTATCAAAAGCGGAGCAGGCGGCGGTGAAAGCCAATGCGGATTTCTACTGGCGGAAGTCCGTCATGGAAAATCCCCAGCTTGCGTCCAGCAATCCCATCTCCCGCCTGTGGCAGAAGAAACGCCTGCAAAAGCAGTACGCCGCCGCGCACCGGGCAGGAACGGGCGCAGCCCAGGCAGCGGGCAAGGCGTCCCAGACCGCCGCCTCCGCAGCGAAGAAGGGCGGCGGGACCATCGCCCAGAAGCTGGGCGGCTTCGTCACCAAAAACAAGCACACCCTTCTCATCGTGGGCGGCATCGGGCTGATCCTCATGCTCATCATGGGGCTGATGCAGTCCTGCACCTCCATGTTCGGGGGCGGGACTTCCGGCCTGGTGGCGTCCTCCTATCTTTCGGAGGACGCGGACCTGACCGGGGCCGAGGCCGCCTACTGTGAGATGGAGGCAGAGCTGCAAGAGTATCTGGACACCTACGAGGCCACCCACGACTACGACGAGTATCACTTTGACCTGGACGAGATCGAGCATGACCCCTATGTGCTGCTGTCCATCCTGTCCGCCCTTCACGAGGGGGTGTTCACCCTGGACGAGGTGCAAGGGGATCTGGAGATGCTGTTTGAAAAGCAGTACATCCTCACCGAGACCGTGACCACTGAAACAAGGTATCGGACGGAAACGAGAACGGACAGCGAGGGCAACGAGTACGAGGTAGAGGTTCCCTACACCTGGTACATCTGCACCGTCACGCTGGAGAATTTCGACCTCTCCCATGTGCCGGTCTATATCATGGGCGAGGACCAGCTCTCCATGTACGCCGTGTATATGTCCACCCTGGGCAACCGGCCGGACCTGTTCCCGTCCTCCGGGTATGTGGGCAAGTACATTGAGAACCCGCCCACGGCCTGGGACATCCCCGCCGAGTATCTGACGGATGAGCGGTTCGCTACCCTCATCACCGAGGCGGAGAAATACCTGGGATACCCTTACGTCTGGGGCGGAAGCAGTCCGGAGACCTCCTTCGATTGTTCCGGCTTCGTCAGCTATGTGCTGACCAGTACCGGACTGTGCAATACCGGGCGGCTGGGCGCCCAGGGGCTCTACAATATCTCCACCCCGGTATCCGACCCCCAGCCGGGCGACCTGGTGTTTTTCGTGGGGACCTACGACACCCCAGGTGTTTCCCATGTGGGCATTTATGTGGGTGACAATATGATGCTGCACTGTGGAGACCCGATTTCCTACACCAATTTGAACACCAGCTACTGGCAATCCCATTTCTATGCCTACGGCCGGCCGCCGTACAACTGATGGGAGGTGTTCCATGCTATCTTTATGTCCGGTATCCCTGGCCGAGGCCAACGCTTTTGTCGCAGAGCACCACCGCCACCATAAGCCGGTGCGGGGGCACAAGTTTTCCCTGGGCTGTATGGTGAATGGACAGCTTGTGGGCGTCGCTATCGTGGGGCGGCCTGTCAGCCGGTATTTGGATGACGGGCTGACCCTCGAAGTAAACCGGCTGTGTACGGATGGGACGCAAAATGCTTGCAGTTTCCTCTACGGCGCGGCGGCGCGGGCAGCCAGGACCATGGGATACCGAAAAATCATCACTTACATTTTGGATACGGAGAATGGCGTGAGCCTCCGGGCGGCGGGCTGGAAATGCGCCGGCCTGGCCGGAGGCAGGATGTGGACCGGAAAACGCCGCCCTTCTGAACCTCTGTATCCCGCACAAATGAAATACCGATATGAAAAAGAATGGAACGGGAGGTGAAACACACATCAATATGGTTTCCTACGGGGGCGGTGTCAACAGCACCGCCCTTTTGATCGGCCTGCACCAGCACCGTATCCCGGTGGACCTGATCCTCTTTGCGGATACCGGGGCGGAGCATCCCCACACCTATGCCTACCTGGACATTATGGACCGCTGGCTGAAGGGCCACGGGATGCCGCCCATCACCAGAGTCTACAAGACCACGCGGGACAGCAAGCGGCTGACCCTGGAGCAGGAGTGCTTGCAGAGCGGCACCCTGCCCTCCATCGCCTACGGCTTCAAGCGGTGTTCCCTGAAACACAAGATCGGGCCGCAGGAAAAGTTCTGCAATCACTATTTGCCCTGCCAAAAGGTATGGGCAGCGGGCAAGCGGGTGGTGAAATTCATCGGCTACGACGCCGGCGAGGGCTACCGCAGCGACAAGGTGCTGCTGGGCGACCTGGCCGACCCCAAGTACAGCAAGTGGTATCCCCTGATGGAATGGGGATGGGACCGGGCGGCGTGTATGCAGACCATTGAAGATGCGGGGCTTCCCCAGCCGGGCAAGTCCTCCTGTTTCTTCTGCCCCAGCATGAGGGCGGAGGAGATCATCTATCTGCGTGACCACCACCCGGACCTGTTCCGGCGGGCCATCGCGCTGGAGGACAACGCCCGCCCCAATTTGAAAACGGTCCAGGGCCTGGGCCGTAACTATTCATGGAAAGAACGATATGGAAAGGAGTTTTGCACACATGGCAACTGTTGAGAAGATCCGCCGTGACATTGAAAAGACCAAGGAGAAGATCTCCGAGCAGCAGAAGCGCCTCCGCGCCCTGGAGGCCCAGCTCACCGAGGAGGAGAACCTGGAGATCGTCCGCATGGTCAAGGCGGTGAAGATGGACAACCGGGAGCTGACGGCCTTCCTGAAGGCCTACGCCAGCGGCCTCATCACCCTGCCGGAGGGCATGATGGAGGCGGAGGCGTCGGCTGACCCCGGCGAGAACGAGATGGAGGACGCCGAGTATGAAGAATAAAACGATCATCCGCCTGTTTACGGCGGCTCTGGCCGTGGCGCTCTGTGCCACGGCCTTTGCGATCCCTGCTTTTGCCGGCGGCGGGGAGGGTGAACCTTACTACACCGAAACGGAGGCTGACCTCACGGAGGATGACGGAACCCCGGAAATCACGGTTTCCGATGATGAAGATACTGCCGGCGGCGATAATGCGGAGGCCGGCGGTGACACCCTGGACCAGCTCACCGAACTGTTGGGCAGCCTGGGAACCGTGACCGTCACCGAGGATGGTATCCTGTTCACTCCCAACCTGGAGGGCCTGGAGCCCCTGCGCACCGGCACCGTGACCACCTGCGGCGGCAATCTGAATGTCCGCACCGGCGCAGGGCTGGACAATGACGCATTCACCCAGCTTCCCAACGGGGCGCAGGTAGAAGTCATCGGCACCGAGGGCGAATGGGTCAAGGTGCTTCTGCCGGAGCGGGAGGGCTATGTTCATTCCGACTACCTGACCATCACGGACACGGGCAGCTTCTCCCTCTCCCTGGACGGGACGGACCTCTCCGCCCTGCTGGAGCTGTTCGCCTCCGGCCTCTCCGGGGGCGGAGGGGCAGCCCTGACCCCGGATGGGAACCTGTCCCTCATTGACGACCTGGGCGGGACATCCTCCGGCAAGCAGTTCATCACGGTGGAGACAAAGGGCGGCAACGTGTTCTATCTCATCATCGACCGGGATGACGAGGGGGCGCAGACCGTCCACTTCCTGAACCAGGTGGACGAGGCGGACCTCCTGGCACTGATGGAGGATGGCGAGGCCCAGGAGGCGCCGGCGGTCTGCACCTGTACGGAGAAATGCCAGGCCGGGGCGGTGAACACCTCCTGCGAGGTGTGCGCGGTGAATATGGCCGAGTGCGCCGGCGCGGAGCCGGAGCCGGAACCCGAACCGGAGCCGGAGGCGGAGAAGTCCGGGGGCATGGGCGCCCTGGCGCTGGTCCTGGCGCTGGTGGTGCTGGGCGGCGGCGGAGCCTTCGCCTATATCAAATTTATCCGTCCCAAGCAGGCGTCCAAGGTCAGCGCAGACCCGGACGACTATGATTTTGCGGATGAGGAGGAGTATATCAACGAGGACGAACCGGAACCGGAGGAAGAAATGGAGGATACGAAATGAAGCTGGTGATCTGTGAGAAACCGAGTGTTGCAAAAGCCGTCGCGTCGGCCCTGGGTGTCACATCCAGGGCCGATGGCTGTTTTGAAGGAAATGGGCTCATCGTTTCCTGGTGCGTGGGGCATTTGGTGTCCCCGATGGACGCGGCTGGGTATGACCCCGGCTACAAAAAGTGGAAGTATGACGACCTTCCCATCCTGCCGGAGCCCTTCCGCTATGTGCTGGCGAAGGACAAGGAGGACGCCTTCCAGAACCTGAAACGCCTTATGGACCGGGAGGATGTCACCGAGCTGGTCAACGCCTGCGACGCCGGGCGGGAGGGCGAGCTCATCTTCCGGCTGGTCTATGAGATGGCGGGATGCCAGAAGCCCTTCTCCCGTCTGTGGATCTCTTCCATGGAGGACGCGGCGATCCGGGAGGGCTTCCAGGACCTGCGCCCCGGCGCGGAGTATGACCCGCTGTACCAGTCCGCCCTCTGCCGCCAGAAAGCAGACTGGCTCATTGGGATCAACGCCACAAGACTTTTTTCTGTCCTCTACCACCGCACCCTGAATGTAGGGCGGGTGCAGACGCCCACCCTTGCCATGCTGGTGGACCGGGACAGCAAAATCACAATGTTCCGCAAAGAGAAGTACCACCATGTGCGCCTGACTCTGGGCGGGGCCGAGGCGGT
>OEQP01000212.1_pt1 | contig 9234 bp, 10 predicted proteins | sample 1539791 | NCBI WGS metagenome assembly OEQP01 (sample SAMEA3891866, study PRJEB23780) | metagenome | biome: terrestrial biome; feature: animal house; material: Caecal content | place: Italy | collected 2015-05-05
CCGACATGCGGGAGCATATCTTATCCGCCCTGCTGATCGTTGCCGCCATCCTGCTGTGGAAGGGAACCGTCTCGCACCGGATGATCCGCCGGGATGTTCAGCTTGGTGAAGTTGTAGTCTGCCAGCTCCACCTCCGGGCCGTCCACAATCTGATAGCCCATGCCCACAAACAGATCCTTGATCTGCTGCAAAACCTGATTCATGGGGTGGGCATGGCCCAGCACCACGCTCTTGCCCGGGATGGTCACGTCCAGAGCTTCAGAGGCCAGCTTGGCCTCCAGAGCGGCAGCCTGGGCAGCAGCCTTTTGCTTTTCCAGCATTTCCTCAATCTCCGCCCGGACGGCGTTTGCCAGCTGTCCCATAACAGGACGCTCCTCCGGGGAGAGCTTGCCCATCTGCTTCAGCACTGCGGTGAGCTCGCCCTTCTTGCCCAGGAACCGAACCCGCAGCTCCTCCAGCTGGGCAGGGGTCTGGGCCTGCTGCAGGGCTTCTACAGCCTGCTGCTTGATTTGTGCCAATTGTTCTTTCATTTTCTGATCTCCTTTACATTGAGATAAAACATTTGGGGTAAAAAAAGAAACCCCCGTCCCACTGGGGACGAAGGCATTGACCTCCGCGGTACCACCCGCAATTCGCCGTTCGGCGCACTCTCGGTGCTGCTACACCAAAGACCCATAACGGAGTCACCCGGCACACCCTACTTATCTTTCAGGCGGCAGCTCCTGGGAGAAGGCCCGTCCGCACCCCCAGGACGGCTCACACCAATCCGTCCTCGCTGTATGGGAGTTACCGCCTGGGGCAGCCCATTCATAGCCATTCCATATCAACAAAAATAGTACCACAGTCCGCCATAAAATGCAAGTCCTTTTTGAAATCCGGGGAAAGAAGGCGCCTTTTTTCAGGGCCTGCCGGGTGCTTTGTGAACGAAATGTAAAGATAAAGCCGTTTTTTGTAAAGAGGAAAATAGGATACCAGGCAGGAAAAAGGAGAAAAACCATTCTGAAGTCATTTTGCAGGAAATGGGGAAATGCCTGCTGTTTTTATGAAATACCGGAAAAATGAAAAGGAAAAAGTTTTGAATTTTGAAAAACATCAAGACGGTGCTTTCCGGTGAAGAAGTGAAAAAGAAAATTTAATTACATTTTACTGCCGCAAGATAGAGAAATTTACATCCCGCGGCTATACTCATAGGCGTGTGAGCAACACCACAAACATTAGGAGGAATTCTTGTATGAACACTGTTTCAAAAAATGCTACCACACAATCTCAAAAGCTGATGATTTTTGTGCTGACCATGTCTTTGTATGGTCTGTCCACCCTCTTTACAGAGTTGATTCCCAAATTCCAGGTGGGTTTGGTAGAGTTTTCTGTTGAGTACTTCCTGTTTATCCCCCTGACCCTGGGTATGCTGTTTGATCCGCTGTCCGCAGCCCTGGGCGCTGCCACCGGTGAGCTGGTATTCAGCGAAATCATGCTGGGTCAGTTCGGCGGCCTGGGTGAGCTGGAAAAGTTTTTGACCGTGACCATCGGCGTTTACATCGCCGGACGTATGGTGAAGAATCCCAAGAACCATGTTATGGTAGGCGTGGCCGCTCTGGTGGGTACCGCAGCCCAGCTGTTTATGGGTATGTTGGTGGACATTGCCAAGGTGCAGTTCGCTGTGGAGGATTTTGAAGCCGTTGCCGGTCTTCCGGAGAGCGTCTTCGCTACCGAGGGCTTTGCTTTTGCCAATGACCTGCTGTTCTCCGGCATCCTGTTCTGTCTGCTGCCCACCTTGTACCTGGTGCCCCGGCTGTACGGCAAGATTGAGCCCCTTCTGGGTATGGCACCCCGTACGGCAGAAAGCCCCGTTGCCGGACTGAACGCAAAGGTTTGCATTGTGTGCGTACTGGGCTTTGCCTGTGCCGTTGCCGCTGAGATGCTGGCCTCCTCCGGCACCCCCCTGATTGAGTGGGAAGCCGAGTGGGCAGAAAGCGAAACTGCTCTGACCGTTGGCATGGTGGTAGCCGCCGCCCTTGCCGTGGTTGCCATTGTGGGCATCCTGGTGAAAAAGAATCGGGAAAAGAGAGTAGCGTGCTGATATGAATGCGGTTGAGATTCAGAACCTGACTTATACATATCCAGGTGCCTCTCAGCCAACCCTCAAAAATATCTCGCTGGAAATTACCAAAGGAGACTTCCTTGCAGTGGTTGGCAACAACGGCTGCGGGAAGTCCACTTTGTGTAAGGTGATCAATGGGCTTATTCCCCACTTTATCACCGGGGATTTTCAGGGAGAGGTGCGAGTGGATGGACAAAATACCCTGGATAGCCAGGTGGGGGATTTGGCCCGGAAGGTAGGCTATGTGTACCAGGACTTTGAAAATCAGATTGTCCGGCCTACTGTTTTGGACGATGCTTCCTATGCCTGTCTGAATTATGCTTACCCGGACTATCTGGAGCGGGGTAAGACAGCCCTTCGTCAATGCGGCCTGGAGGGACACGATGCAGAGTATATCTGGCAGCTGTCCGGCGGACAGACCCACCTGCTGGCACTGGCGGGAGCGGTATCCCTCCAGCCGGATGTGCTGATTCTGGACGAGCCCATTGCCCAGCTGGACCCCATGCACGCAGACCGGATTTACGAAGTGCTGCGGGAGCTGAACCAGAAGTACGGCAAGACCATTGTAGTGATTGAGCACCACACCGAGTATATTGCGGATTACTGCAAACATGTGCTTTTGATGAAGGACGGAGAAGCCCAGTGGCTCCTGCCCACCCGGGAAGCGCTGCAGCATGTGGAGGAACTGGAGGCCTGCAATATTTTTCCGCCCCAGGTAACCCAGGCGGCCCACCGCCTGCAAAAGGAAGGGGTGCTGCCCCGGGATGAAGCCTTGCCCACCACCGTGGAAGAAGGGCGCAAAACCTTTGGAAAGCTCACCTATATGCCCCAGCCTGCGGAGGGGTATAAAGGAAATGACAGGGAGGCAACAGCAGTTTCCTTCCGGGATGTGTCCCTTGCCTATCGGTCGGTGAAGGGAGAGCCCAGGACCATTTTTGATGGGCTGAACCTGGATATCCGGGAAGGGGAGCGGGTTGCGCTCATTGGCTCCAACGGGGCGGGCAAGTCCACCCTGATGAAGCTGATGGTGGGGCTGCTGAAACCCCAGTCCGGCATTGTTTCCCTCTTTGGGAAGAATGTGTCTGATAAAAAACCGGAGGAGATTTCCCGGCAAATCTCTCTGGTATACCAGAACCCAGAGGAGATGTTCATCAAGGACTCCATCCGGGGGGATATCTCCTATGCCATGAAGGTGCGGGGGGTTCCCCAGTGGGAAGCACGCACCGATGCCCTGCTGGAGCGGTTCCGCCTCCGGGAGCTTCAGCACCGGGACGGCAGGCTTATGTCCGGCGGTCAGATGCGCAGAGCCAGTCTGGCGGTTGGGGTGGCGCTGGAACCGGGGATTCTGCTGCTGGATGAACCTACCGCCAATCTGGACATTGCCACCCGCCGGGAAATTCTGGGGGTGCTGGAGGATATGAAGGATATTATCAAAACCGCCGTGATTGCCACCCACGATATGCAGCTGGTTTGCCAGTGGGCGGAGCGGATTATTGTGCTCAGCGGCGGCAAGGTGGTGGCAGACGGCAGCCGGGACGAGATTTTTTCCCAGACCCGGCTGACCCAGCTGGTGGGTATCCGACCGCCGGAGATTTTTACCATGGCCCAGGCCCTGAACCCCCAGGCCCTGTGCTATACCATAGATGCGTTCACCCGGGCATTTCAGGAGGCAAAAACATGCGTAAGATGAAGAAAAAACTCTCCGAAAACATATTGGAGAAGTTCTCTATGGACTTTCTTCGGAATCAGGTGCTGAAAAACGCCTATGGCAATGACGATACGGTGATTGCCGGCCTGGACCCCCGGGTGCTGATTGGTTGGTACCTGTTTTTCGGCCTGGTGCCCTGGTTTGCCAACGACCTGTATTTCCTTCTGGGAAGCTTCATCCTGGTGATGGTTACTACCATTTTGGCCCATGTGGCGGGCCTGGTGCTGTTTCTGTTTGCTTTGGGTGTGTTTTCCCAGACGGGCTATCTGTTTTTGGTTACCCTGGTGTTTGGAGGAGACGCCTCTGCCATTGTACCCCTTCTGATTCTGACATTGAAAGTGGCTACCATCTCCCTGGCCTCTGTGACGGTGTTTTCCGGACTGGACCCGGATAAGCTGTCCAACGGCCTGATGTGGTACGGCTGTCCGGAGCGGCTGAGCTTTTCCATCTCCTATGCCTACCGGATGCTGCCCATGCTGATGGAGGAATTTCAGAATGTGCTGCTGTCCTATCGCTTGCGGGGCAATCCCCCTGCCCGGGACACCTTTGGGGGCAAGGTGCGGTATCTCATCTATGAAATCAAAATCATTATGGAGTCTTTCTACCCCCTGATGCTCAATACCGCCAAGCGCTCCCGGACCACGGTAGAGGCTCTGGAGCTGCGGGGCTATCGGTATGCGGCCACCAATAAGGCGGTAAAGAAGATCAAACTGTCCCACCTGAAGGTGACCAGCAACGACCTGCTTTTCCTGGCGGTTTCCTTTTTGTGGGTGGTTCTGTCTATTCTGTGTTCCACTTTGTTTTGAAAGAAGGTTTTTCTTTGCGACTTGATTTTCATACCCATGGCAAGCTTGCCAAGAAGCTGCCCTTTTCCACCACCTATACGGACTGGCTTTTTGCAGAAGCCCGGAGAGCCGGGCTGGATGCTCTGTGCCTGACGGAGCATTTCAACACCTTGCAGTTTGGTAGGCTTTATGGCTACCTGGCTTCTGTCAGCAGCCGGGTCGGGGACTGCCTGGAGCTGGAAAACGGACTGCGGATTTTTCCCGGCATGGAAACGGATGTGGCAGAAGGGGGACACATTCTGTCCATCGGCCCTCTGGAGGCGATCCTGGAGCTGAACAGCCGCCTGGAGCTTCATAAAGAAAAGGGGAATTTTCTGCCCTTTGAAAGCCTTATGAACCTCTTTGACCAGTACCCGGTTCTGGTGGGCTGCGGTCATCCCTATCGGGCACCGGGGCATGTGCCTCAGCTGCCTCTGGAGCAGCTTCAGCGCCTTTCCTTCCTGGACCTGAACGGAAAGGACCTGGCCCAGGACCGGGAACGGACGGAAACCCTGACCCGGGAGCTGGGCAGGAAGCTGGGAATCCCGGTGGTGTCCGGAAGCGACACCCACCAGGCGGTGCAGTATGGCTGCGTCAGTACGGTGTTTGAAAAGGACTGTACCTCCTTGGATCAGCTGAAAGCCCAGATGGATGGGGGCAGCTATGAGATACAGCTTTCTCCCACGGCAGCCTTCCAGGTGCGTACCGCAGGCCTTTTGAAGCGGGCACTGAAGGAGATTCATGCCCTGGGAGGAGACTATGTTTCCGTTCTCACCCGGGAGGGAACAGAATGAGCCGCCTGAACCCTGTGCTGATGGAGCAGGTGGCGGAGGCGGTGAGGCAGACCGGAAGGCTGCTGACAGACCCCTGCTGCCTGGAAAGGGTGGAGGCCAAAAGCCCCACGGACTTTGTAACCAATGTGGACTTTTCTGTGCAGCACCGGCTGGAAAAGGCGCTTTTGCAGCTGACCCCCTGGGCCCAGTTCTGGGGGGAGGAGGGAGAGAAAATCCCGGTGGATACCGCCAAACCCTATTGGCTCCTGGACCCGGTGGACGGCACCACCAACCTGATTCACAGCTTCCGGCACAGCGCCATCTCCCTGGGGTTGGTGGAGGAGGGGCGGGTGACCTTTGGCCTGGTGTACCAGCCCTATACCCATGAATGCTTTGCAGCGGTGAGAGGAAAAGGGGCATACTGCAACGGAAAGCGGATTTGTGTGAGCAAGGCGGAAAAACTGTCCCAGAGCCTGCTCTCTGCCGGGACTGTCCCGGGTCGGAGAGATCTGGCGGATCTGGCGTTCCGGCAGATGCGCCGGCTGTATGACTGTTGCCAGGATGTGCGCCGAACCGGCTGCGCTTCTCTGGATTTGTGCTGGGTCGCCTGCGGACGTCTGGAAGGCTTTGTGGAGCTGTCCCTTCAGCCCTGGGACTATGCCGCCGGAATGCTCCTGGTGGAGGAGGCCGGAGGAATGGTGACCGGGCCGGAGGGGAAACCACTGTCCCTGCAGGCGGGCGGTGGCGTGCTGGCCTCCAACGGCTTGCTTCACAGGGACCTGCTGGAAATGCTGAAATGAGGTGTAATTGTGGTACTTTCCCTGAACGTGCCTGCGGCAGAGCTGACCCGGGCGGAGCAAAAGATTCTTGATTATATCAACACCAATCCCGACGGTTTTCTCTTTTCTTCCATCGGACAGCTGGCCCAGCGGCTGGAAATTTCCGATGCCACTGTTTCCCGCTTCGCCCGCCATGCAGGCTGTGCCGATTTCAAGGCCCTGAAAGGCATGGTAATGGAGCAGGCCTCCGGGCCGGCAGCCAAAATTGCCGGAACCCTGTCCCAGGATGGGGCCTTTTCCCCGGCAGCATGGCTGGAACGCCAGAGATTGTATCTGGAAAAAACCGCACAGCAGCTCCGCCCGGAGGAATTTGACCGGGGGGTGGAGTCACTGATTTCCGCAAGACGGATTTTCCTCCACGGCAAAAACGCCTCCTGCTCTTTGGCTCAGATGCTGGCATTTCGTCTGCGGCGGCTGGGCTTGCCGGTTGTGCTGCTGCCGTCCGGCGGCTCCGAGCTGTTGGAAGGCCTGGTGCAGGCTGGACAGGGAGATCTTGTGGTGATGTTCAGCTTTTCCAAGCTGTCCCGGGAGGGACGGATTATCCTGGAACACGGGAAGGATGCGGGCTACCAAACCATGGCATTTGTCAGCCGTACCATCATTCCTGCCCGGGAGCGGACGGATATCAGCCTGTTTGTGTACCGGGGCGAGGAGAAGGAGTATCATTCCCTGACTGCCCCGGCAGCCATGGTGGATGCCCTGGTGGTTGCCGTCAGCGACCGCCTGGGACAGCGGGGCACCGAGTCTTTGGAAACACTTCACCAGATGAAGAAAAAATACTTTCCGGAAAAAGGCTGAATCCCAGCGATTCTCCATAGCAAAACACCCCCACAGCTTCCAGACTGTGGGGGTGCAGTATCCTGTGATCAAAAAGAGACACCTCTTGGCCAAGTAAGGAAGGAATGCCTTACTTCTTACTTGATTCCTCCCCAAAATCGACCTCACCAATTTTAAGGAAGAGTGAATAGGGAATAGGGAAGAAGTAAAAATCCCGAATGCGAAAGCATTCGGGATTTTTGGTGCGAGAGATGGGACTCGAACCCACACGGCGTTGACCACACGCACCTCAAACGTGCTTGTCTACCATTCCAACACTCTCGCAGCTACGCCAAGCTATTATAGCTTAGGTGTAAGGATTTGTCAATAGATTTTTCAGGAAAAATCCGCCGGGGCTTGCGGTTGTTTTCCCGGGGGAACTGTGGTATACTGGAAAAAACTGCGGAAAAGGAGCGTTTCTATATGACCCGATTTTTTGTGACGCCGGAGGAGATGGCCATGAACACCCCTTGCCTGACAGGGGATAACGCAGCCCATGCCAGGGTCCTTCGCCTGAATCCGGGGGAGCAGGTGCTTTTATGCGACGGGCAGGGGCAGGAATGTCTTTGCCAGGTGGAGAATCTGACCCCGGAGGGGCTGGCGCTTGCGGTGCTGGAGCGCCGGGAGAGCTGTGCGGAAGCCCGGGTTCGGGTCAGTGTATACATGGCCTTTCCCAAGGGGGATAAGCTGGAGCACGTGATTCAAAAGGCCACGGAGCTGGGAGCTTACGAGATTGTGAGCTTCCCCTCCGCCCGGTGCGTCTCCCGCCCGGATGTCAAGAGTCTTAAAAAGAAGCTGGAGCGGTGGCAGAAGATTGCCGCCTCTGCTGCCGAGCAGTCCGGCCGGGGGCGGATTCCCCAGGTGCTGGTGCTGGGTAGCTACCGAGAGGCCCTGGAGCGGGCAGCCCAGGCAGATTCCGGATTTTTGTTTTACGAAAACGAGCAGGCCACCACCTTGCAGATGGCCATGACCGGGTTCGCCGGCACCACGTTGAGCCTGCTCACCGGCCCGGAAGGGGGACTGGAGCCTTCCGAGGTGGAGAAGGCTCAGGAGGCAGGGCTTCAGGTCTGCACCCTGGGGAAACGAATCCTCCGTTGCGAAACGGCGCCCCTTTGCGCCTTGTCTGCGGTGATGTACGCCACAGGGGAATTTTGAAAAAACCGGCGGGGGAATCCGCCGGTTTATTTATGGTATTTGCTTCCGGCCTGAATGGCCTCCGCCCGGTACAGCTGTTCCAGCACCATCACCCTTGCCAGGTGATGGGGAAAGGTCATGGGGCTCATGGAGAGCTTCAGATCCGCCCGGGCCTTTACCTGGGGGGCAATGCCGAAGGAGGAGCCAATCAAAAAGCAGGCGCTGCCTTTGCCGCTGAGCTTTACCTGCTCCATCTGCCGGGCCAGCGCCTCCGAGGACAGGAGCTTCCCCTCCGGGGTCAGGACACAGAACCAGGCACCTTTGGGGATTTTTCCCAGAATGGCCTCCGCCTCTTTGTCAAGACCTGCGGCAATCTCCGCCGGGGAAGGATTCTCCGGCAGCCGCACCTCCAGCAGCTCCAGAAGCTTGAACTGGCAGTAGCCCTGCAGCCGCTTTTCGTATTCCGATGCGGCTGCGGTGTAGAATTTTTCCTTCAGCTTTCCCATACAAATCAGGGTAACAGAAAACATACGCTCACCTCTTGTGGGGGAGTATAGCATATTTTGGGAGGAAAAGCAACAAAAGGGTATAAAAAACGTCAAAAGCGGCATCCTTTTTACCGGGAGGTGGGCATATGGAGAAGAATAAGAAAAAAATCAACACAGACCCCCAGGGCAGCTATACCGGCCGGCCGGAGGAGCCTTACGAAAAGCCTGTACAGGATGCAGATGACCTGTAAGGTCAATGGGACTGCCTTCCGGCAGTCCCATTTCTGTGTTCACGGCTTTTCCAGGGAACGGTATTTTTTCTGGGTGGCCAGACCGCCCCGGATGTGCCGTTGTGCCTTGTTGGTTTCCAATACCTGCCGCACCTGCTGATAAAGCAGCCGGTTGCATTGAGGCAATCGCTGGGAAAGATCCTTATGCACCGTGGATTTGGAAATGCCGAATTGCCGGGCAGCAGACCGGACAGTGGCACCGGTTTCGATCATGTACACAGCCAATTCACAGGCCCGCTTGCATAAGCAATCATTCATAGG
>OEQP01000215.1_pt1 | contig 9127 bp, 8 predicted proteins | sample 1539791 | NCBI WGS metagenome assembly OEQP01 (sample SAMEA3891866, study PRJEB23780) | metagenome | biome: terrestrial biome; feature: animal house; material: Caecal content | place: Italy | collected 2015-05-05
CCTTTGGTGAAATGGAAAGCCTCCGGCTTTCCGTGAAATGAAATCCACCCACCGCCGCAGCGATTTCACCCGGGCGCAAGCCCGGATTTCACACCGCCAAGCGGTATTTCGCCCACCCAAAGGGTGGATTTGAATGAAATCAGTGAAATTCTTTGCTCCCCAAAGCGTGAAATCAAAGGCTCCGCCTTTGGTGAAATGGAAAGCCTCCGGCTTTCCGTGAAATGAAATCCACCCACTGCCTCAGCAATTTCACCCGGGCGCAAGCCCGGATTTCACACCGGGAAGCGGTATTTCACCCACCCAAAGGGTGGATTTCACTATAGAAAATCCCCCGGAAGGAATTTCCTTCCGGGGGATTGGTCTTTCCGTGGGCCAGAAAAACCCGGGTTATGGAATTACTTTGCCAGCTTCTTGAACTCCTCGAACACGAACTGAACCTTGGGTCCAATGATGACCTGCACGGAGTTCTTGCCCGGGCGGATAACGCCGGAGGCGCCGGAGGACTTGATCTTAGCCTCGTTTACCAGCAGACGGTCCTTGACTTCCAGACGCAGGCGGGTGATGCAGTGGTCCATGGAGGCAATGTTGTCCTTGCCGCCCAGACCTTCCAGAATCACCTGAGCCATAGCGGTGTAGTCGTTGTTGGCCAGCTCGATCTTAGCCTCTTCCTCGTTGTCGTCCTCACGGCCGGGGGTCTTCAGGTTGAAGGTCTTGATGGCGAACAGGAACACCAGGAAGAACACCACGAAGGCAGCGATGCCCATGGGGATGATCACCCAGGTGTTAGCAGCTGCGGGCAGGGAAGCGGAGAACAGCAGGTCGGTAGCACCGGCGGAGAAGCTGAAGCCAGCCCGGAAGCCCAGAGCCACGGTCACAGCGGCGAAGATGCCGTACAGCAGGGAGTACACCACGTACAGGGGGAATGCCAGGAACATGAAAGCGAACTCGAAGGGCTCGGTAACGCCGCAGAGGAATGCACACAGAGCAGCAGCGCCCACGATGCCGATGGTAGCCTTCTTCTTGTTGCTCTTGGCGGTAACAACCATAGCCAGAGCAGCGCCGGGGATACCGAACATCATGCAGGGGAAGAAGCCAGCCATGTACATACCGATGGACCAGTTGGCGTTCTGAGCGATATCGCCGGTGGGGTTCCAGTAAGCAGTCAGGTCGCCCATGCCGATGGTGTCGAACCAGAACACGTTGTTCAGAGCGTGATGCAGGCCGGTGGGGATCAGCAGACGGTTCAGGAAGGCGTACAGGCCAACACCGATCACGTCCAGGCTCTTGATGAAGTTACCAACGGAAACCAGAGCACCGAAGATCACAGGCCATACGAACAGCAGGATAGCGGACAGGACGATTGCCACCACACCGGTAACAATGGCCACGGAACGCTTGCCGGAGAAGAAGGCCAGGAACTCAGGCAGCTTGGTGCCCTTGAACTTGTTGTAGCACAGAGCGCCCACAACGCCGGACAGGATGCCGATGAAGGGGTTGGCGATCTTAGAGAACGCAACATAGTTCTGGCTGGCTGTATCCATCACAGTTTCAGTGCCCCATTTAACGGTCTGCTGTGCTGCATCGACAATTTCAACCGTAACTTTCTCTACCATAGGAATCATAGAGGGCATAATGGTTTTTACGACTGCAGGAGCCAAAAGGGTGGTGATCATCAGCCAGGCAACCAGGCCGGACAGAGCGGCAGTGCCGTTCTCCTCGTCAGCCAGGCCCACAGCCACACCAACAGCGAACAGGATAGCCATGTTGTCGATAACTGCGCCGCCGGCCTTGATCAGGAAGTAACCGATGGAGTATGCAGCACCAGAGGTGGCATAGCCCAGGCTCTCAGCAACGCCAGCGCCCATCATGTAGGCGGGGCAGAGCAGATAGCCGATACCCATCAGAATGCCGCAGATGGGCAGGACAGCGACGGGAAGCATTAAAGCTTTACCCAATTTCTGTAAATTCTTCATTTTTTTCCTCCTATATTATGAAAAAGAAAACACTTGGGAACCTCAGCCTCCACCGGCAGGGGCGGAAGGGCGATCGCCCGCCTGCCCCAGCCGGGGGAGGAAAGATTCCTATATCTTGCCGTCGGCCCACAACGGCAGGGGGACAAAGTTACAGGTTTTCCTTCAGGAAAGCCTGAAGCCCGGCAGCGGCAGCCTCCTCGTCGGGACCCTCACAGGTGACGGTCAGCTCCATGCCCTGCTTGGCAGCCAGGCGCATCACAGCCATAATCCGCTTGGCATCGGCCTTGCCGGTGGGAGCGGTGACGGTGACGGTGCTCTGGTAAGCGGCAGCGGCCTTTACCAGAAGACCTGCCGGTCTTGCATGCAGACCCAGGGGGTCAGCGATTACATGGGTAAATTCCTTCATTGTTTACACCTCACTTTCACATACCAGCTTCCGGGTTTCCAGAATCCGTCCAGGAGCCATGGAAAGCTCGGTGTAGCCCATTTTGATAAAGGTTTCAGTCAGCTTGGGGTCGGCGCCCAGCTCACCGCAGATACCGGCCCAGATGCCGGCAGCCTTGGCGCACTTGGCGATATGCCCCAGCAAGGACATAACCGCAGGATGATAGGGGTCGTAGAATTTCCCCAGATTGGCGTTCTGACGGTCCACCGCCAGGGTGTATTGAGTCAGATCGTTGGTGCCCACGCTGAAGAAGTCAGCTTCCAGAGCCAGCTGCTCTGCCAGCACCGCAGCGGCAGGGGTCTCCACCATCACGCCGATGGGAACCTCGCCAACAGGATGGCCTTCTGCAATCAGCTCCCGGCGGATGTCCATGCACAGGGCCTTGGCCTGCCGCAGCTCCCAGGGGGAAGCCACCATGGGGAACATCATGCTCAGAGAGCCGTAGGCGGAAGCCCGGTAAATGGCCCGCAGCTGGGGACGGAAAATGTCCTCCCGGGTCAGGCAGATCCGCAGGCCCCGCAGACCCAGGGCAGGATTCTCTTCCTTGTCCAGGCCCAGGTAGTCCGCCTGCTTATCGGCGCCGATGTCCAGGGTACGGATGACCACCGGACGGCCCTGCATAATCTCCGCCACCTTCCGGTAGGCGGTAAACAGCTCTTCTTCCGTGGGCAGGCTGTCCCGGCCCAGGTAGAGGAACTCACTGCGCATCAGGCCCACGCCCTCGGCGTCGCCCTTCATGGCCAGCTCCGCATCCTCGGGGCTGCCGATGTTGGCGCACAGGAGAATCTGCTTGCCGGACTTGGTCACGCTCTTTCTACCCCGATAGGCCTCCAGAGCGGCACGGCCGGCAGCGGCCTCCTCCTTCTTCTTCTGCAGCATGGCGGTGGTTTCCGCATCGGGATCAATATACCAGTTGCCGGTGAAGCCGTCCACCGCAACGATATGGGCGTTCTGGGCGTCCTCCAGAGAGATATTGGCCTGCACCAGGGAGGGGATGTTCAGCGTCCGGGCCAGGATGGCGGTGTGGCTGCTGGAAGAACCCTGCCGGGTGATGAAGGCCAGAATCCGCTCTCTGGGGAGCTGAATGGTCTCGCTGGGAGCCAGATCCTCTGCAATCAGGAGGAACTCGCCCTCCGGCAGACGGAAGCCGTCGGCGCCGCAGAGAATGTCCGCAACCCGCTGGGAAACGTCCCGGATGTCTGCGGCTCTTGCCTGCATATAGGCGTCATCCAGACCGGCGAACACCTGGGCAATCCCCTCGCCGCACTCGGAAGCGGCGGTGGCTGCGGGGGTGCCGGCGGCGATTTCCGCTGCCACCGCCTCCAGATAGTCCAGATCCTCCAGCATGAGCATCTGCACTTCCACAATGGCGGCCTTCTCCGCACCCAGCTCCTTCACTGCCTTTTCATACAGGGCAGACAGCTGCGCCTTGGCGGTGGCACAAGCCTCATTAAACTTTTCCTGTTCCTGCTTGGGGTCGCCGCTGGACACCGCAGCCTGACGCTGTGCCTTGCGGTAGACCACACCATTGCCAATGGCAACACCGGGGAACACCGGCAAACCGGAACCTTGTATCATAATGGTATGCTCCTTTCGAAAAACTTTTACTTGGAGAGAGTAATTACCTCATCGCCAGTCTTCACAGTTTTCCCCACATGGGGCTGAAAAACCGTGTAATCTCCGCTGTTGCACACAATCACCGGGGTGATGATGTCGTAACCCTCGGCCTTAATGGCCTCCGGGTCAAATTCCATAAGCAAATCGCCCTTTTTCACCTTGTCGCCGTTCTTGGCATAGACATGGTAGTGCTTGCCCTTCAGGTTCACCGTGTCCAGACCCACATGGATGAGGATTTCGGCGCCGAAATCCGCCACCAGGCTCACAGCGTGACCGGTGTCGAACATCATGTCCACAGTGCCGTCGCAGGGAGCTACCACCCGGCCCTCAGAGGGCTTGATGGCGATACCCTTGCCCAGAATCTCCTGACCGAAGGTGGGGTCGCTGACCTGCTGAATCTCCACGGCCTCGCCGGCCACCGGTGCGCCGATGGTGTCTGCCCCTTTTCCAAAAAGTTTGCTGAAAATACCCATTGTTGTTCCTTCCTTTTCTTAGCTTATGCACGCCCGGCGGATACAAATGGCCAGATGTGCTTGTTCTTCCCTGGGAATCTGCCGCCCGGATTGGCGGGACAGGTATCCTGCGGTGGCTTCTGCACAGGCATAGGCCTCGGGATACAGCTTTTTCACCACGTCCTCCAGCTCCGAGGAGCCCCAGCCGCTGGGGGTCTGGGAAAAGGCCTGCATGGCGATGAATTTCAAATCCACAATCAGCTGGTTATAATAAAGGTGGCTCTTGTTGAGGCACAGCCCCGGCCAGCCTTCAATAATGTCAATCATGGGCTGCAGCACCTGCACCACGTGCATGGTGGTGTTGATGGAGCTGTTGTACTGGGCGTTGACCAGGTGCATGGCGATGCTGGCGGCCTCGTCCTCCGGCAGCTGCACACCCTCCTGGGCGGCAATCTGCTCCAGAGCGTACTGCCCCACCGCAAACTCACCGGGATAGAACACCCGCATCTCCGTCACCAGAGCATTGTGCAGCTGGATACCCCGGTGCACCCGCTCCAGGGCGAAATTCACATGGTCCGTAAGGGTCAGGTAAATGGACTCACTGAGCTGGCGGCCCAGCACATGGTCCGCATGGTCGATAATCCGGCTGCAAAGCTCCAGAAGGCGCACGGGAAGCTGGCTCAGCACATCCTTGAAGCGGCTGAACTCCTCGTCGCTTTCCATGCGAAAGACCTTTTCCGCATCCTCCGGGCGCAGAACATCCCCCGCCCTGGAGCGGAAGCCCAGACCCTTGCCCATGGCAATCAGCTCACGGCCGCTGTCGTCCACGCAGCTGACCACATTATTGTTAATCGCCTTCAGAACCCGCAAAACTGCTGTCCCCCTATAACAAAAAAGACCAAATCCTACAAAACCGCATACCTTCTGCGCACACTTGTAGAACTTGGTTTTGCCTGCTTTACCAGTAACAATCCATTGCTGTCCTTTATTTACAGTTATAGTCTACAGAAGATTTTACAATTTGTCAACAATTTTTGCCTACCTGCCGGAATCTTTGGAACATCTCATAGCATTCCCTGTATATTTTTGTGCAATATGTTAAGTATCTATCCGCAGCTTTTCCCAACTTCCCGGAAATAGCCATTGCCCGGGGGAATAATGTGTGGTATACTACGGACAAAGGAGGGCTTTTTTATGCCACGGATTTTAAGCGCATTCAGCTCCCAGCTCACCGCCATGGGGCCCCGGGAACTGCTGTCATCCATTGCCGCCTCGGAAGGGCGCACCATTCTCTGCGAAACCATCGGCTCCGTCATGCCCATGCTCATGGATGTGACCAACGCCGAGTTTGCCGCCGCCATGGGGGCAGACATTCTCCTTCTGAATATGTTTGATGTAAATAAGCCTCTGATTCAGGGGCTTCCCCCGGTCCCGCCGGAAGACACCGTCCGGGAGCTCAAACGCCTTACAGGCCGGCCCATCGGCATCAACTTAGAGCCGGTGGAGGAGCTTCCCAAAGAGGAAGATAAGATGTGGGCCATGACCCCCGGTCGGATTGCCACCCTGGAAAACGCCCAAAAAGCGGCGGACATGGGTGTGAACATGATTCTTCTCACCGGCAACCCCGGCACCGGGGTGTCCAACGCCGCCATCGTCCGAACCCTGGAGCTTTATAAGAAGGAGCTGGGGGACCGGCTGGTGCTGGCCGCCGGGAAAATGCACGCCTCCGGCGTTCTCTCCGAGGGGGGCGAGCACATCATCACCCGGGAGGATATGGAAAGCTTTGCAAAGGCCGGTGCGGACATCATTCTTCTCCCCGCCCCCGGCACCGTCCCGGGCATTACCATGGAGTATATAAGAGGCCTGGTAGAGTACGCCCACAGCCTGGGTTGCCTGACCATCACCGCCATCGGCACCTCCCAGGAGGGAGCGGACACCGCCACCATCCGGCAGATTGCCCTCATGTGCAAGCAGACCGGCACGGATATGCACCATCTGGGAGACACGGGCTACTGCGGTATGGCCCTGCCGGAGAATATTCAGAGCTACAGCATTGCTGTGCGGGGCATCCGCCACACCTATCACCGGATGGCCGCCTCCATTAACCGATAAGAAGAAAGGTTGGATAAACGATTATGGAACAGCTGATGGATGCAATCGTCAAGCCCGCCGCCGGCCCCGGTTTGGAACTGCGGAAGGTGCCGGTACCGGTTCCCGGCCCCGGCGAGGTGCTGATCAAGGTACACAAAACCGCCATCTGCGGCACCGATGTACACATCTATAACTGGGACCCCTGGGCCCAGGTACATATCAAGCCCCCCATGACCATCGGCCATGAGTATGTGGGCGAGGTAGCCGCCCTGGGTGCCGGCGTCACCGGTCTTACCGTGGGACAGCGGGTCTCCGGTGAGGGTCACATCACCTGCCACCGGTGCCGCAACTGCCACAACGGCGATATTCAGTGGTGCAAGGATACCCTGAGCGTAGGCGTGGACCGGGACGGTGCCTTTGCCCAGTATGTGTGCATCCCCCAGTCCAATGTGATTATCATTGATGAAAGCCTGCCGGAGGATGTGGTGGCCTTCTTCGATGCCTTCGGCAACGCCACCCACACCGCCCTCATGTTCCCCCTCATCGGCGAGGACGTGCTCATCACCGGCGCCGGCCCCATCGGCATCATCGCCGCCGGTATCTGCAAGTTTGCCGGTGCCCGCCGGGTCATTATCACCGACGTGAACGACTACCGGCTGGAGCTGGCCCGGAAGATGGGGGTGGACGCCGCCGTGAACACCGCCCGGGAGGATCTTCCCCAGATTATGAAGGACCAGGGCCTCACGGAAGGCTTCGACGTGGGTCTGGAGATGTCCGGCAACGGAAGAGCCCTGCAGCAGCTCATCGGCTCCATGCGCAACGGCGGCAAGGTGTCCCTCCTGGGCATCAGCAATAAGCCGGTGGAGCTGGATATGAACACCATCATCACCAAGGGTCTGACCCTCCAGGGCATTTACGGCCGGAAGATGGACAACTGGCACCAGATGAGCTACATGGTGCAAGGCGGCCTGGATGTGACCCCGGTGATTACCCATCGGTTCCATTACACGGACTTTGAAAAGGGCTTCCAGGCCATGCTCAGCGGCAACTCCGGCAAGGTGGTTCTGGACTGGACGAAATAAGGAGGTAAACACCATGAAATCTGCACTGAAAGCTTTTCAGCAGGAGCTGGACGCCATCCGGGAGGCCGGCACCTGGCGGGAGGAGCGAATCATCACCACTCCCCAGAGCGCCCGGATTGACACCACCGCCAAGAAGGCCGTGGTAAACCTGTGCGCCAACAACTATCTGGGTCTTTCCAATAACCCGGAGCTGATTGCCGCCGCCAAGGACAGCTATGACAAGTGGGGCTTCGGCCTCTCCTCCGTCCGGTTTATCTGCGGCACCCAGTCCATCCACAAGGAGCTGGAAAAGAAAATTGCCGCCTTCTCCGGCATGGAGGACGCCATTTTGTACTCCTCCTGCTTCGATGCCAACGGCGGTCTGTTCGAGACCCTTTTGGGGCCGGAGGACGCGGTCATCTCCGACGAGCTGAACCACGCCTCCATCATTGACGGTGTGCGGCTGTGCAAGGCCAAGCGGTACCGCTACAAGAACAACAATATGGAAGATCTCCGCCGCTGCCTGGAGGACGCCCGGGCTTCCGGCTGCCAGAAGCTGCTGATTGCCACCGACGGCGTATTCTCCATGGACGGCTACATCGCCAACCTCCAGGGGATCTGCGATCTGGCCGATGAGTTTGACGCCCTGGTGATGGTGGACGACAGCCACGCCGTGGGCTTCATGGGGGACAAGGGCCGGGGCACTCCGGAGTTCTGCGGCGTCCAGGGCCGGGCGGACCATCTCGCCGCAGGCGATGATGGCCACGTCGCTCCCCTCGGCCAGGACGGTGGCTTTGTCCATCTCAAAGGGGCAGGCATCCTCGGTGTAGACATCCTCCACCGGGTTGCGGCCCACCCGCAGATAGGCGGGTTTGGTATCCCGGAGCAGCGCCTCCACCAGCTTGGCGGTCTGGAAGCGGTCGCTGGGCAGGTAGACCCGCATATTGGGGATGGCGCTCATGGCCGCGATGTCCTGGGCTGAGTGGTGGCTCATGCCCAGGGCGCCGTAGCTGACGCCGCCGGAAATGCCGATGAGGGTCACATTGGTGTTGGAGTAGGCGCAGTCGATCTTGGCCTGCTCATAGCTGCGGGTGGTGAGGAAGCAGGCCGGGGATGCGGCAAAGGCTTTCTTGCCGCAGCTGGCCAGGCCCGCCGCCACGCTGACCAGGTCCTGCTCGGCGATGCCCATCTCCACGAACTGTTCCGGGTAGGTGTCGGCAAATTTGGTCAGGCTGGCGCTGCCCCGGCTGTCGCTGCACAGCACCACAATGTCCTTGTCGGTAGCAGCCGCTTTCAGCAGGGTGTCGCAGATGGCCTGCCGGTTGGGAATCTTGTTAGCCATTGAGAAGGGCCTCCTTTCGCGCGGCAAAATCCGCGATGATCTGCCGGTATTCTTCCTGGTTTGGCAGATGATGGTGCCAGCTGGCCTTATTCTCCATCAGGGGGCTGCCGTAGCCCTTGGTGGTGTTGGCCAGGATGACGGTGGGC
>OEQP01000225.1_pt1 | contig 8966 bp, 8 predicted proteins | sample 1539791 | NCBI WGS metagenome assembly OEQP01 (sample SAMEA3891866, study PRJEB23780) | metagenome | biome: terrestrial biome; feature: animal house; material: Caecal content | place: Italy | collected 2015-05-05
TTTCCAAGGAGCAGAATGACATTTCAAGAACTGATAGATTCAGTTCTTGAAATGTCATTCTGCTCCTTGGAAAAATGGGTCAACGGGGAGAACCTTGCTCTGCGATGCGGCGGCACTCGATGTAATACCGCTTTTCTTCGGCGTGGCCCATGCTGAAGGTCTTGCGGGGCAGCACGCCGCCCAGCACCACCCCCCGGAAGAGGTCGCTCTTCTGCAAAGGGGGCAGCAGCAGGCCCACCGCGCCTTTTTCTGCGCTGAACGCCCGCACCGCGGCCTCGTCGTGGACATAGTCCACCCGGGCCTCCGGATGGTTCTCCAGGAAATATTCCACAAATTCATCCACCGTCCCTACGCCCAGGGGCGCGGTGGGGTTTTCAAAGCTGAGGGTGCATTCTTCCTGCACGCCGATCAGCTGCATTTTCTGCTCGTATTCGTCCCCAAAGCGGACCCCGGCCATGTTCTCGTCGCTCCAGGTCACCAGGTTGAGCAGCACCGTCTCGTAGCTGGTGTTGAACAGCACCCGGTGGATGGGCTCGATCTCCACCGCGTCGGACCGGACGTTGCACACCTCCGCCAGGCACCAGCGGGCGGGATGATTTGCCCGCTGCTCGGGGGAGAGGGTGGGTTTCAGCTCTTCCCAATAGGCTTTGGCGGTGGCGAGGGAGTGGTTGCCGTCCCCCACCGCCAGGGCCAGGGGGCGCTTGTTGGGCGCGCCGGGGTAGCGTGCCCGGAAGGTGGCGGCGCTGCCCAGCGCCGTCATGGCCACCTCGATCCGGGCCAGCAGGGCGGGGTCCTCCACCGCCCAGCCGGCCACATGGCCGCCGCCCAGCATCAGCTCGCCCTCATAGAGGGGGCGCAGCTTTGCCTTTTGGGCGCCGATGGGCTCGATCAGGGTGGCGTCGGGGTCATCGGCCAGCATCATCACATGGGGCGTTTCCAGCCTGGCCCCCCGGCGCACCGCCATCCGGGGCGGGATCCGCTCTTCCACCGTGTTCTCGCTGGGGCGGATGGGCGACAGGCTGCCCCGGTGGTAATTGTAAGCCTCCAGATCCACCCGGCCCACCAGCCCCTGGCGGACCCGGCCGCTCTGCAGGGTGCGCTCGACGTAGACATAGCCGTCCACCGCCCGGGTCAGGACCTCCCGGTCATAGGTTTCCATCTTTTGATGGATGGTATCCACCCGGGCGGCCAGGTCGCCGTCGTTCAGGTAGACCTCGGGCAGGATCAGATCCAGGGCGCTGGGCCCGCCCGCCGCGGCGGCGGCAGCCCGCTCCCAATAGGCGCGGTCGCTGGTAAACTGGTCGCAGGCGATGCAGCCCCACCGCTCCAGAGGGACGGAGGCGTCGGGCAGCAGGATGTGGGCCGGCATAAAGCAGGATGTGTTTTCCATCTTCAGTTCCTCACTCTCACACAAAAGCCAAAAGGGACGGGGCCGCGGTCAGTAGAAGCGGCCGCTCTCGCTGTCCCGCACAACGACCCAGGCGGCGCCCAGCTCTTTCATCCGGGCCGCCGTTTCGGCCAGGGCGGCCGGGTCCTGGGTCTCGCCGGCGGGCAGGCTGATGACCAGATTGTGCACCCCCAGCTGGGCGGGCAGCGCACCCAGCGCCGTGCTGACCCCGGTGCAGCTGGCCAGGGGGTATTCGTACCAGAGGGTGACGCGGCCCGCAAAGCGCGCGTCCCAGGCGGCGATGTCTGCCGCCAGCTGGGCGTCCCGGCTCAGGCCCCCCGTCTGGCCAAAGTCCTGGCTGGAGGAGGCGCTGGGCGGGAACTGGACCGCCGAGAGGCAGACCTGTTCAAACCCGCAGTTGTACAGCTCTTCGATCAGGTCGCCGATGAAGGCATTGGCCGAGGCCGCGTAGGGGTTGAGCCAGGCTTTGCCCCCGGCCGCCGCGTTGGCGGCATCCAGCCAGAGATAGCCGCCCTCCCCGGCGTACTGGATGGCCATGCTGCGGTCGGTGTAGGAGGCCACGGGGTCCTGGAAGGCGGCCACCCCGGCCACCGGCACCAGCCCTTCTTCCTTGAAGATCGAGGCGATGAGGGCCGGGTCCACCACCGTGGCCGCCACGCTGCGGGAGGCCGCCGGCACCGCCGAGGCGTAGTAGATGTACCCGCTGGCGTCCTTGAAGGGGATCAGGGCGTAGGTGACCCCCTGCTCGGCCAGGGCCTGGGCCTGGGTACGGATCGCCGCCGCATCCCCGAGGGCCGACAGGCTCACGGTGGCCCAGCTGCCCTCCCGGATGGCGGTGCCGGACACCGGCTCCGGCTGGGAGGAGGCTGCCGGCGAAGCCGCCTGGGACGCCGGCCGGGACACCGCGCTGCTGCTGCCCGCGCTGGACGCAGGCGCGCGCTCCGCCTCGGGCTCGGACGCCGCCGCCTCGGAGGAGCTGCCGGACAGGTCGCGGTCCCGCACCACCGTATACCAGGTGTGGGTGGCCCAGTCCAGCACATAGGGGGCGGCCAGCCAGGCAGCGCCCAGCACCACCGCCGCCAGCAGCAGGATGCCCAGGGTTTTTTTGATCTTCATCCCGCGGCTGTAAAAGCTGCGGTGGTACCGCTTGACCTTTTTGTTCCGCCTTCTTCTCGGCATGGTTCCCCCACCTTCCGTCGTTTTTTACAGGGGCTTACAGGATCACCGTGTGCCCCGTAAAGCCATAGATCGCCAGCGCCAGCACCCCGATGTAGATCAGGGTGATGGGCATCCCCCGGAACGCCGCCGGGATGGCCTGACTGCGCAGCCGGTTCTGCGCTTCGGTCACCAGCAGCACCGCCAGCAGATAGCCGACGCCGCTGCCCAGGCCGAAGCCCAGCGACTGGGTCAGGGTAAAGCTCTGGGTGCGGCCCAGCAGCAATGTGCCCAGCACACAGCTGTTGAGGGCCGCCAGCGGCAGGATGCGCAGCAGCTGCCGCTGCCAGGGCAGCTTGATCAGGTGCAGCAGGGCCATCTCCGCGGCGCTGACCGCCGCGATGCAGCCCAGATAGACCAGCGGCCGGGCCGCGGGCCCCAGCCCCCAGGACGCGGCCGCGTTGCCCGCATACCAGGCCACCGGGGCCAGCAGCAGCTGGGTGACGCACTGCAGCAGGCCGAACAGCAGGCTGTTGGTCCGGGCGTCGCCCACCAGCTGCACCAGACGGGAAACGCCCAGCGCCCGGGTAAAGATGGCGTTTTGGGCAAAGACGGCCAGCAGCGCATAGCCGAAAAAGACGGTCAGGGTCTCGGCCACGGTGGCCGGCTGGGCGGAAAGGACTGCTAAGCTCACGGTTTACCCCTCGCCTCCTTCTGTCGATTGACGATGACCTGGTTCTGGGCCTCGTTGGTCAGAAAAGCCCGGTACCGGGCCGCCAGGGCCCGCCAGACGGCGCTGATGACCCCCAGCAGGATGAAGCCGCCCGCCGGCATGGAGGCCAGGGGCATCAGGATGGTGTTGGCCGTCACCGGCATCCCAAAGACGGCGCCGGTGGCCAGCCATTCCCGGATGCAGCCCACCAGGAGCAGCACCGCCACATACCCCACCGTCACCCGCAGGCCCTTGGAGACGGCCTTGCGCAGGGTCTCCTGGACGCGGCCGTAGCGGTAGATGAGCAGGGGCTCCACCACCAGCATGGGCAGGTAGATGCCCAGCGTCAGCAGCTCCACCCCGAACAGCCGGTCCAGAAGCGGGTAGACCGCCATATAGACCACCGCCGCGGTGCCGCTGTAGATCAGGCCCCGGGGCAGCAGCTTGGCCCGCAGCTCCTCCTCGCTGGCGTGCTCCTGCAGGGGTACCAGCTTGCTGAGGAAGTAGCTGACCACCCGGGAGGGGGTCAGCAGCAGGGCCACCGCCGCCGCCAGCATCAGGGCGTTGCGGCCGCTGGTGGCCAGCACCACCAGGGGCGCCAGGCCCATGCCCTGCATGATGACCGGGTTGTTCAAAAAGATGCGGTCGTGGTGGGCATAGCGCCCGGGGTCGCGGAGGATGATCTCCGCCTTTTGCTGTTTCATCCGGCGGCCTCCTTTCCTCCGGCTTTGCCGGGCAGGCTGTAGAACCGGTGGACCACCCGGTCCAGCCAGCCCGACAGGCTGTTCATGATGAGGATCGCAAAGCAGACCCCCGTCTCATACACGCCAAAATAGCGGAAACTCATGCTGACGCAGCCCAGCAGGGCCCCGTACAGCACCTGGCCCAGCTTGCGCTGGGGGCAGGTGTAGGGCTCGCTGATCAAAAAGACCGCGCTGTACAGGGTGGCGCCGCTGACCAGCTCGTACTTGACCAGGTTGAGCCGCTGCAGGGCGGTCTCCATCAGGCCGGTGTGGAGCAGGTCCGCCTGCCGCGGGAAGAAAAACACGATGACGGCGCAGGCCGCCAGAAAGCTGACCGCCGCGGGAAGGCGCAGGTCCTTCTGGGCGATCAGGAACAGGGCGCAGGCCAGCAGGATCAGGACCGCGCCGCTGCCCAGCGGGGCCGCGAACTCGCCCAGGATCAGGGACCAGCTGTTCACGGTGGGCAGGCCCCCGTTGCGCAGGGTGCTGCTCATCCCGCTGACCAGGCTGACCCCCGAGGGGTCCCACAGGGGGATCTGGGCGTAGGGCTGCGGGTAGAGAAAGACCTGCTCCGGCCAGGACACCGCCACCACCACATAGCCCACCGCCGCCGGGTGGAAGGGATAGCTGCCGTAGCCGCCAAAGGCTTCTTTGCCCAGCAGGACGCCCGCCAGCACCGCCACCACCAGCACATACCAGCTGACTGTGGCCGGCATCAGCAGGGCGATGACCAGGGCAAAGCTCTCGTTGGACCAGTCGCCCGAGCGGTAGACCCGCCGGCGCAGCAGGGCCACCAGGCGGTCGCAGAGGTTGCCGGTCAGCAGGGCCACCAGGCACAGCAGGACCGGCCGCGGCCCGTAAAGATAGGCCGACATGCAGACCAGGGGCAGCGCCATCCAGCAGATGTGCTTATAATAGCTGCCCGTCCGGGCCAGGGCTGCCGCCTGTTGTTCTCGTATCGTTTGTTCCATGGATCATCCTCGTTCAAGGGAGAGTCAAAGGGAGGCAAGGGCCCCCACGGCGGCGGCAGGGTCGGCCGCCGAAAAGATGGCGCTGCCCGCCACCAGGATGTCGGCGCCGGCCTCCACGCAGAAGGGCGCGGTCCCGGCGTTGACGCCGCCGTCCACTTCCAGCAGGAAATCCAGGCCCCGGGCCTTCCGCGCCGCCTTGAGGGCCTCCAGCTTGCGCAGGGCCGAGGACTGGAACTTCTGGCCGCCAAAACCGGGCTCCACGCTCATCACCAGCACCAGGTCCAGCTGGTCCAGCCAGGTGGACAGATAGCCGGCGGGGGTGTCGGGCTTGATGGTCATGCCCGCCTTGCATCCCGCCGCCCGGATGGCGTGCAGGACGTCGCCGGGGTCATCCTCCGACTCAAGGTGGAAGTTGATGAGGCCCGCCCCCGCGCCGGCAAAGGCGTCCACATAGTCCAGCGGATGGCTGATCATCAAGTGTACGTCAAAAAAGGCGCTGGGCATCCCCCGGTGCAGGCTGGCCAGCACCGGCACGCCAAAGCTGATGTTGGGCACAAAGTGGCCGTCCATCACGTCAAAGTGGAGCATCTGGGCCCCGGCGTCCAGCACCAGGCGGCAGTCCTCCTCCAGGCGGCAGAAATCGGCAGATAAAATAGATGGGCTGATGATCGCCATGATAGATCTACTCTCCGTTGTATCAAAATTTTTTATTCCGTTTCGTCCCGGCCGCGGCAGCGCAGCGGCCACATTTTAGTGTACACGAAAACGGCCCAAAAATCAAATACGCCGCCGCCATTTTCACCGAAATGACGTAAACGGTCAGCCGGGGCGGCCGTCGGGGCCCTCCTGGGTGGTGTCGTCGGACAGCTTGAGCAGGTCGCCGCGGCCCGGCACTTCCACCGGCAGGGTAAAGACAAAGCGGCACCACTCCCCCTGCTTGCTCTCCACCCGGATCTGCCCGCCCGACAGATTGACCAGCACCTTGCAGATGTGCAGGCCCAGGCCCGCCCCCCGGGCGTGGAGCCCGCGGGACTTGTCCTCTTTGTAGAAGCGGTCGAACACAAAGGGCAGGGCATCGGGGCTGATGCCCTGGCCGCTGTTCCAGATGGCGATCTCGGCTTCGGGGCCCAGTTTTTCGACACTGAACCGGATGATGCCTCCGGGAGGTGTAAATTTGATCGCATTATCCAGGAGGTTATACACCACCTGGTGGATCAGGTCGGGGTCGGCGTAGACCAGGACCCGCTCGTCCATGGTCAGCCCTTCCAGGTCGATCTGGCCGTCGTTGATCCGCTGCTCGGCCGAGAGGGCCACCCCGGTCAGGGTCTCCCAGATATTGAACATCCGGGCGTTGACCTGGTACTCGCCCGATTCCAGCTTGGACAGGTCCAGCATATTCTGGACCAGGCGGGCCAGCCGCCCCGTCTCCTGCGAGACCAGCTGCAGGTAATGGTTCTGCAGCTCGGGGGGGATGGTGCCGTCCAGGATGCCGTCGATGAAGCCCTTGATGGTGGTCATGGGGGTGCGCAGCTCGTGGGCGATGTTGCCCATGAACTGCCCGCGGGACGAGTCGATCTCCTGCAGGTTGGCGGCCATGGTGTTGAAGGTGCGGGCCAGGTCGGCGATCTCGCCGTCCCCATCCACGTCCTCCACCCGGACCGAGAAGTCCCCGCCGCCAAACTTCTGGGCCGCCTCGCTGATGCGGTGGAGGGGCTCGGTGAGGTTGCGCATCAGGAACATGGTCAGCACGCTGGCGCAGATCAGCATCAGACAGGCTGACAGCAGGAAGTTGGAACCGAACCGCCCCACAAACGCCTCCAGCATCTGGCCCGAAGCGCAGACGAAGAGGTAGGCCCCGGGCTCATCGCCCCGCAGGATGGGCCGGGCCGAGACATAGAACCGCTCGTCAAAGGCGCCGCCCATCTTGCCCAGCTCGTGGTAGACGCCGCCTTCGGCCCCGGCCACCCGGGCCAGGACGTCGGCGGGCACCGCGTCGCCGGTCAGGTGGTCGCTGTTGGAGGCCAGCACCACCTGCCCCTCGCTGTCGGTAAAGAAAAGGTAGACATTGGCGCTCTGGCCGATCAGGTTCACCTGGCCCAGGATGGCCTTGCGGCGCTCGGCGGCCTGGCTGTCCTGGGCTTCCAGCCCGCCCTGTTCGGCCTGTTCGCTCAGGCCGTTCCAGACGTAGATGGCGGTTCTGGCGGCCAGGTCCCCCACGTCGTCCAGGGTGGCAAAGCGCTCCTGGGCAAAATAGCGGCTGAACAGCACCAGCTGGGACAGGCCCATCACGGCCACGCCCAGGATCATCAGGGTGGCCACGGTGGAAAAAAAGGCCACCGATATGCTTTTGCGCATTACTGACGCACCTCGAATTTATACCCCACACCCCAGACGGTCTTGAGCTCCCACTTGTCGGAGGCGCCGGACAGTTTTTCCCGCAGGCGCTTGACGTGGACGTCGATGGTGCGGGAATCGCCGTAATACTCAAAGCCCCACACCTCGTCCAGGAGCTGGTCCCGGGTGTAGACCCGGTTGGGGTGGGACGCCAGGCAGTAGAGCAGTTCCAGCTCTTTGGGCGGGGCCTCCACCACTTTGCCCTTGACCTTGAGCTCGTAGCTGTTCATATCCAGGCGGAGGTTGTCGAACTCCACCACCCCTTCGGCGGGTTTTTCTGCCGCGGCCGCCCCGCCGGCACACCGGCGCAGCACCGCCTTGATGCGGGCCACCACTTCCTTGCTGTCAAAAGGCTTGACGATGTAGTCGTCGGCCCCCAGCTCCAGGCCCAGCACCTTGTCGAAGGTCTCGCCCTTGGCGGTCAGCATGATGACGGGGGTGTCCCCCTCCTTGCGGATGCGGCGGCAGACCTCCCAGCCGTCCAGCCTGGGCATCATCACATCCAGCAGGACCATGTCCGGCTTGACCTGCCCATACTTGGCCAGGGCGTCCTCCCCGTCCGAAGCCAGGGTGACCTGGTACCCCTCCTTGGTCAGGTAGAGCCGCAACAGCTCGCAGATATTCTGGTCGTCGTCCACGACGAGGATCTTTTCGTTAGCCATGATGTTCTCCTTACAGCCTTGGGCAGGGGCCGGGCAGACCTGCCCCCTCCCCTGCGCGTTGCACAGTGCGATACGCTTCTTATTATACGGGAGAGATATGACAAAATAAAGAACATCCCGCACAAATCCGAAGGTTTCAGCCCATAGAGCCAGGCGCGCCGGCAGAGCTGACGCTCGCCGGGGCTATCCGTCAGGGTAGATGTCTCCGATTTTATTATAAGCAAGAGGCCCGGTTTTGGCAAGCGGTGGGATGTGGCGGCAAGTAAAACAAACAATGCGGGGGCCGGCTTTCGCCAGCCCCCGCAGAGGGACCCTATCTTTCGTGACGCAAAGTTCTTTTGTTTTGGTGCGATCAACAACAGAAGGAATATTGGTTAGACATTCCTTTTTGCTGTCACATCGGATGGGTTATTTACCCGAATCTCAGGCGGTCTCTTGCCCGAGATCCCTTACATCACGCCCGGCCATGGTGCTGCCGGGGGTGTTATAAGTATTATTTTTTAGATAGAGCTCAGATTAGCCCTTCTCGGCAACAGTCTTGGTCAGAGCAACTGCAACGTACTTCACACCGGTGTCAACACCTGCGAAGTTCACGGTACGAGTAGTGACGCTAGCAGAGACGCTGTAGGTGTAGTTGCAGTTAGCAACGTTGTCAGCATCGAAGTTGCCACTAGTGGGCAGCTTGCTCAGGTAGCTATCCAGCTGGTCAGCGATCTGCTCCATAACGTAAGCATCGCTGGTGCTAGCATTGATTGCGTAAACAGCAACAGCAACCTTGTCGCTGTCGTCATCACGGTTATCGATGCCAGAGAACCTAATGCCAGGAGCATAGCTTGCCTTCATAGCGTTGTTAACGCTAGTGCCAAGCTTGGAGAGGCTGATTTCAGTCAGATGGTTGTAGCCGTACACATCATCAATGAT
>OEQP01000231.1_pt1 | contig 8785 bp, 6 predicted proteins | sample 1539791 | NCBI WGS metagenome assembly OEQP01 (sample SAMEA3891866, study PRJEB23780) | metagenome | biome: terrestrial biome; feature: animal house; material: Caecal content | place: Italy | collected 2015-05-05
GGCAGCCGCCCCATCGGGTCAAGGGTGAAACGCCTTGCCCAGGGAGAGTTGATGCCTGCGTCAACTCGTACTGGGTATTACCTGACGCAAAATTCGCAGGATTTGCGGCTTCGCCGCCCCTTCCCCGGCCCCAGAACATCTTCGCAGGAAGGAGGAAATCTGTTTGAAACTGACACGACACAATGGGCGCTCCGGCAAGCATGGCACCTACAATCCCCGCCACAATGACCGCCGGTTCGATGTGGAGAACAGCGAACACATTGACGCAGAACGGGCAAGGCAAAATGTCTACTGGGACTGCTACCGGGGCTTTACCACCCATGAGTTCCGGGAGAACCCGGAGCAGCCGGATTTCAGCTTTGAGGAAATCGAGCGGATGTACTACTACGAGCATTACGGCGGCCATGTGGAGGCCCAGAACGCCCGGAATGAGAAAACCCGGCACACCGAGCGCAACCGCACCGTGGAGGACTTGCTGAAAAACAACAAGACCTGCCCGGAGGAAAGCATCTACCAGATCGGCACGATGGGAGAATCCGTCCCGCCGGATACGCTCTTTTCCATCGTCAATGAGTTTTATGAGGAATTTGAGCGCCGCTTCGGTTCCCATATCCACATCTTAGACTGGGCGCTCCATCTGGACGAGGGGACGCCCCACATCCATGAGCGGCACGTCTTTGACTGTGAGAACCGCTACGGGGAACTGTGCCCCCAGCAGGAAAAGGCGCTGGAAGAACTGGGCATCCCTCTCCCCAACCCGGAGAAGCCCAAAGGCCGGAACAACAACCGCAAGCAGACCTTTGATGCGGTCTGCCGGACGATCCTGTTTGACATCGCCAGACGGCATGGGCTGCATCTGGATCAGGAGCCGTCCTACGGCGGGCGGGAGTATCTGGAAAAACAGGATTATATCCTGATGAAGCAGAAGGAGCAGCTGGCGGCGCAGGAGCAGAAGCTGGAAGAACTGACACTCAAAATCGAGGACGTGGAGACGCTGCTGGATGATGTTTCCGATGCGGCCTATGACAAGGCGGTGGAGGTCGTGACCGATACCGTCCGGCAGGAGACACACAAGGAAGATATTCGTCTGGTGGAAGAATCGAAAAAATGGGTGCTTTCGCCGGAACGGAAAGCCCCGAAAAAGGAACGTGAGTATGCCGCTGAGCGTCTGGATGGGGTCATTACCAAAATCAAAAACGCCATGCAGCACGCTCTGGCAAAAATCCAGCGGACGCTGATGCAGCCGGAGGTCAAGCAGGCCGGGAAGGAGCAGGTCAAGAAGAAAGCCAAAGAATCCATTATGGATATGCTGGCAAAGGCAAAGATCAACGCTGACCGGGATAACCGGGAGCGTTGGGAACGGGAGGGGCGGATCGCCCCGACAAAGAAACAGGATATGGAGTTGTAAGGCATCTGATTTTCTGCGGAAACCGGGTGCCTTTTTCTCTGTCTGGAGGTGAGAAAATCGAATGTGTTTGAAGCGGTAAAGCAGGCTGTCCCCACAAGGCAGGCTGCGGAATCTTACGGAGTGCAGGTCGGCAGGAACGGGATGGCCTGCTGTCCCTTCCATGATGACAAACATCCCAGCATGAAGGTTGACCGCCGGTTCCACTGCTTCGGCTGTCAGGCGGACGGGGATGTGATTGATTTTACCGCCCGTCTGTTCGGGCTGAGCAGCAAGGAAGCGGCTCTGAAGCTGGCGGAGGATTTCTCTGTCCGCTATGACGCCAAAGGCCATGACCCGCCCCGCAGGAGGCCGGTCAAACGGAAAATCAGCGAGGAACTGCGCTACCGGCAGGCGGAGCAGAAATGTTTCCGGGTGCTGTGCGATTACCTGCATCTGCTGGAACGCTGGGAGAAGGAATACGCCCCGCAGACGCCGGAGGAAACATGGAACCCGCTGTTTGTGGAGGCCCTGCAAAAGAAACCGTACACGGAGTATCTGCTGGATATTCTCTTGTCCGGCAGTATGGAGGAACGGGCCTGCGTGGTCGCTGAATACGGAAAAGAGGTGAGGAAGATTGAGCAGCGAATATCAGAGTTTACCGCCAGCCACCCGGCAGGCCGCCATGAGCGCAGCCGAAGCCTTAGCGCCGGAGCAGAGCGTTGACGAGGTTAGGGAAAGCCTCTCCGTCACGGAGAAGGGCCAGCCCGCCAACACCATCGGCAACTGCCGGACGGTGTTCTGCCATGACCCGCTGCTGCGGGACGCCATCCGGCTGAACCTCCTGACTGACCGGGTGGACATCGTGCGGGATTTGGGCTGGCGCAGGAACACCAGCGCCCTGACGGATACGGATGTGAAGTATCTGCTTCTCTATTTTGAGCAGAACTACGGCCTGACCAGCGAGAAGAAAATGACGGCGGCCCTGTCCATCGTGGCGAATGAGAACTGCTACCATCCCATACAGGACGTGCTGAACGGCCTTGTCTGGGACGGGACGCCCCGTATCCGCTCCTGTCTCCATCACTTCTTAGGTGCGGACGAGAGCGACTATGTGGAAGAAATGCTGAAACACTTCCTGCTGGGAGCCATCCGCCGGGTGTTCCATCCAGGTTCCAAGTATGAGGAGCTGCTCTGTCTGGTGGGTGGCCAGGGAGCCGGAAAGTCTACCTTCTTTCGCTTCCTGGCTATACAGGATGAGTGGTTCTCTGATGACCTGAAAAAGCTGGATGATGACAAGGTGTTTGCCAAGCTGCAAGGCCACTGGATCATCGAGATGTCGGAGATGCTGGCCACCAGCAACGCCAAGAGCATCGAGGAGATCCGCTCCTTTATCAGCCGCCAAAAGGAAACCTACCGCACGCCCTATGAGACCCAGCCCAAAGACCGTCTGCGGCAGTGTGTGTTCGGTGGTTCCTCCAACACGCTGGACTTTCTGCCCCTTGACCGGGCCGGGAACCGGCGTTTCCTTCCCATCATGATTTACCCGGAGAATGCGGAGGTTCACATTTTGGAGGACGAGGACGCTTCCAGAGCCTACCTGTTGCAGGTCTGGGCGGAGGCCATGACGGTTTACCGCAGCGGCCACTATTCCATGAAATTCAGCAAGTCCATCCAGCGGCAGCTTGTGGAGGTGCAGAAGGATTTCATGCCGGAGGACACGGAGGCCGGGCAGATACAGGGCTTTCTGGAACACTACACCGGCAGCATGGTCTGCTCCAAACAGCTTTTCAAGGAGGCGCTGGGCCACACCTATGACGAGCCGAAGCGGTGGCAGCTTCACAATATCAACGAGATCATGAACACGGTGGTGACGGGCTGGAAGCCGTTCTCCAATCCGAGGATGTTCGCCGGATACGGCAGGCAGAAGGGCTGGGAACGGGACGTTTCCGGCAACGAACTGCCCGGCAACGAAGATGGATTTGTGGAACTGAGCGAGGAAGAATGCCGCCAGTTGGAGCTTCCGAAGGAGTGGATTGCCTGAAAATGGCGGTCTGTTGCCGGGATGGTTGCCACTTGGTTGCCGGGTTCGTTGCCGGGGATTTCCCTGTCTGGATACGGGAAAAGCCAGTAAATAAGGGATATTTTAATCATTATCTTTATCTTCGGCAACGAAAGCAACGAGATTTTTCAAGAAAATTCACAAAGTAAGATTTACAGGCCAGACGGTAGTTTACAGGTTTTTAGAGGTTCGTTGCCGGACTTCGTTGCCGGTGCTGCCGTCCGGCCTGTCTCTCTATGGAGGTAGCCTATGGAAAAAAGCAAAAATCAGAAGAATAAAGTCCGTTTTGTGGTGGTGCGGGAGTTCTCCGGGGAGAAGTCCATGCGGGAAGCCTTTGAGCAGCTCATTGAGCGCCAGACCTGCGAACACTTCGAGGAATGGCGTCATCAGCGGGAAATGGCAGAAAAAGCTGCGTAAAAACGGTTGATTCAGGGACAGGGACATGGTACTATAATGGTATCGTGTCCCTGTTCATAGAAGGAGAACGCTATGAGCAGGAAAAAACAAGTCTATGAGAAAATCACCGCTCTCTACTGCCGTATCTCTCTGGATGACGGCGGCGACAATGAGAGTATGAGCATCAGCAACCAGAAACTCATGCTCCGGGACTTCGCAGAAAAGCATGGGATGTTCCAGTATGAGTATTATGTGGATGACGGCTATACGGGCCGCAATTTCAACCGTCCTTCGTTCCAGCGCATGATCGCTGACATTGAGGCGGGGAAAATCGGCTGCGTCATCACGAAAGACCTATCGAGGCTCGGCAGGAATTATATCGAAGCTGGAAGCTATATCGAAATCTTTTTCCCCAAACACAATGTACGCTATATCGCCATCACGGACGGCGTGGACAGCCTGACCCGTCAGGAAATGGACATCACGCCCTTTAAGAATATCCTGAACGATATGTACAGCCGGGATATTTCCAAAAAGGTGCTGGCGGGACGCATGACCCGTTCCCGACAGGGAAAGTTCTGCGGCGGGCAGCCGCCTCTTGGCCTGATGCGTGACCCGGAGGACAAAGGGCATCTGATCCTTGACCCGGAGACAGCGCCGGTGATCCGAAAAATCTATGATATGGCACTGGACGGCTGGGGCTGTATGCGGATCGCAAAGCAGCTCATGGATGATAAAATCCCCATCACCAGAGTAAAAAGCAATACAGAATGTGACGTGAACTACTATTCATGGGGGAGCGCAAGGATCAGCCATATCCTGCGGAATCCCTTTTATAAGGGCGCACATCTTGTCTGCCGGACACATCAGAAAGGCATCCGCTCCAACACTTATGACATTATCCCCCGTGAGGAATGGGAGGTCATTGAGGGCTGCCATGAGGCGATTGTGACGCCGGAGGAATGGGAACAGGTGCAGGAAATCATTGACCGCAGGCCCACCATTATGAAAGGCAACGCCTGCCCCTTCTATAACCTGTTCCACGGGCTTGTCTACTGCGCCACCTGCGGGAAGTCCATGCAGGTGCGGTATGAAAAGGTCGGCAGAACCGGGAAGAACCGTTTCACCGGCGAGATGCGGGAGCCGATTGACAGGGCATACTATATCTGCCAGACCTACAACCGGCTGGGCAAGAACGCCTGTACCAGCCACAAGATTGAGGCAAGGGATTTGTACAATCTGGTGCTGAAGGATATACAGGAATTGGCGGAGCAGGCCATGAAGGACGCCGATGCGTTCTACCAGCGGCTCAGCAGCCGGATGGAGCGCCGGTATCTGGTGGACGCTTCCCAGACAGAGAAGGAACGGAAACGGCTGGAAGCCCGGAATCAGGAAATTGACGGGATGTTTTTAAGCCTGTACACCGATAAGGCCAAAGGCATCCTGACCGAACAGCGGTTTATGAAGCTGACGGCGGCGCTGGAACAGGAGCAGGAAGCCAACCAGAAGCGCCTGCACGATCTGGCGGTGATGCAGAGCCGGGCGGACGCACAGGAAAGCGAAGTCCGTACCTTTATCAAGGAAATCCGGCGCTATGCCGCCATTGAGGAACTGGACGAGTCCGTACTGAACCGGCTTATCAGCAAAATCCTGATCGGCGAGGTTAAGAAGGTGGACGGCCAGAAGGTGCAGGAAGTCAGAATTGTTTATAACTTTGTCGGGGAAATCCCGGAGATTGCAGCGTAAATAGTTTGCCCCATCTCTCAACCACTGAGGGATGGGGCTTTTGTTGTGGATAAAGCGATTTGTCTGAACGATAGTATTATCCCATATAATCCGTTCGCAGTGCTTCTACCAGATCACATTTCAGAATTTTCTTGCCACCCAGGTAATATGCCAGTGCAACAAAGCCAAAAAGTGCCACGATAAAAAGCAGGATAGGAACAATGGGAGCCACTGACAAAAACTCTATTGGATTCAGGTAGCTTGCCGTTATCATAAACCATACAAACAATACAGTGACCGGCAATGTAATCAGGACGGGACGTCCTGCAATAACAAGGGCCTCAATCCGAAACATTTTACGCATACCTTCCGGTGTCATACCGATAGACATATACCTTGCAAACTCTCTTTTCCGTTGTCGGATAAAACCCAGCGTGTTGGAAAATACGTTAGCGATCCCGATGAAGGCCAGCAGCACACACAGCGCCCCAATTATCAGTTTGTATCCGTTCAGCATGGCATCGTTGTCTATCTTTTCCTGAATCCGGTTTTCTATCTCGAAAGAAATGTTATGGTCCAGCACATTTGTCAGCTCAGTCTCAATGGCATTCAGTTCTGTTAGAGTTCTCTCCCTTTCTGAAAGAATACGGATACAGGTGTCCGGTTCAGCATTTCCAATCGTCTCTCCGATTTGTTTCCAGGTGGAAAGGGACACAAATTGAACTAAAGCATAGTTATCATATTCTTCTCTCAAAACCGGCGGCTCCTTTGTAAAGCCCAAAACCGGAATCTCCACAGTTGCAGCCGCATCTTCCAGGTTTTGTAAAGTCATCGTGTCCTGGTTCTCTGACAAAAACGGAACATATTCTTTGTATCTGAAATTGCTGTTTATGTTGTCCCAAATACGGTTCAAAACAACGCTCCCGTTTTCCGCTGAGGAAACGCCGATCTGCTCACAATACGTGGCAAAGCTGCTGTCGTCCATGATTACAATAGGAGCCTGAATGGTATAAATCCCATCTGCCATACTGACATCACTTCCGGCGACTGTTTCAAGACCACCCAGACTTTTTACTTCTTCGCTGACAGCGTCCGCCCCAATAGAACAAACGGCGTTTGCCTTTTGATAAATCACACTGTCTGTATCAGGCAAAGCATGGATTTCATCCGTATGAGAGAAGTCCTCGATCTTTGTGTCCTCAAGCGTTGCCATCACATCCCAGGCATCCTGGTAGCGTTCAAAATAGGTATGGTTTGTACTGATTCCAGAGAGAGTAAAAAAACTCAGCATAAGGGCAAAGCCCAAAAAAGAAAGGGTCAACGACAGCGTGGCGGTTCGCAGAGATTTCTTCTGTGCTTTCAGTGCATTCCCGGCAAGTTCCCCTTCGGTTCCAAATAAAAGCGCAAGAATACGGGACTTTTTTCTCCGTTTTAGCTGTAATTCTCCCGTGTTTTTTATAGCTTCCAGTGGGGTCATCTTGCTCAATTTCCTGGCTGGCAGCCAGGCAGAAATCAGTACCGTCAAAAACGAGGTTAGAATCGTGACTGCAAACACCAGCGGATGATAGGCAAAGGCAGCTTCATGCCTGCCGACAATACTATCGGCGAGAATATTGACTGCCTGGATGGCTCCGAAGGTCAAAGCGATTCCGACAAAGCTTCCGATCAAAACAGGAATCACACAAAGCATCGCCGCTTCCTGTAAAAGACAGGTGCGAATTTGCCCCGGCGTCGCCCCGATGCTGGAAAAGATGCCAAATTGATGTACACGGGCATTCATAGATACAGCAAACGAGTTATGAATGATTAAAATCAAAGACACCGACACAAGCAGGAGTACAAAGAGATAAAAAGCCATCAATAAGGGCGGATTGCTGTCCTGCGGATCGTTGATGAAATAACTTGACAGCAGTGATTCATGATACGATACGGAAGTTTCCGGAACACCTAACTGCTGGGCGATAAGAGGCATATCCTGATACACAGCCCTCATGTTATCAAAGCAAATATCAACTACAAGAGTTTGATCGTCTGATAAATCCTCATTGATTATAGCCGTTTTTACATTGGCGAAATTCTCAATCTCGGACACTTTATCTTCTTCAAACGCCCCGCTGATGCGTCCCTGCCAGTTTCCTTCTTCTAAAACAACAGATTCTATTTCATAATTCCAGAAGTTATAAAACAAACCGCACAGCAAAGAAAGAAACAGGGCAGAAATAAACGCCGCAACCAGAACGGATACGCTGGAAGCCCGATTCTTTTTGATGAATCCTATCGAATAGTCTTTCCACATATTCTTACCTCCGTTTCTGATCGCCGACAATTTTCCCGTCCTCTATGGTAATAACGCGATCCGCCTCCAATGCGATCTTTTCATCATGGGTAATCAAAAGAATCGTCTGTTCCAGGTTACGGTTAGATAATTTTAGCAAGTCAATAATTTCCTCTCCGTTTTTCCGATCCAGGTTGCCGGTCGGTTCATCAGCAAGCAACAGCGCCGGTCGATAGATCAAAGAACGGGCGATAGCAACTCGCTGCTGTTGTCCGCCGGAAAGGTTGTTGGGCAGACTGTCCAGCTTCTTCTCCAGCCCCAGCAGTTTCACGATCCCCATAATGAACTTCTTGTCCGGCTTACGGCCATCCAGAGAGATGGGGAAAATGATGTTCTCCCACACACTGAACACTGGCACCAGATTATAGTTTTGGAAGATAAAACCAATCTGCTTGCGGCGGAAGATGGTGGCCTGCTCGCTGTTCAGCTTGGCAAGCTCGGTGTCGCCCACCCGGATGCTCCCCTCGGTGGGGGTGTCGAGACCGCCCAGCATGTTGAGCAGGGTGGATTTGCCTGCGCCGTTTCTTCCCAAAAATCCATATATCTTTCCAAACTCAAAAGAGAGAGAAACATCATCCAGTGCGGTTACGCCTTTATATCTCTTTGTTATATTCTTAATTTGAATGGCATTCATTGTTATAACCCCTTTCTATCAGTGAAATAATATCTTCTTTAGACATCTGCAACTTCTTCGCCTCATTGACTAAAGTTGCGACATATTGATCATAAAACTGGCTTTGCCTTTTTTGCCGTATCTTTTCAACAGCTCCTTCTTTGACGAACATTCCAAGCCCTCTTTTCTTGTAAATGATTTCCTCATCTACCAACAGGTTCATTCCTTTCAGAACTGTATGCGGATTGATACTCAGCAAAGCGGAGATTT
>OEQP01000233.1_pt1 | contig 8774 bp, 8 predicted proteins | sample 1539791 | NCBI WGS metagenome assembly OEQP01 (sample SAMEA3891866, study PRJEB23780) | metagenome | biome: terrestrial biome; feature: animal house; material: Caecal content | place: Italy | collected 2015-05-05
TCCGCAACTGCCTTTAGTCGTCGGAAACTCTCCTCGCTGATGACGTGCTCAATGCGGCAGGCATCCCGCTCGGCTGTCTCGGGGTCCACGCCGGCGGCAATCAGGCGCTCGGTGAAAAAGCGGTGCTTTTCATAGATCTGCTCTGCCACTTCCCGTCCAATATTGGTCAAATGCAAGAAAAAGCCATCATCCATGGTGAGGAACCCACCATTTTTCAAAGTGGCCACTGCATGACACACGCTGGGCTTGGACACCCCCATGTGCCGGGCCATATCCACGGAGCGCACCATGCCTTTCTGCTTTTGGAGCACCAGAATGGCCTCCAGGTAATCCTCTCCAGATGCGTGGAGTTTCATGGCGTCCTCCCCTCAGGCGGATATTTTTTGCTCTGCCTGCCACATGGCCGCGTACTTCCCGTTCTTGGCCAGCAGCTCCTCATGGGTACCGGCCTCTGCGATCTTCCCGTCTGCTACCACCAGGATCTGGTCCGCATTCTTGACAATGGACAGGGTATGGGCAATCATCACCACGGTCTTTTTCTCCTTGAGCAGATTGGCGATGGCCTGCTTTACTGCCAGCTCGTTCTCGATGTCAAGGGACGCTGTTGCTTCATCCAAAAGCAGGATCGGGCTGTTTTTCAGGATAGCGCGGGCGATGGAAATTCGCTGACGCTCACCGCCAGAGAGAAGGTTTCCGTTCTCGCCGGTCGGCGTATCGTATCCCTTTTCCATCTTGCGGATGAAGCCGTCACAATTAGCCTCCCGGCAGGCAGCCTCGATTTCCTCGTCCGTGGCATTGGGACGAGCGTGCCGGATGTTCTCACGAATGGTATCATCAAAGAGAAATACATCCTGGTCTACCATAGAGATTTGTTCCAGTACACGCTCTGCGGCCACATGGTTGATCGGTTTGCCGCCGATTGAAATGGTTCCTCCATTCGCCTCGTAGTATTTTGCAATCAGGTTCAGAATGGTGGATTTGCCGGAACCGGAGTCCCCGACAATGGCAGTGAGCTTCTGGTCTGGCACCGTAAAGGTGGCGTGTTTCAGCACCGGCTCTCCGGGTACATACGAGAAGTCCACATTGTCAAAGGTAATTTCATGTGTGGCAGTATGAAGCGGCTCCATACTGCCGGTTTCCTCTGGTTCTTCAATAATGTCTACAACTTTATCTTTGGAGATTTTCAAGTTTTTGTAGCTCATCAGGCCACGGGAGATGGAGTCCGAAAGTTTTGCAAGCAGCATGGGCAGCATACAAATCAACAAATAGGAAATCGGGTCCAGTTTCCCGGACAGCATAGGGATAGAAGCCGCCCATATCATTACAGGTAGTCCGATCCACAGAAAGATACATTGTATTGCATTTGTCGGAATACCATGTTTCTCGTAGTTGTAGCTCACATCACTGAAATGTTGTAGAGTAGATGTTACCGTCTCATTTTTTGTCCCGCCAATACCATAGGCCCGAAAGGTCTGAATACCCGTGGCATATTCCACAATGCTACTGACTGTTTCGGCGCTGACAGCGTTTTTCTCTGTACCATACTTGCGGACAACCCGGAAAGAGAGCCAGAGAAACGGAATTAAAACCAATTCGACGCAGGCAAGGATGATGCCTCCCGGCAGCCAGATACAGCCCACAAAAATAATCATCATGGTACAAAAGGTGATGTGCTTAACAATGTCCCCGACCGTATGAGTAAGGATTTTTTCATAGTTATTGACATCGCTGGTAACGATGTTGATGTATTGCCCAGTCTGGCCTTGCGTAAATCTGGACAGAGGTATGCGCTTTATTTTATCTCCCAGGAATAGCCGGGTACGGTTGCTGACCGCTGCACCACCGATCTGACTTTGTGTATAGCCAACGCTGTAAATCACAATACGCAGAATGAAAATGCCGCCTAAAAACAGAGAAAGCCGGAGCAGAGAGGGCGAGTTGATTGTACCATTCCACAGCATTTTCATTGCTTCATAAAGGAGCAGAAAGTTAAAACCGGACAGCATACCTTCCACAACATTTAGAACCATGCCAAGATAAAACCGGCTATTTTTCTTTAATGGATTTTCACGCATGATCTGCACCTCCTTCCAACTGATAAGTAATATTGCGGGCCGTTTCATAATCTGTCCAAGCCTGGTTGTAATAAGCATTATCCTGCCGGACTTCATCATGTGTTCCTACACTCGTAATCGAGTGATTTTCGACAACGGCCACTCGATTACACATTTTCAAGGCCCCCAGCCGGTGAGCGACAACGATTACCGTCTTGCCTTTGCACAGGTTTTCAATAGCCTTATCAATCTCCACCTGATTTTCGGGGTCTGCGGCACTTGTAGCCTCGTCTAAAATCAGAATAGGCGCATTTTTCAGGATAGCACGCGCTATTGCAATCCGCTGCTTTTCGCCGCCGGAGAAGCGGGAACCGAAACTCCCCACCTTCGTATCGTAACCGTCCGGCAAAGACATGATAAAATCATCAATCTGAGCTTCTTTTGCGGCAGCCCGCACTTCTTCCAGAGTGGCATTGCTGCCCATACGGATATTTTCAAACACGCTGTCACGGGTAAGAAAGGTCTTTTGGAATACAATCGCTATATTCTGCAAAAGTGTTTCGTAGTTGATCTCCTTGACATTCTTACCGCCTATCAGTACCTCGCCTTCCTGCACATCGTAAAAACGGGAAATCAATTCAATCACGGTGCTTTTTCCTGCGCCAGAGCGACCTACCAGAGCCATACGCTCTCCATTTTTGACTTTTAGATTACAATGTTCCAGAACATTTACCTTACCATCGTAAGAAAACCGTACATTCCGCAGTTCAATATCGTGTGCCTGGGGAAAATCACCGCCACCCTCATAAATCGGCAGCTCTAAAATTTCCTCTGTTTTTGTAACCGCCTTAAGTACCTGCGCCATATTGCTGGATATTTCCTGCAAAGGACGGATCTCCGTCAGGTACATGGAACCGACAAAAGCAAACAACAGGAATACACTGGCTGTAATGGAACCATTCAGGAAAAACATACCGCCCAGCGGCACCAGCAACAGCATCCCGCACTCAATCACAACGATAAAAGAAGCGTAAAATGGCCCCATCCGTTTAGACATTTCATTCCAAACATCATTTTCCTCTTTTACAGCAGCAGAAAATTTCTGAAATGATTTACTTCCCATGTTATAGGCTTTTATCAGCTTCATACCGCTGATATACTCCACCATTACGGAGTTCAAATTAGCAACAGATTGATTGGCACGCCCCATCATGCTGGATGCTCCCATAAACATCCCGCACATGACGAATAACGCCAATACCAAAGGCACCAGCGATACCAATGCCAAAGGTACATTTACGGTCAGAAGGTAAATAAACACCACCACCGGCCCTATAAGGTAACAGATCAATTCAGGCACATTGTGGGCCAGAAACAGTTCCAGCTTTTCAATGTCCTCATTCAGAACCGTTTTAATCTCGCCGGTGCTGCGTTCATTCAGCGCACCAAGAGGTACTTTTGCCATGTGGTCGATCACCATACAGCGCACCTTCAGCAATGCACGATAGGCCCCTTTGTGAGATGCCACACCAGATGCACCAAACAATAAAAACCGGATAACGATACCGCCAGCGATTATGCCAGCATCCCGAATAACAAATTCTGTGGTACAGGTTCCTGTATAGACAGCACTCATCAGACTGTAAATCCCGTAATAAGGGATCATGGTACAAATTCCACTGAAAAAGGATAGGATGACCGCCAGATACATCCAATATTTTTCTTTTCCAGCCCATTGGAGCAAGAGCCTGATTGAACTGCTCTTTTTCTCCTTCTGCATAAACTCACTCCTTTCATATCCATTCAACGGCTATATAGAAAATAGCTTTTTTAGATTTTCTTCATTATCCGGAACCAACGGAAGATCATCGCACTGCTCTCCGTGGTCAATATGAAGAACGCGGGAACAGGTACGGCAGACAAATTCATAATCGTGGGTTACGACAAAAATTACTTTCCCCATAGCAGAAAGCTTTTGGATCAGCAACGCAACCTGCTCCATACTATCGAAATCCAAACCGCTTGTGGGTTCATCAAATACCAAAAGCTCTTTTCCACAAATCATGCTGACAGCAACCGCCACCCGCTGCTTTTGTCCCCCGCTGAGTGTGTTCGGATGATGGGTGCGATAGGGTAATAAGCCCAGGCTATCCATTGTTGTTTCAATTAGCGATTTGTCTGGATTGCGGATACCAAAGGAGCATTCCGCTTCTACACTATCAGCAAATAATTCAAAGTTGACATCCTGCATGACCATGTAGGAGCGGCGCAGCCTTTCTTTCCTGTCCTGTGGTTTTTCATTCCACAGGAATTGTCCACTGGCTTCTTTATGTAATCCACACAGAGTACGGGAGAGAGTTGTTTTTCCTGCCCCGTTATGGCCGACAACACCGATGATTTCTCCAATTCCTGCTGAAAGGTTGATATGTTCCACAATGGCCTGTTTCTTATAATACAAGCCCACATCCTGCAATTTCAGGATTTTGTTTTCTGTCGCGCCTGGCCTTGTGAATTGCGGATGTACTTCATGGAGATCCACGGCCCGGAGTCCCATGCGTTTCCGCTCGTCTTTTTCAATAGCCCTGAATTGCTCTGGCGTGTAAATCCCAGCGATTTGTCCCTGCTCCATATAGACAATACGATCCACAACATCCATCAAATAATAGAGTCGATGTTCCGCAATTAAAATTGTCTTTCCCTGTTGCTTAACAAGTTTCAGATGCTTTCTTAAATCTTGTATGGCATCCATATCCAGATTAGAGGATGGCTCATCCAGCAAGTAAATGTCCGGGTTCATAGCATAAACTGAGGCGAACGCAACTTTCTGCTTTTCGCCGCCGGACAATGCGTGTAGGGAACGGTTACGAAGTGACTGGATTTCTAAATCCGCCGCTGTGGTTTCTACTCTTTGGCGCAATTCCTCCGTTGGCATTCCTTGATTTTCAAGGCCAAACGCAATTTCGCTGTCACTGTCAGTATTGAAAAATTGTGTGCGCGGGTTTTGGAATACGCTTCCTACCTTTTCTGATATTTCATACATAGTCAGGTCAGCAATATCTTTGCCATCAATCACAACCTGGCCTGTTAATTCTCCGTCATAAAATCGGGGGATGAGTCCGTTTACAAGTCGAGTGATTGTTGTTTTACCGCAGCCGCTTCGCCCGCACAGCAAGATGCATTCCCCATTTTTGACAGTCAGGTTAATATTCCGCAAACCGCCTTGCTCCCGTCTCTCGTATGAGAAAGTTATGTTTTTCAGTTCAATCATTCAAAACACCTCCCCATAGAATTGCCCCACAAGAAACATGGCAAGGAAGGCAAGGACAACTATGAGGTCGGCTATGCCAAAGCCAATCCTTACATACGAAGTCCTTTGTGTGGGATTTTCAATTCCTCTTGTTACAGATGCAACCGTCAATTCGTCTGCTGTTTTGGATGCAGCCATCATCAGCGGAACATAGATACACTCGATTGTCATAGCCGGATGTAATATAAAATTTTTGAGATTAGGTGATACATCCCGCATCCGCATAGCGTCTTTGATAAAATGCCAGTCCTCCCGAATTGTAGGTACATAGCGCAGCATGACCGCAACAGGAATTACGATCTTCTGTGAAATATGGCTTCGGTTCATGGCAGAGAGAAATTCCCCCACTTTTGTCGTTGAAATGATAATGCCGGACAAAATGCCACAAGGATAAACCTTATGAACCAGCCCCAGGAAAGCAATCAACATTACCTGCACATTGCCGGACGGCATCTGCAACACCGCCTGTGTCAGCAGATAGAAGCCACCATAGACAATAACACCGATAATGGAGTAGCGCACTTTCCCACAAACAATCCCAAAGCAGGCTACCAGCGCAACGACAAGCATTTCATAAAGAAGGGACGGAGCCATAGTTGCCGACAGGACACATAAGAGCAACAGCAGAATTTTTGTGCGGGGGTCTATCCAAAGCCCCCTGCGTTTTTCCCCATTGCTCATGCGGTAATCCCCGCTTTTTCAAACTGCTTTTTGAGCAATTTCTTTCCTACAAGGCCGCTGATAATTCCCAGTACGATAGTTCCCAAAAGGATAACCGGCAACATTCCCGCAGGTGCAGAAGCAGTCATCATGTCAATGTATTCCTGCGAAGTTCCATTGTTCAGCATTGTTTCAGCCCACGCAGCAGGATCGGCGAAATAAGCCAAAAATACACCGGCAGGCCCAAGGCAGAATAGAGAAAAAGAAGCAATATTCCACTTGATGTTTCGATAACCTTTAGCACCTGCGACGATTTCAGCTACGATGCCCATGACGACATATCCCAAATCCATTGCCCAGTGCATTCCGAGTACATACCAGATAATACCATTGATAATGCCCAAAACGACGATACCACCACGCTTTGGTACTTTTGCTACCATCAGAAGATACACAGGTCCGCAGAGCAGGGCGATCCCAAACGGCTGATAGAAAGTAAGCGCAGGGTTTGGAGCAAACGGAAGGGAGCCGATAAGCTCAAACACGAAAAATAGTGCAGTAAAAATGCCAATAGTTACAAGGTCTTTGACTGTAAGACCTTTCTTGTTCAGATACGATGATTGCGCAGACATATCCAAATCCTCCTTTTCAGAGAAGCGTTGCCTTGACGCTCCCCATTTCTTATGTTATATTTAGGTTAGGTGTTGCTAACCACAAATCAAAGATACTCTATTCGCATCCTTCTTACAATAGCTTGGAAGGATGTTTGCGTTATCAAGATATAAGTTTACGCAATCGTGGCAAAGGAGCGAAATGCGTTATGAAAAATAAGATTGAAGATTTCTATGTAACACAATTCGCGGAGCGGGGTTTTACACCAGCTCCGAACAATCTGGACTATTGCGAAGTCGGAACCACCTGGCAGTTGAATGACAATATTGGGACAGGGACATTCTGGATTTATAACAGGCAGAACCTTTTCGACATCAAAATCCACGACTTCTATCTCAACGAGGACACTATTCTGGATTTTAACTGGCCAGAGTGTTTAAGCATCATGCAGTTTGACTCTATCTCCGGTGAGGAATTATCCCCTTATCGCCGGTTAGAAGCTGGGAGTGTGAAAAGTTTTATTGGCGGCTATTCCACATATAAAGTTCTCATACATAAAAAAATTCCAATCCGTACTGTTGGAATTGAAATAATGCCAGCTTATTATGAGGATTACTTAAAAGAGCAGTATCCTGATGAATATGCAAATCCTCTCAAAGCATTTGAAGCCGTTGGACAGACAGCGGATTTTCCTGAAATGTCCCGCCTATTAAAACAAGTAGAGGCATACAAAGGCAGCGGCATTTCTGCGGCCTTGTTTTATGAAGGGAAAGTGGCTGAAGCTATCTCACTTATTGTAGAATGGAGCCGCTTACAACAGCAAAGAAAAGAAGTCCGAAAAAAACTATCCGTTCAGGATGTTCAGCAATTAGAAAACCTAACACTGTACCTCAACGATCACTGTATTCAGGATATTCCTTTAGAACAGATCGTGCGTATATCTTGCATGAGTGCCAGAAAACTTCAGACAGCTTTCAAAGAATATCACGGATGCACAATTACAGAATACATACAGCAGCGGCGAATGAGTCAGGCAGAAACCCTTTTAGCGAAAACAGATTTATCTATTGGTCAAGTCGCACAAAGCGTTGGATATACAAGCGCGAGTAGATTCGCGGAGTTATTTCGGAAGAGTACGGGCTTATTGCCATTGGAGTATAGAAAAGTCTCACAACGAAAGTAGAAATGAGCGCCAGAGATTGTTCTCTGGCGCTCACCCTATTATTGAAATATCAGCTCAGATTGTATAATTTCCTCCGCCTGCGCTTTCAGCGTGTTCATCAGCCCCACCCAGCGCATGGGGTCACGGGCTTTCAGTTCCTCGGTGACGCCCGCCGTCTCCATCATGCGGGGCAGCATGGCGTCCATCCGTTCACGCGCGGCCTTAGTAAAAGCCGATGGAGACAAATTGCCCCCACCGGCTCTTTTTTTGCCGCTGTGCGGCGGTCAGGTTATCGTGCCGTGTCCAGCAGACGCGCCAGCTTCTTCAGCCCGCGCCGGATGCTCGCCCACACGCGGCGGCGGTCGATGCCCTCGATCCGGGCAATCTCCGCCACCGTCATGCCCAGGTAAAACCGGGCATAGATGCGCCGGGCCTGGATGGCGGGCAGCTTCATCAGCGCGGCATACACTTCCTCCCGCAGCTGCTTCTGCTCCAGAATTTCCTCCGGGGTGAGCGGCCGGTTGAGTGCATCGTTTTCAATGCCATCCTCCCGGTTCAAAGAATAATGAGCCTTATGCCGGTACTTCCGGCGTTCGTAGGCGGCATCGTCCTGCTCCTGGCCCCGGATCGCGGCCAGGACTTCCTCAGCCACGTCCACAAAGACATCGGTTTTATATACATCGGGATACAGTTCCCGAAGATTGATCTTCTGCATTATGTACCTCCATTTCGATTCACGGGTTGACGGGTGAACCGAAATGAAGGCGGTGGGCGACACCTTTCGGGGAAATTCCCGAAAAAACGACAAGCAAAAGCGCCAGCATCCGAAGAACGGCGGCTGGCGCTGCTAAAAGAGGACTTATGACGCTTATGGACCAGCCACGATAGTGCCTGTTCATAAGCAGATGGAGGCCGATTGACGGTCAGGCTTTTTTTGGCAGGTAAATTCCTGCCGAATTATGTCGAAGCTGTTCTCGCT
>OEQP01000234.1_pt1 | contig 8723 bp, 7 predicted proteins | sample 1539791 | NCBI WGS metagenome assembly OEQP01 (sample SAMEA3891866, study PRJEB23780) | metagenome | biome: terrestrial biome; feature: animal house; material: Caecal content | place: Italy | collected 2015-05-05
CATGGAGGCAGGTCTTGAGCACCTGGGCAGAGGCACCGCCGCCAACATGGACCAGTTTATCGTGGTCATCGAGCCCGGTGCCCGTTCCGTCCAGACCTACCACAATGTCAAGCGCCTGGCCTCCGACTTAGGAATCAAGCAGGTGCGGGTGGTGGCCAACAAGGTGCGAGACCAGCAGGATGAGGACTTTGTCCGAAGCGCCATCCCGGCGGAGGATTTTCTGGGCGTGATTCACTACAATCCCCAGATTATCGATGCGGACCGGCAGGGGAAATCCCCCTACGATTTCAGCCCCGCGGCCATAGAGGAAATTCGGAAAATCAAAGCAATATTAGATCGTGATGAACGATAGGAGGAAAAACCGTGACACTTTTCGATAGAGTTTTTGGCGGTAACGATGCCGTTTACGGCCTCACCGTAGCCGCCGTGGATAACGCAATCGCCCAGTACGGCGAGGCTCAGGCTGTGTCCTTCCCGGAGACGGCTTACGCCCTGCCCTGCTACTATGCTGTTACCGGCGTGAAGGTCACCACCCTGGCGGAGATGAAGGCCGCTCTGGATGTGATTAAGTCCCTCATGACCCGGGAGAACCGGCTGCACGACGCCTTCATGTCCGGCGTGGCTACCGCTCTGTGCGCCGAGTTCATCGAGGCCCTGAAGTACATCGGCGGAGCCACTCCCTATGAGGCTCCCTGCTACGGCCACATCTCCGACGCCTTCGTGCGGAACCTGGGCGTGCCCCTGGTTACCGGCGACATCCCCGGTGTTGCTGTGGTGCTGGGCAAGGCTGAGGAGCCGGAGCAGGTGGTGAAAGTGGTCAAGGACTACCAGAGCAAGGGCATTATGACCTTCCTGGTGGGGGATGTCATCGAGCAGTGCGCCCAGGGTGGCGTGAAGATGGGCCTGGAGCTCCGGGTCATTCCTCTGGGCCATGACGTGACCTCCGTCATCCACGTGGTGACCGTTGCCATCCGTGCCGCTCTGATTTTCGGCAACGTCCAGCCCGGCGACCTGGCTGGCCTGCTCAAGTACACCAAGGAGCGTGTGCCTGCCTTCGTCAACACCTTCGGTGCCATTGACAATGTGGTGGTTTCCGCCGGTGCCGGCGCCATCGCCCTGGGCTTCCCCGTGGTGGTGGACATCGACCTGGGTGAGAACCAGGTGCCCGGCGCTCTGGAATCCGTCTGCGACCACAATGAGACCGTGAAGAAGTCTCTGGAGCTGCGGGAAATCAAGATTAAAGTGACGGAGCTGCCCATCCCTGTGGCCTTTGCCGCCGCCTTCGAGGGCGAAATCATCCGCAAAGCCGATATGCACAACGAGTGCTGGTCCAACAAGAACCCCACCGCCGAGCTGGTGGTCATGCGGGAGATGGACGAGATTGAGGACCACAAAATTACCATTATCGGACCGGACCTGGACGAGGCCAAGGAGCTGGCTCTGGTGACTTACGTAGAGGTTGCCGGCAAGAAGATGCAGGTGGACTTCGAGTCCGTTATCGAGCGGAAGTTCCACGCCTGGTTCAACTACATGGAGGGCATTATGCATACCGGTCAGCGGAACCAGGTTCGTGTCCGGGTGTCCAACGCCGCCTTCGAGGCCGGTGTCCGGATGAAGGACTTCGCCGAGGTTCTGTATGTGATGATCATGAACGAGTTTGACGCCGTGGTGGATAAGTGCCAGGTCACCCTGATTACCGACGCTGCCGAGGCTCAGAAGTTCCGGGATGAGGTGGCTATGCCCCGGTACAATCAGAGAGATGACCGGCTGGCTTCCATGACCGACGAGTCCGTGGACCGTTACTACACCTGCATCCTGTGCCAGAGCTTCGCCCCGGCCCACTGCTGCGTGGTAACCCCGGAGCGTCTGGGCCTGTGCGGTGCTGTGTCCTGGCTGGATGCCAAGGCCACCAATGAGCTGGACCCCAATGGCCCCTGCCAGCCCATCTTCAAGGAGGGCCTGCTTGACGAGCGTACCGGCCGGTACGAGTCTGTCAACAAGATGGTGGCCTCCGCTACCCACGGCGCCGTGGAGAGTGTAACCCTGTACTCCATTCTGGAGGACCCCATGACCTCCTGCGGCTGCTTCGAGTGCATCTGCGGCATTGAGCCCATGTCCAACGGTGTGATTATCGCCAACCGGGAGTATGCCGGTATGACCCCCGCCGGTATGACCTTCGGCGAGCTGGCCTCCTGCACCGGCGGCGGTGTCCAGACCCCCGGCTACATGGGCCATGGCCGTCACTTCATCTCCTCCAAGAAGTTCTGCTCCGCCGAAGGCGGCATCGCCCGGATTGTGTGGATGCCCAAGGAGCTGAAGGACGATGTGGGCGAGCGTCTGAACAAGACCGCCAAGGAGCTCTACGGCATCGACAACTTCACCGACATGATTGCCGATGAGACCGTTACCACCGACTGTGAGGAATTGCTCAACTGGCTGACGGAAAAGGGTCACCCGGTTCTGGGCATGGAGCCTCTGATGTAAACCAAAGGGGGGCAGGGCAAAACCTGCCCCCAATTACCCGAAAAGGATAATTGACTGTATGAAAGTTACCTTCCAAATTCAGGGGGGCACCCCTGTGGAAATTGAATGCAACGCAGGAGATAACCTGCTGGAGCTGGCCCGCCGGGCCAATGTGGCCATTGACGCCCCCTGCTCCGGCAACGGCTCCTGCGGCAAATGCCGGGTGCAGCTGCTGTCCGGCGAGCTGGAGAGCATCCCCTCCCGGCACATCACCCCGGAGGAATACGAAGCCGGCTGGCGCCTGAGCTGCAGCTGCAAGGTGGTAGGGGACTGCACCGTGCTGGTGCCGGATATCGCCTCTGCCTACCAGTCCCGGATGAAAACCGCCGACCTCAGCTCCCCGGAGGAAGTGGCCATCTTCCAGGAGACCCAGGAGCAGCTGAAGGAAAGCGGTATTGTCTTTGAAAATCCCTTCCTGAGCCTGGAACTGACCATGGAAGAGCCCACTCTGGAGGACACCATGCCGGACAATGAGCGTCTGACCCGGGCCATTCAGGAGCAGCTGGAAGTGGATACGGTGGAGATTCCCTTCTGCGTCATGGAAAAGCTGGCCTCCACCCTTCGCCGAGAGCAGTTCCATGTGCGGGTGAAGGGGGAAAAGCAGGGCAATACCTTCCGGTGTATGGAGATTACCGGCTATCAGGATTCTGTGATTGCCGGCTGCGCCATTGATATCGGCACAACCACCGTCACCATGGTGCTGGTGGATCTCACCACCGGAAAGATCCTGGCCAAAGGCTCCTCCGGCAACGGACAGATTCGCTACGGCGCCGATGTGATTAACCGGATTATCCAGCAGGCCAAGCCCGGCGGACGAAAGAGCCTCCAGGATGCCATCATCAAAGAAACCCTCAATCCCATCATTGCAAACCTGTGCCGCTCCGCCGGAATCTCTGCCCGGAGCATCCTGCGGCTGTGCGTGGGCGCAAACACTACCATGAACCACCTGTTTGTAGGGGTGGATGCGGAGCCGGTGCGGATGGAGCCCTATATTCCCAGCTTCTTCTCCTGGGAGGGACTGAAGGCCGGGGATTTGAAGCTTCCTGCCAACCCCCTGGCCCCGGTGATTATTGCCCCCAATATCGGCTCCTATGTAGGCGGCGACATCACCGCCGGCACCCTGGCCACCGGCTTGTGGGACTCTGACGAGATGAGCCTGTTTATCGACCTGGGCACCAACGGCGAGATTGTCTTTGGCAACCGGGACTTTATGATGAGCTGCGCCTGCTCTGCCGGCCCTGCCTTTGAGGGCGGCGACATCTCCTGCGGTATGCGTGCCACCGACGGTGCCATTGAAGCCTGCGTGCTGGACAAGGACACCATGGAGCCTACCCTCACCATCGTGGGAGATGCCGAGCAGAAGCCCGTGGGTATCTGCGGCTCCGGCATCATTGATATTATCTCTGAGCTGTTCCGCTGCGGCATTATCAACGCCAAGGGCCTGTTTGTCCGGGAGGGCAGCCGGGTGCAGCGGGATGAGCACGGCATGGGCCGATTTGTGCTTGCCACCTCTGAGGAATCGGAAACCGGACGGGAAATTTCCATCAACGAGGTGGATATTGACAACTTCATCCGGGCCAAGGGCGCCATCTTCTCCGCCATTCACACCCTTTTGGAGGCGGTGGACATGGACAGCTCCATGATTGACCGGGTGTATGTGGCCGGCGGCATCGGCTCCGGCATCAATATGAAAAATTCCGTGAACATCGGCATGCTCCCGGATGTGGAGCTGGAGAAGTTCCGCTATATCGGCAACTCCTCCCTCAGCGGCGCTTACGCCATGGTGATGAGCGATGCTGCGGTGGAAAAGTGCCAGCAGCTGGCCACCAACATGACCTACCTGGAGTTGAGTACCCACCCCGGCTATATGGACAATTTCGTGGCAGCCTGCTTCCTGCCCCACACGGACGCCCGGATGTTCCCCAACAGCCGGCAGGAGGTGTGATATGCAGGTAGAAAACCACAAGGAAGAAGTACCTTTTTCCTTCTATGAGGAGAAATTCCGGCAGCTTCAGCCGGAGGATGTGCTGGAACGGCTGTCCGGGGTTACCTGGGACGGAAAGGAATTTACCCTGACCCTTCTGGGAAGAGCCTTTGCCATCTCCCATCCGGATTACGCCATCCGGGCTCTGGACGGGGGAGCCCTGCCCCCCTTGCCTACCCAGACCTTTCTGCTGCGGTATCTGCTGGAAAGCCGGGATGTAGCCTGGAAAGGGGAGTGGAAGACCTTCCGGGAAATGCCCTGGGGAGAGATGTATATCACCCCCTATACCGGCCGTGTGCTGACCCGGGCGGCCTTTACCCTGGGAACCCGGATTGCCAAATTCCGGGCAGCTGCGGAAAAGATGGGAGCCGAACCGGTGCCCCACGGCGATGCGGGCTTCCGCTTCACCTTGGTAGGCGGCTACCAGATGCAGATTCTTGTATGGGAAGGGGACGAGGAGTTCCCCCCCAGCGCCCAGGTGCTCTACTCCGACAACTTTGCCGAAGGCTTTGCGGCAGAGGACCGAGTGGTAGCAGGCGATATTCTCATCTCCACCCTGAAAGCCAATATGTAAGAAAATGGGCGGCATCCCTTGACGATGCCGCCCATTTTATGATATCCTAAGGATAGAACCTCATTCCGTACCCACCTTCGGTAGAAAGGAGCGTTTTCTATGAAAAAATATGGCAGAACCATTGTGCTGGCCTTTTGTGTTCTGGGACTTGCAGCTTCTTTGATCATGAATGTGGTGCTTCTCCGAAAGACAACAGCCTTGCGCCTTCTGGATGTTACGGATGTGGGACTTGCCCCGCTTCTGGGTGCTGAAATTACGGAGATGTATATAGATGAGGACAATAACCCAGATTTTCGGGGAACCTTTCAGGACCAGGAAGTGGCTGAGCAGCTGAAAACCCTCCTGGAAAATGCTGTGTTCCAGACTTATGAAGCCCCGGGATTTTCTGCCGCCCCCGGCTCCGGTACGGTTCCCTATCTGCGCATCACCACCCCGGAACATACCTTCACCATCGGAGACGGGCAAACCCACCTGGAAATCACCATAGATGGGGTGACCCGGCGGTATACTTCCAATATCCGCTATTCCATCAGCTGCCTGATCGACGAAATCTTAGACCGCCAATTTGACCGATAAAAAAGAGCCTTGACCGCTATGGTCAAGGCTCTTTTTCAGGAAAATCCATGCCCCGGGCTTCTTTCCAGTAGGTGAGGGCCCGGCATACATCCGCCTCCGGCAGCTCGAAAAAATCCGACAGCTGCCAGGGCTCGGTGTAGCCCAGGGAAAAGGCCTGGGCAAAATCCGCCGGGGTGAGGAAGTGCTCTGCCACATACCGGTTTGCCCGGTACTCGCTCCGCTCCACCAACTCAAAGGGGCTGTCCACCTTGTGCAGCGCCCCGGTAGCCACATGCCCCAGCTCGTGGCAGCATACCCCCCGCAGCAGCTTCAAAGAGGACAGCTTTCTCAGATTCAGAAAGACTCCATAGAAGCCCTGATCCCGAATGGTGGCGGCCTCCTGAGGACAGCGATCAAAGGGAATCACATCCACCTGATTTTCCCGGCAGTATTCATAAAAATCCGACAGCTCAAACAATGGCATCAGTCCTTTTTCTCCCGGCGGCTGCGCATCAGGCGCACCATCTCCCGGACGGTTTCCTTATCCTCCTGGCTCAGCTCCCGGAAGTCCCCATAGAAGGCAATGTCCACCTCCTCCAGCACATCCCGGCTTTCCTCATCCCCCAGCAGATACCCTACGGAAACGCCGAAATAGGCGGCAATCTTCTGGGCGGTCTGGGCGTTGACGGTTTTCTTCCGCTCCATTTTGAGATCCGTCATCAGCCCACGGCTAAGCCCTAATTCGTCGCAGAGCCGCCCGGGGCGAATGCCCTTGTCATTGCACAAAGAGAGAATGGTGTCATACAGGTTGCCCATGGTTTCTACCTCCAGCCAAAAGGCCACGGGCTGAGGGATTCTCGCCCGTTGCATCAAATATTGTACCCATCCGAGTACGATACGGAATTTATAAGTATATTTTAGTACTTGAATAGGTACTTGTCAAGGGCCATTTTTGGGAGCTGCCCATACTGTAACAGAAAATCGGTACAATAAACCGGACAAAAAAGAGGCTGCTTTTGGAGAAAGCAGCCTCATAGGTTATGCCTTTTTCCTGGTCAGAGCCATCAGCAGTAAGCTGAAAAGCCCCATCACCAGCCCTACGCTCACCCAGCCGAAGCTGAGGGAGTAGAAGGGAAGATAAGAAAGCAGGGTGCTGACAAACCCCAGAGGCACCTTGCAGGTTTCCAGGGCGTACAGGACGCTCACAAGCCCCACACCCCCAATGACACAGGGATAGATGTAGGGATTTCTGGAAATCCACCGGTGGCACAGCCCCAAAAGAATCAGGGCAATGCACATGGGGTAGATGGCCTCCAGCACCGGCACGGAAATGCTGAGAATGGTGTTTAAGCCCTGGTTGCAGACGAGGAAGGAGAAAATGGTGGTGACAATAACCAGCGCCTTGTAGGACAGCTTGGGATACATTTCCGAAAAATACTCAGACAGGGAGGTAATCAGTCCCACACAGGTGGTAAGGCAGGCCAGGGTGAAAATGGATGCCAGGAGAATGGCACCGGGCTCCCCAAAGAGTTGAGCCACTATGCACCGAAGGGTCCAGGCACCGTTGTCCTGCAGCGGATAAACCCCGGAGCTGCCGTAACCCATATAAGCCAGCATGATGTAAACCACCGCCAGAAGTCCTCCGGCCAGAGCACCGGTTTTCAGGGTGTAGGAAATAATGGAGCGGTTGCTGGAAATGCCGTAGCTGCGTAAGGTGGCGGCAATCACCACGCCGAAGTTCAGGGCGGCGATGGTATCCATGGTCAGATACCCCTCCCGGAATCCCGTGAGGAAGGGGGAATCGGCGTAAGCACCCTGGGCAGGCGCCGCCTGGTTTTTGCCGCCAATCAGAAAGGCGGCAAAGAGAACCACCATCAAAAGCAGCAGAATGGGGGTCAGAACGCTCCCCATCCGCTCCACCAGCTTGTTGGGATTCAGGGACAGCCAGGCCGCCAGAAGGAAGAAAATCAGGGAATACCCCAGCATAAACAGTTTGAGATTGCTGCCCTCCGGCAGATAGGGGGCAACCGCCATCTCAAAAGGCACGGAGGCGGCTCTGGGAATGGCCAGCCCGGGGCCGATGGAGAGAAAAATCAGCAGGGTAAAAATCGTGGTAAAAGTCTTGCCCACCCGGTCTGTGAGCTTGTTCAGCCCATCTGCCTGGGAGATGACCACCACCCCCAGCACCGGCAGCACCACACCGGTGGCCAGGAAGCCCAGCAGGGCAGGGAGGGTTTGACTGCCGGCATTCTGCCCCAAAAAGGGAGGGAAAATCAGGTTTCCGGCGCCAAAAAACATGGAAAACAGCATAAAGCTGATAAATAGTGTGTTTCGCTTATTCAGTTTCATAGGGAACGCTCCTTCTCTTATCTGATTTGGACGTCCCAGGCACCATGGTGGGGAATGTATTGAAACTCCGTCAAGTCATCCCGGTCAAAAACAGAGAGCAGCTCCTGAAAATCCGCCACGGTTGGAAGCTCAGGAATTTGAGCGCGCTCCACCCAAACCATCTGCCCCTCGGCAGAGGAACGGAGCTGACCCTCAAAATCCTGCGTTTTGAACAGAAATACCAGATAGCGGCCTCGGTCAATGGGAAACTGCTTCAGGCCACAGAGCCTGGGGTGAAAAATCCTCAACCCGGTTTCTTCCTGCATTTCTCGAATGACCGCATCCACAATGGACTCTCCTGCTTCCACGTGCCCCCCGGGAAGGGCGTACCCCTGCCAATCAGGCTTCACACGCTTTTGAAGAAGAACCTGGCTGCCCCTGTAAACCAGACACAGAACGGTCAATTCGACAGATTCCCTACGCTCCACACGAAACACCACCACCTGAACAAGTGTAATTGCTGGGATTGTAACATACATTAAAGCATTTGACAATACAAAAAAGAAAAAATGTTTTTCCATAGAGGAAAAATGTTTTTTGGACAGGTATGGGGACAGAAAAACCCGGCAGCCGAAGCTGCCGGGAGTGTGATGAAAATGGCAAGGACAGTTATATTTTAGGCGCTCCATCTTTCCAACAACGATGCGAAGAAAGCAGGTAAGTGAATAGGGAATAGGGAAAAAGTAAGAATCCCGAACG
>OEQP01000235.1_pt1 | contig 8712 bp, 10 predicted proteins | sample 1539791 | NCBI WGS metagenome assembly OEQP01 (sample SAMEA3891866, study PRJEB23780) | metagenome | biome: terrestrial biome; feature: animal house; material: Caecal content | place: Italy | collected 2015-05-05
AACTGAAGCAATTTCGCTGTTTCCTGTGTCAAATTTGACACATCTCAAATTCAGATAAAAACTCCACCAGATCCGGTAAAGGGGCCTGGTGGAGTAGATTTTGTGGTACTTGATATCTCTGCACTACTGTGTCATGAGAAGACCAGTAACTAAGGTAATCATTGTGCTAATTACAACTTCTTTATTTTTGGCGTTCAGAAGGTAATAGCCAGCCGGAAGATTTCCTTTTTCCTGCAGTCTCCGAGGCAGCAGTTCGGCTGGTACCGCTCCTGTGATGTCAAGTATTTTCAAAAACACATCGATAGGAAACGACTTTCCGGTTTCAATACGGTAGAGCGTACTGCGGGAAATTTCAGCGCGATCTGCGAATTCTTCCTGGCTCCATCCATTCAATTCTCTCGCCTCACGAATCCGTTCTGCTATATAGCTCAGATCCGCCGTGTAATCCCGTTCCAATACGCTCACCTCCTAATATTAAAACTGCCAGTTGCTGTATTTACGCAGCAACTGGCAGATGTTTTCTCATTTGCTACGGTAAATATATTGTAGCAAATAAAAGTCGGTTTTTCAGTATCACATTGGTCGGACTTTCGTCCGTACTTGATGGGAAAAAGGTCGTAAAAAAGTCGGGATTCAGTCGTTCGTCTCGGCAGCCTGCCGGAGCACCATAGAAAGCTTGGGCAGAACAGTTCCCCATAAGGCAAGACCAAACACTAGAATGGCCTCCTTCTTGCGATCGTAATAGGTGCTGCGTTCCAGATTAAGAGCTTCAAGCATATCCGCTTCGCTGTACTTGAATTTACTCAAATAAAATTTGTATAGAATATCAAAATAGATTTCTCCGCCCTCCGGAAACTCCTTCACCTGAATCATGGTGTCCTCAAAAAGTTCGACAATCCACCTGGAATCGAAACGCATTTTCAAATTACATTCAAACTCATGGGGATTGATATCGGCAGAATACTTGTATAGATACTCCAACGCTTGCCCAATGCCATCATCACAGACAAAGCAATCAGCGTTGTTTTCCCTTTGCAATGTTCCCAAAGAGGCCCAGCATACCCTTCTGTATGCACTCAGCAGAAGCTTCGATTTTTCAAATAATTGGTCGGGATTCATATTTTGCCCAATGCACATTGCGCTGATGTAACTCATGGCCTTGGATTTTCTTCTACACATCGTTGGTTCTCCCTTCGTGTCACATTTCTCTTCATAGTTATCAAATCAGCTGGCATAGTGCAGGAAAGGGATGACCCCAAACCTCAATTAAAAAGTGGATTTGTCCCTCAGATCAGGCCTTTGATAACATTCACTGCAACGCCCTGGATCAAGCAGCTTTCGACGATTATATCATCAAGTTCCTTGTTTTCTGGATGCAACCTGATCAATCCAGCTTTGGGGTCCGGGAAATAACGCTTGAGCGTTGCTTCCTCGTCCATTAGAGCAACAACGATTTGACCGGATTGTGCATAGTCCTGGCGTTTCACCAAGATCATATCCCCATCATCAATACCAGCCTCAATCATCGAGTTGCCGGAAGCCCTTAAAAGGAAAAAGTCACCTTTTCCGAACAGGGCCACCGGAAGTTTGACATAATCCTCTATATTTTCCTCGGCAAACTTGGGTATGCCGCAGGATACTGTTCCCAATACAGGAACACTATTGGTTTTAGCTGCACGGATGCTGTTCCGCTTCGTGACAATATTTCGATGACCGGAATAGTCAATCATACCATTTTCTCGCATGTGGGATAGATAGCGGGAAACTGTAGCTGGTGAGAGACCTGTGCCATCGGAGATCTCCTGCGTGGAAGGCGATCTTCCGTGACTGTCTATGTAGTCGTCGATAAACCGGACAAGAAGCGAAAAGTTAGCTGGGTTTTTTGACCTCATATATGCCCCTCCTTCATATATGAAATATTTATTTCACTTTGACTATATTTTATTTCTACTTTTGTTGTGTGTCAACATATAAGATAGCATATAAAGAAAAGAGTCGTATTTCAACGACTCTTTGAGCTGAAGGTGATTTCGATTTGTGTTAAAGGGGGTGGCTGCACTATCAGACTGTTTTTGGCCTATTCATCAAAGAGTCGCCGAAACGCGTCGCTTTTTCGTTGTGTTTTAACAGACATAGTGCTAAAATAGTATTCCATAGAGTTATATTCTCTGGAGTTGGGAGATATTATGCCGCAGGATAATTATAGAAAAATCAAGCTTTTGAAATTATTGGATATGCTTCGCCATGAGACAGACGAGCAGCATCCTCTCTCCACTACGCAGATCTGTACGAAGCTTGGAAGTATGGGCATTGTCTGTGATCGCCGCACCCTTCCAAGGGATATTGCAGTACTGAACGATCAGGGATATGAAATCATGTCCATGATGATTGGCCATGATAAGTGCTATTATGTGGAAGACCGGAACTTCTCTGTTCCGGAACTTAAAATTCTGATCGATGCGGTTCAGGCGGCCAGCTTTATCACTGACAAAAAAACCGCGGAACTTGTGGAGAAGATTGCCTCCTTAGGTGGAACGCACAGAGCGGAAATCTTGAAAAGCAATATGGTGTGTTTCAACACCCGTAAGCATAGCAATGAACACATTTATTACAATGTGGACACTCTGGAGCACGCCATTCAGAATAATAAGAAGGTCATTTTCTATTATTACAACCTGGATGAGAACGGCAACAGGGTTTATAGACGGAATCATCACCATTATATCGTGGAGCCTGTTGCACTTGTGTTCAATGAGGATAACTACTATCTGATTTCTTACAGTGCTCGCCACAATGGAACTGCCAATTACCGTGTGGATCGTATGGAAGCCGTGGAGATTATTGAGGAAGAAATTTGCGAAAAAGCCATTTCCTTGCGGAATCGTGTTTCCGAATACACGGAACAAGCATTCAAAATGTATGGTGGCGAAGCAGTTGAGGTCGTCCTTGAGTTTCATGATGGGCTTATTGGTGCAGTGTACGATAAGTTTGGCGAGGAAATAAAGATGGTGCGTACTGGAGAACATACGGTGACGTGTGCTGTCAGGGTTCAAATCAGTCCGCCCTTCTGGGGCTGGTTATTTCAGTTTTCAGATGCAATGACGATTAAATCTCCTGCCAGTCTTATCGAAGAATACCGAAGAAAGGCAGATTGTATTTAAGCTAAACTTATCCCCCTGTGTCGCGCTTTGGCTGTGGCGGGAGAGTAAAGAACAAGCAAGGTATCTTGGAGATGCGAAATGCAACTGTAAATTGAAAGTAGATATTCACAAAATGGAATGCGCCCCATTTGTTAGACAGTTGTGGTATCCTATCTAACAAATGGGGTGCGTTTCATAATTAGTGTTTATGATTTATTAAAAGATTCTCCCATCTACTATGACACTATTATAGGGATGGTTGATATATCAGAGGCTCAGCAAAAAGAATTCAGTGTTACTTATGGAGACATCCTTTTTCAGCGCAGTTCTGAAAATTACGAAGACGCTGGTACTTCCAATGTATATTTGGATCATACTACAACAGCTACTTTTAGCGGGTTTATTATTTGCGTACACCGCTCCCTGAGATCACCTCGACCGGCGGAATTGAGCAGTCGTTCCGCTGAAATTGAGCAATGGCACCGCCCAGATTGAGCAGTGCCACCGCTCGGATTGAATATTGACAGACTATGCTGTGCTTGGTATCATTAATTTGCTTTTAGCCATATCGGAGGATAGTGCAACGCTGAGGAGCGACATGAGCACCGTGTATGGGGTTTGGCAGGAGAGTGATGTCGTCAGCATCGCTCTCTTTTTTGTTGCACCATCCCAATCACTCTCCTGGAAAACCAAAATGCGTTAAGCCTCGGATCCGGGCAGAGCCCGGTGAGCCGCAGGCTCTTACCTCAGGTTTCCTGCAAGCCTTTCCGCTTCCGCATGGACTCCTTTCCTCCAATGACAATGGTGTAGGCATCATGGACAATGCGGTCACAGATTGCGTCTGCCAGGATCGGATCGGAGAGCTTCTCTCTCCAGCCCGGAATGTCAAACTGGGAACACAGGATCGTAGAAGCCCTTTTGTACCTGGCCTCCATAATCTCCAGGAGGTCTCTGGCTTCTGTTTCCTTTAGGGGGTAGAGAAGCCATTCGTCAATAATCAGAAGCGAGTACTTCTTGTACTGAGCCAGGAGCTTTCGGATGCTTCCGTTGCCTCTGGCAATGTTAAACTCCACCAGCAGATCCGGCAGACGGATGTACTTGACTGTCAGGAACTGTCTGACTGCTGCCATTCCAAGCGCGCATGCCAGATAGGTCTTGCCGCTCCCTGTCGCTCCCAGCAGAATGATGTTGTGGTGCTCCTGAATATAGCCGCAGGTACCAAACCGTAGAAGTTCCTCACGCTTCAGATTCCTGTCTGGAAGGTATTCCACATTTTCCAGGCAAGCGCCGGGTTCGGAGAAGCTGGCCTGGCGGATCAGCTTTTGCAGATGGTTATTTTTACGGGCATTCCATTCCGCATCCACCAACAGCCCCAGCCTGTCCTCAAAGGCCATATTCTGGAATTGAGAGTCTGCCAGCTGGTCTTTCAGAGCATTGGCCATTACGCTGAGACGCATTTCACGCAGCTTTGTAATCGTTGCCTCTGTCAGCATTTCTTTTTCCCCCTGTCATAATAGTCAGCGCCGCGGGTGAAACCGTATTGGGAGGAAGACGTGGGCTCCGGCTCCGTGGGGAGTTTGTCCTGCCCGGAGGCAAGAATGGCCTGGATATTTTTCAGGGAAGGTCTGGGGGTGAACGCCAATGCCCGCTTGCAGGCATTCTCGAGCCGCTGTGCAGAATATTTGTCAGCCAGCTTCAGCAGTCCCAGGCAGGATTTATACCCCTGCTGCTCGACCTTGTAGCTGCTGAGAATGGCATGGACAGCACATTCCGTGCTGCTGCCAATCTTACCGGCCCAGCGGATAAACCTTTCCCCGTTCCACTGCACATATTTCTGGTGGTCAGGCGGCATGTGCTCCTGAATGGTGCTGTACTGGTTGAATTTGCCGTACAGCCTGGGATGGGAACAGATCCGGCTCCCATTGTAGAATACCTCACGGTTGCCCTGGTCAAACGCACATCCACCTTCTGGCGGATATACTCAAAGGGAACCGAGTAGTTCATCCGCTCCACGGAAATATGGTAGTTGGGACCAACGGTTGCCTTTTTCCAGGTGGCAAGCTCGAATGGATAGGGCGGCAAAGGTCGCAGGAACGGCTTTTCCTCCGCAAAGAGACTGGCTCTGCTGCCGTTTTTCTTCTGAAAAGGTTTGTTGTTAAACGCCTCAAGACGCTCCCAAATTGCTTCGTTCAGCTCCGGCAAGGACAGGAACTGCTGGTTCCGCAGAGCCGCCAGAATAAAGGTGGAGATGATCCCTACGGTTCCTTCCACAGCTGCCTTATCTTTGGGTGCCCTGACTCTGGCCGGAACGATGGCAGTGGCATAATGTTCCGCCAGCTCCTGGTAGGATTTGTTCGGAACCACCGCATCTGGGGGTGCGGACAAAATTCTGGACTGATTCCAAATCAATCCAAGAGTTTGCCTGAATTCCAATGGGCTCATGCCGCCCAGGGAAAGTTTAATCCTCACTTCATTGTACCAGTGTATGTAGTTGTCCAAAATCTCCATAAACCGTTCAAGGCTCACACCAGCCCATGACCGTCCATAGTACATCTCGTTTTTTAGTCGTCCAAAAAATCCTTCACAAGCCGAATTGTCTGGTGAACACCCTTTCCTTGACATAGATCTGGTAAGTCCAGCATCGTGAACCAGTTTAATCCAGTCTGGCCATCGGTAATGACATCCCCGATCAGAATGGATAATCGGATGCTCGCCTGGGCGTAAAGTTGCCAGAGCCTTCTCAAGCATATTGTTTACCAACTGCGCATTCGGGCTTGTACCAATCGTCCAACTGGGTACCATACCATCAAAGCAGTCAATCACCGGAGACAGATATACTTTGCCCGCGGGAAGGGCAAACTCAGTTAAATCGGTCAGCCATTTCTGATTTGGGGCCGCAGCGTGGAAGTTCCGCTGCAGAATATTGGGCACTTCAGGACTAATCTCTCCCTTATAAGAACTGTATTTTCTATGGGAAGAAACATAAACTTCCAGCTTCTCCTGGCGCATAATACGGCGAACAACCTTTTCAGATAAGGTTGTTCCTTTCTTCTTCAAACAAGTATAAATCCGGCGATACCCATAGCATGATGCGTTTTCTTGAAAAATACCCCTGATTTCACAGCGCAATTCCTTATACTTGTCCTCCTGAGCTGCATGAACACTATAAAATAACTGCTTTTGGAAATTTGGAACAGCTGAAGCAGCTCTTTTAGCCGATATAAGGGGCGTAGGGCATCAATCACCTCGGCTTTTTCTGGGTTTTTCAGATGAATCAGATTGATGCCTCCTGCTTTTTTTAGTAGTTCAGCCGCTTTCTCCAGTGCATCCCGCTCCATTTGGAGACGGCGTATTTGTTGCTGCAAGTCCGCAATTTCTGCCTCAAGGGATTCTTTCTCCCGACTTTGTTCAACAGGATTTGCTTTCTTTTTCATTGGCACAACCTTATCCCTTCCCAGAAGCCGCTGCTTCCAATTGTAAAGAGCAGCCCTGCTGACACCGTACCGGGCAGCGACCTTATAGTCGGGAATTCCCTGAACCAGCATAGCTTCCACAGCTTCCTGTTTTTGCTCCTGTGTGTATCTTACCAGATGTCCGTCCTTTGGGCAAGGTTTTCTTTCCTTCTCCAGAAGTTCGGGACGAGTTTCCAGGATCCAGCGTCTTAACACATAACGGGTGGGATAACCCAAAGCCCGGCAGGCTTGGGTCAGTGTTGTGGAATGGGTTGCGTAGTATTCCACCGCTGCAGCTTTCTGCTCCTGTGTATAGCGAGGCTTTGGCGCACTGCCTGCACGAAGCTGGCCTACAGCGAGATACTCCTTATACCAATTTCTAAGTGCAGTATGGGATGGATACCCCAGCGTGCGGATGACTGTACCCTCGCTGCAGCCAGACTGGATATAGAGCTCTACAGCTTTCATACGTTCCTCGAGTGTGTACATTCTTTACCCTCCTGTCCTATCTGTAGTCCAGGATTTCGTCCGCACCCCCTTTACATTTTGTGGATAATGACCCGGATGTAAAAGTCAAAACAGCGATGAACTGGGCAAGTCAGGTGTGGCCTTTTGCTCACGAGATGAAAAAGGGAGAAATTGTTGTTCTACCGAGCAAAATCAAGCCTGTCATCCATTTCGGCAAGATTACTGGTGATTATGAGTTTTTGCCCAACAATGGAAATCCGTATTACCACGCACGTCGGGTGGAGAGGGTTGCCTGTGATATTCCACGCGCAAATTTTGATCAGGATATCCTGTATTCTTTTGGGGCTTTTATGACAATTTGCCGCATTAAGCAGGAAGAGCGAATAAAAGCGGTTATCCAAGCCCATAATCAGGGAAAGAAAGCACAACAAGTTATTCCACAAGAGCCACAGGATGATGAAGAAGCACGGGATATTGAAAATGAGGCACTGAGTGTTATCACTAACCTGATGATTCAAAAGACCAAGGGGCATGGCTTGGCGAAAATTGTGGACGCGATTCTCCGCGCAAAGGGATTCACCACCTATGTAAGCCCGGCTGGGCCTGATAAAGGTGTGGATATTCTGGCTTCTGCGGGCACACTTGGTTTTGGAAGCCCCAAAATCTGTGTTCAGGTCAAGTCTTCCGACGCCCCTGTGGATCGGATTGTCCTGGATCAGCTGGGTGGTGTGATGAAGAATTTCGGTGCCGAGTATGGCCTGCTGGTGTCGTGGAGTGGGTTCAAATCGTCGGTTATCAACGAGACAGCCAAGCAGTTCTTTGAAATCCAGCTTTGGACCCACAAAGAGATTATCCAGGAGTTCCTGCGATACTACGATCAGATGGACGCTGAAATCAAAGAGCTGATCCCGCTCAAAAAATATGGGTTGTAAACACCGACGACGAATAATTAATGATAATTTGAAAAAGAATCCTTTGTATACTATAATCAAATTACAGGATATGAATTATTCTCATTTTATTGGCAACGCCATGGCAACGAGAAATCAGATAGCCTTCGCTGTCTGGACAATGAAAAGTGTACAGATACCGCGAGTGAAAAATATTAAGCAAATTTGTTTAGAAGTCTTGGACGAGAGCAAGAGAGAATAATTACAATGGGTTTGCAGGTAAAAGAGGATATTGCAAATGAAAAGGCATTGCTGACCTATGGAGTTGGCGGTGCCTTTTCTTTTTGTTTCAGGAATTTAGGTGGTGGGGGCGGGTATCTGGGGGATTCTGTAATGGGATTCTGATAGATGGTATTTGTCTAACCAGAGCGGGCTTGCCTGGGGGAGGGGAATGGGACTTGGAGTTGCGGGGATGTGCGGAAATGGTCCTTGAAAATTGAATAAATGCACAAAAATACGTTGTTGATATTGGTAAAATGGTAGAATAAATTTTCGCGTATTGACATCTGAAAACTTCCTGTATATAATCCAATTGTTCAACAAAAACACAAAAGAAAACAAGCGTAGATTGATGCTGCCGGAAGGGCAGCTGCGGAGGTAAGAATGAAGGAAGAAATCAAGATTCTGTCCCCCTGTGGGATTTTGGGATACGGATTTCCCAAGGAATCCTTTTTGCGGGGAATTGCCCGGGAGCCGGATGCC
>OEQP01000238.1_pt1 | contig 8650 bp, 5 predicted proteins | sample 1539791 | NCBI WGS metagenome assembly OEQP01 (sample SAMEA3891866, study PRJEB23780) | metagenome | biome: terrestrial biome; feature: animal house; material: Caecal content | place: Italy | collected 2015-05-05
TACCCGAGCTTCAATCGGGGAAAACGTAGCGGTAAACAAAGCAGGCAAGAAAATACAACATCAAAATAAAACGACAATATGCAACTATATCCGAAACTAATACTCGACGCACTCGCCAAAGTGCGTTACCCGGGCAACGGGAAAGATTTGGTCGCTAACGAAATGATCGAAGACGACATTCGTATCGACGGTAACAAAGTAAGTTTCTCCATCATTTTCGACAAGCCGACCGATCCTTTTATCCGATCGGTCGTAAAAGCTGCCGAAACTGCCATTCTCACTTTCGTAAGTCCAGAAGTAAATATCAAAGGAAATATAGCTGTAAAAGCGAGACAAACAGCTCGTCCGAACCCCGAGAACCCCTTGCCCGATGTAAAGAATATCATTGCCGTTTCATCGGGAAAAGGCGGCGTAGGTAAATCTACCATAGCCTCCAATTTAGCTGTGGCGTTAGCCCGTCAAGGGTATAAAGTCGGGCTGCTGGATGCCGACATATTCGGCCCTTCGGCTCCCACGATGTTCAATATCGAAGACACCGAAGTCTATACCAAGAATATCGGAGGACGCGATCTCATTCTCCCGGTCGAGCGATACGGCGTGAAGATTCTTTCCATCGGTTTTTTTGTTCGTAAAAACGATGCCGTACTCTGGCGGGGAGGAATGGCAAGTAACGCTTTGAAACAACTCATCATCGATGCCGCATGGGGCGAACTCGACTATTTTGTACTCGATTTGCCACCGGGAACCAGCGATATACACCTCACTTTGGTACAGACACTCGCTATCACCGGAGCAATTGTAGTAACCACTCCGCAAGAGGTTGCTTTGGCCGATGCCCGCAAAGGTATCAGTATGTTTACCGGGGATAAGGTAAACGTCCCTATACTGGGATTGGTCGAGAACATGAGTTGGTTCACTCCTGCCGAACTCCCGGAAAACAAATACTACCTGTTCGGTAAAGACGGAGGGAAACGACTGGCCCAAGAAACCGGAGTTCCTCTTTTGGGACAAATACCTATTGTACAAAGTATCTGCGAAAGCGGTGATGCGGGACACCCCGTGGCACTCGACGATACCATTACCGGATTAGCTTTCAAGCAACTTGCCGAAGCCGTCGTAAAAGCCACAGAGGAGCGCAATGCAACTAAACCCTCGACACAACGGGTAGAAGTTCATAAATAAAAAGCCCATACGACAAAGAGCCGCTATAAAATTTATAGCGGCTCTTTGTTTATATAGATTTGGGCTCAATCGATAATCAATGGGGATTGTTCAGTGTCTCCCCCTATACTATTTCACAGAACACCCCATAATGCTACAAAACACGGCTGGGGAGAAGGGAGAATACCCACAAAATTCCGAAAGGGTAAAAAGCTGTTCAAAACGACACTTTCACCCCTTTCTCTCTGTGTACCTCATAAAATCGAAGCAAGGGCGAAAAAGGAATACATCTCAACCTCTCCCCCCCCTGTGTTCCCGTAAGGGAATATAGGGGGAGTGCCCATAGGGCGAGGAGGTTAAAGGCCCGACATAAACCGACTGATGAAATACTGTTTCCAGCTCCTCCGTCACTTCGTGACACCTCACCTATATGGCTAATGCCACACCCCGTAAGGCTACGGGGCACGGCAATGGAGGAGGTCAATAGTGAACTATCCTCTCCAAAAGCCGGACAAGCTCAACCTAACCGGAAACGTTTCTCCTCATAGCTAGCGGATTAAGTCCCTCTCATTCATCAACATTCAAGTCTATCCCCATGAATTTTCTACTGAACATAGACTCGTTGCAAACATTAAACAGACAACAACCGAACGATCGTCTCCGGGTAAAGTTCATGTTCGACCGCATGAATGAGTCCGAATAACTCATCGATATCGTTTCCTTCGTACGGGATAGCCCGTTGGGCGATAATCCGTCCGCCATCTACCGTACGGTCCACATAATGAATAGTTACTCCGAACACTTTCACCCCGTACTCCATAGCTTGTTCTACGGCACGAGCTCCGGGAAAAGCGGGGAGCAAAGAAGGGTGTATATTAATAATCTTACCGTCGTAACGCGATAACAATGTATCCGAAATAATCCGCATATACCCGGCCAAACAAACCAAATCCACCCCGTTCTCATCGAGAAAATCGGCAATGACGGTCTCCATTTCGACCTTAGAAGCAAAAGACTTAGGGTCGAAAGTGAAAGACTTCACACCATGACGTGAAGCTCGTTCTACGACACGAGCCGAAGGTTTATCGCAAACCAAAGCCACTGTTTCGGCCGGGATCTTACCCTGCTCGCAAGCAGTCACAATCGCTTCAAAATTACTGCCGGTTCCACTGGCAAATACGGCAAGACGCTTTTTTCGGGACATAAATTCTTTTTTAGAATGGGAACAACAAAGGTAAAATAAAAATCATAACTATCCCCATAATAATCTGTAAAGGCAAACCCACCTTTACATAATCCATGAAAGTATACTGACCGGCAGGCATAACCAGCGCATTGGGTGGCGTAGAAAACGGAGAAGCGAAACACATGCTCGCCCCCACGGCAACAGCGAATAAAAACGGATAAGGACTCACTCCGATCTGTAATGCGGATTGCATGGCGATAGGAGCCAATAAAACGGCTGTTGCCGTGTTACTGATGAACATCGTCATCAATGAAGTCGTAAAATAGATACCAGCCATTAAAGCCAAAGGCCCATAACCGCCCAAGCCGCTAACCAAACTATTCGATATATATTCCGATGCCCCTGTTTTTTCCAAAGCCAACGACATGGGAAGCATGGCGGCGATAAGAACGACACTCTCCCAGTTAATTGTTTTATAGGCTGCCTCCACATTCCTGAAACAACCGGTCAATACCATAAGTATCGCAGCAATCATCACAGCCGTAACCGGAGCCACTGGTATAGAATCGAACACCATCATAAGAATCATTAAAAGCATAATCGCAGCAGCGACCGGAGCTTTATAATCGAGAGTAACTTTCGCGGCTTCGCTCAACGGCTGGCCGAGTACCACCCAATCGGAATCTTCCGAACTCAGCCGAGCTATATCCTTCCATGTACCTTGCACGAGCAAAACATCGCCCGACAACATCTTCACATCTTTCAAATCATGCAATATATAATCGTTCTTTCTCCTTATGCCCAATACATTGACATTGAATTTTTCCCGAAATCCCGAATCTCCGACCGTCTGTTTCAACAAACGTGACGAGGGCATCAAGACAATCTCGGCGATACCTATGTCATAGAAAGCCAAATCGGAAGTTAAGTTACCCTTGCCGTCTTCGATAGTATGGGCATCCAATAATACCAAAGAAAATCGAGAAACAAACTCCCTCACTTTTTCGAAATCGCCATTCACATATAACACATCGCCGGAACGTAATACAGTACCCGGATCGGCCAATTTCTGATTGACCGTTTTCAACAACCGGGACTGCGACGAAACAGAGCGCCGTACCTCCAATATATTCAAATGATATTGTTGGCGAATATTCAACTCGACAATCGTTTTGCCGGCAATTATCGATTTTTCGGGGATTTGTATCCGAAACAAATTCTCGGAAAGCTGATATTCTCTTGCCAACTCGTTCAAATATTTATTCTTGTTTTTACCATCAGACTTTTCGGTTCCCCGTTTGGTCAGGAAAATTTTACTCAAAGGCATCAATACGACCATTCCTACAAAAACACAAATCAAACCGACCGGCAAGAAAGAAAAGAAAGTAAGCGGTTCAAAACCGGCATTGGTCAAGGCATTCTGTATGACAAGGTTCGGCGGAGTACCTATCAACGTCATCATACCTCCCATACTGCTGGCAAAAGCCAAAGGCATAAGCAAGCGACTTGAATTTATATGAGCGTTGGCAGCCAGACTCACGACAATAGGCAGCATCAAGGCCACCGTACCCGTATTACTCACAAAAGCTCCGATAGCCGAAGTAACCAGCATGACCAAAATAAAAAGTCTTGTCTCGCTCTTTCCTGCCAACTGCAATATCTTTCCGCTTATCATCTTCGCCAACCCGGTTTGGAATATCGCACCACCTACCACGAAAAGACCGATCATCATAATCACGACCGAATTGGAGAATCCGGACAACGCCTCATCGGGAGTAAGAATGTGGAAAAGCAGCAATAAAACCAAAGCGCACAAGGCTACCACATCAGAGCGAATTTTACCACTCACGAAAAACACTGCCGATAAAGCTAAAATTACTAACGTTACAACCATTCAACCAATTTTTTAATACACCTATATCTTTTCTTGACAGGAATAACAATCATGAATCAATCCGTATTCCCTTATTTCACAATTTATCCACACAAATTTAAGAAAAATTTTCAAGTCAGTCAAGCTCTGAATTTCTTAAAAAGACTTGTCTATCAAACATATAACAATAGCACCCGAAAGGCTATACAGACAGTCTTTCGGGTGCTATTACCCTTTTGGAGAAAATACATTATTTCACTTCCCAAGTCTCCCCGGTCAACAAGAATTCACGCAAGGAGGAATAAGGTACTTTCGAGGTTACCTCTTTTACTTGTCTATCCACCTCTTCGTCATATACGGGAGCCTCCACATTACGAATCACACCTATCGCCAAAGGCAGTTCATGTCCGTCCATCATCGCAAGACTTTGATGCAAGAAATTATCGGGAGACTTGGCATCATGTACCAAAATATCATCGAGAGTCACACCGTTCTCCCCGATAGTCACAGCCTTTAATTTGTAACCGTCCAACACGAGGCCTCGATTATTGTCTTTCCCGAAAATCATCTTTTCACCATGACGCAAATGAACAGTCCGGTCGGCACGAAACTCTTTATCAGCCACATAACTGTGAATATTATTATTGAAAATCACACAATTCTGCAACAGCTCCACCACCGACGTTCCTTTATGGCGGGCTGCTTCTACCAATACTTCTTGCGAAACAGACATCTCCACATCGAGCGAACGAGCGAAGAACGTTCCTCTCGCCCCGAAAACGAGTTCTGCCGGAATGAAAGGATCTTCCACCGTTCCATAAGGAGACGATTTAGTAACGAAACCTCGGTCGCTCGTCGGGGAATATTGGCCTTTCGTCAAACCGTATATCTTATTATTCATCAAGACCACATTGATATCCACATTCCGACGTACCGAATGAATAAAATGGTTCCCACCGATAGCCAGACAGTCGCCATCTCCCGAAATCTGCCATACCGTCAGATCGGGATTGGCCGTCTTCACCCCGGTAGCCACAGCTGCGGCACGACCATGAATCGTATGAAAACCATAGGCATTCATATAATAAGGCAAACGCGACGAACAGCCGATACCCGAAATCACCACCGTTTCGTGGGGAGGCACTCCCAGTGTCGCCATAGCTCTCTGCAACACAGCCACGATAGAATGGTCTCCACAACCCGGACACCAACGTACATACTGGTCGCTTTTAAAATCCTTTGCCGTATATTCCTTTTGTTCTTCCATATCCTATTCCTCCAAAAGCTTTGAAAAATGCGCCATCAACTCACTCACCATGAACGGCTGTGCCTGAATTTTATTATATCGCAAGAAATTCACACCTGGAACTTTCCCTGACAAATACGATGCAAACTGCCCGTTATTCAGCTCGCAAACGACCACTTTTTTATATCGCCGTAATATCTCCTCGGTATTCGCGGGCAACGGATTGATATAATTGAAATGAGCGAAAGCCACAGGTTTCCCCTCTGCATTCATAGCTTCCACAGCAGAATACAAATGTCCGTAGGTTCCGCCCCAACCGACAACCAATAAATCGGCAGAAGAATCGCCCGACACCTTCAACAAAGGAATATCGGTGGCTATGCTGTCGATTTTCTGCTGCCGGGCACGAACCATCTTTTCATGGTTGATGGGGTCAGTAGAAATTGCGCTAGTCTTATAATCCTTTTCCAATCCTCCGAGCCGGTGCATGAATCCCTCTGTTCCGGGCTTCGCCCAATAACGTACGGATTTTTCGTTACGGTCATATGGTTTCCACGTACCTTGTTGTTCCGGCATAACATAATTGGGCTTTATCTCCGGATATTCATCGATTTCCGGAATACGCCATGCCGAAGAGCCATTTCCAATAAATCCGTCGGTCAACAAGATAACGGGAGTCATGTGCTCCAAAGCGATTTTAGCCGCTTGAAATGCCATATCGAAACAATCGGTCGGTGTAGAGGCAGCCACCACTACCACCGGACTCTCGCCATTCCGCCCGTATAAAGCCTGCAACAAATCGGTCTGCTCGGTTTTCGTCGGCAATCCCGTGGACGGTCCACCTCGCTGAACATCGATAATGACCAAAGGCAATTCCGCCATAACGGCCAAACCTATACCCTCGCTCTTCAATGCCAAACCGGGCCCCGACGTGGAAGTCACTGCCAAATTTCCGGCGAATGAAGCCCCGATAGCCGTACAAACACCGGCTATCTCGTCCTCCACTTGAATGGCCTTTACCCCTAAATCTTTCCGCTTGGCCAACTCATGCAAAATATCTGTGGCCGGGGTAATGGGATAACTTCCTAAGAACAAAGGCAATCCCGACTTTTCAGATGCGGCTATCAACCCCCATGCGGTAGCCGTATTTCCGTTCACATCGGTATAAATACCGGGCTTCACTTGCGCAGACTCTACTCGATAGGTCGAAACCGAAGCATGTATGTTATTACCATAGTTGTAGCCGTCGCGCATCACTTTCGCATTAGCCTCATAGATAGCCGGCTTCTTGGCAAATTTATTTTTCAACAGATGTTGGGCTTGCTCCAACGGGCGGTCAAACAACCAGCAAACCAGCCCCAAAGCAAACATATTTTTACACCGGACAATCGATTTATTATCCAATCCCGAATCGGCCAATGAATCTTTCACCATTTGGGTAATCGCTACCGGAACGATTTGTGCATGAGAAAGGCCCGCCTCTTGAATGGGATCGTCCGTCGTAAACGCCGCTTTCTCCAAATCGCTGGCCCGAAAGCTATCCGAGTCAATAATCACCACACCGCCTTTTTTCACATAGCAAGCATTTGTTTTTAACGCTGCCGGATTCATGGCAACCAATACATCGGCCAAGTCCCCCGGAGTGTGAACACCTTTCCCTATATGAACTTGAAAACCAGACACTCCCCCTAACGTTCCTTGCGGAGCACGTATCTCTGCCGGATAATCGGGGAATGTAGAAATTTCATCACCGATACCGGCCGAAACATTGGAAAAGATATTCCCGGCCAATTGCATTCCGTCACCGGAATCGCCGGAAAATCGTACCACGACTTCTTCCAATACTTTCACTTTTGTTTTTTCCGTCATGTTTATATTACAATTTTAATCCAACATGATATATTTCAATTCCAATATTACTATTTTAGCAAAGATAGTGTTTTTTTGTAAGCATTTGAAATATTTTCATAGAAATATGTAAGGTCCCTATCTATTCATTATTTTAAAAGCTGTTCCGATAAAAACAAAGATCTTTTCAAAACATCGACATAAAAAGAGCCATATCATAATAAGGCAATCCCAACCGTATGCTCAACGCCTTATAAATCAACTTTCCACCGAACAAATACACGGCATTCCGAAGCCTTTCGTCCGACTTTATATGGCCATAGAGCATGGCAGGGTCATTCAAATCGATCAATACCGGAACTAATAAATTGCTCAACGCCATCGATGCCGTTCGGGCAACGGCAGATCCAACGCTCGACAAGCAATAATGCAAAACGCCGCATTGCTCATACACTTTATTACAAGGAGCCTCGCTACAACTCGACGTTTCGAAACAGCCTCCTTTATCCATACACAAATCGAACAACAATGCCCCTCGTTTCATCATCTCGATATAGCTTACTCCTAAACGGCCTCCCTCCGGCACTTCCGTGCCAATAACCACATCGGCCGAGCGCATGGCGTTTTCCAAGACATGAGGGTGCATATTGGAAGTAAAGATAGAAGGACTCACTTCCAACTGAGTAGCTTTTAAACGATAAAAATCATTATCGAATACCCTCACCAAAGCACCCAATCCACAAGCGGCACAAGCCGCCGCACGGCCTGCAAGGCCTCCTCCTATAATCAAAACCTCCGAAGAGGCGACCCCCGGGATCCCCCCCAACAGAACACCCTTTCCTCCACTCCGGTTACTCAACAATTCCGAAGCCAACACAATGGCTGCACGACCGTCAATTTCGTCCAATATATCGGCAAAAAGATAACGGCCTCGCTCATCGGTTATCAAATCTATCGCAACTGCCGTAACTTTCTTTTGCATCAATATGCGCACGACCGAAGCCGATTGATATTGAGGCTGTAACAATGTGAGCAGAAACACCCCCGGACGTATCATAGCAGCCTCCTGTTCATTCAACGGAGTAATTTTAAGAACGACATCGCATCTGAAAACTTCTGAGGCTGTTGTCGCTTGCGCCCCAGCCTCGGTATAATGTAAATCGGAATACTTGATACCCTCGCCGGCTCCGCTTTCCACAAAAACGCGATACCCCTCTTTGGTCAACAAGGCAACCCCCTCGGGCGTCAGAGGGAATCGTTTTTCCCCTCCGTTATGTTCCGCCGGTAACCCTATGGACAAACGTCTGTTACCGGCCATCGTTCCTAACAGTTGTTC
>OEQP01000241.1_pt1 | contig 8605 bp, 10 predicted proteins | sample 1539791 | NCBI WGS metagenome assembly OEQP01 (sample SAMEA3891866, study PRJEB23780) | metagenome | biome: terrestrial biome; feature: animal house; material: Caecal content | place: Italy | collected 2015-05-05
TTCTATTTAACTTACCGTTGACATTTTTTACATAAAGAATATAATTTATATTGTCAGTATTTTGCTGAAGTTTTTTTAGGAAGTGATGTGCCATGTCCTCTGCCCGTTGTCCTGATTGTTCCGTGCCTCTGCTGATGAAAATGGACGGCAGCAGCGCCGTTTGCCCCAACTGCGGGCGAGAGTTTCCATGCACTGAATCGGAACACACCCCACCGGCTGCATCGATTCCTTCTCAGCGGCTGGTTCAGTTGACATCTGCTTTTGAGGATTCCCTTGGGCAATTTCTTGCACAAAAATGTAATATCGATGCACTTCTCTCCTGTTGCCAGGATGTTTCTCAGCTTCCCAAATCCTATCAGAACATCCTTTCCGAGCGATTCGCATACGACCTGATGGACGCTTGCCGGAAGAAAAAGCCTGCCAAACTCTGGAAACCGCTGCTGCAAGGTATTATGGCTACCGCTCCTGTTTTCCCGGAAACCCAGTATCAAAAGGTCATGTGCTGCGCTTTGACCTCCATCGGAAATGACCTGATTTCCCCTGTGGAACAGGCACTTGTAAACTGGCGTCGGCACCCGGAAATGCAGAAAAACGAGGCTAAGGCTTTGGAGATTCTGGAAAGCTGCAACAACGCCACCCGGCAGGTTCTGGACATACTGGATTGGGATTTTATCTCAAAACACCAGGAGCTGTTTGAATACCCCTTGACTGAGCTCTTTGAGCGGCTGAACAGCATCAGTTGGGATGTGGAATCCCTAACCTGCTTGCGGCCCACTGCAGACAATCCCCGGCAATACGAACGATACCCATTTTTATCCAACACCAGCCACATTGCCCAGCGCAGCACCCTGTTCCAGAACCGGAGCATCGTGGACAACCGGAAGTACCAGCTTCGGCACAGCTGCAACCGGGTACGGCAGCAGCGAAAGGACACCTATTGGCAGGCTCACCCGGAACAGCGTGCGGAATTGGAAAATCGCTGGGTGGAGCTTCGGATGAATATTGCCGCTCTGCGGCGGAAAATCAGCCTGAGCCCTCAGATTACCAGAATGCAGGAAATCCAGAACGAGTTAAACCAGCTGGCGGCAGAGTCCGCCTCCCTGGGACTGCTGCAATACCGACAGAAAATGGAGCTCCGTGCCAGAGAAACCGCTTTGAACGAGGAGTTTTCCCGTTTGGATCTGCAATTCAATGAATTGGAAAAGGAAACGCAGAATCAGATCTATGTCTTACAGGAAGAGCTGGACCGGGTCACCAAAGAGCTGGACGGCGTAGTATCCTGACTCCTGACTTTTCATGAAAAACCAGCCTGGCTGCCTCTTGTGGCAACCAGGCTGGTTTTCTCTCTCGTTGGGATATTCCGGGACTCACAGCCCCTCGCAGGGATAGCTTACCCCCATCTGCCCCCGCAGAGTATCCATAACCTGCATGATATGCACCGTCTCCTCATGGGGCATGGAAGGACACTCCACCATTCCCCGGGAAATACAGTCAGCAGCTTCCAGCACCTCGTATTCATAGCCTGTCAGCTGAGGCGGACAGGACACTTCCTTGACGAGGCGATACTGGTTGTCATAAATCTTCAGTCCCTGGGGATTATTGATATTTTCCACCACCATGAATCCCCTGGTGCCGTAGATGATGCCTGCTCTGTCGGATACGCAGGTGGCAGCTGCATTCAGCACCGCCATCCGGCCGTCCTCCCAGGTCAGGGTAATGCTGTCGGCAAAGTCCACCCCTGTTGTACTCTTGATGCAGCTGCCTTGAATACCCTGGGCCCTGCCAAACACCATCTCCGCAAAGTTGATGGCGTAAATGCCCACATCCAGCAGAGCTCCCCCTGCCAGTTCCGGCTTCACAATCCGCTCCTTTCCGGAGATTTCATAACACAGATTCGCCGTAAGCATTCTGGGCTCACCGATGGCAGCCATTTCTTCCCGGATAATCCGTCGCATAGGCTGATAGCGGGTCCAGATAGCCTCGGTGATCAGCACACCCTTTTCCCTGCCGTAGGCAAACACAGCCTCCGCCTGCTCCGCCGTCACCGTAAAGGCCTTCTCGCACAGAATATGCTTGCCATAGTCTGCACACAGCTTCATGTGCTGATAGTGATGGGAATGGGGCGTGGCGATATATACCAGCTCCAAATCCTTATCCGAAAGCATTTCCTCATAGCTGCCGTAGGCCTTCTCCACAGAAAAATCCTGAGCAAATTCTTCAGCCCGGGACAAATCTCTGGCAGCCACGGCGTACAACTTCACCCGGGTTTCCCCGGCTTCATTCATCATCAAAATCGTCCGTGCCATGGTCTGAGCAATTTTGCCCGCACCTAAAATTCCAAGATTCATTTCAATTCCCCCATAGTCATTATCAGAAAAGGTCAGGCTGCAAACGCTTCCTGACCTTTGAAAATTTTGTCAAACAAACACACAGTTCATATAATACAGCGCAATGGGTACTCCCAGGGTAAACACGCTGATCAGGAAAGGATAGGTCATCCGCTTGGAGAGGAACATCATCAGGATGCAAAGCGCGGTAATGGCCAAAGGACCCATCACAGCAACATTCTTGTCCAGCATCTGGGAAACAATCACCAAAGCACCGTCTTCAACCTTGGGAATAGATAGGGCAATCTGCGCCGGCAGTGACCGGGCGTTGCGCAATGCCAGAATCACCGCCGCAACACCCACAGGAATCCCCAGAATCAGGCTGCGAAGCCGGTAAATCCACAGTCCGGCAACGGAAAGCACTCTGCCGGTCTTTTCCCTTCCCGGGCGGGTCTTTTCCATAAACCCATTCCACTTTTCCTTCATATCAGAGAAAAAATTCTTTTTCTTATCCATCAAAGCCACCTCCGGCGGAAATCTTTTTGTATCATAGCATAAAAAAGCCTATTTGACAAGAGATGTATTACTGTCCGGTTAATTGGACACTTTCTATTGTATCCTGTGGGAAAAGGAGGCTGTTGTACCATGAAAAATCTATCTGCCCATCCCCGCCGCAGAATCAGCGGTTATGTCCCCTATCCCAACGGTGCCACCCGACAGCAGGTTCTGGACAAGTGCCTGAATCGTCTGCTGATTCTGGCTTCCTGTCTGGGGTTTGCTGCAATTATCCTGTTTTTGGTGGCCATGTCCTGAAAAGCATCCCATCACTTTTGCAGCAAATCTTCCGGGTAAAGCAGCCAGCAACCCTGAATTTTGTTCTCTTCAATGAGGAGCATACCGGCAGAGCCGCCGTAGGAGCCGCAGGAGCCGGGATTGAGCACCCACATTCCATCCTTTTCCTGGTAGCACTCCGCCCGATGGGTGTGGCCGTACAGCACCGCCTGGGCTTTCTCTTTTCTGGCCTCTTTCAAAAGACGGTCTGTGGCGGATTTTACCCCATGCAGGTGACCATGGGTCATATATATCTGCACCCCGGCAATTTTACAGGAAAGAATCCCAGGGACGGACTCAGCCATGCGGTAATAGTCGCAGTTTCCGGGGACACGGTAATTGGGAACCCCGGGGAACTCCTCTGCAATCACCTCCCCATCTTCGTAGTAGTCTCCCAAATGGATGAAGGCATCCGGCTTGATTCGCTCCATGCACAGCCGCATAAAGCTTCTGGAAGCATGAGAATCGGAAAACACCAAAATTTTCATAAGTCACCTACTGTTCTATTCCTGCATATAGTATTAACAGCAGAGGGTGAATCCACACTCTGACACACGCCTATTATAGCAGGAAAAATGACAGGAGGCAATCGAATGCAGAAAAATTCATCGGATTTTTCCATGCAGGAGGCCCTGCGTCTGGCAAAAAGTCCTACCGGGCAGCGGCTTCTTGCCATGCTTCAGCAATATGATCCCGGGACGCTGGAGAAGGCAGCCGCTCAGGCTTCACAGGGCAATTCCGGCGCAGCCAAAGAAACCTTGCAGTCCCTTCTGGCTTCTCCCCAGGTGCAAGCCATGCTGCAGCAGCTGAGGAGGGAACAAAATGGATGAATTGGAGGAAAAGCTGGGGGCAATTTTATCCGATCCCAAGGCCATGGAGCAAATTTACTCCATGGCCCAAGCCCTGGGACAGTCTGCCCCGGAACAAAGTCAGAACGAATCAGCCCGGGAGAGTTTTTCCGGGCTGGGAGGAATTGACCCCGGTATGCTCAAGACCATATCCGGCATTGCATCCCAGGGACAAATTTCTTCCCAGGAGCATAATCTGTTGTGTGCCCTGCGCCCATATCTGGCTCCCAGGCGCATCGAGAAGCTGGAAAAAGCCATGCGTGCAGCCAAAATGGCCTCCGTAGCCTCTGCCTTTCTGGGCAACTCCCAAAATCAAACCGGCAGGTGATTCCCAATGTATAATCGATATATTCCCCAGCCTGACGGCTCATATCAACGAAAGCGGGTACAAGAACCCCAGTCCTCCACCCCACCCCAGCCACAACCTTGCCCCTCATCTGAGCCAAAAAAACCTGTACCGGCGAACCCGCAACCATATCAGGTGCAGAACAACACGGGAAACGGTAATCTCTCCGCCTTTTTCCGGCAGTTCCTTCCCGGAAATTTTGAAACGGGAGACCTGATTGTGGTACTGCTTTTGCTTTTGATGGCGGGAGACTGCCAGGAAAACCAAAACAATGCGCTCCTTACCCTGGCCCTTTATTTTCTGATGTAGCGGATTCTTAACCATTTTACTGTCGCTTTGTAAAAAGCCTGTAGGTTTTTCCTGATTTTTTTGTTGGAATTTCCGGGCGTTTTGTATTGCAATTTTCATGAAGGCAATGGTATAATGTGGATATATTGGCTCATGGCGCGGCTATGGGTAGATAAAGAATAAAAGTGAGGTATTCTCAGATGATTGCGTATGAGGACAACATCAAAATTTTCTGCGGTACAGCCAGTCGCAGCTTTGCAGAGACCGTCTGCAAGGAACTGCAGCTTCCTATGGGAGAAGGTGTCGTAAGCGCTTTCGCCGACGGAGAGGTTTCTGTCACCCTGGAGGAAACTGTACGCGGTGCAGATGTCTTCCTGATCAATTCCACCTGTAAGCCTGTAAACGACAACCTGATGGAGCTGCTGATTATGATTGACGCCTGCCGTCGTGCATCTGCCGGTCGTATCACCGCCGTCATTCCTTACTTCGGCTATGCCCGTCAGGACCGCAAAGCCAAGAGCCGTGATCCCATCTCCTCCAAGCTGGTGGCCAACATGCTCACCGCCGCCGGCGCCAACCGCGTGCTGACCATGGATCTGCACGCCGCCCAGATTCAGGGCTTCTTCGACATTCCTGTGGACCACCTGCTGGGCAACCCCACCTTTGTCCACTACTACATGAACAAGTTCCCGGAGGAGAAATACAACCACGATGAGTTTGTGGTGGTTTCTCCCGACGTGGGCTCTGTAGGCCGTGCCCGTGCTTTTGCCGGGAAGGTGCACATGGGTCTGGCCATTGTTGACAAGCGCCGTCCCAAGGCCAATGTGTGTGAGGTCATGAACGTCATCGGCGACGTCCGGGATAAGACCTGCATTCTGTACGACGACCTGGTGGATACCGCCGGTTCTCTGTGCAACGCCGCCAAGGCGCTGGTTGAGATTGGCGGTGCCAAGGAAGTCTACGCCTGCGCTACCCACGGTGTTCTCTCCGGTCCTGCCTTTGAGCGGATTGAGAACAGCCCCATCAAGGAGCTGGTCATTCACAACACCATCCCCCTGCCTGAAAACTGCACCTGTAAGAAAATCAAGCAGCTGGATGTGGCTCCCATTTTTGCCCGTGCCATTTCCCACATTCACGGCGCTACCTCCATCGCTGACCTGTTCTAAAAGCGGTGTTGAAAAAAGACAACGAAGCCTGGCTCATTGTGGGCTTGGGTAACCCCGGCCCGGAATATGCAAAAACACGGCACAACTGCGGTTTCCGTGCTCTGGATATTCTGGCGCAGAAGCTGGGCTGCAAAGTGGATAAGGGTAAGTTTGAAGGCCTGTATGGGCAGACTACCTATGAGGGGCACAAGCTGTATCTTCTCAAACCTCTGACCTATATGAATCTGTCAGGCCGGTCTGTGCTGCAGCTTTCCGCCTACTTCAATATTCCCCCCCAGCGGATTGTGGTGATTTTTGACGACATCTCCCTGGACATCGGCCGTCTTCGGATTCGGAGCAACGGCTCTGCCGGGGGGCACAACGGAATCAAATCCATCATCTCCCAGCTGGGAAGTCAGGACTTCCCCCGGGTAAAGGTAGGGGTTGGCGCAAAGCCTAACCCGGATTTTGACCTGGCAGACTGGGTATTGTCCGCCTTCTCCGCCTCCGAGGAAAAGTCTTTGCAGGCGGCTTTGGACCGGGCAGCAGATGCGGCTTTGTGCATTGTATCCCAGGGCACCATGGAGGCAGCCAATCGCTTCAATGCTGCAGGAAAATAAGAATATTGTCATAACAACACGGAAAGGGGCTCCAAGTTCCCCTTTCCGCGTTGCTGCGTGGAGAAAATTTTTCGTATGAGGTAAGCCTATGGATAAGCTCCTTTCCGTACTGAAAACCCTTCCTGAATACACTGAGCTTCTGTCTGAGCTAAGCCAGAACCGTCCGGCAGCTGTCACAGGCATCGGGCAAATCAACCGCAGCCATATTCTGGCTGCGGTCAGTGTCCATTGCGGACGCCCCCTGGTGATTCTTTGCCAGGACGACATGGGTGCCAAACGCCTGCAAGATGAACTGGCCGCCTTTCTGGGCTATACCCCCCCTGCCCTGCCCGGCAGAGAGCTGACCTTGTATGACAACACCGTAGTCTCCCGCCAGTGGGAACAAAAGCGGATTCGTCAGCTTTCCGATTTGCAATCCGGGGCTACTCAGGTACAGATTCTGTCCTGGGAGTCCATGAGCCTGCGTACCATGCCCTCCCGGGTGCTGAAGGATTGTGTCTTTACCCTGGAAATCGGCGGTTCCTACACTTTGGATGAGCTGAGCCGGAAGCTCACCGCCTGCGGCTACAGCCGGTGCAGTATGGTGGAAGGTCCCGGGCAGTTTTCCATCCGGGGCGGTATTCTGGATATTTTCTCCCCTGCCTGTGACCGGCCTGTCCGGGCGGAGTTCTTTGGGGACGAACTGGATACCATGGGCTACTTTGACCCCATTACCCAACGGCGTACCGAAAATGCAGACAGCATCACCGTCCTTCCTGTAGGAGAAACCCAACTGGGTTTGCATCCCCAGGGAATCCCCGGTCTTTGCCAGGATATCCACGCCCTTCTTGCCCGACAGAAGCGGCGAAAAAATCCCAACCAGGAGTTGATACGCACCCTGGAACAGGATTTGGAAAAGCTGGAAAACGATGCAGGACATCCTGCCTCTGACCGGTACATGGCTCTTGTATATCCGGATTTTACCACCGCCTTTGACTATATCCCGGACAACGCACTTATCGCCCTTTGTGACCAGGGCAGTATTCACAGAGCCGCCCGTTCCAGAACCGAGGAGGTGGGAATGCAGCTGGACAGCCTTCTCCAGGCCGGTCTTGCTGCAGGTGAGCTTTGCGATTATGTGTGGCAGTGGGAGGACTTCTGCCATGCCCTGAAAAAGCGGTGCGTCCTTTACCTGGATGCCTTTGGCGGCACCTCCTACCCCGCAGATTGTCCGCCCAAAGCCCTGTATCCCATTACCGGCAAACAGCTGCCGGGATACGGCGGCAACATGGACACGGTGGTTTCCGACCTTTCCCACTACCAGAAAATGGATTTTGCTACGCTGGTACTTTGCGGCACCCAGCGGCGCTGCGAGCTGCTGCAGCAAATGCTGAGTGAAAAAGGCCTGAGCGCATTTTTGTGCGTTCCTCTCACCGCCATGCCCAAGCCCGGACAGATTTTGCTCACCGACGGCACTCTCCCCTTTGGTATGGAGTACCCGGCTGCCAAGCTGGCAGTTCTGACAGAGGGGCAGCTGGTAGCAAAAACAGCCCCCAAGGTAAAGACCAAGGCAAAAAAGGACGCCACCAACCGGCAAAAGCTCAGCGCCTTTACAGACCTGACCCCCGGCGACCTGGTTGTACACGACAACTACGGTATTGGCCGTTTTGTGGGGATGGAGCAAATCCGCATTGACGGTGCCATCAAGGACTATATCAAAATTGCTTACCAGGGCACGGACACCCTGTTTGTTCCTGCGACTCAGCTGGACTTGGTGAGCAAGTATATTGGCGGCGGGCCGGATAACGGCAATGTGCGCCTGAACAAAATCGGAACCGATGCCTGGCAGAAATCCAAGGCCAAGGCCCGGAAGGCCGCCAAGGATATGGCCGGGGAGCTGATTCAGCTCTATGCCGCCAGAAAGCGGCAGCCCGGCTATGCCTTCTCTCCTGACTCCCCCTGGCAGCGGGAATTTGAGGACAACTTCCCCTACCCGGAAACGGATGATCAGCTCCGGTGTATTGCAGAAATCAAGGGAGATATGGAATCTCCCACCCCCATGGACCGGCTTCTCTGCGGCGACGTAGGCTTCGGCAAAACAGAAGTAGCCCTCCGGGCGGTGATGAAAGCCATCATGGACGGCAAACAGGTGGCCATTCTGGTCCCCACCACCGTTCTGGCTCAGCAGCACTATCAGACCGCTGTGGCCCGGTTTCGGGGT
>OEQP01000242.1_pt1 | contig 8602 bp, 8 predicted proteins | sample 1539791 | NCBI WGS metagenome assembly OEQP01 (sample SAMEA3891866, study PRJEB23780) | metagenome | biome: terrestrial biome; feature: animal house; material: Caecal content | place: Italy | collected 2015-05-05
CACCAGCATGCGGTAGTCGGAGAACTGGCGCAGGGCCTCAGGCAGGACATAGAGCACCACCGTGGCGATGATGGAGCCCCACATGTTGCCCAGACCACCCAGCACCACGTAGACCAGCACCAGAATGGAGGTGTTGAAGTCAAACTTGGTCGCCGTGACGGTGGAAAAGTTCATGCGGCATGGCTGCGAGAATGTGCCGGACTATATGCTCTCCGGCTCCCGAGGAGATTTTACCGGCGTAGGCGATATCCACTTCTTCTATTCTGCCGACGAGGTGCTCTACGGTGCTTTGCCGGACTTTGAGGAAGCCTGCAAACGGGCAAATGTCCCCTATACGGTGTCCGCCCGCCCGAAGATGGTGCATTGCTACTGTATGCTGCCGATCTTCAAGGAGGCAAAGGAGGGTTTTGCGAAAATCGTGGACATTTTGAAAAAATGAGATCGGAAACGGTCGTGTGATGATTGAAACACGGAGGGAAGGCCATGGAACGAAAAGAAGCCATTCGCGGTGCGTACCGAATGACGGGCGGAAACAGTTTTTATGACGGCATGATCACCTGCTCTACTCTGAGCGGGAAAGCGGTGTGCCGCTTGGTGTGGGCAATGAACAAGGCGGAAAACGACGCCTATCTGGAAAAGGCAATGTCCGGTATTCCGGAGCATTTCTCCGGCAAGCTGCTGGAAGTGCCGGTGGGAACAGGGATTCTGACCATGCCGGTTTATCAGACTATGCCGGAGGCGGACATTACCTGTCTCGATTATTCGCCCGATATGATGAGGCAGGCACGGGAAAAGGCTGACCGCCTGCACCTGAAAAATGTAACCTTCCGGCAGGGAGATGTGGGAGCACTCTCCTAACCCTATGGCATACAACGAGTTGTTCGCCCTTGCCTTCGTTGCGCCCTATGTGGCAAGCGAAAAGAAAATTCCACCAACGGCCGTGCAGGAAATGATGCGCCGCTCACTCTATCATATCAAGTGGTATTTTGCAAAGACCGACTTGAATACCGACAAGGGCAAGGCGGAGAACAAAAAGAGCGTTGTCAAATACGCCAAATGGTACACGCCCGAAAAGGAAGCGAAATACCCGACCTCCTTCAAGGTGGATTTTGTCGGGCAGCCGTATGAGGGTGCCTGTTACTACCGCATTACCCGCTGCCCGATTTGCATTTACGCGGAGAAACTCGGTGTTTCCGAACTCATGCCGTTGTTCTGCGAACTTGATGAAGTGATGATCACGCTTCAGCACGGCGTGCTGCACAGAAAACAGACGCTGGCGAATGGCGGAGAGTATTGCGACTACTTTATTACCGGAAACAGAGAATAAACGGAGAAGCTCGTATCGGTCAATAGCTGATACGAGCTTCTTTTCATATTTTTTAGATTGTGTTTCTTCAGACCTTCCACCCGGCGGCCTGCTGCCGCTCCACCACGAAGCGGCGGTAGAGCCCGTCAACAGCAACCAGCTCGTCATGGGTGCCCTGCTGAACGATCTCGCCGTGATCGACCACAAAAATTTGGTCGGCATGGCGCACGGTTTTCAGCCGGTGGGCGATCATGATGACCGTCTTATCATGGGTCAATTCCGCAACGGCCTCCATCAGCTCCTTTTCATTTTCGGGGTCGACATTGGCGGTGGCTTCGTCCAGAATGATGATGGGTGCGTCCTTCATGATGGCGCGCGCAATGGAAATTCGCTGACGTTCGCCGCCCGAAAGCGTAGCACCGCCTTCGCCGATGACGGTGTCAAAGCCGTCCGGCAGTGCCATGATAAAGTCGTAGCAGCGGGCTTTTTTCGCGGCGGCCTGCACCTCCTCCATGGAGGCGTCGGGCTTGCCAAAGCGGATATTGTTGGCGATGGTGTCGGAGAACAGATAGACCCGCTGAAACACAAAGGAGAAATTGCGGATGAGGCTGTCGTAGCTGTACTCCCGCACATCCCGTCCGCCGAGGCGCACGCTGCCGCCCTGCACGTCCCAGAACCGCGCCATGAGATTGCACAGCGTGGTCTTGCCACTTCCGGACGGACCGACGATGGCCACGGTGGTTTTCTCCGGGATGGTCAGGGACACATCGTGCAGGATGGGCTTGCTGTCATAGGAGAAATCCACATGGGACAGGGTGATGTCCTCCCGTTCCGGCGAAAGCTCCTCCCCGTCAATGTCCATGGGTTCTACGCGCAGAATTGCGCTTGCCTTATCTACGCCGATGTCGATGGAGCGGAACAAAGCCGAAAAGCTTCCGGCGCTGTCCAGCTGCTCAAAGAGGATGAACGAGCAGATCAGCATCAAAAGGCAGTTTGTCAGCTCCATGGTGCCGCTGAAGTAAAAGACGATAGCGGCCGCGCAGACGGCAACGCCGGTGAGCTTGTTGACAACAAACTGCGCCAGCATATAAAGCACCGACGGGATCTCCATAGCAAAGGACGCCCTGCGGGCTTCCTCCACAGCGCCGTGTACCTGCGTGGCAGAGTCGTGGGTCAGGTCGAAATTCTTGACCTCGGCGATGCCCTGCACATATTCCAGCACCTTGGACACAAGGCGCTCATCGGCATTGAACTTCCGCTGGGAAAGGGTCTGCTCCGCCCGCTGCATGGCGGCGTTGACGGCAAAGAACAGCACCAGTCCCGTCAGTGTGATCAGCCCCATGCGCCAGTCAAAGAGGAACATCATCGCTGCGATGATGCCGGAGGTCAGAAAGCCGCGGGTCGTGACCATGACGACGCGGGTAGCCACATTCGCCATGTTTTCCATGGTGTTGGTGGTGACGGACGTGACCTCGCCGAGGCTGTTGTCATTGAACCAGCCCATAGGCAGGTACCGCAGATGCTCCGCAATCTCAATCCGCTTGTTGGCGCAGGCGCGGTAGCCCGCACGGGTCTGGAGCATGGTAGCCTTCATGTTGATGGCAATCGTAATGATCAATGAGATCACGATAATGCCGAGGCTCGTCCATAAAGTTGCCATAGTGACGTTCCTTTCCAGCAGCGCCTGAATGACGATGGCGGCTGCCGGAATACGCATGGCAGAGCAAATGGCGCTGACCACGCCCAGCCAGATAGATGTTATAAACAGCCTGCGGTTGTCCACCCCGCAGAAGGCAAAAAATTTTTTCAGTGTCTTGAGCATTACGCCACCTCCCCGTCGTCTTTGACGCTGATGTGGGCCTCCCACATGGTTTGATAAAGGGGGCAGGACGCAAGAAGCTCCGCCTGCGTGCCGGTCGCTTCGATCTTGCCTTGATTGACAACAATGATCTGATCGGCGTCCGCAATGGTGGACAGCCGGTGGGCAATGACCAGCAGCGTCTTGCCCCGCACCAGCCTTCCCAGTGCCGACTGGATGACCGCCTCGTTTTCCGGGTCTGTATAGGACGTTGCCTCGTCGAGAATGACGATCGGCGCGTCCTTCAGCATGGCACGGGCAATGGAGATGCGCTGCCGCTCACCGCCGGACAGGTGACCGCCGGATGCACCGCATACGGTCTGATAGCCGTTCTCCAGCCCCATTATGAACTCGTGGCAGCCGCATTTCTTCGCGGCGTCAATGACCTCCGCATCGGTCGCACCCTTTCTGCCCATGCGGATATTGTCCATGACAGAAAGGTCAAAGAGGTAGTTGTCCTGCGACACATAGGCGATGTGCTTCGTGCACTCCGCCAGCGGCAGCGTGCGAATGTCCACGCCGCCCAGGTCGATTTCTCCGTCCTTCACATCCCACAGGGAGGCGATGAGCCGGGCGATGGTGGATTTTCCACTGCCGGAAGGCCCGACCAATGCGTTGACCGTCCCCGGGGCAATGTGCAGATCGATTCCGTGCAGTACCTCCTTGTCGTGATAGGCAAAGCGGACATCTTTCAGCTCGACGGCGTTGTCCGCAGGCAGCTTTTCCGCACGTTCCGGACGCTGCATATCCTCGCCGGACAGCACCTCCGCCACCTCACCCACGATGGTCGTCACCTGCGCGATGTCATCGGTGTAGGAAAAAGCGGTGATCAGCGGCTGCATAACGCCGAAGGACAGAACAATGACCGCGAGAAACGTCTCCGCCGACAGTGTGCCGTGCATATAGAGAAGGCAGCCCACCGGCAAGATGCCGAGAAGTGTCGAAGGGAGTATCGCCATTCCGGCCACCTGTCCGAACAAACTCCCGCGCATCCAGTCGATGAAGCAGTCCGCGCCCTCTTTTGCGGCGGAGACGAACTTTGCATAGCTGGTCCTGGACTGACCAAACGCCTTGATGACCTCAATGCCGCTGATGTATTCCACAGCCGTGTCGTTCAGTGTCTTTGTCGCGGTGACCGTGCGCTGAAACTTCTCGTTATAGCCGCTGAACATGGACATAAAGCAGAGAATGCCCAGCGGCAGGACGATGAACATGGAAAGGCCCATGCGCCAGTCCTCGATGAACAGCAGCACCAGTACCGCCAGCGCCCCCACGATGTTGGTGGTCATCTCCGGCAGCAGGTGGGCAAGGGTGGTTTCGATGGAATCGACCCGCTCGACGATGATGTTCTTATACGAGCCGGAGGAACGATCCAGCACCGTACCCAGCGGCAGCGTCGCTAGCTTGTCCAGCAGCCGGACGCGGGTATTGGCCAGCACATGGAACGTCGCATGGTGGGAGAGAGAGGTGGACACGCTGTGCAGCACATAGCGCAGCACCCAGAAGCCCGCCATCCACGCGCAGAGCGTCAGGCAGTACGTCAGCTCCGCCGTGCCGTTTACCAGTGCGGTGATGAGCCGAATGATGATGAAATACGGAATAAGCGAGCAGGCGACGCCCAGCAGCGCCGTAAGGACGCTCAAAGCGTACTCGCCGTACCGCCCTTTTGCCAGCTCTGCCAGCCACGAGGCGGCGGAGCGCTTTTGCTTCGTGTTCTGATTCATGGGTAATTCCTCCAAGGCAGATCAGGCAGCCAGATGCTTCTTCACGATGCCCTTGCCGATAGCTGCTCCGATGAATGCGGCCACGATCACACCGGCCACCAGTGCCACGGATACCCAGGACTGCAGCATCTGGGATGCGGCAAGGATGGCGTCCTGACGGCCATCGGTGACCATCTGATCCGCCATAGCCTTGGCTGCGATGGCGTAGGGAATGATAGTGCTGCCGAATGCGGCCAGCACCTGATTGATGACATAACTGACGGTCAGCGCCTTCGCATTGCCGTAGCCCATCTTCCACAGCAGCAGCTCGGCAATGACACCGGAGAGAATAAAGAGGATGATGTACGGCAGGTATCCGCCCATAATGGCACGGACGATACTGTAAATCAGGATCGCACCGGGCTTTTTCACCTTCGTGCCGATGATGAAGTAGACGATGCCCTCCAGCAGGGCGAAAAACACCGGCATCAGAATGATGGTAATGGGCGTTGCGTACAGGACGGAGCTGGCGAAGAAAATGACCACATTGATCAGAGCCAGCAGGACAACGGTGATGATGTCCTTGATTTTCAGTTTATTGGGGTTTGCAGTACTCATGGTTAAAGACTCCTTTTTGAATGGAATATGGTTGAACGTCGCAGAGACGGCGATCACAGGATAAGGCCGGCGGCGATCGATGCCGCCAGCAGGACGCAGAACACAGCATCCCACGCAGAAAACCGAAGCGACAGATAGTTGCTTTTGCGGCGGGTTAAGTCGATGCCCCGTGTTTCGGCGGAGGCGGACAGCGTTTCGGCGATGCGGATAACGCGCAAAGCCATCGGCACGGTCAGTATTTCGATATAGGATGGCAGCGCACGCAACTTTTGCCATGGCGTCACAAACGCGCCCCGGGTGCGGATGGATTGCCGCAGCAACTTCATGTCTCCCGACAGAACGGGGAAGAAGCGGAAAATCACCGCCACGATCATGATCAGCCGCTCCGGTAGGCGCAGATTGCGCAGCGCTGCCAGGGTACGGCTGGCTTCATTCCGCCCAATCAGCGTCCGCATGGAAATGCCAACGGCAATGATCCGCGGGAACAGCACCAGCATAAAGGAAAACACCGTGCCCGGCAGCAGAGCGTTTGCCGCCCACAGCAGCCCAAAGCTCATCCCGCCTGCCAGCGCCGTTCCGAGCCAGCCGTCCGCTGCGGTCAGCAGGATCAGTGCCGTATATACGGCATAAACTAAGTGGTTGTTGGATGTGGAGATCACGACCAGCAGGGCCAGCCAGTAAAGCAGCTTCGTTGCCGGGTGGAATCGTTCTTTATGCTGTTTTTTCGCAGGAGCATTGGAAAGATGGAAGCGCTCCATATATTGCCGTACCGCTTGCAAATCTCGTTCCGAATGAACGGGAAATTCTATTTCTGCATGCCCATCCGACAGCCCAATGCAGCGGTCACACGCACCTGCAATTAGCTCAGGGTCGTGGGTGATGATGAGAACAGTCTTTTCTTTCCGCATCTCCCGGATCAGCGCTGCGCACCGCTCCAGACTTTCCGCGTCCTGTCCTGCTGTCGGCTCGTCCAGTATGACGATCGGCTTGTCGGATAGATACGCCATCATCAGCGTCAGACGCTGCATCTGCCCGCCGGAGAGGGAAAAGGGATGCCGGTTGCGGCAGTCCCACATATCCATACTTTTCAGCAGCGCTTCCGTTTTTGCTTCAAACTCCGGTGTCACCGCATGGCCGTATTGCAGTTCGTGCAGGACGGAGCCTGTGAAGAACTGGAACTCCGCCTCCTGAAGGATGAACAGCACTTGCTTTTGCAGCTGCTTTGGATTTTGCGGCTTTCCGAAAAGCATTATCCTGCCGCCGGAGGGGCGGTAAAGCCCTGCAATCAGCTTGCCGATGGTCGTTTTGCCGCAGCCGTTTGCGCCCACAAGGCCGACGATCTCATGCTCACGGACGGAAAAGCTGACACCAGAGAGGGTATCTCCGGCCTTCCTGCCGTATGTATAGCAGACATCTGAGACGGCAAGCGCCGTCGGCGCGGTTTTCGGCAGCGGCTCTTTCTCCGGCACGGTGATCTCCGCAAGGTCGAGCGTGCGCAGAGAAAGTGTTTGTCTCCGCTCCACTGAGAACGCCTTTGCCTCTGCGGCAGTATATTTTCCTTTGATCTCGCCGTCTGCCATGACCCAAAATTCGTCGGCAATGTCGGCAAGATAGTAGAGTCGGTGCTCGCTGAGCAGCAGCGTTTTGCCCTGCTTTTTCAGGGCAAGCAGAATCTCTTTTAACTGCTGCGTGGCTGCAAAGTCCAGATTGGCCGTGGGCTCATCCAGCAGAAAAATATCTGTGTCCATTGCCCACGCGGACAAGATGGAGATGAGCTGTCGCTCGCCGCTGGACAACTCGTAGACATTGCGATCCTTCAGCCGCTCCAGATGAAAGATCCGGAAGGCCTCATCTACCCGCCGTCGGATTTTATCTTGCGGCAGACCGTGATTTTCAAGACCGAAGGCCACTTCATTGGAGCTGTTCACGGTGAAAAACTGGCTGCGAGGATCCTGAAAGACCGAGGCGGCCAACTCGCCGATCTCGCCGATACGTATTCCGGCGGTGTCCTGCCCATTCAGGCGGCAAAAGCCTTTTAGCTCTCCCTCGTAAAACTGGGGGATTAATCCGTTGATGCACCGTAGCAGTGTGGACTTTCCGCAGCCGCTGCCGCCGCAGAGCACCACACAGCGTCCGGCTGGGATGCTGCCGCCGACTTTTTGCAAGGTGGGCTGCTTTTCTTCTGCATATTGAAATTCAAATTCAAAATCTATCATCGCAAACTCTTTTCTTATTAGTTAGCCGTCTCTAACCAGCGGCCGTAAGAAACGGACGGATGGACCGTCCGAATTAACTTTTCGGATTTATTGCAAGGTATCGCATAGCTGCCGCCAGCCAGCGTTGGTGAAATCAAGGACTGCCTGTAAGCAGGTAAGCATTCTGCCTTCCTCCATATGCTGATCCAGCAGCTGGCGGAAGTACCAGAACTGTGAGCCCATCAAAAGACGGATCGCATCGGCATTTGGCGCTTTCCCATAGATATGCGAAAAGAATTCCACCGTTTGTTCCGCTTTTTGATCCATTAGTTTATGCAGCACGGTTTCCATGGAGCTGCCATCGCTGCGGCAGAAAAATAAAGTGCAGTCATTGCAGTGCTCGGTCAGCAGTTGAAAATATACCTGTTCTTCGGCGTTTATGGCGCGGAGGATATCATCCGGCTGCGCGCTGCACTTTGCTTTTTCGTATTCTTCCGCGATGGGAGCAAAGAGAACCTGCATCGTCTCAAAAAAATCCTGAAGCAGACTGGCAAACAACGCGTCTTTATTCTTGTATCTTGTGTAGATTGCCCCCGTAGTAACACCGGCTTTTTCGGCGATCTTGTGCAGAGAGGCTTTCTGAAAGCCGTAAGCAAGAAATTCCGAATAAGCAGCCTGAATGATCCCATCATCCAGGGAATGATCCCTATTGGCCATGTCTTCACTCCTCTGCGCCTAAATAATAACATCATTATCGATAACGACATTATTATAGCGTTCTTTTTGCTGCTTGTCAATGCGAATTGCACACTGCTTTGCAAAAACACTCCTTGACAAATCTCGTCTCAGAAAAAGATGTTAGAGGACTTTGCCCGCCGGAATGGGCTGCCGAACCCCACCCACTTCACCGATGACGGCGTAT